>Ga0209056_10001791_pt1 | contig 23472 bp, 15 predicted proteins | sample GraSoiAngelo_114_FD_185876 | JGI IMG/M metagenome (GOLD analysis project Ga0209056, IMG submission 185876) | Grasslands soil microbial communities from the Angelo Coastal Reserve, California, USA - 14_0903_13_40cm (SPAdes) (version 2) | ecosystem: Environmental > Terrestrial > Soil > Grasslands... | reverse complement strand
TCGTCCCATTAGCACTGAACGATCGCGAGTTAAGGTCGATCTTGATCGCATCGGCCCCGCATACAGCCGGAATCCCTTCTCCTCGCGCAACGACCGCCGCGTGCGAGTTAGTGCCGCCTGCTGAGGTAAGGATTCCCTGCGATCTGATCATGCCGTGGTAATCGTCGGGTGTGGTCTCCCGGCGGACAAGGATGACCGGCTCTCCTCGCTGGCCTTGCTCCTCTGCCTCATCCGCCGAAAATACTACCTTGCCGACGGCGGCCCCGGGCGACGCGTTCAGCCCTTTCGCAATCGAGCGAGCGCTAGCCTTGACGTCGGCCTTAATGACCGGCTTGAATAACTGTTCCAGCCGGTCAGCGTCCACCCGTTGCAGCGCCTCGTCCTCGCTGATCAGCCCCTCATCCAGCATGTCGTAGGCCATCACCCACTCGGCAAACGCCGTCCGCTTCCCGACCCGGGTCTGCAGGATCCACAGCTTCCTCTTCTCAATCGTGAACTCGATGTCGCACATATCGCGGTAATGCCGCTCCAGGGTGTCCATGGCTCCCCGGAGCTCGCCGTACGACTTTCGGTCGAGCTCCTCTAATTCCTGCAGGCGGAGCGTATTGCGGATGCCAGCGACCACGTCCTCGCCCTGCGCGTTCGGGAGATAATCTCCGTAAGGGATCTTATCGCCAGTTGACGGGTCGCGCGTGAACGCGACGCCGGTTCCCGAGTCCATCCCACGGTTACCGAAGACCATCGCCACGACGTTCACCGCAGTGCCGAGTTCGTCCGGGATCTTGTTCTGGCGCCGATAGTCGCGGGCCCGCTTGCCGTTCCAAGACTTGAACACGGCCTCGATGGCCAGACGGAGCTGCTCGCGCGGTTCCTGCGGGAACTCCGCACCGACATGTTCCTTGTAGATGACGCGAAAGTCTCGAAGGACCCCGGCGAGATCGTTGGCGTCCAGGTCGGTGTCCTGTGCACCTCCGCCCCTTCGCTTCTTGTGTTCCTCGAGCTTGCTCTCGAACTCCTCGCCGGGGACTTCCATCACGATCTTCCCGAACATCTGGACGAACCGGCGATAGGAATCGAGAGCGAAGCGCAGGTCGCCGCCAGACTGCCTGGCAAGGCCGTGCACCGATTCGTCGTTAAGGCCCAGGTTTAGCACCGTGTCCATCATGCCCGGCATCGAGAACTTCGCTCCGGAACGGACTGAGACGAGCAGTGGGTCGTCGGGGGCACCGAGCCGCTTGCCCATGTCTGACTCGAGGTCTCGGAGATGCTCTTCGACTTCCTCTTCGAGGCCTTCGGGCCATCTCCCCGACGCGAGGTAAGCCATGCAGGCCTCAGTGGTGACCGTGAAACCCGGGGGCACGCGAAGGCCCATGTTGGTCATCTCCGCAAGATTGGCGCCTTTGCCGCCCAACAGCTCCCGCATGTGGGCATTGCCCTCAGTGAAGCGGTAGATGTACTTCGGGCCGGCCTTCGGGTCAACAGTTACCATGCGCTGTCTCCTTCTCGCGTGGCGCAGCAGAGGCGGGTTGCTGGCCGAATGGCACTTTACATTGTAGCGCCAACAGAGGCAACGGTTGGACCAGAAGCCGTTGGAACGGAAGGGCACACGACCATTCTCGAGAAACGAGAAGAGCGCCATTCGAGCTACAGCCCGCTAGCGGGGCAGCGCCTGTAATGTCGTCGCTGGCCCGGTGCCGGACTGTAACTACGGCGCAGCTAGCATTGGCCGCAGCTTCGGCGTTAGCAGTCATAATCGGTATAGCATGGCGACGCGTTGGCAGACGTTAGCGGCAGATAGGAATTTGGTATGAGATGCGGCCCAAAAGGATACCTGCGTGCGGTCGTAGGCGCGCGCCACAGGCGGGCTCTCCGGCTACCCCACTTCAAACACGTTGCGTTCGTTCTCGACCCTCACGCACCCGTGGCGGCCTACAAACTCCTCGCGGGTGATGGACAGCATGAGCTCGCGGTCCGGGGGAGTGTTAGCGAAGAACCGAGGGCCCGAGCCGTTGTCGAGCCTTCCAATGACGATGCCCTGCTCAGGCTCGCCCTCCCGGTTGAAGATGACGGTGTAAGTTTCGACCATCGCATCGCCTTCGGCCCGCTCGATGAACGGCGGGCTCTTGGCTGCGTCGATCTCTCGCTGGTCGACAGCTGGATCAGTGCGCCGCCAGTCGCCTTGGGGCGGGCGGGAGCTGTAAACGCCCGCCGAATGCTTCGTCGCGAACCAGCCGAGGCCTGTAACGAGCCCATATTCGCCGGCCGACTCCCGAAGATGCTGGATCATCGTCGCGATTGAGTGCATGACGTAGTTGTTGCCGGGGCCGCCCGCGTACGGCAATCCGCCCGTTACAGTCAGCGGCCGCGGATCGTCGGGCCTTAGCCCGAGCGCATCTAGGCCCATCTGCACCGCGGAAGGGAAGCAGGAGTAGAGGTCAAATCTTGCGACGTCATCGAGGGGGATTCCCGCCATTCCCAGCGCCCGCTGCGTGGCCGCGCGAATCGCGGGCGACGAATGGTAGTTCAATCGCTCACTGACGAACCACTTGTCGGTCGCATCTCCGCAGCCGCGCAAGTATACCCAGCGATCTTCCGGGATGCCGAGTTCGCGCGCTGTCCGCGATCCCGTCATGATCAATGCCGCCGCCTGGTCGGTTTCGATGATCGCGTTCATTAGCTTTGGATACGGAAAGCCAACCATTCTGTTGTCCGCTCGCACGGACACGATTTCTTCCGGCGAGTGCTCAACCTGGAACCAGGCATATGGGTTATTAGCAGCGACGGCAGCGAAACGAGAGCAGAGCTCGCCCAGCCGGTTCTGATGTGCCTCGATTGAGAGACCTAGACGCGCGCGGATGGCGTTTTCGAACAGCGGATACACGCGGGTCGGCATCGTGGCTCCATGGCGCGCCTCAACTTCGTTGAACCCTGGCCGGTTGTCGCCGTCCATACGCTGTGGTGTCGCGCGTTCAGACCAGGGAAGCTGAGCACCGAGTTTGCGGGCCAGCCGGCGGGATTCCAGCGCCTCCGCGCCAGCGATCAGCGCCATCCGGATGCGCCCATTGACGATAGCGTGTGCTGCCTCATTGACGAGCCGTTGTGGCGTCTCGCCGCCGATGCTGGAGTACACGGTGTGATTCGGCTCCGCGCCAATACGCTGCGCGAGCATTCGGGGCGCATCAGCGTAGGACCATGACATGAAGTTCACGATCTGTACTGAGTCGACCTTCTCGAGCAATCCGCCGATGCCGGCATCCTCTTCGGCCTCCCGAGCGACCCGCTCCATCATGTCGAGCGGCTCGAGTGTCTCGTCGATGCTCTTCGGGTGATTTGTGAGCTGACCTACGCCGACAATTACGGGATCGTTTTTGGTAGCCATCGCCTCGCCTTACGTGCGCGAGAGAATAGCGCGACCGTCGTTGGTGGTCAAGGCGGCGCGATGGTTGCTGCTGCTTGAGCCGTCGCTTCGACCGCATCTCGATGCGTGACGTAGTACAAGAAGCCAATCGCCACGCCAATCATGCAGCCAACAGCTAGCAATCCAATGGTCACCTGGACGCCGAGGAGTTCCGCCATGAAACCAGTCAGCGACGCTCCCAGTGGCGTGGAGCCGGCAATGAGCAGCATATAGAGAGCCATTACACGACCGCGGAGGTGGTCCGGCGTCGCTAGCTGCAGCGACGTGTTGGAGGTTGCTGCGAAGACGATGTTCGCCATTCCGGTCAACAGAAGAAACAGCATCGACAGGTAAAACGACTCACTTAAAGCGACCGCCCCGAGGAAGAGCGCAAACAACGCGCCACCCACAAATAACGACGTACGCGACGCCCGGCGCTGGCTTGCGATTACCAGCGCCGACAGGAACGCGCCAAGTCCGAGCGCGGCCGTCAGGAACCCGAGGTCCACCGAGTCGCCGTGCAATACGTAACGGGCAACCAGAGGCAGCACGGTAATGAAGTTGTAACCGAACGTACCCAGGAACGCGACTAAGATCATAATCATTAACGCTGCCGGCGTCCGCAAGACAAACGAAAGCCCCTCGCGTAGCTCCCCGAGCGGGTTCGCCGGCGCTTCCGGCCTCCTTCCGGTTACTTTAAGCTCGCTCAAGTCCATCATCGTTAGAGCGAGGATGCTCGGTATAAACGTAACGGTATTGATCGCGAACGCCGCCTCCGTCCCCGCGATGGCGATGACCACGCCCGCGACCGAAGGGCCGACAAGCCTCGCGCCGTTGAACAGCCCCGAATTGAGTGCCACGGCGTTGATCAGATCGTCCTTTCCCACCATCTCGATCACCATCGCCTGCCGCGTCGGCTGCTCGAACGCGTTCGACACGCCAAGCACCAACGCCAGGATGTACACGTGCCATAGCTCCGCCTCGCCCGTCGCAACGAGCACCGCCAACAGCAACGCCTGGACCATCGCAAGCGCTCGCGTGGCAAGGATGAGGTCCCGTTTGTTCACGCGATCGGCGATTACGCCGGCGGGAAGCACGAAGAGGGTGATCGGCAAGAACTGGAGTGTCGTCACGATTCCCAATGCCGCCTTCGAGTCCGTTAGTTCAATAACCAGCCAGGACTGAGCGACGGTCTGCATCCAGGTGCCGGTCAGCGAGACCGCTTGACCAGTGTAAAAGAGCCGATAGTTGCGATGACGCAGCGCGCGGAAGGTCTCGCTGAAGCGCGTCGCCCGCGCCACCTCGACGGACGGCGCGGCGACGGCGCCGAGTTCTGGCGTGGCCAGCTCCGCGGAAGGATCAAGTTCGGCGCGCTGCCAAGGAAATCGAACACGGCCTAACCTTTCCGGCCGCGTCAAGGGGTTATCTCCACGCGTTCGATGTTGCGATGTGAACGCGGCTGTTGCAAGCCGCCCTATGGCGGCGCGAGTAGCATGAACGCCGCGTATACACGCTCGATTGGATCGACGAACAGGTCGACCTCTCGCGCAAGACGCCACTCGCCGTCCCGTTCGAAGATGAGCAGACGCTTCTCATCAATCAAAGCCGCGCGCTTGCAGTTCGCCTCCTGAGCGCCCCAAAGCAGAACCGCAAGCTCTTTGTTCGGTCCGTCTCGACGAGTGTCCTCCCAGTCGCCACGGTTGATCCGCTCAAGGAATGTATCGAGGTCCACCGCGAATCGTCGCCATTTATGTTTAGCCTCGATATGGACGACCTGAGCGCCACCGGCCGACAGTACGTAATCCCGCTTCGTTTGGGGGGACGGGAAAGCCCAGAGGCCGGCCATCTGCTCAGATAATGGGACCCAGACGTGTGTATTGGTGGAGTCCAGTCGCCAGCCGAGGGCGGTCAGACAGAACTCTACTAGCCGGTTTTGCACGTCCTCTTTGCTTATCAAGGTGGTCCGTGACAGCTTGTCTAGAATTCCTTCGATTTCTCGCGCCGCGTCCTCGCCGCTACGGGTGTGTGGGCTACGTTCCAACCGGCCGGCCACTTTCCACAATGCGGCCACCACGTCACATAGATCCTCTTCGGTCACCGTGGGGTGCACGAGAAGGGTGAAGAGCTCGCCGGCGAGCCTTTCCGCAACGGGGCACGGTTGCTTTCCGAAGCCTGAACCGCGGAATACAGGTTGTTGCGGTAGCGGTGTCGGGTAGCGGCGAGAGACGGGAATACCCTCAGCCGTGACAGCCCGCACAAACCAATCGATGCCAATCCCCGCCTCGGGCCTGAGCCGGCAGACATACTTGTAGAAGCTGTGCACCGAATTGGGCGCGAGGTACGGAGGTTCAATAGCCGGGCTGTCCGTCAGATGCTCTGTCAGAAAGGCGGCGTTCCGTCTACGCGCCTCCAGATACTCCTCGAGCTTCCCCAACTGGACGAGGCCCGTCGCTGCGTGCAGGGAAGACATCCGATAGTTATAACCGAGCTCGGCGTGGTAGTACGTCCGCTCGTCCGGGCGGCCACCTGTCGGAGCGGGCTGGACCAGCGCCTCACCGTGATGGCGGATGCGACGCATCCGCTCCGCCAAATCATGATCGTGTGTGATCACGCATCCACCCTCACCACCGGTTGTCATGATTTTGTCTTCCCAAAAGCTAAAGCACCCCGCGCCGCCGATCGTGCCGACTTTTCGACCGTTGTACAGCGCACCGTGGGCCTGCGCGGCGTCCTCCACGACGGCGATGCCTTGTGGTTCGGCTAACGCAAGGAGCGCGTCCGCGTCTGCCGGATGGCCGTTGAGATGCACAGCGACGATCGCCTTCGTTCGCCCCGTTATTCGCTCGGCGACACTCTCCGGCGAAATGCAGAATGTCCGAGGGTTAACGTCTGCGAACACCGGCGTCGCCCGCTGGTGCAGCACCGGCGTTGCCGAAGCAATAAACGTATGCGCTGGAACGATGACCTCATCGCCCGGGCCGACGCCGAGTGCGGCGAGCAGTGTATGTATCGCCGTGGTCCCTGAGCTTGTCGCCACGCACTGGTCGAAGCCGTGCCAGGCCGCGAACGCCTCCTCAAACGCCGCCACGTCGCCACCGGTTAGTTGCGTCAGCTTCCCCGAACGCAGGGTCTCCGTGACGGCCGCCGCGTCTTCTTCTCCCAGCACCGGCCACGGAGGATATGGGCCTTGTCGCACCTTTGGCCCGCCGTTAATGGCGAGGTCTTCGCTCCCCACAGGGCGAATTATCGCACGGTAGCCGCCTTTGTTCTCCCTTCCTCCTCAAGATATGATGCGACCGCAATGAGCGATGGGCCAACGCGCAAGGAGAACGACTCAATGGGTGAGATGGAGGTCCCGGCCGACGCTTACTACGGCGCCTCAACTCAGCGTGCTGTGCTCAACTTTCCCATCAGCACATTGCGTCTAGGCCGTCCGTTCATTCAAGCCCTCGGCTTAATCAAACGCGCTGCCGCCCGGGTCAACGCCGATCTGGGGCTACTCGAACCACGCGTCGCCGAGGCCATCCAGAGTGCCGCGAGAGAGGTGGCGGAGGGCAAGCTCGACAAGCACTTCGTTGTCGATGTCTTTCAGACCGGTTCCGGAACTTCGACGAACATGAACGCCAACGAGGTCATCGCGAACCGGGCGAGCGAAATCCTTGGAGGTGAGCGCGGCTCGAAGGCCGTCCATGCGAACGATCACGTTAATCTCGGTCAGTCCTCGAATGATGTCATCCCCACTGCAATCCATATCTCAGCTCTTATGCAGCTGGAGGAGCGGCTTATCCCGGCGCTGGAACGGCTCCAGGCCGCTCTTGAATCAAAGGCGAAGCAATTCTGGGATGTGATCAAGACCGGCCGCACGCACCTCCAGGACGCGACCCCGATCCGCCTCGGCCAGGAATTCCTCGGCTACGCCGGCCAAGTCGAACGCGGAATCAGGCGACTGCGACACGCGCAGGAGGAACTCGGCGAGGTCGCGCTCGGGGGCACGGCGGTTGGCACCGGCATCAACACCCATCCGGAGTTCGCCACGCGCGTTTGTGCACTGCTTTCGCAAGAGTTGGGCATCGCCATCCAGAAGACTGATAACCACTTCCAGGCTCAGAGCTCTCTCGATACTGTCCTCGAAGCGAGCGGCTCCCTCCGCACCCTTGCGGTCAGCCTTCAAAAGATAGCGAATGACATTCGCTGGTTGGGCTCCGGCCCACGCGCGGGTCTCGGCGAGCTCGCCCTGCCGGAGGTGCAGCCTGGAAGCTCGATTATGCCCGGCAAGGTCAATCCGGTCATCGCGGAATCGTTGATACAGGTGAGCGCGCAGGTCATAGGTTGTGATGCCGCTGTCGCTCAGGCGGCGCAGGGCAGCTACTTCGAGCTGAACATGATGATGCCAGTGGCTGCACACAACCTGCTCGGGGCGATCGAACTGTTGGCTTCGGCGAGCCAGAACTTCACGGAGCGGTGCGTCGCGGGCCTCAGCGCCACTCAGCGAGGCCCGGAAATGGTCGAACGCGGTCTAATGCTCGCGACTGGCCTTGTGCCGGCCATCGGCTACGATGCTGCGGCTGAAATCGCCAAGGAAGCGGCAAAGACGGGCCGCACGATCCGTGAGGTGGCGCGCGAGAAGACAAGCCTCTCAGAGGATGAGCTCAAGCACCTGCTCGACGCTACGAAAATGACGGCGCCCGGCCTCGACGCCGGGACCGCCTCGGGCTAGCGAGCCCTCGGGTCGAGTGCGTCGCGCAAGCCGTCGCCCAGAAACGTAAAGCAGAGCATCAGGATGGCGAGTGTGCCCGCCGGGAACATCACCAGGTATAGGTTCGTCCGGATGTAGGCGTAGCCGTCGGAGATCAGGCGGCCGAGGCTGGCTGTCGGTGGAGGGAGCCCAAAGCCTATGAACCCCAGGACAGCCTCCGCGAAGATCGCCAGCGGGATGCCGAAGACGATCGCCACAATCACGGGCCCCAGCGTGTTGGGAAGCATGTGCTTGAAGACGATCTGAAGCGACGTAGCGCCCATCGACCTGGCGGCGATGACGAAATCGCGCTCCTTCAGCGAGAGCATCTGGCCCCGTATCAACCGGGCGATCGTCACCCATGCCACGAAGGAGATGGCGAAGATCACGAGCAAGCGCTGAGAGGCGTCGTGACCCACGAGAGGCAGGTCGCGGTCGGCGAACACCGCGCGCAAAAGGATAATCGCGAGAAGGTCGGGGAAAGCGTAGGCCAGGTCCGTTATCCGCATCATAATATTATCGAGCGTTCGCCCGCCCAGAGCGGCCAGCCCGCCGACGAGGAGTCCGATTGCCAGCACTATGACCTGAACGCCAAGTCCGACCTGGAGCGAGATGAGCGTGCCTTCCAAGACGCGCGCCCAGGTATCGCGCCCCAGATTGTCTGTGCCGAGGTAGTGCAGACCGCTGGGTCCCTCCTGGATATGATCGTAGTCCTGGTCAAGCCCCGGGCTGTAGCGCTGCACGGTTTCGCTGGTGTTGCCAAGAATCGCCAGCGCGAAGACCGCCACAAGAACGAAAAGCGCCACCATCGCCATACGGTTTCGCCTGAGGCGCCGAAACGCATCAGACCAGAGCCCGCGCTCCGGACGGGTAGCCAGCTGCTCCAGCCCAAGTTCGGAAGCTAGTTCAGCCTGCGCCACTTCGCGTCACCTCACGAGTACCTGATACGGGGATCCACTGTGGCGTAAAGCAGGTCTACTGCGAGATTGGCGAAGGCTACGATCGCAGCGTAGAAGAGGGTCGTGCCCATTATCAGCCCGTAATCTCGCGCGAACACGGAGTCCACAAAGCGTTTGCCGATGCCGTTTATCACGAAGATGCTCTCCGTGATGAAAGAGCCTGTGACGAGGAAGGCAAAGATGGGGCCGACGACGGTCAGGATGGGAATCATGGCGTTCTTTATTGTGTGACGCAGGACGACCACGTACTCAGCCAGCCCCTTGGAGCGGGCCGTGCGGATGTAGTCCTGGTTCAATACCTCCAGGAGGCTCGCGCGCGTCACACGCGCTATGTAGGCCGCCGGGAGCGTGCCCAGGGTAATCACGGGCAGCACCATCTTGCGGTAGTTGCCGAACTCCCAGCCCAGCACGTCGAACCAGCCGAGTTTCACGGAGAAGATGATGACAAGAAAGGTGCCGATCACGAAGCTGGGCATGGCTGTACCGGCGGTGGCGAAGAAGACGCCTAGGTAGTCCGGCAGCTTGTTATGGTTCAACGCGGAGATGACGCCCATCGTCATGCCGATAGCCAGCGCAAACACGAACGCAGTCACGCCTAATTCGGCAGTAATTGGCCAGCCTTCTTTGATAATGTCCAGGACGGGCCTCTGGTTTGAGAACGAGGTGCCGAGATCACCCTGGCCCAGGTGCCAGAAGAAGAGACCGTATTGCTCTAAAATCGGCTTGTCGAGGTCGTACTTGGCGTTCAGGTTCGCAAGGGCCGTCGGTGGGACTTGCTTTTCCTGGGAAAATGGGCCGCCGGGAACCGCGTGCATAAGGAAGAAGGTAATGGTCGCCACAGCCCAGAGTACGGGGATCATCCAGAGGATGCGCCGAATAACATACCCGGTCATGGCACTTCCATTATTAGCTTACCTGGGCAAACAGCAATACGGTAGCTTTGATGGCTCCCGTATTGCTTATGGTTGAGCTACGGACTCCGTCTATTTGCTGCGGCCCCAGGCTTCCGCATTCCAGTCGCCCGGTATTTCGGAGTCCTGGACCGTGGCGTTGTCCTGCATACCGACAACATAAGGCTTTATCAACCAGTGGAATGCGCCATGGTAGTAAGGCGCAATACCGCAGAGTCGCGTGACGACCAGCTTGTTAATGTCCTTGTATTGCTGACGCCTCTCCTGATCATTCGTGTTGAAGTGCGCCTTCATAATTAGCGCGTCGATGTCCTTGTCGCTGCACGTATAGACGTTGTTGCTGCCGCCGGTGTCAAACAGGCTGATGATCCAGTTCTCAGGGTCCGGGTAGTCCTGGGACCAGCCGCTCCTGGGCGCCAGTTCGTACTGATGGTCGTTCAGGCGCTGGGAGCGGGTTGCTGAATCGACAGGATCGAGCTCGGTATCGATGTTGAGGATCTCCTTGAAGCCCTTCTTCAGGAACTCGGCCTGGGCGCGAGCCTCCGGCGTATCACGGACGAGCATCTTGAGGAGAGGGAAACCCTGCCCGTTCGGGAAGCCAGCGTCTGCCAGATGCTTCTGTGCTGACGCTTTGTCGAAGCCGATATCAGTCTCGAAGGCGTCGGGGGCCGCGCCGCCGGCAGTCTCCGGTATCCAGCTGGTCGTCGGCGCGAACCCACCGTTGGACGCCACGTCGTTTAGCGTCTTGCGGTCGATCGCCTGGGAGAGGGCCAGCCGGACGTCCAGGTTATCGAGGGGCTTGTGTGTCAGCTCCATCTCCAGCCCACGCGTTTCAGCGTTGACGTTCTTGAAGTACTCAGCGCCGAATTTTGATTTGATGGCCGCGAGGTTGGACAGGTCCGCGAAGGCCTGGTCGAGCTCTCCCGCCTCGTAGGCGTTGTCAGCCACATCGTTCTTCTCGATAAACTTGATCACGAGCTTGTCCAGGGTAGGAGAGACGCCAGCCGGCGCCGCCCAGTTCGGGTTGGGCACCAGCGTTATGTGATCCTGCTGGACGTATTCGGTCAGCATGTAGGGCCCGTTGTAGACTAGCCTCTTCGGGTCCGTCCCCCAGTCAGCTTGCGTATCGGCTGTCTCGCTCGCGAAGCGATCCAGGTGAGTCGGCACCGGGAAGGCCAGCCAGAGCGATATGATTAGCGGGAAGGTGACCTGCTTCTGCATTAGCTTGATCTCTACGGTCGTGTCATCTATCGCCTTCACGGCAACTTTATCTTGCAGCGCTTTTAGCTCATCAGGCGTAGGAGTCTTGGGAGCGTCTTTGGTGCCGAGGGCCCCGAAGAAGTCGCCGCACCCAACGACACTCTTATCGATGAGACTCTCGTAGTTGCCGGCGTTGGCGGGGTTGCATGTGCGCTTGAAGCCCGCGACGAAGTCCTTTGCGGTAAGCGGCTGGCCGTCAGACCATTTGAGGTCTTTCTTCATCTTGATCGTATAGGTGAGGCCGTCTGCCGAGACTTGCGGTTGGCCGTCGGCCATCGCTGGCTGGGGCACGTTTTCCTTGTCAAGCGTGTAGAGGCCGCGCCAGAGCATTCGCTCGTAGCCGATGTCCTGCGCGAAGTTGGAGAAATGCGGGTCCAACGACTGGAACCCGAGGCTCTGGACGGTAAGCGTGCCGCCCTGGATACGTTCGCCGGCTCCGCCACCGGGCGAAGCAGTCCCGCTTGTCTTCTCGTTACCACCGCCGCAAGCGGCGAAGGCGAGGACGGCGCCAAGCGCAACCAGAGATAAGAGATAACCGCGACTCTTAAGGAAACTCATTTCGCCCGTCTCCTTTCGACCTAACCCCTTCGTGCATCCTCTATAACACTCTTAAATATATGCCTTCAATTTAGTTGATTTCAACGGAGGGCGCGCGATCGCCGTTTGCTACTTGCTGTCCGGTGACCTGCCAAGGCCACCAAATGAGATGCATTGCCCTACCAAAACGTTTCCCGCGATATAGAACGCGTATCGCGCCCGAAAGGTAATACGCGTACGGCGCTCTACAGGTTTGCGCGCGAGGGCTTCGCCGACGCTCGACGCGAGCGCTGGACGCGCGGCAGGAACAGGTCACCGAGAGTGACCAGAAGGCCGGCGCCAATTACGAGATCGCCGATGCTTAGAATTGGAACGTATACGGGGTTGTCGAACACGAGGCGGTCAGACAGCACGTAGAAATGCGTGTCCTGTTTCGTCTTCAGTACGTTTTTGGTCCGCGGGATTGCATCGCCTTCAGCGCGCCCTTCTATGCGGTCCTGCTGATCTATCCTGGCGAGGCTTTCTGCGGTCACAGGCATTAAACCCCCGTTGGCGACGATCGGCAGGAAGTTTAGGAGTAGTCCCAGACCGATGATCAGAAAGCCGAGCCGCGGGAGATTAACGATGGCGAAGAAGATCAGGACGACGTAGGAGATTTCGAAGAGCAGGCGCTTGGGAACGTCATCGAATCCCAGCGGAGCGAAGATTGCGATGGCCTGCATCGCCAATGCAAAGAGCGCCAGCACTCCCGCTCTAATATGTACCCTCGGGAAGTGCAGGCGCAGTTCGCGTTTCACGGGCTCCCCACGACCTCAAACAGGACGCGCGAAACCAGTGGCCTGTACGTTTGCTTCGTTAGGGCAACGCCCGTCTAAGGCATGAAGCCGGCGACTGCAGTAGCCACAACCGCGCAAACGATGAGAAGTGAGGCTAATCGTGCGACCATCCCGAACCCCCCTTCTGAGGTGATTACCTCATATATGGTGGCTTCATTAGATGGCTAATATATTAGCGTGTCAAGGCTCTACTATACCGATTCCGAAAAAGATTGCAAACTTCTTACAATTTGGGCAGTTATCGTCAACAAGAGGGCGGCGGAATGGGGCGTTCGGATTGCGAGGGGTGGCTGGTTCTAGATCAACCGCACCACGTCGCGACTAACGCCGTGGGACCAGTTTCCCGCGAGACGTAGCGCATGACGTGCAGGTCGGCACCGGAGCAGCCCCCCTGGAGCACGTCATGGCTAATAACGAACTGCCCGCCCCCGTCCAGGGAAGGCTGATCACAGCCCGAGCCCTGGACGGAGCAGGCAGCAACGACCGGGGTATTTGATTCGCTTGGGGATATGTCTAAGTTGATGGCTCCTGCCGCCGCGAGCGCCAGAATCGATCCCGCAGCGACGACGAGCACACGTGCTCGCATACGCGGCTTAGAAGAACGGGCTCTGGGCGGCTACCGCTGCAAGCGTCAAAGCGAGCAGAGTGACGATCCAGTTGAGCTTTGCGGTCTTGGTGTTCAGGTCCATCGTTGGTTCTCCTCGTATCTCTCGGTTCTGTCCTCTGCCGCCAGTTTCTCAGGTGTCTCTCGCCAAAATCTCGCCGGAAACTCGCCATCGCTTTCCGGACGAGAAATTTTGCCTTGTCAGCGGGCTTTTCGGGCCTAAAAGAACGGGCTCTGAGCGGCTACGGTGGCCAGTGCTAAAGCGACGAGTGTCACCACCCAGTGAAGCCGTATTGTCTTCGCGTTCAGGTCCATCGATTTCGTCTCCTCGAGTGCCGGTTCTCTTTCTGGTTCGAGTCTCTCAGAAGGCTCTCGCCAAAATCTCGCCGGAAAGAGTTCGGAGACAGTGAAACGGGGTCAGTCGAAGAGAGGGGCTTGAAACCGCCTCGCGGGAAAATCGGTGTTGGGGGCTTGCTTGTTATCTGCCGCTGGCTATCTGCCGCTGCAGTTCTTCGAAGCTGGGCACTTCATTTCCCAGGTCCTCGGCGCCAAGCACCTTTACGTACCGTTTGTAGCAGAATCTGGCCGCTTCCGTCTGTCCGGAGAGAAAGTAGTTACTCATCAGCCGGTACCACGCTGCTTCGTTGTATTCATCCAGCTCCAGGATCCGCTGACAGATGTCTGCACTCCGCTTGTACTCCTTGGCGTCGCTGAAAACGGCGGCGAGCGTCGTCAAGAGGCGCATGTGTTGCTCGGCCAATTGCCAGCGCAGCGTCTCTGCCCACTCGGAGTAGAAGTCCATCGCAAAGGGGCCCTTGTAAAGCGCGAGCGCCTGCTCCATGAGCGAGGTCGCGTCCGCGCTGGCCTTCGGCATACGCCCGGCCTCTGCGAGAAGTTTCTGGAAGCGCTCGACATCAAACGCGAACTGGCTTCGCGGATCCAGGATGTAGCGTCCAGAGTCCTTGGCGATACATTCCGGATACACCGCCTTGCGTAGCCTGTACATGTTGGAATGGAACGCACTCGTCGTCTTCTCATCCGGCAGGTCCGGCCAGAGCGCGGCCACGATCTCTTCTTTTCGCAATGGCCGCCGGTTGCAGAGGAAGAAGAAGAACATCTCTTTGCTCTTCTCGCTTCTCCACTCGAGGTCCGTGATTTCGCGACCCGCGAGCTCCACCCTGACATTCCCGAACCCATAAGCATGGACCCCGGTCTCGCTCTGCATCTCCGACTCTGATTCAATCGCCTCGACCTGAACCGGCGCGGCGGCTTTTCGCGAGCCCTTCATTGTCTTGAGGAGCCGCCCGAAATAATCGCCCGCAAGTTTGTTCGCAGCGGCATACTGTACAAGAAGCGGGTTGCGCACCGCCTCCATGCGCACGAAGTGGTCATACCCCAGCTCGGAGATCAGCACGGCCACTTCGGCGAGTGCCTCGAGCGCCAGCTTCTTGCGCTTCAGAGAGAAGTGAACGCTTGCCAGGTGAAATAATGCGGTCGCCAGCTCTCGCTTTGCGTTGCTGTCTCTCAGAAGATTCACGGCGCGTTCAATGGAGGCTGCGGCTGCCTTTAGATCTCCCGCGTCGCGCTTGATCAGACCAAGAGTCGTCGACGAAACCCCAAGCTCGAGCGTCCCGCCCTTCTCTTCTGCCAGGGCTAGGGCGCGCTGGGCCCACGCTTCGGAGTTTGCCGGGTCTCCCATCAACCGATAGGTCTTCGCCACGCCGTCGGAGATGTAGCTGCTGATCAACACCTCGTCCATCGTTTGAGCCAATCGCAGCGCTTCAAAGTAAAGTTCGATGGCCAGTGTGTACTCGCCCCGATCACGCTTGACGTCGGCCAGGTTTTGACGCAGGTACATCTCGGGTCTCGCGTTGCTCAGACGTCCGGCCCTATCCAGTCCTTCGCCCAGAGCCGTTTCAGCTTGGTCAAACTCGCCCTGTAGGTAATAGAGCACGCCCAGGTTGTTGACAGTGCGTAGGTGGGCCGCATCATTGCCGAGCTTCAGCCAGCACTGTCTCGCACGCTCGAAATAGATGGCAGCATCCGCAAGCCGGCCCATCTGGGCGAGGGCGATGGCAAGGTCGTCGGCAACCAGGGCTACGTTGTAAACGTCCCCCTTCGCTTCGTAGATATCGAGGACGCCACGCAGCTCACTCTCCGCCTGCTTGAGCTCGCCGCACCAGTTAAGTGAGATGCCGAGCTGTTTTCTCGCCTCCGTGAGCAGGGGCGCCGGACCGTCGTGCGCCAGGAGAAGCGCTTCCGCCTTCTTGAGGGCCTGCTTGGACGCCTCGTGCTCCCCCTTCGCGCGGAGGCACATACCTTCGATTACCAGCGCTTCTGCCTGAAGTGCCCACTCCTGATTCGCTTCGAACGAAGTTATCGCGCGGGAAAGGAGGTTCAGGGCAAGATCGATCTGGCTCACGTTGTGCAGGATGCGGGCTTTCCAAAGCATGAGCTTCGGCTGTTGCGCGAGCTGCTCGTCGGGTACGGCGTCGAGCCATTCCGCCAGGGTATCCCACTGCCCCTCTTCGAACATTTGCCAGCCGACCCGGTCCGTCACCTGGACGATCCGCTCCCAGCCACCAGCCTGGATGTAGTGGTAGACCGCCTCTTCCCAGTGCTCGGCCTTCTCCATCAACTCAGCGGCCCGAATATTGAGCTCGCGGAAACGTTCTGGCTGCTGGCTGCGGAGATGGCTGACGAGAAAGGCCCGGAACAGGCGGTGATACCGGCGGCGCCTGCCGTTCTGGTCGTCAGTCAGAACAAAGAGGTTTAACCGTCGCAGCTGATTGAGCCGCTTCTCGGTATCTGTCGAACCCAGGAGCTCATCCAGGAACTGCTCATCGAGCCAGCGCGGTACAGCGCTGCCGGTGAGGAACTCCTTGAGGTCGTTCGCCAGCGGATCGAACTGCTCGAGCTTGACGTACTGAAAGAGCGTGTCCGAACCGCGCAAGTGCTCGAGCGAAATTGCCGTCCGGCTCATTTGAACCCTGTCCGCGAGCAATACCAGCGCGCCCGCCCAGCCTTCCGATACGTCGGCCAGGTGCTGAGCGTCGTCGAGCGAGACGTCTTTTCCTAGGACATCGCGGAAGAGATGGACTACTTCTTCGCACGTAAAGGAAAAATCTGCCGCGCCGATAGTGTCCACCTCTTGGCGGACAGACATCAGCGGCAGTATGCCGAGTTGGGGCTGCGTGCGCCCGGAGAGGATGACGTGGCAGCCGGGCGGCAGTCGGTACAGCCATCCTTCGACTATCTGCGTCAGTTCGGTCTCCGCTTCGTCCAGAAAGTGGAAGTCGTCGAGGACGAATGTCAACGGCGGACCCGGCTGCATGGCTGAGACCAGCAACTCTACTGCGCGGTCAGGTCCAATTGAGTCGCCCGTCGCAAGGGCAGTGCCGAGCTCGATGCCAAAATCCGGTTGCCGCTCCCGACCCGAAGCGACGAGGTAGCGCAGAAACGTGGCGGCATCCCGATCGCGCTCATCGAGACCGTACCAGCAGACGGGATCGGTTGCGGCCTGGGCGAAGTCGAGAAGAAGCGTTGTCTTGCCGTAACCCGCGGGCGCGCTCACCAGGGTGATCCTTCGCTCCCGGGCATGCGAGAGCGCTTCTATTAGGCGCTCACGCCTTACGATCGCTGGGCGGCGAACAGGCAGGCGCACCTTGGAAGGATATGGGACTTCCAAGGCGATACGACCCCGTTTACGGGTCTCTGCGGTTTCTGCCATCTCACCCCGGTCTAGAGGGACTGTCCGATTCGTCTGAATTAAAGACGTGACCAAAAGGTTGGTGTTACGAATCACCAACGAAAGATTATCGATGGGGACTAGGGGGTGTGCTCGAGGGCAGATGTGGAAGTGGCTAGGCGCGGCTTTCCTTCTCGAGGCGGCGCCGTCGCTGCGCCATCAAGCGGCTGTAGAGGAGCAGGTCAGCATCGCTGTAGACGGCTTCGCCCATCTCGCTGCCGCGCTTCAATGACTTCATCGTCGCCTTTGTGAGCGCGACGGGCAGCGGCGGGTTCACGATGATCCGCCCCGCGAGTTCGCGCGCCTTCGCCTCGACCTCGCTATCGGGTGCCAGGTGCGTCACGAGGCCGTACTCGTACGCCTTCGCCGCGCTGAACCGCTCGCACGTCACCGTTAGCTCCAGCGCCCGTGCGTGGCCCATCTCCCGAGCAAGGCGCGGCAGTGCGTTCCAGCCAAGAGGAAGGTCTAGCTCGACCTCGGGAATCGAGAACCAGGTCGATTCGCCGGCAACGCGCAGGTCGCAGCAGGCGGCGAGGACCAGGGCACCACCGATCGCGAATCCCTGCACCGCTGCTATCGTGATCTGGTCGAGGCCCTCGATCGCCGCAGAAGTGCGGCTGCCGATGCCCGAGTTGTGCCGGACCTCAAGTGCGTTGCTCGACCCAGAATCGCGCCACTCGCTGGTGTCGGCGCCAGATGAGAAAACGCCGCCTTCGCCGATGAAGATCACGACACGCGTCTCGAAGTCGTCGGCCAGGGCCTGACAGACAGCCTGTAAGTCGAGATGCATCTGACGGTTGATGGCGTTCTTCTTCTCCAGCCGGCTGAAGCGCAAGACCATTAGGGCGCCGTCCCGATCGACCTTCAGTGTCTCGTATTCCATACGCTGGGAGTCTAAGCGGAGCGAGGCAGTATGTCACTAAAGCTGGGAGTTCGTTTTGCATTTTTTGCGTTTGCAGTAACGGTTTGTTCTAGAATTAGACAACCGGTTCGGCGTCAGGGATGGCCGGTGGCGCTATTTCCGGGCTTGCGCTGGGCACGCGAATGGTGCGAACCGGCGAGGCGGCCAACCAGAGAGCAGCGACCAGCATGGCACCGGCGCCAACCGCCAGAGTGCCGCGCAATCCCAGCGTCTCTCCCAGCGCGCCTCCAGCCAGAATGCCGACCAGCAACACACCGTGTGCGCAGAGCTCGAATCCGGCGTTGACACGCCCGAGAAGGCGGTCCGGAGTTATCGTCTGGCGCAAACTAACCTCGTTAATGCTGTAGACAACGAAGCCGCCGTCGCCCAACTGCTGAGCTACCAAGAATGCCGCCGCCAGGACGACCCCTCCCGGGGCCAGTGGCACGAGAAGCATCGACGCTCCAATGACCGCGAGGCCGGAGACCATCGCCGGGCCAATCCCCAACCGGGAGGCAGCCCGCGCGGCGAAAAGTGCCCCGACAAGTGAACTTATGCCGCCGACCGCGTAAATCATCCCGAGAACGCCCGGCTGGAAATCGAGCACTCGAATGACGTAGAGCCCGAAGGCGGCGCCGAACATTCCGAATGCGAAGTGGTTCAGGCATTCGCTCACTATCGTTGTTCTGAGGAACGCGTTGCCAAGAATGGTCTGGATTCCTTCTTTAGCCTCGCGCAGCATCCCCGTGCGCTCCTCCTCGGGGGCGGGGGGGCTCTCCGTCTTGGTGATGCGTCTGATATAGAAGGCGGAGAAGAGGAACGAAACCGCATCGATCAGAATAGCGACGGGCCCAGTGAACAGTTGCACGAGCCAGCCGGCGGCGCCGAACGCACCGACTTCGGCAGCCGAGTCGCTGGCCTTCAGCTTGCTGTTGCCTTCCAGTAGTTCTTCCCGCTTTATCAGCGACGGAAGATATGACTGGTAGGCGACTTCAAAGCATATGCTCAGGATGCCGGTTAGGAAGGCTACCACGTAAAGTTGCTCCATGGTCAGGGCATCGAAGGCGTACGCCAGGGGAATGGAAGCGAGCAGCGTGGCGCGGCCGAGATCGGCGGCGATCATGATAGGACGGCGCCGCAGGCGGTCCACCCACACTCCGACGAAGGGCGCGAAAATCAGCTCCGGCACGATGCCCAGGGCGAGGAGCGCTGCGACTTCGAAGGGCCGCGCATCGAGAACGAGAATGGCGGTGAAATGAAGCGCCGTCCGGCCGATTAGCGATCCAAAGACCGAAATCGTCTCGCCGGCCCAGAGCTTGACGAAGTCGGGATGACGCCAGAGGCCTGTCCTGAGTCCTCCCAACCGGCCGTTCAGCCATTCGCTAATCATCTGCGTTCATCCGTGATCTATCTGTGAAATCTGCGTTGAGTGCTGACTTCTGCCGATCATCGTTGCTCCCTATAGCCCCTTGTAGTTAATGAACTGGCTGATCTTCGTGACCGGCTTGATCAGATCGGCCGAGTCCTGGATCACCTTCTCGATGGGCTTGTACGCGGAGGGCGCCTCGTCAAGCAGCTTCTGGGCGTCGCGGTCCAGCCAGGTCTTGCCCGCCATCTGCTTCCGGAAATCCTCCGGCGAAAGCGTCTTGCGCGCCTGGTTCCGGCCCATCACGCGCCCCGCCCCATGCGGGCTTGTCGCGTATGCCTCAGCATTGCCTCGGCCGCGCACGATGTACGTCGCGGCGCCCATGCTGCCGGGGATGATGCCCATCCTGCCCTCGCTCGCGTCGATCGCGCCCTTGCGTGTCATCCACGCGCCGTCGTCGAGCCGCTCGGCGTAGTTGTGGTGACAATTGATGCGCTGGACCTCGTTCCAGTCGCTCCCGAGCTCCAGCGAGACGGCCTCCATCAGCGAGTCCATCATCGCCTCGCGTTGGGCATAAGCGTACCGCTGCGCCCAGAGCATGTCCTCCAGGTACGCTTCGGCCTGCTTTGTGCCAACCATCAGGTACGCGAAATCGCGGTCTTCGAGGGCAATGCCCTCCGCCGCGCAGGCATCCTTCGCGACCCCGACGTGCGATGTGGCGAGCAGGTTGCCGATTCCGCGCGAGCCGGAGTGCAGCAGCAGCCAGACCTGTCCGCGCGCATCTTCGGAAACCTCGACGAAGTGGTTGCCCGCGCCGAGCGTGCCGAACTGGATGAGTGCCTTGTTGCGCAGGTCGGGCGAGCGCCTGACGAGCGCCGCGTCATCGATGCCGGCCGGGAACCCGTGGTCCTCGATGAATCGTTTCGCCTGCGGGAGCGGCCGTTTGTGGCTGGTGCCGACGCCCGAGGGGATCAGCTCTCGAATATATTGGAGGACTCGTCCTTCCTTGCCGACGAAGTCGTCCCGCTGGACGTCCGTCTGCACGGCAATCATCCCGCAGCCAATGTCGACGCCGACGGCGTAGGGCATGACCGCCTCCTTCGTCTTGAGCGCGCTGCCGACCGGCGGGCCGAAGCCGAAGTGGGCATCCGGCATAAGCGCGAGGTAGCCCTCGATGATCGGCAGCCGGCTAATGCGCTCGGCCTGCCTCATCGTCGCCTGGTCGATTATCGACGCCCAGGACTTGACGGTTCCCTTTCCGTATTCGTTTTCGGTCTCGATGGTTTCAATCATGGTGCTTGAATCCGTTCGTTCTGCGATCGAGGCGTCGAAGCCATCATTGCTGCCTCGCCCACGATCATGACGTAGTAGAGACGCCCCGCGGGGTATCGAGCCGAGTCGCGCATTCTTTCACGAGCGAGTCCCCGGGGTCAGCGACGTGGTCCCGATTCGTTGGGGCGTCTCTACGCGAGGCGTGGTTCACCGGTACATTACCCCTGCCTCTTCAGTTGTCCCGTCTTGCGCGCCCAGCGTTCCGCCACAGCGAAGACTGCGATGCCGCCAGGCACTAGTACAATGCCGAAGAGAACCAGCGTCGCCAGCGTACCGAGTAGGTCCTGCACGCCGTCGCCGTCGATGATCGCGCCGCGGATGCCGTCCAGGAAGTAGGTTGCGGGAGAGATGTACGAGAAGACCCGCAGCCAGGGCGGGAGCACGTCGACACTGTAGTAGACCCCAGAGATTAGCAGGACGACGGCCTGGATCATGAACGACATCTGCGTGCCGCGTTCCGGATACAGAAGCGGCAGTACACCGGTCAGTATGCCCAGCCCGGCGACGCTGACACTCCCGACAACTATCACGACGGCCGCAGCGAACCAGTTCGCCTGCCCCAGGTCCACGCTAAAAAACGGCACCGCTATCGCGAAGATCAACAGTGTCCGCACGATCGCGTGCAGTACCCCGAAGATCGACATGCCAATCAGGTGCACCGCTCGCGATACCGGCGCCATTAGGGTGTGCTCGATCGTCCCTTCCCACCGCTCCCAGGTGATTACGAGGCTTATGTCATCCAGAACCGCCGAAAGGTAGGCCCAGACGAGCGTCCCCAGCAGCAGAAAGAGCACGAGGTGCGATGCGTCCGTGGTGATCCCCGCCTGCTCCGCCTCCTTGGCGATGAACGTGATCGCCAGCGTGTTGACCACGCCGTACACAAGCCACACTAGCTCCCACGCCCAGTAGCGCTTCCAGAGGTTGGTCTGGCGCTCCACGAAGGCGTAGGCGAGGTTGACCGGCCCGCGGATTAGCCCCGGCTGCGCTGTTCGTTCTGCTATGTTCAACATCTCGTTACTCCGTTCCTTCGCTTAGTCCCGCCGCCGGTCGATCAGCTCCCGGACCGTTGCGTCTTTCACCTCGTATACTCGCGTCGCGATTCGGTCGAGGATCGCCGGATCGTGTGCCGCGCACAGAATCGTGCCCGGGTACTTCTCGAGCACCTCGAGGAGCTTCCGCCGCGTTGAGCGGTCGAGGTGGTTCGTGGGCTCGTCGAGGACGAGCACGTTTGTCGGTTTTAGCACCAGTTTCGCGAGGGCAACCCGGCTGCGCTCTCCACCGGAGAGCACTTCTATACGCTTGAAGGCATCGTCGCCGCGGAACAAGAACTGCCCGAGCACAGTCCGCAGCCTCACTTCCGGCTCGTCCGTTGCGACCGACTGCACCTCCTCGAGCACCGTCCGGCCGCGCTCCAGGGCCTCGTCCTGGTGCTGGTCGTAGTAACCGACCCGCGCCTTGGGCGCCCAACGCACCCATCCCTCGAGCGCCGGAAGAAGCCCGGCGGCGATCCTCAGCAGCGTCGTCTTGCCGCTACCGTTCGGGCCGATGAGCACCGCCTTCTGCCCGCGCACCAGGTGTAGCGAAGCATCCAGGAGGACCAGGTTGTCGCCGTACGCATGGCTGATGCCCTCCATCTGCAAGACATCGTGCTCCGTGCGACCGTCCGCCGACAGTGATATGTGGACCTCTGACTCAGGCCTTGTGCGCTCGATGCGCTCAATCCTCGCCAGCGCCTTCTCGCGGCTCTTGACGAGCGTCGCCTTGCTGTTCTTCGCGCGAAAGCGCTCGATGAACCGCTCCTGGCGCGCGATCTCGCGCTCCTGGCGAGCTGCCGCGCGGTCCTGCTGCTGAAGGCGCGCCGCCTTCTGTCGCTGGAACTCGCTGTAATTGCCGGCGTAGCTCTCGACAGACCGCTCGCGCAGTTCGAGGATTCGCGTGGCGACGCGGTCGAGAAACTCGCCGTCGTGCGTAACCACCAAGACTGTCCCGCGGTAGTCGCTCAGCTCTTCCGCGAGCCAGTCGCGTGACCGCGCGTCCAGGTGGTTTGTCGGCTCGTCGAGCAGGAGACATTCCGGGCGTCGTACCAGCACCTTCGCTAGCGCGATCCGCATCTGCCAGCCTCCGCTGAACTCGCCGCACAGCTTTGTCCGTTCGTCAACCGCAAAGCCGAGCCCGTTGAGTACACGCCCGATGCGCCGTTCGATCCGATATCCATCCAGGTCCTCGAACCGGTCGAAGAGACGGCCCTGCTCGGCGATCAGACCGTCGATGTCTCCTTCGCCCCGCTCGATTTCCTCGGCGATCTGATGCAGCCGCTCCTCGGTCTGCCGCGCCTCCGGAAAGGCCCTCCACAGCTCATCGACGAGCGTGCGATTGGAATAGAGTCCAGCCTCCTGCCGGAGGTAGCCGAGCGAGCCGCGGTGGCCCGCCCGGCCGGCGTCGGCGTCTTCCTCGCCTGCCAGCAGTCGCAGGAGGGTGGTCTTCCCGGCTCCGTTCGGCCCGACAAGACCCACCCGCTCGCCCGTCCCGACCACTACAGAGAGGTCCTCGAGTACGTCGAGGCCACCGAACGACTTGGACACGCCGTCAGCAAAGAACATGACTAACTAGCCGCGAGGACCTTCTCCTCTTGCTCCTCGTCTTCTTCGATTCGCTTACCCGTAAGCTCCATAAACACCGTCTCCATGGTTATCTCCTCCAGTGGCCGCCCGCGCGCCACGCGCTCTCGCAGCTCGTAGGGTGTCCCCTCCGCGACGATCCGTCCGCCCGCGATGAAGGCGATGCGATCGCAGAGCAGCTCCGCCTCTTCCATATCGTGCGTCGTCAGCAGGATCGTGCTGTCGTGGTCCGCCCTCACCTGCCGGACGAACGCCTGCACCTCGCGCT
>Ga0209056_10001789_pt1 | contig 23482 bp, 25 predicted proteins | sample GraSoiAngelo_114_FD_185876 | JGI IMG/M metagenome (GOLD analysis project Ga0209056, IMG submission 185876) | Grasslands soil microbial communities from the Angelo Coastal Reserve, California, USA - 14_0903_13_40cm (SPAdes) (version 2) | ecosystem: Environmental > Terrestrial > Soil > Grasslands... | reverse complement strand
TAGGCAACGATCATGATCGCAACTAACCAGAACCAGACAAATCCCATGCTCATCCTCAAACAGCCGTCATTGCAGCGTCAGTCGGAGACTAGTAAATCCAAGCTGGCATGCCATCTTTGGCGCGAAAAACGTAAGTGTCATTTCCATATTTAATTTCGCGCGCAAAAATCGTTTGCACACCCTGGAACTCGGTTTTCCAACCGGTCACTGCAATCGCATCATCCTTCTGAAGATTCATCTCCATCACTTTTGTGAACTCGGTCGTGGCCAGATGTACCTCAATCGTGTTGCCGTTTTCCAGCTTCATAAGAATGTGCGTTCCGATACCGCCGCTGACCGGACATTCACGATCGCGAACATCGAGAACCGCGCCCTTGTAAACCGCCTCGGCCGCCGGATTATACCTCGGCAGCGATGGCTTTTGAGCACTTTGTGGAAACGCCGGCAGCGCGATGGCCAAAAGAAAGATTGAAATAAGGAGTTTCATAAATCCCTCCCGTAAGATTCAGTTTCAACTTCTGTTGTACGCTTCTCATCCGAAATTGCTGTGACGGCGGTCACATCAAGCTGTGCTTTGATGAGACGAAGACAGGGTTTATTTCGCCCGCACCCTCAAACGGTGCTCATTGGCGCAGCTGCCGGCGCGAGGGCAATAATTTCAGGTCCCTTTTGAACGATTCGATAGACCAGAACCATAAAAAGCATGGAGAGAACGGTGTACATTCCCATGAAACCCAGAAGGGTAAACAATCCGTTCCCGGCTGAAACATATTTGGAATAGCCCTCGGACGTGCGAATCAGTCCATAGACTACCCACGGCTGCCGTCCGATTTCCGCCGTCATCCATCCCGCGGTGTTTGCGATGTAAGGCAGAGGGAAACTCAGAAGCAGCGGCCACAGGGCCCAGCGCGTGTGAAACAATTTTCCACGCCACAGAAGAAATCCTGCTACCACCATCAGCAGCACGAAATACGTCCCCAGTCCGGCCATGATGTGATAGCTGTAAAACAGCAGAGGCAGCGGTTCTGGCCATTGATCGCGTGGAATCTGGTCGAGCCCTTTCACTTCCGCCTCAGTTGTGCCGTAGATCAGGAAACTCAAAACATTGTTCACAACCAGCGGATTATCTATGGTTTGCTTCTCTTCATTGGGCTGCCCGATGAGAACGATTCCCGCCCCACGCTGGGTGCTGAAAAGCCCTTCCATGCCCGCGACTGCTGCGGGCTGATGTTTCGCAATGTAACGACCGTGAAGGTCTCCCGTAGGGAAAATTTGCGCTGTGCATGAGATCAGTCCTACCACCACGCCAACGCGCAGAAAGATTTTTCCCTGTTCCGCAAACCGATTCTCAAGAACGTAGAACGCGCCCACTGCGCACATTACAAACGAGCCTGTGATCACAGCTCCAGACATGTTGTGCGAATACTGCAGCAAACCCCATGGATTCGTCAGAAGTCCCCAGAAACTAGTGACCTCGTAGGTGCCATTGGGCAGGACTTGGTACGCAACCGGGTGCTGCATCCAGGCGTTAGTGATGATGATGAAGAAGCCAGAAATCCAGGATCCCACGAACACCAGAAACGCCGACGCCCAGTGCATTTTCGGCGAGAGTCTCTTCTCGCCAAACAAGAACAGTCCCAGAAAGGCCGATTCCAAAAAGAAAGAAAAGACACCCTCCATCGCCAGTGGCTGGCCGATCACTCCACCAGTGACGCGCGCAAATTGCGACCAGTTGGTGCCGAACTGAAATTCCATTGGAATGCCAGTGACCACGCCGATCAGAAAATTGATGGCGAAGATTCTGGCCCAGAACCGGGCGGCCTGGTTATAGCGCTCATCCTTGTGGCGGATCGCAATCGTCTTCAGCACGACGATCAGCAGCGCCAGCCCCATGGTGAGCTGCGGGAATAAGTAATGGTAAGTGATAGTAAACGCGAAGTGGATTCTGTGCAGTAGGAGTGCAGTCACGCGGCAAGTTTACACAACCAGAGTTCCGGTTTCTGTGATCACGGTCACATAACTGCCGACTGGGACTCGCAAAGGTCCCTTGAGGTTTTAAGGCGCCGGAGCACGTCGCTCACCGCGGCTACGGTCTGCGGTAAGGCATTAGTCACGGATCGAGTGAGTCCCTGTCCGTGATCAAAACACTGGCCACTGATTGAAATGAGAAACCCTCGTGGGTTGGCTTCATACAACTGGTAACAAAGAGCAAGGACTTGAGCGGGTGAAAGATGATGAGAAAAGCGAGCTTGCGTCGGCTCCGCAGAGACCGCTTGGCATATGACATTGCCCGGGTCGCCATCGCCAGTCGCATCCAGGAAGATCACCGTACCAGCCCGGCTTATCTCTTCTGCGAGTTCCGGGGCGAGTTGATGAACGCAAATGACGTCAACCTGCGAAGCCAGTTTTCGCCTGATTTCTTCCGCCGCCTGCCAGGCAACACCGTCATCACAGCGAAGTGGGTTTCCGTAGGCGATCACCAGAACACGATCGGTGATTTCATTCCTGAAGCTCACGAACGCTTTACCTCGTCGAGCACGCTGCCCTCCGGGCTGAGCAGTTGGACTTTAAGCGCCATCTGTCCAACAGCATGGGTTGAGCAACTCAAGCATGGATCGTAGGCGCGAATCACAGCTTCCACCCGATTCAGCATTCCGTGCGTGAGCTTTTCGCCTTGAACGTAACGTTGCACGACTTGCAACACACTGCGATTCATCGCAAGGTTATTTTGTCCGGTGGCGATGATCAGATTTGCCCAGCGAATCAGGCCCTGTTCGTCAATTTTGTAATGATGAAAAAGAGTGCCTCGGGGCGCTTCAGCCGAACCTACCCCTTCAAGGGCATTCGGACGCGCCATGGCACGAACATGCTTTGAAAGGGTTTCAGGATCGTTGAGCAATTGCTCCAATCGCTCTACGCAATACAGGATTTCGATGCGGAACATCGCGCTGCAAGCAGAAAAGAACGTCGAAATCTATGACTTCAGAGACGCGGGAGTTGTCGATGATATCAATGAGATTCTGGGCAGCTTCCAAGCATATTCGGATGAGGGAAATCTTTTCAAAAGTCAGCTAACCCGCGACGCCGTCAAAGGCTTCTTGGAATCTGGCGGCGATCTCAACAGCTTGGCTGTGCGATGGTTTGCACGGCCCACCTCGGAGCCTCAAGAGGAAATGAGAACTCTGTTAGGTGTGCGACGCAAACTGCATGAAGTGCTGGTCGCCGGGCACTGCAAGGCGGGAGATTTAGACTATGTCACCGGTCAACTTCGAGCATTTAGCAAAACAAAATCCTAAGTACAAACGGGCTATCGAGCAGCTCCGAGCCTGGATCAACGATCATCCCCAAGAGCGCGTTCTCAATCCGCTCAATCTTCGCAAAGACATCGGCAACGTGAGTCCGGCAGAGCTTACGATGGCGCTCGATCTATTGAGGAAAGAGGGTCTTCTGCATCGTGTGTACAAAGTTGTAACGCCATCCGGTGTGCTTGCTGAGAGGGATTTTGATGATCCGATCAAGATTTCCAGACAAGCTGCCAGATCGCTTCGAGGAATATTTCGAGACATCTGACGCAGATGTGATCCCGATTTTTCGGCGAATCGCATGAAGAAAAAAGCCTCAATCAACAGAGCGATCGTGATGGCTCACGATCTGAATTCGCGGATTATCAAAGCCCCTGGGAAGCGTCGCAAGGTCATTGAGCAATTATATTTGGAGAAAAGCAGCAGTGGCGATGCGGACGAGGTGCATTTAGCCCTGCTTTACAAGTCGCTGGCAGGCGATACTGCGGAGGTGTCTATTCCAAGTTGGGTTCCAATTGCCGGATATGTCGCAGGCTGCGGCACGTTTCTTTTTTTCATGGCGCTCGTAGTTGCAAGTATTTTCGGTCATCAAGTGCCGCACGAGTCTCGCTTCCTAGTTGGTCTCGTGGTTGCGGTCGGCGCATCACTTGCAGCGACATTCATAGGCGGCGAGATGGTCGCCACTGGAAAAATTCCTATTGGCACTAAACATCCGCTCACGTTTAGTGCGACTGGCGGTATTGCGACTCTTGTGGTCTTACTCGCACTGATGCACCCCTTCTACGGGTGAGGCGTTTCGTCTACGCCCGGTTCAGGATTCGGATTCGGCATAACATGGGGCCATGCCTTCGCAATTTCCCGAGCAACAAAACTGAGTGTTCGATTGAATTGCTTGAGGCTGCTACGGCAGATCATTTCCTTTCCGGTCGAGACGTTCAAATACACGATATTTTTGGCACGGATTTTTCGTCCGCCGCCAATCGCCGCCTTGCGAATGACTGTGAGTACGATAGTGTCAGCGGGCGCGATATCGCCCGATCGGAGCGACTTCAAAGACGCCGCAGTAATGGCTCGCTGCAGGTCAGCAACAGACTGGCCACCACGATTGCCGGCAATTACACGCTCGGTCATCTCCTCGATGAAGTTGCGTCGGCCAATCAACCCGCGGCGATCATGTTCCAGTCGACCATGTCCCGGCAAAATGTGGTCGAATTCGAGAGTTGCGATCGAGTCGCGATGGTCTTCGGCCAGAGTTGTGGATAAGAATCGATGAATCCCGGGAAACGGGGATTATGGAGATCGCCAGTCACAATCACGCGTTTTTGAGGACAAAACACCACAACATCGCCGGCCGTATGGCCTAATCCGTGAAACTGTAGGTGCGGTGCATGATCCTTCTCGCGGATCACATAGGATTTTCGAACGTGATCGTGGGGTAGTGTGGGTTCAAAATCCTTCATTTCGCTTGCAAATGACTCCAGCTGCGCAATTCGTTCAAGCATTGCGCCTTTCTCTGCCTCTGAAGTCTTTTTGCTCATAAGCTGTCGCAAGTCTTCGAGTTGTCACGCGACTTGTTGTGATCGGCGAGGTACGGGACTCGCGGGGTCAAGCGCAGCCCGCAATCGTGGGGTCAGTAATTGAGACATCAATCAATTGTCTTTGTAGTGTTGCTGGCCAAAATGTCGACTTTGTGGCCTATGGCCAGGTACGCGCGATTGCCTTGCGTGTGGTCCCAGTGAAAGTGTGTATTGACCAACCACCGCACGGGCTTGACCGTCACCTCACGTTTAATTTGCGAGATTAGCCCAGCGGACAGCCGCGGGATGACAGTGCGCATCGACCACCACCACGTCAGACGAGTTCACAAAGATGACGGCATTCGAGTTCGCGAGAGCCCCACAGGCGCGCCAGGGCGAAAAAAACGTCGGTCGCAACCTTCTGAATGTCAAACTGGCCAGGAGACACCGAAGCAAACGGTTGCTGTGTCCAGCCTGTTAAGTAATGGAATCGCGAAGAAGTGCCAGCGCTCAGAATGCCTGCAAGGGCACTGATTAAGAAATCGCGTCTCGAATGAGGAACAGACACGGATGGCAATTCTAATCTTCAATGCTTTTCGAAGTTTCCGTGCCAGCCACTAATGAGACTCTGGCCAGTGGTGCGGCTTGTACGATCGATGTTCCGGTTAACAAAACGAGCACAGCATTTACCAAGGCTGTCGATCCAATCGTCGGCGAGATGGTTAAACCGCTAACGGGGCGCCGACCATCCAGAGGCCGACCGGCAAGCCGGCAGCGGTGAAACCGCAAGGAGCAGAGACCGCCCTGCAGTCCAAAAACATTAGAGGGCGACGTATTGCGAATGCTTGCTGCATCGGGGTTCGCATCCTTACTAGTTATCTTATGTGTTCAATTCGACCATTGGCATTCCCCCGTTTGTTCACATACCATTCGTACGTCTTCCGGAGTCCTTCACCAAGTGAGATCCGAGGCCGCCAACCGAGCCTTTGCAAGCGGCAAGTTTCGAGAAGCTTCCGAGGCGAGCCGTCCGGTTTCGATGTGTCAAAACTGAGTGCTCCACGATAACCGACAACATCTGAGATGGCCAGAGCCAGTTCGCGAATGGTCTGCTCTTCGCCGCTGCCTACGTTGATAATCTCTGGTTCATCATAGTTGAGCATCAAAAACACGGAGGCATCCGCGAGATCGTCGGCATGGAGAAACTCCCGGCGCGGCTCTCCCGACCCCCAGATCACGACTTCAGGCGCAGCCGCCATTTTCGCCTCATGGAATTTCCGCATGAGCGCAGGCAGAACGTGGGAAGATTGCAGATCGAAATTGTCGCCGGGGCCATACAGATTGGTGGGCATCAAGCTGATAGTGCGAAATCCGTACTGTTGACGATAGGCCTGGGCCAGTTTGATGCCGGCAATTTTCGCAATCGCGTACCACTCGTTCGTTGGCTCCAACTTCCCTGACAGTAGGTACTCCTCTCGTATCGGCTGCGGCGCATCCTTGGGATAAATGCATGAAGATCCAAGGAACTGCAGCTTTTTTGAACCGAAACGATGGGCTGCGTCGATCAAGTTCAATTCAATCGCAAGGTTGTCTCGAATGAACTCGGCAGCATATGTTGAATTGGCCAGGATGCCTCCAACTCGGGCCGCCGCCATGAACACGTACTCCGGTCTTTCTTGGTCGAAGAGTTTATCGACGGCTGCCTGATTCGTAAGATCGAGGTCGGCGTGGGTTCGAACTAGTAGGTTGCTAAAGCCCTGCTGCTGCAACGAACGAACTATCGCCGATCCCACTAAACCTAGATGGCCTGCTACGAATATCTTGCTGCTACTAAGCATGCGCGCGCCCCCGCACGATCACGCGATGGCCAGCATTGCTCAGAGTGAGTTCCTGACGCGCAAGTTCCATATCGCTATCCACCATGAGTTTAACCAGTTGTTCAAAGGACATACTCGGAGCCCAGCCCAGCTCCAGGCGCGCCTTGCTGGCATCACCCAGCAGGTGATCCACTTCACTTGGCCTAAGATACCGTGGATCCGGCTCTACTCGATTATGCCAATTGAGGCCACAATGTCGACCCGCGACATCCAGAAACTCGCGGATCGAATGCGACTCGCCGGTCGCAATGACGTAATCGCCGGCTTCTGGCCGTTGCAGCATCATCCACATCGCCGCAACATAATCGCCGGCATATCCCCAGTCACGTCGCGCCTCTAAGTTGCCGAGATACAGCTTTTCCTGAAGTCCAAGCGCAATCCTCGTAAGGGCCCGGGTTATTTTGCGGGTTACGAATGTCTCACCGCGTCTGGGAGACTCGTGGTTAAACAGGATCCCGTTTGAGATGAACAAACCATAAGCTTCACGATAATTGACGCTGTACCAGTGCGCAGCTACCTTGCTGACACCGTAGGGACTGCGCGGATGGAATGGTGTAGATTCGTTTTGAGGCGGGGCTGCTGCACCGAACATCTCCGAAGATCCGGCCTGGTAGATTCGGACACATTTGCTCGCGTATTTAGCTGAATCGCGTACGGCCTCAAGCAAGCGCAGAGTGCCCGTAGCTACAACGTCAGCAGTGTATTCGGATTGATCGAAGCTGACGCGCACATGCGACTGCGCCGCGAGATTATATATTTCGTCGGGTTGGACTCTTTCAAGTATTCGCCGCAGACTAGTTCCATCGCTGAGGTCACCGTAATGCAAATACATTCGGGTTTCCCGTTCATGCGGATCTGCGTAGACTGCGTCCAGACGATCCGTATTGAACGTGGATGCCCGACGGACAATACCATGAACTTCGTATCCCTTCGACAATAGCAACTCGACGAGGAACGACCCGTCTTGGCCGGTGATACCGGTGATCAAGGCTATTTTCATCTAACGATATTCTGGGATACGAAGTCTCGGCTCAAGGGATAACTTATTTTGCGCTTGTGGCATGGATTGATAAGTAAGGATGCAACAAAGCCGGATACACGTAAGTGCTAGGAGTAGTTGGTGTCAGTCGGACGTCTCATTCACTACGCTACTCCCAGGCTTGCGAATGGGTACCAGGAAACAAAACGGCTCGCAATGTTTTCGCTAATACGATGCAATCCAGCCAGACGGTCCAATTTCGGACGTACCATGCTTCGAGCTGTACCCGTTCATCTAAAGTGACATGATTGCGACCATTCACCTGCCAGAAACCGGTGACGCCCGGCCGGGCCTCCAGGATTGTCGATAGACCCATCCCAATGCGGGGCTTTTCATGGTGAAGATATGGACGCGGACCGATTACACTCATTTCACCGCGAAGAACATTGAGAAACTGCGGGAGTTCATCGAGACTCCACCGTCGCAAAAAATATCCGAAGCGGGTAATGCGAGGGTCATTGCGCAGCTTGGCGAAGGTTCGCAACTCCTCCGCAGCCTCAGGGTTCTGTTTCAGGTAGTCCGCTAACTTCTCATCTCCATGCACCGCCATCGTTCTGAACTTAATGCAACGAAAAGAACAACCCCCGTAACCCATCCTATCTTGCACGAATAGGGCCGGTCCCTCGGAGTCCAGCTTAATTAAGATCGCGATTAGGATCCCTATTGGAAGAGCTATGAGCGCAATCAGCGAACTTAGCACCAGATCCACACTTCGTTTCAACCATCGATTCCACGGCTTTGCCAGATTGTTCGAAAGCTTGAGCATCAAGACCCGCTCCCGCAGGAAACCGTCAACGTGCAGATTCAGCATGGGCAGGCCCCAAAGATGCGGAACCACGTAGATACTGTCACAAAACGGCTGGAGCTTATGGACCAAGGCCAGCAATTTTTCCTCAGGCAAGTCGGGCATAGCGATCAACACATCTCTCGCGTGTGTTCGTTCCATCTCCGCTCTGGCCTGCGCCAGATTTCCTAGAACGAAAATGGGGCTTCCATGGCAGATACCTACACATTGGCCAGCTCTTAGAGGATCATCAACAAGTAAGCCCACGACTTCATAGCCCAAAACGGCATCGGACATTAGTCCTTGAACCGCCAGCCTCGCAGTGTCGGCTGCCCCCAGGATCAGAATACGCTTTCGCCATAGACCCAACTTTCCCAAAACCCACTTCGTCCAGTAGCGAACCATGGGCAGGAGCACCAGTAGATTAAGCGCGGTCAAGATGATCGTGGTACGAGAGATCAACGGCCCTAACTTGGTCAAGGTTAGCGCCGCCAGGATTGCCATGACCCCTAGCGCCACGGCCTTTGTAACGTGACCTATCTCATTCCAAAGAGTGCGCCGTTGGGTGTAGAGGCCCTCTACCCCAAGAAATACCACGAGCACAAGCCAAATACATCCAAACAGACAATATTGTCGAAGGGAGAAAAAGACGGGTGGAGCATGGCTCTCAATGCGCGGCACAACGTGAATCCGTAGCAAGAACGCCACCAAGACAGAAAGTGCAATGGTCGCCACATCCGTCGAAATCAACAAAACAGCGTTGCTCACCTGTCGTGACCAAAGGCTGGTCGGTCGACGCTGAGGTTTCGATTCAAGTTGGATTGCTGCCTGCTGGCGTTCCGGTGCTGCCATCGCTGTTGCCATATATCTCCCAGGACTTGCACCGCAAGTCGTTTCACTATTGATAGAAGGAAAGAGGATAAGGGATTCGATTCGGAAAACAAGTCATCAGCACAGCACAACCGTAGCTAAGCAGCTGTGCTGCAATTGGTCATTCAGCCGTGTTGGCTTCCTCCGCCACGAAAACAGGTTCTTCGTGAGCTATTTCGCCGGCGCAAACGACAATTGATTCGCGGAGGGTTTCCCCGGAGCATTGCCCACTAGCATCACGCATCGCGAGTTCAAAGCCTCCCAATACGTAGTTCCGGTCCATATGCGTAGTTGCATACTCCCTTGCTTTCCGTCCCAACTGCTTTCGCAACTCAGGACTTTCAGCCAAGCGGATTAGTCCTGATACAAACGCCTCCGGGCTCCCCGGAGTTACGACCAGTCCTCGCTGTGAAAGTAATTCTGCGATCTGAGTTCCTGGTTCAGCGGTAGCGAGAACCGGCTTTCCACTCGCCATCATGCCGGTCAACTTTGAGGGCATGACTAAGTCGGCCGCGCAAGCCAGCTGCGGCAACAGATGAATATCTGCGATGTTAAGAAGTTCGTTGAGCCTGGACATCGGCTGTAATGGCAGCACCACCACGTTCCTAGATTCCTTGGCTACTTGCGCGAACTGCTCTCGACTCGGCCCATCGACACAAAATACAAATCGGATTTCGGGCCGAGCAGCCATACGCTGGCTTACATCTAAGAGCAACTCCATCCCCTGTTTCTTGCCAAGGCTTCCAGAATAAAGCGCTACGACCGAATCGTCGGCAATCCCAAGCTCAACTCGCAACGAAACTGGATGTTGCAAAGGGTAAATAACCGACGTGTCCACCCAGTTTGGAAAGAAAACGCAGCGAGATTCATCAACTCCCTTCGCAACCAACCGCTGTACCATCTTCTCCGAAATGGCAGAGGCATGATCGAAACTCCGCATCAGTACTCGTTCAACTCCTTCGATACAGCGTCGCAAGGGGTTTGACGAAAAATCCTTCAATTGAAAGGCGGCATCAAGCTCAAAATCTTGGACGTGAAGCCAAGCGACAGCCCGTGACAGTCGTGCTACACAGAGGGCTTGTGGCGAGCAGAACAACGTTGGAGCGACTAACAAAACCACATCCGGCTTCCAGAAAACGTTCTTTAGCATTGCGGGCCAACTTGAGAGCGAGAAGCTAAGTAGATGAAGCACTCTGCTCCATGAGCGTGGCACTGGTGGCACCCAGGTGGGACAGCGAGTGACTTCCAGTTCGGAAATAGAGGCTATCGTCGCGCTACGCCTTTCCCGTGAGAACTGCCATGCGGAGTAACCCTCGTGAACTTTCCATTGCGGGTAGTGAGGCGGCGCGGTTACAACTCGCACTTCGTGACCCTGCTCTAATAGCCACTCGACCATCTCACCGCTATATTTTCCGACCCCAGTTAATTCCGGAGTGAAGTTAATTGAACAGACTAAGATCCTCATAGGGCTCGCAGTTCACGTTGTTTGTTCGAAGGCAATATGTGAATTTTGCTGCACTTAATTTGACGATTGTACGGAGCGTCAAATTGCAGTCCAGAGTGTGCCTGCTTTTCAACCGGACAATTGCTCATTCTCAGTTCGCAGAGAGTTCAGTGGTAGTTCCAACTAATAGCTCCGAAGTTGCGCTCACCACCAGACAGTCTCCGCGCCCACTGCGGTTGCATAAATAAAGCACCGGACACAAAAACAACCGGGCCACGAGCATCAGGCCGAATAGAAGAAAAGGGTTTCTAAGTTGCCGGGTGGGCTTCCCCTTGCTCGCAAAGAGACGCACAATTATCGAAGACGCCACCCATAATGAGGGCGTCACTTCTCGTAGTTTAATCCCAGTGAAGCCTTCTTCTCTCAAGAGCTTTGCCAATGTGTCACGCGAAAAATGAACAATGTGAAAAGGAGCATGCCAGTTAATCCAGTATCTGCCGAATAAGGACCGGAACCCACTTCGGCTGTTCGGACAGCTGATCCAGACTTGTCCCCCGGGTCGCAAAACGCGTCGTACATCACGTAACATTTGTATAGGATTCAGGGAGTGCTCCAGTACATTAGACAAAACGACTACGTCGAAAAGCGCAGAAGGATGAAGAGTCTCCAAAAGACCAGTGTGCACCGCGAAACCGCCTTCGCGAGCTACTGCCGCCGCTTCTTCGTTTAGTTCCAGCCCTTCAACTTCATAGCCATTATCTGAATAAATCCTCAAGCCTCGGCCTTCATTGCACCCGAGATCTAAGAGGCGCCCGCTACCCGTCCGAGTATAAAAGCAGATATCGCCATCTATGGCCGCCCACAACCGGTGTGCGCCAGAACGAAAAAACCATTTCCTGACGCGGCCGTACAGTTTCTTCTCTCGCCCCCCAAAGTTGTAGTAAGACTCGTAAAGATGCTTGAGTTCCTCATGGCTAGGGGGGGGATCAATCTGCTCTAGTCCGCAACGAGAGCATCTGGTCACGTTGTAGGAACCCGGAATCCCGAAACGCGTATCCATGAGTCTTGAGATGGTGAGGTGAGCAACGGCGCCGCACAGGAGGCAGGAGCCTTTCCGTGCGGAAAGTTTCAGCAATTCGCTTTCGTTGACATCCTGCAACAGCTCACCCATATTTCTACTCACCTCGTGTTACAAAGGCTTCGCCTCCGAAAGTTAGACGTGATTAGTCTGACGTCATTTCCACGTGTACGGTTAAGTTCGCACAGAAGTATCCGCTGGCAGTTGGGAACCTTTTTGCAAGCCGCTTGAAACAATCGACCAAAACCTTGCTGCAAGGGGTGGATCCACTAATGATTGATATTTTTCATAGGCTGCGTTCTGCATCTTAGTTAGCTTTTCTCGGTTCCCTACTAAGGACCTCAAGGCCTCATACAGCGACGATTCTTCGCTGCGACGATTAAACAACATTCCACTAATGCCATCCTCCACAAAACTGGGTTCCGGACCTTGGTGACATTGCATTTCACTGTGGGTCAAAACGGGGAGACTGAGAGACATCATATGGACAACACTCAGGCCAGCATTTCCAGGATAACAACCTACAAAACAACTGAGAGAAATCTCGCGAAGCCGAGCATGCTCGTACACCGCACCGTAAAAAGTGAGCCAATTGCGAGCCCGCCACTCTTTTCGAAGCTGTTCGGCCTCTCCTCCATCCCCAATAATGTGTAGGGTCAGGGGTATGCCCTCTTGCATGCGAAATCGTTCGATGACCCTAGCAAGTAATGCTACATTTGATCCCTCCCTTAAACGACCGGTAAATAAGATACCTAGCTCGTTTCCGCTCTTTTCAGAAGGGCTCACGGGAAAATGGTTAATGGTGGAGTTATCAGCCACACCTAGCTTTTCTCCAGAAAAGCCATGTTCTACGAACGTGTCGCGAACGATTGGGGCGTAGCAAATATATCCCGTTGAGAGTCGAAGAAGAGAGTTCATCATCAGCCGATAGAGGTAACTGATTTTGCGCTTCTTGAACACTCCATGACCGTGAGCGTAGACAGGAATACCTAGCATGCGTCCAAGGACTAGTGCACTCCAAAAACTCAGATATCGAGGGTTTGCGTTGAGTATTATCGCGCCGGGTCTTTCACGAAAGAGATACGCCGCAATCCCGGCTTGAAACATCCCAAGATCCTTCCGAAACGGCCGCAACGTAGGAATCACAATGCACCGTGCTCGAGGATTGGTAATGCTTACAGAACCGAAGCCAGACGCCTCAGGTGTGGGAGAGAAAACAAAATCCAAGTCGCAATAATCTAGTAATCCCATGAAAGTGTCACAACTATAGTTGGAAAGATGCGGCTCAATAATCGCCAGGCGTCTCATTAACTATTTGTTCCCGCCAAAGTGCTAACGGACATATCTTGATTTAGCAGAGACTCAGTTTCCGGCACCGCAAGAGGGGCGTCGTTCGTAAGGTGGCGGATGATGGCATGAAGAGCAAGTTGGAACTGCTCTAGATTCCACTCTTTGGAGCGCAACTTACCCTTGTCGGACAGCCTCGCACAGAGGTCGTCATTTGACCACAACCGGGAGGTGCAGTCAGCGATCTGTTCCACTGAATTGGGGTCAAAATACAGCGCAGCATCTCCCAGCTGATCCGGCATTGCATAGATGTTCGAAGCAGCTACCGGACAGCCACGCGCAAGAGCCTCGAGTGTCCAAAGAATGTTGGAAAAATCAGAGCGCGTGCCCTGTCGTAGATTCCGGGGATGTCATCGTCCGGCACGTAACCGAGAAAGTGTACACTGTCCCACAGTCCAAGCCTCTTGACCTGTTCCAAAATTTGCAGATAACCGTTCTCCTTCGATCCAGCCAGCATTAGTTTGATGTCCGGGTATCTGTGCTTTACGAGGGCGACTGCTTCAATTAAGCGTTTATGATTCTTGTGCTCCCAAAATTGAGCCGGATAAAAGATGAACTTTTCAGGAAGTCGGGGTGACGTGCACATACCCCCGTTCCCACCAGCGCTGTCGGAAAAACAAGATCCCGGGACGTATGGCAGCACATGTATCTTTTCCAAGGAGGTGCAGTAGGATTCATGCACATGGGCCTTGCCCAAGCGGGAATCAACTAGGATTCCCTTTGCTACGTCGCACGCTGCCCTTATGTAACAATCCCTATACCATGCTCTGCCGTGAGATCCCACCTCTGGAAAATGAGATTCGTACCTGTGCATAAGATCGTGGATGGTAACTAGTGCTGGAACCGGAAACTGGCTGCTCCAAACGTCCTGTCGCGGAAATATCCAGAGGTCACATCCCTGAGCAATGACTTGTTTTACGAGTGAACTATAGCGGCCCACGCATTTCCACCAAACTTTCAGTGGGAATCTTAACATCGTGCGAAGCGATGCCAGTACATTGAAACCCGTTCGGGTTCCTAACGAGAGGTGTAGCACCCGATCGGAAGGCATGTATTGCTCCCATATCCGGTCAGTGTAGGCCGCAACCACTACAGGAAATTCTGCGGGAGGCAGTTTGGCGAGCGCATTCAAGACGGTCTGACTGTACTGAAACATTCCGCCTCCGGACGGCCTGGCAGACAAAAATATGCCGATCTTTTTCATTGTTGGGCAACAAAGCACGCGTTCCAGCTGCTAAAGTCGGGCTCCTTCCCCGCCATCCATTCACGCGATTCAATAATTCGCAGGCCCGCCTGGGAAGCAAACATCTCCAATTCGGGCACAAAGAAATAGCGCATTCGGTGCGTTTCTTTGAGTTCTTCAAGATTGTTTCCGTCGTGATCACATATGACCAAAGTGTAGTTCACATCCACTACGTTTTGGCTTGCATGCATAACGGGTTCGGAGATTCGAGTAATTCTTCTGACGTGATCGTTCCACCGCTTGACGCGTACTGCCGGGGGATCCGAAAGAACACCCGGGCCATACCAGCAGTCGAACAAAAATACTCCGCTCGGGTTCAGGTGTTCGCGAGCCACACGAAAAGCGTCAGCAACATCAGTATTTGTGACCTGGTAACTCATAACATGAAAAAGAGCAATTACTGCATCGAACCGTTTCTCTAATCGAATATGGCGCAAGTCTCCCTGCAGAAATGTGAGACGCTGACGTATATCCCCGGGAATAGTCTCCAATTTGCAGCGGGCCATCTCCACCATCCATGGGCTTCGATCGACCCCGCACACGTTGATTCCGGATTGGGCGAGTAGCAGCGCATGTCCCCCGCTGCCGCAGCCAAGCTCCAGCAGACAGCTAGCATTGGGACGGTGCCTTCGCACGAGTTCCAATACGAAAGCTGCCTCAGCGCTATACTTCTTATCGCCATAAAGCAGGTCATAGTATTTGGAATAACCTTCAAAGATGCTCATGCAAACAGGTCCTGAACAGCCTCCGCAACACGTATGATTTGCGCATCGCTCAATCCGACACCGCTGGGCAGATAAAACCCTCGCCTAGCTAGGCGCTCAGCGACAGGATAGGATTCTCCCACAAATAAACCCATCTTCCTGAAAACGGGCTGCTCATGCATAGGCCAGAAGAATGGCCGGGTCTCAACTGCCGCATCCCTAAGTCGGCGCATAGCCTCTTCCGACTCGAAAGGGAGACTGTCATCTAGCAACAATCCATAGACCCAGTAAATATTGTCCGCATATGAGGTTTTCGCGAGCGGCAGGCGTATTGATCTTAAGTTCATTAAGAGCTCATCGTACTTCTTCCCCATTGCTCGCTTACGAGCCATAAACTCATTCAATCTTTCCAACTGCGCAACACCGAGCGCGGCCTGCAAATTACTCATGCGAAAATTCCAGCCTAGACAGTGATGGACGAACCGTCGTGGCGGCTGAAAACATAGATTCCTCAGACTGCGGCACTTCTGAGCCAATTCCGAGTCGTCCGTAACGAGCATCCCACCCTCGCCGGTCGTCACGTGTTTGTTTGGATAAAAACTAAAAGTACTGATGTCTCCAAAACTGCCGCATGGGCGCCCCTTGTAGGTTTGCCCGTGCATCTCAGCGGCATCCTCAATAATGCGAAGGTGATACTTGGAAGCAAGTTCCAACAGGGGGTCTGTGTCTACGGGTAAGCCGAAAGTGTGGACCACTACAATAGCCTTGGTACGGGGAGTGATGCGAGCTTCAACTTGGTCAACATCGATATTCCACGTGACCAGATCCGAGTCAACGAGAACCGGAACCGCTCCAGCACGAACTACAGCGGCCGCGCAGGAAATAATAGTGAACGTTGGCAGGATAACCTCATCTCGATGGCCTATTTCCAGGGCAGCAACTGCCACGTCTAGAGCTACAGAACCGTTGGCGACGGCTATCCCGTATTTGCGACCTACCCGAGCAGAAAACTGCTCCTCGAACTGACGAACAAAGGCGCCTTCAGATGAAATCCACCCAGTGTCAATGCACTGATTGAGGTATTTTCTTTCATTGCCGTCCAGTACCACCTGATTAACCGGTATCAGCTCGTCGTAAGTCATGCCCTAACCTTCACTTGGTCACTTCCAACTCCGGTGAATCTCTCCTTGTCACGCTCGCCAGCATACGGTCCCTGTTTAACCTCTACCATTTCTATTTCTTCGAGCACCTCAAAGCCATGGCCACCAGTAGCTAACAAAATAACGTCGCCAGCGCACAGTATTCTGCTCTCCAGATATTCCTGACATTCACTATAGAAATCCACTCGCAACTTGCCCCGCTTTATGAATAGAACTTCCTGTGTATACTGCACCTCTCTTCTCACAGGAGTATGGAGATGGGGCGAAATAACCTTTCCAGCAGGATGCCGCATGTAAGCCAGTTGCTGAGATAGTTCACTTGGCGTGAAGAAATGAATGCCAGGCTCTGAGAAGCTTCCCGGTACCACGACTGCCATCAGCAGGTTTTGATGACGTATAAATTCGACCTCACGTACCAGCAATGTACTCGCCATGACCCCCCTTTATTTGTGACGTAACGAAGCCCCAAAACGTAGCACTTTAAGCGGGCACTCACTATTATGCCGTTTACTGCGCTTTTTCGTACGAGAGCTGTAAGCTGCCCGAGAAAGACAAGTGGCGCTCGAATGTGAAGCAGCGGATCAACAAGAGCGCAAACACAAGTGTGATAAAGCTATCCTCGAACGATGCAAGAACCGACCATAGCAATAATAGAAACAAGACAGCCTCTATCAATACATGCTTCTCGGTTCCAAATGGCGGCCGATTTGAAAGCCACATGAGTCCAACAGTGACGACGGGAAGGAGCAATACGCTCAGGAAGCCAAAGTTAGCATATAGCTCTCCGAGTTGTGTGGCCCCCAAACTCGTAATCTCGCCTGGTTCATACAGGTCGGCAAGAAGGGTGGGAAAGTTGTTAGGCTTGTCGGGATAAATTCGCCGCGGCAATACGAATGTGATCGCCTTAGTGTAACTGACCCCATACAAATAATCGAACTTCGATCCAAAATCATTGACCATATGAAGAAGAATCATCACGCAGGATCCCTCTGTAGTATCAATTAGCGTTGTCGTTACGCGATTTCCCACATCTGCTTGCGCATGCGACGCAATCTCCTCTCCCAGATCACTAATGTCATGCCTTACATAGGCCCACACGCTAAACACCAAGAGCACTGCCGGCGAGATAATCAGTAGCTTTAACATCATCTGTTTGCGTCCATAAACCCAACAGGAAGTGAGGAACGCGAGCCCGAATAATGCGATAAATATCCGGTTCCCGGACATTACCATCTGGGTGATGAGAAAAAAAGCAATTAGAACCATAAAGCGCCAGTTCCGGGTCCTGCCTTGAAGATGAATTCCTACGTATAGGGCAGCGCTTGATGCGAAGATAATCTGATTCGCCAGCGACATCCGACTGTATAAGACGAATGGATCGCCGAATCGTGCGAATAGTTCGTCTTGGCGAAGATACCAATGGGAGACGAGAAATGACTCCATTCCTCCGGACATGCGAATTTGAAACAAATAGTCAAGAAGCGACAGCCCGGAGGTGAAAAGCAGTATCCTCTTGAGCTTCTGCTCGTTCAGCCATGGAGATGGCTCGCTGGCGGCCTGCCCACGCAATGGTGCGAACAGGAGAACCGACAAAAACGACAATAGCAGCGCAAGCCAAATAACAGTCATGGGCAGAAAGTATGTTGTGCTCGTCAGATCCACTGATGCATACCGGTCATTTGCGCCGATGATGTCGGGAATAGAATAGCCGCCGTTGAAAACGAGTACCGTCAAAGGAGCAAGAATGAAATATCCAAGCCCGACCATCCAGCCTAGAATGGGCGACAGCGGCAGAGGTCTACTCCTGAGTCGGGACAGTGCGACCCAATATGTGTAGAACAAGGTCGCGAGAAAGAAGATATAGACGATCTCAAGAAAGCTCATGTCTTCCGATCAGGAACGCTTTATCTAAGAATTCGCAGCGGAGAGACTTTTCTCCAATTGGGAGATCAGTTCCACTCATGACTGACCACAGTCTTTCCGCGTAAGATGGCTGCGTGAGGCTGGTACTCTTCGAAACATGAACGCTGCATTGTGCCAACCTGATCGGGTGCAGCGGCTAGTCTCTGCAGGGAACGATAAAGGGATTGTTCCGGGTCTCCGTGGTCGTACAACACTCCCGTAAAGCCTTTTCGGATATAGCTTGGCTCCGGGCCCTCATGAGAGCTCAAGTCATCGTGAGTTATGACCGGCAAGCTGAGGGACATCATGTGAACCACACTCAAACCTGCATTTCCCGGATAACAGCCGAACAGACACTCCCGTGAAATATTACTCACTCGCGCCCCGTACGCTTCTCCATGCCAGATGATCCAATTACAGGCTGCTGCCTGCTGGCGCAGGCCTGCAGCTTCTTCGCCGTCTCCTACGACGTGTAACGTGAACGGGAAGTCCCCCTCTTCCTTCAGGCGTCGCACGACGCGAAGCAACAAAGCCAAACCGCTGCCGCTGCGCAATCGGCCGACAAACAGGATGCCTCTTTCTTTGCCCGTCTTTTCTTCCGGTGGGACGGCGAAGCGATTCAGCAGTGAATTGGGAACGACGAACACCTTGTCCACGCAAAAACCTTAGGTGGCGAGGGACTCGCGCACAATTGGCGCATAGGCTATATAAGAGGTAACAAGACGAAGCACCAACCGCATCATCAACCGCCGGCCTAACCCAATCCGCGACCTTTTGAAAAATGCGACGCCATGTGCATAGAAAGGAACCCCGAGTAATCTGGCCATGAACGCGGTTCGTCCAGAAGCTGAAATAGCGGGGATTCGCGAACATTTTGATTGCATCAGGCTTCTCTTTCAGCATGTACTTCACCAGCCCCGCTGAAACATGCCGTTCTTCCTTCCGAAAGGCCTCAACATCGGAATTTGCACATACTGAAGGTCGCCAGCTTCCGACTTGGTCACCGTACCGAACGCATGGGAAGGCGAGAAAATCCAATCAACCTTGCAGTGCGCGGACAAGTCCTCAAACACGGGTAGCCTATAGCTAGTCCAAACGGGATCAATAACACAAATGCGATTCATTGTCAGAAACAGGACCGCTCAGTCGAAGGTTGATCCGTTGAATGGGAAGCACAGTTACAAGATTGCATCTAAGTAGGCTTGTGAGCATCGAGAACGATTGAAGTGTATCCGGTTGTTCCATTGCGATTTCTCTCATCAAACCTAAACGAACGCCGAACCATTCCGGCGATGGGGGCCCAGTCTTTGGAATGAAAGCGACCACCCTCGTCAAAATACTCGAGGAGGTCTATTTCAAAAAAGAGATGAGAGAATCGCAGACAGCGTGCGATACGTGTATAGGATCTTGTGATCGCCCGCGCCGGGTCCTGTACCACCGGGCTTTACGCGTTCAATGTAGCCGGGATTGGGATGAAATCCGTCCGGTACAGCGACCCTCAAATATCCTCCTTGCCTTAAATACCTATGACACATTTCCGCGCCGCGGGAGACCCCTTCGGGTAAGAGGTGTTCCCACACATGCTCAGCAATATCGCGTCAACCGTCCCAGGCTTATAAAATCGTGACCACTGACTTTCGTTTGTGATGTCCATGAAATCGACATCAGTCGGTATCCACACGGGGCCCGACCGACCTGACGATCCAATCACGATGCGTAAAACGTTAGATCTTCTCGCAGCCCAGAACCGGTAGGGCCGACTACGGTCCGCCGATAGCTTCGTCTAACCGACCGTCCCAGTTCCCTCAGGGTTGTTGTCATTTGATCCCGCTCCCTACAACTAAAATCCACACCGATTGACCTTTAGCATGCTCACGCCGCGCAGTTTCGATCCAGCCGTGATCACTAAGCCGGTTCCCATCGCAATTGTGTAAACACTTGCCGACGTCAGCATGCCGCACACCGCACCTTTTAATCCGAGGTAGCGCACCAGCGGAACTCCGAGGACAAATGTAGCGACCCCGCTTGCGACATAGGCACGAAATACAAGATCCGGTCGCTCCATGGATTTGAGGGCGACATTCACGCTATTTCCGATCCCCATTATGATAGGCAGCAGCACAAGAAGGCTGAGTAGCGCCGCCATATCATCAAACTTGCCAGCATAGAACGAGTGCAGAACAACCCGTCCACCAATCCAGATCGAGACTGCATACGCACCAGTAATGCTGAGGTTCAATAAGCCAAATACTTTCCACAGTGACACCAATTCCGCGTGTCTCTTGGAAACATAGCGCAGTACCATCAGCGGCAATATCAACAGATCAAGAGCGATGCAGATCAGGTCAACCGGCGTCACTAAAATGTGAATTGCCCTTAACTCCGCGACCTCTTTTACGGAGATGAAGCCGGCGACAAGCCAATAATATCCTTGGGTGGTCAACTGAAAAACGAATGCGGTTGCCAGTACCCACCGCGCATATTTCCAGTGTTCTGACCAATGATCGGGTGTCACTTCAGAAAATGTGTCGGCCCGAGTGAACCCCGGCAATCTTTTGCCAAGGAACGCACCGGCAACAATCCAGGAGATGGCAACGATTGCAAAAATTGAGAATCCATTTAAAACGCTAAATAGAACTCCAAGCCCCAGAAGGACAGCCAGGGTCACAAAGAAAATGACCGAGAGCTTAGCGGCAAGATCGGGACGCCTTTGCAAATAGAAAGTTCGCCGGATGAATAAGGCCGTCAGAAGAATTGCGACAGTGAGTGCGAGACCCAGGAGGGACCACGTCGCCAAACTTGGCGCTCGCCAGCGCAGCACAAACCATACCGACAATGAAATTGCGGTCAACCCGGCTCCCAACGTGGCATTGCTTCGGGCCATCACCCGAGAATAACCTGACAAATGCTCGTGGTACCGCCCTGATCCATGAATGCTATAGGGTTCCAGAATTAGTGCATTGTGCAGGCCGGTGAGAAACGTATAGACCGAATACGAGAGCGCGAACATCCCGTATTCCTCTTTCGACTGCACGCGAGCAAGTGCGACGTTCGCCGTAAACATTCCCCCGACTGCAAGAACCTGATCCGTAACACTGAACCCGATTTGTCTGACCTTAGGCCAGGATAGGGCGCCGAACAGCGACGGAGGTGCCTGCGGCGAGACAGTATTGGGTGCGGTAGCTCCCGCAATTGGAGTGACGTGAGTATCGTTCAAGTTACGTGACCGCTCAAAAGCGGAGCATTGGTACTGCAAGATCTAACGAGCGTCGATAGTACTGAGATTCAGCATACCGAACCAAAAACGAAGGTCGCCTCTGCATTGCTGTTAAGGACTACTGTGACTATCTCGTCGCAACCACCAATACCAGGGAACTCAATACTTCGAGCGCGAGTTTGCTGACCATCCACTCATAACATAAACTCACGGCCGCCAATGGCAGACAAAAATAGAAGTAGCTCGACTGAAAATAGTCTACTTCCACTTTCACATTTGAGAATCCAGACGCAAGGCATGCTTTTCTAAACTGATCAGGCGAACAGAGATGGTAAAAGGCAGGGAAAACACCAATTTCCTTCGCTGTTGGCTTCAAAGCGTAAGCAATTTGGAGGCCGACTTTCTTTGGAAGCACTCGATTGATGACGGTGAAAGGAGCGCGTTTATTCGGGAAGAGAGTGATAAAGAACCCGCCTGGGCGCAACACGCGATATGCTTCCTTAATAAATAGATCCGTCCTTCGCAGATGTTCAGCGACAAAACGAGAAGCTACAACGTCGACAGATCTATCTCCAACGGGAATGTACTTCGTCACATCGCCAACCCTACGGTCCTGAACGTCTTGATTCAGTGCCAGCTCACCCGCGGAGATATCAACAGCAATGATGTTGGAGTTGTTGCATTGCTGCACAAATGCACAAGATCGTCCACCGCCTACGTCAACAATTACAGATCCTGGCCTGGAGTGAGAGCCCACGACCTTTGGATACTTACTCGCGACGTCAGCGTGATAGTGGGGAAACTTCTTAGCTAGGGCCTCGGATATTTTAGTATTTTGTTTGATGATCCGCATTTTGAGAGAACAAAAGCGATGCACGACAAGTGGGCCGACGCGAGACGCTACGCAAAAACATTAGTCAACTACTGCCTTCGGGCGCTGAACTATTCTTACCCAAGCCCTATGCGTAGCGGCTTGCCACCTGGAACCATTGGGTGGCGACCAAGGCATGGCCTGATTACAGACGTGGAACACGTCTTGCACGAATATCTTCCTCGGATTGTGAGCATCAATGCGTTGCCACTGCCCATGCGCAATCACCCAAAAGGCTCCCGCCGCGAGTGCAAAGCACGCGCACAAGAAGATGATCAAGATACGGGGCGGGAACGACTTGCGTTCCGGAAAATTGGGCGCATCCAGGACCTTTACGCTAGGAGTCTCCTTAGCCTCTTGCACCTTGGCTAGCTCGTATTGCTGGGTCAATGTTTCGAAGACGGTCTCCTGAATCTTTGTCTTGCGATAAAGGTCTGCGTAGGTAACACCTAGAATTGGAAGCTGGCGAATGGATGGATAGAGTGAATCGGCTGCTCCCGCTGAACCTGGGACAACGACTCCGGCCTTGCCTCCCATGTCATTCAGTTGTTTTCGCAGTTCATTGATTCGGGCCTGGACCGAGCGAACCCGCGCGTTATTCACGGTATAGATCGTTTCCAGGCCTTTCATTTCAGATTCCGCAGCGATTAGCGCTCCTTCCACGGTGGCCGCGGCTTCTAGCATGGCCTTGCCTTGCTCCTTGATGTCGATTGCAGCATTCTGGCTGGCGAATTGACTAAATTCGATTGCCGCCTGATCTAGGTCCTGCTTGACCGCCCTCAGCCTGTCCTCAAGGAAGACTCGCTCGCGGTGCGCTGCGGAAGTGGACAAATCAGTGACAAGATGGTTTAGTTCTTGAACATAACCTTCCCCCAACAACTGCGCTCGCCGCGGATCTCGATCGGTGACGGCGACAGTCAGGATTCCACTCTTGCGGTCTGCCGAAATACTCGTGTTCTCTGATAACTGCTTGCGAGCATCTTCGTCGAGCGTTGCCCCGTACACTTTTTTCAGGTCGAAGCGCTGAGCTAGCCGATCTTCCACGGTCCGGCTGTGCAGGATTCCAACGAAAAGATCGCCGGAAGTCTTGGGATTCAGGAGTCCTCCGGCAAGTTCACCGAGGCCGCCAG
>Ga0209056_10001787_pt1 | contig 23500 bp, 24 predicted proteins | sample GraSoiAngelo_114_FD_185876 | JGI IMG/M metagenome (GOLD analysis project Ga0209056, IMG submission 185876) | Grasslands soil microbial communities from the Angelo Coastal Reserve, California, USA - 14_0903_13_40cm (SPAdes) (version 2) | ecosystem: Environmental > Terrestrial > Soil > Grasslands... | reverse complement strand
GGGCCCGTCGGGGCACAGTTCGGGCACAGTCGGGGGTCGCGAGGATACTCGGACGACCCAGAAATGCCCGTCCCGCTTAGCGCGCCCGGCCCGACTCGAACGGGCGACCCTCAGGTTCGAAGCCTGACGCTCTATCCAGCTGAGCTACGGGCGCGTGTGACGATATCCGCCCTACCAGCACGGCGCCCGTTCGACAAGCGTCGAGGCGTGGGCGTCGAGGCGTGGGCTGGTCCGGCTCCGGCCCCGATCAGCCAGAGCTTGTCGAGGCGCTGGAGCTGCGCGGTCGTCGCGAACATGTTGACTTTCGCATCCTCCGTTCGGCATAATGCCACCGACTTCTCTTCACATCGAAGCAAACGAGCATCCACGACTACTTCGCGGCATCCGCACCTTCTGTCTTGCTAATTAGGGCCCGCGCTTGCGTCGGGCTTCCCGTCCGCAAGCCAGCCCACCGCTCACGGGGTGCGGATCCGTCCCGTAACTGCGGTCGGCACCTCGACAGTGCGGGACAGATTGCGTGCGAGCGCCACGAACCGGGTCCGCCGAATGCCAGCCCCACGTCCACATCTTCCCTCGCGCGTCCCCGCGGAGCGCACAGGGCCTGCGGGTGGATCGCTGGCTACACGTGTTCGCCCCCGACCGACGTCCCCGAGCACGGTGCGAGGAGGCTCGAGGAGCTCGAGAGATGCGGCAACAGCCGAAGACTCTGAGATTCGCGTCACTGGTCACGCTGCTCGCGACGCTTCAGGTCGTAACCTCCGCGCACGCTTCGTCCATCGCGCGGCAGTGTCGGTGGGCGTGCCACGACGAGATCGCCGCGTGCGTGGCCGCCGGGGGCCATCTCCGCACGTGCCGCAAGAGCATTCTCGGGTGCTGCAAGCGAGAGGGTGTCGCGGTCTGCCAAGGGCCGCCGGCATCGACGACCAGCACTCACGGCACGCACCTCCACTATACTCCCAATAATAACTTCGATTCGAGCGGCCGCTACGTGCCCGGCGCCGTGGCGTTCAATCTGGCAGACGTGGGTAGCGTCAGCGATCTCGCGTCTCTACCAAGCGGCGTCAAGGCCCTTGTATGGTTGGGCCTGTGTGACGGTGTCGATGCGGCCTTCGTTGATGCTGTACGGCCTTTCGTAAGCGATCCCAGGGTGTTTGGCTTCTATCTCATGGATGAGCCGGATCCCACGGGGCAGTGGGCCCCTCTTTGCACGGCAGCCAACCTGATGGCCGAGGCAGACTGGATACACGCCAATGTGCCGGGCGCCCAGACGTTCATTGTCTTGATGAATTTGGATACGTCCACCGCGCCGACATATGCCGGCACGTATACTCCGGAGAATTCCCATATTGATCTGTACGGAATCGACCCTTATCCCTGCCGAACAGAAACCAACGGCTGCGATTACAGCATGATCACCAAAGCCGTTGCCGCAGCAGAGACCTCTGGTATTCCGGTCGATAGGATCGTACCCGTCTATCAAGCGTTCGGGGCTGGCAACTGGGACGACGACGGCGGTGGCCAATACACTCTGCCGACAGCGAACCAGGAACAACACATTTTATCGACCTGGGCGCCACTCGTTCCCAATCCTGTGTTTGACTATGCCTACTCCTGGGGTACGCAGAATTCAGACCAGGCGCTAGAACGCTCAAGGGATTTGCAGGCGGTCTTCTTCGCCCACAACGTCGCGCTGCAGTGCCGTCGCCGCCGACCATGATCCGTCACGGTGTGAGCGGCTGCTCGATGGGCTGAGCTCGGTCCGCAGGCGGCTTCGCGAATAGGCGCCCGCACCCGTCCGCACGCTCAGTTGGCGACTCCGGGTCCAAGGTCGATCTTGGCGCCGCCCAGGTTGAAGCTCACGATCACTCGGGGGACGCGCAGGCCCGGCTCCGAATCCTGGAGATCCAACACTTCGGCATGTCGTTCTTCACCGCTCTGCGTGAGCTCTGCCACGCGGTCGAGCAGCGCCAGCTCGGAGGCGTCGCTCTCTTCCCTTTTCATCATGAGGCCCCAGCCATCCCAAGGCAGCAGCTCGCGTTTGGCGCGCGCGGCGAGGTCGCGCACCAGGTTCCCACGCACGAACCACAGGCCGCGAAGGTCCAGGATGCCGAAGCGCTGCGGATCCTCGCGTCCGCTCCGGCAGCGCTGCCACGCATCCCCTGCCACCAGGAACTGCGCGCGCGGCACATCGAGCGGATCGAACGAGATCCGCAAGGCCTCGCGCTGGCGCGCGTCGAGCTGGGCGTCCACCATGCGCCACGACCCGCGCGCCTCGTCCCAGACTTCGCAAACCCAGTGGTCCTCGAAACGCGGTGGATCGAAGTACGCGCCGAAGCCGCACCGCGCGCGGGCCGGCACCCCGCGAGCGCGGAGCAACGCGCAGAGCAGCACCGTGAAGTGACGGCAGTTGCCGACGAAGCGTCGCTCTGGCGGGCGTGGCTCATCGAGCGGCTGCGAATCGAGCGCGAGCATGCGGTCGAGCATCGCTGCCGCCGCGCGGATCTCCAGCTCGTCGTGACGAAGCGCGGTTGGCTCGAGGCCGTAGAGGTGAGCGAGGAAAGGATGAACCACCAGCCCCTGCACGACGCGACAGAGATCGGCCGGCGCATCGGGCAGATCGCGCACGCGCGCGGCGTGCGCGCTGAGATCGGTGAGCGGGCCCGGCGTCGCGAAGTACGCGAGCGCCGCGGAGTGCGGGGTGGTGGTCACTGCGTTCTCCCCCCTTCGGGCTGGTCCTCGTACGCATCGCACGAGGAGTCCGCGCCCTTGGGCCGGTGCCGCCCCGTCGGGTCGACGAAGCCGTCGTCGTCATACCGGTCGTGGTGCCGTACCCAGTCGGTCAGGTTGAAGGAGGGACCGGTCTCGTTGCGACCCTTCGGCGTGAGGTCGAGGTAGTTGTACGTGCCGAGCAAGATGTCGCCCCCGCGCGCGCAGCAGGAATAGGTATGGAAGATGTCGCCGGTCTCGTCCTTGTAGAACACGCCGGCACCGAATACGAATCCCCGAACAGCCGTAGCACCGGCGACAGCGGCGCCCGAAGGTACACTCGCCATCCGCCTGGCCGTCCACGTCGCAGAGTCAGCGTCGGAGCCGATGATGCTCTCCGGGGATCGGGATGGACCGGGCGAACAGCCCGTCCGCGCGATGACCATGAAGGGCACCTCCTCGGCTCGGGAGCACCGTCGCACCCCGATGTCGCTGCTGTCAACTACGCCGGTGGGCCTCGGGACGACCGCGCTCGCGGCCCACGTCCACTGGCGCCAGACCGTTCGTCGCGCCCGCGAGCGGCTTCCGGCTCCTCGTGTTCGAATTTTCCCAGAGCCCGCTCTTCCCGGCTGGGCTCCGCACCTGGCACATCGCGCATGACGCGCAAAGCGCACCTCCTCGCGCGCCCGATCCCAGGTCGACCGCGCGCCCGATCCCATTTCAAATCGGACGCGCTCCCTTCTCGGCGGGGCCCCCATTCCCGAGAACGCGGCATTTTCAGGTGCATGCTTGGAGGCTATTTGTCCATCAAACACACCCCCGGCGGCACCCGACGCAGGTGCACACGACGCTACGGTCGTCCGGCCTCCTCCGCAGGGCTTGGGCCGGGAACGGACACCGAGGGAGGGACAAGTCATGGGCGTTCGTCGTTCGAGTATCGTGTTCGCCACAGCCTTCAGCGCGGCCGCGCTGTGGGCGGCCGGCCCTGGAGCCTCGCTCGCCGGGGCCCAACCCGCGGGCGGCGTCTGTCAGCTGCAAGGAGTGGCGAACATCTCGCCGCCGCTCACCGGCACCTCGCAGAGCTTCGCCTACAACTTCACCGGCATGCTGGGCACCGGCGCCATGGGCAGCTGCCAGTCGAACGTCGCCGGGGCACCGACGATGGGCACGGTCTCGGCGGGCATACAACTGCAGGAGACGGTCACCCTCACCAACACCAGGCCCGGAGTGTGCACGAACGGGTTCTGCGACGACCGCATCACCGCCTGCACGAGCAGCTCGCAATGCCCCCCGGTCGTGACCACGATCCAGGGGCCCGTGCTCTACCAGGAGCCCATCCCGCAGGGCAGCGGGAGCTGCGGCAGCAGCACGACGGCGGGGATGGCGCTCGTCGTCTGGAACGATGGCAAGAACACCGTCATCGACTACACCACGACGGGGGCGTTGGCCGCGGTGCAGCTCCAGGGCACGGTCATCGCCAGCATGACCCTCACACTCGTCGCGAGCAGCGTGCCGGCCGGATATACCGCTCCCCCGACCTACGTCATCAACAGCGACGAGTCCGCGTTCCCGGTCGGTGAGCAGTCGCTCGCCCTGCTCACGTTCAGCCCGACCACCCCGGACCAGAACTGCGAGACAGTGGGCGTGAGCTCGGCGGACATCAACGGTGTGGTCGGCGTCGGCAGGGCCCCGTAGCCCTCGGTGACACAAGGCGCGGGCGCGGACGACCTGCTCGCTGTGCAGATGCGGGGGACCGTCCCGAGCCACCCAGTCCGCTTCGCCGTCAGGGTCGGTCCGTAGGCCGTAGCGAATCTCAGCCGAACGACGAGGGGAGGTCCTGCAAGGGGCCTCCCTTCGTTTCTCCGGGAGCGCGCGACCGCGATCGCGCAACCGCCGCCGTTCCCGCGGCGCAGGCGGGAGACGGACGTCGAACTGGCGCAACCGGCGATGACAAATACGGGACCTGTCGGTCCAGCCCGACCCGGCCTGGCGTCGCTGCGCGTTCGGGCGAGGCTGCAACCAACGGCTCATCGCTTTCTCCAACCTTGGAGTGGTACGCAGCTTGCTTCAAGGATGCCGCCTCATGTCTCGCCAACCGCTCCACCTGGCCATTCTCGAGCGCGGCGTCGCGACGCTGGAGGCTTACCTCGGGCTGACCACGACGCTCATCGTGGATCTCCAGCGGGGGTTGGTGACTCCCAAGCAGGCGTCTACGCTCATGCTCGACGCAATGCCCGAGAACATGGCGCTCCCCGCCGCCATCGTCGAGGAGATGTGCGGCGTGCTGCTCGACAGCATCGACCGGGGAGGGGAAGCACCGGACGCCGCAAGCGCGCGGCTCCTCTCGGTCCTGTTGCGGCAGCTGGAGCCTTGCCACGTGCTGGTCGGGCGGGCCCGCGCGCTCGGCGTCCTGGTAGACGGCGCCTGAGCGAGACCGAGCGGCCCTCCGTCCTGACTCTGGCCTGACCAGGGGACGTATCCCCGGGGCCTCCCCGTCCGTCATCATCAGTGAGAGAAGCACCGATGGAAGGACGGGACATGGCCGACCTCGAGCTGCCGGATGGACTCCGGGACGACCTGCGTGCCGCCTGGCACCGTTACGTCGATCTCCTGGCCCCGCTCCGACCCACGCTCCACGGCTACTGCAGCCGGCTGACCGGCAACCTCTGGGACGCAGAGGATCTGGTGCAGGACACGCTGCTGCGGGCCTTCGGGACGCTCGGCAGCATCTTCACCCGGATCGAGAACCCGCGCGCCTACCTGCTGCGAACCGCGACCAATCTCTGGATCGACACGGTGCGCCGCCGGGGGAACGAGGCGACCGCCCTCGCCGAGCAGGCGCCGCTCGCGACCAGCATCGACGCGGAGGCCGCCGGCGCGGTGCGTGATGCGGGGACGGTGCTGCTGCAGCGTCTCGCGCCGCAGGAGCGGGCGGCCGTCGTCCTGAAGGAGCTCTTCGACTACCGCCTCGAGGAGATCGCCGAGGTGCTCGCGACGACGGTCGGGGCGGTGAAGGCCGCGCTGCACCGTGGTCGCACGCGGCTCCGCGAGCCCGAGGGCGAGGCCGCATCGCGGCGCCCCGTTCCGTCGGTGGCGCTCGTGGACCGCTTCGTGGCCGCCTACGCCGCCGCCGACGTTCCGGGACTCATCGGCCTGATGTTGGACACCGGATCGGTGGAGAACGTCGGCTGCAGCGTCGACGTCGGTCCGTTCGCACCCGATCGAGGCTGGTTCTACCACGCCGTCCACGGCCACCCGGAGTGGCCGGCGCAGTTCGCGTACGAGTCGGCGCGGCTCGAGCGCCGACTGTTCCAGGGCGAGCCGCTCGCGCTCGGGTTCTGCACACGCCGCGGGCGAGAAGCCCTCGAGCAGGTACTCCGGTTCGAGGAGCAGGACGGACGGATCGTCCGGCTCCGCGGCTACGCGTTCTGTCCCGAAACGATGCGGGCCATCGGCGCGGAGCTCGATCTGAAGGTGCGGACCGGTCTCTACCGCTTCCCGACGCCGGAGCCCGGGAAGCTGTGGGCGGACGTCACACCCGCGACCACGGAAGGAGAAAGGCGATGAGCACACACCCCTATCCGTAGCCGGCGCGGCGGGCGCTGCCGCCGTCGTCGACTGTGCCTACTGCACGGTCGAGTGGGGCGGCGGGGCCGCCATCGCGTGCGTCATGCCGGGCACACGCGGGGTGCTCGACGGCTCCCTCACTGGCATGCCGGACCAGGTTCGCGGCCGTCGACGAGACAGCGGATGATTGTGAGCTCCTGCCGGGTGACGCGACGCCATGCCCGACGATCGAGGTAGACGGCAACCTCGCCGGCGCGCCAGGACCGGCCGGGATACCGGCGCGGGACCCAGGCATCAGGCGCGCGGCTGAGGGCCTCTGCCGCTTGTTCCGCGTACTCCCAGGTGTCGAAGGTCCCGGTGAAATTCTCTTGGCCGTCAACGGTCAGCACGACATGGTAGTGCATCGCGATCCTCAGCGGGCCAGCTTCACGCTGGCCGCGCGCCATTACCCCGACGGAGCAGCAGCAATTCGAATGCCGACGACCTCCGTCAGCAATGTTAGGTCGTTCCGTCCGTCGTCCCTCAGATAGTTAGGCAGAGAGCCGTGCAAGCCTGCAGACCGCGCATGGATGCAAGCGCCCGCGCCTGCTCCGCCTCAAAGCAGCCGCCCAAGCACGAGCTGTGAACCCTGCGCCGCTTTTCTCGCGCCCGCCATGCGGAGCGCTCACGCTCCACGTCGGCGACGCGCTGAGGGTCGGGAGCAGACTGTTGCAGAACTGCGTCGAGCGTGCAGCCGTATCAGGCGATCGATGCGCGCCGCTTCCTGCCGACCTGGCTTTTCCGGCTCGCTTCCTGGCACAGGTCTTGCCCCTCGGCGTCGGCAGAGCAGCAGCCGGCATGAAGGGACCGAGAGACGACCGAAGAGTCGAAGCCGCGCCGAGGGAGAGCCACACCCTCATCGCCGGCAGGTACGAGGTGCTGGAGGAGCTCGGCGACGGCCCGGCGGGGACGACGTACAAGGCCCGGCACGCGCTCCTCGGCAACCTCCTCTCCGTGACCGTCCTGCCCGCGGCGCTGACCGACGATCCCCCGCAGCTCGCGCTCGTCCAGGATGCCGTCCGGCGGGCGGTCCGGCTCCGGCACGACCACATCGTGCCGGTGCTGGACTTCGGAGAGGAGGCGAAGCGGTATCACCTGGTCGAGGCCTTCGACGACGCCGAGCCGTTGGACCGGGTGCTGCGCGAAGGCGGACCGCTTGCTGCCGCCGACGCGCTCCACGTCGCGCGCCAGCTCGCCGACACGCTCGCGTACACCCACGAGAGCGGCGCCGTCCACGGCGCTCTCGCACCCGGGACGGTGCGCATCCGCCGCGAGGCTCCCCCGCACGCGATGCTCTCGGGGTTTGCGACCGCGGCGCTGGGCGCGCTCGTCCCGTACTCGGCGCCCGAGCAGCTCGCCGGCAGCCGCACCGATCCGCGCAGCGACGTCTTCGCGCTCGGGCTCCTCGTGTTCGAGATGCTCTTGGGGAAGCGCTTCCTCGGCGGTAGCGACGACCAGGTCCGGGATGTCCTGCTCCACGGCAAGGCACCGCTCCTGCCGCAGTTCTCCTGTATCATGCCGTCCGGGGTGTCGGGTCTCGTGGGGCGGGCGCTCCGCCGCTCCCCCGCCCATCGCCAGCAGAGCATGGCTCAGGTGCGGAGCGAGATCGACGCCTGCCTGCGACGCCTGGGGGAGAGAAACGCCGAGGCGAAAGCTCCGGTCTCGGGCCTGAGACCGGTTCGGAGGCATCCGATCATCGTGGTCGACGAGGCGCTCGAGGAGCCGGCGACCGAGGTCCCGGCGGCTCCAACCTCCGACCGCTCGGCGACGCGCCCGCCCCGGCGGGTTGCGGTCAGGGTGGAGCCTGCCTCGCGTGAGCCGGGGATCCCGGACCGCGTCCTGGTGCGAGCGACGGGCCGCGCGACCGCGTCGCGTCGTCGGCTCCCGATCGCGAGCGTGATGCTGATCGGCGCCGTCGGGCTCGCCGCGAGCTGGCCCATCGTGCGCGCCCCTACGGTGGTGCCCGCGGCGCCGGATGCGGCCAGCCGACCGGTCGACCCGCCGGCAGCCTCGGCTCTACCCTCCGCGACCGCGATCCTCGAGCCGGCGCCCGAGCCAGCCTCCCCGGGTCCCGTCGCGCTCGTCGCGGACGAGGAGGCGCCGGCGCCGGCCGCGCCGGCCACCGTCCCGGACCCGGTTGCTCCCCCGCAGGAGGCCGGCCAGACAGATGCCGCCGCGCGCGAGACGCCGGCCGTCGCGGAGCCCGAGCCGGTGCCACACGTGGCGCCACGGATCGTGAGCCGTTGGCCGCGCCGGCGCGACGCGCTTCGTGTCACGGAAGGCGCGGCTCTCGATTTCGGCGTGCGCGCCGCCAGCGAGAAGCGGGACGCCCGGCTCGCCTACGCGTGGTTCGTCGATGGACGAAGGGTCGGTCGGCGCGAGCGCTGGCGCTTCCTGGCGCCGCCTGCCGCGACGGCGACCGCGCACAGGGTGGAGGTCCAGGTGTCCGACGGGGCCGGCCTGAAGGCGCCTCGCGTATCGTGGACGGTCGGCGTCACGCCGCGCATGCGGGAGGTCGACGTGCGCGATTGGCTCGATCGCCTCGCGTCGGCGTGGGAACGCAGGGACCTCGCGACGCTCCGCCTCTACGGGATCGTCGCCGACGAGAAGGAGGCCGCGGCCATCCGCAAGCGGCTGCCCCGGGGGAAGGACCACCATGTCGCGATCGGGGTCGAGACGATCCGGACCCAGGCGCAGTACGCGGCCGTCGCCTTCGACCGGGCGGAGTTCGACGCGCGCGGGAAGCTCGTCTCCTCCGCGCGCGAATCGTACGAGCTCGAGAAGCAGGCGAGCGGCTTCGTCGCCCTGCGCGCACGCTAGCTACACGCCGGTGCAAAAGTCGACCCGGTAAGGCCGGGGAATCGACGGGTCGGTCCGCCGGTTCTGCCCGAATGAGCGCTTCCGTCCTTGGCGAGGCTCCGCGGATTTGCTAGAGAGCTATCGATGACGCGGAGGCGGGAGGGGCAGCGGGGGTTCGGGCAGGTGGTGTTGTTCGGGTTGCTGGGGCCGCCGGAGACGTTGCTCGATCCGGCGCTCCGGCGGATCGACGGGCTGCTGGACGACGAAGCGCTGGTGGACGCGGTCTGGCGGGCGCTCCGCAGCCGCTATGCCCAAAGCGCGCGGCGCGGGCGGCCGGCGACGCCCGCCGAGGTGGTGTTACGGCTGTTGGTGCTCAAGCATCTCAAGACCTGGAGCTACGAGCAGCTCGAGTGGGAGGTACGCGGCAGCGTCGCGTACCGGCACTTCTGCCGCCTGGGCAGCGGTACGGTGCCCGACGGCAAGACCCTCGTCCGCTTGGGGCAACTCCTGGAGGGCGACCTCCTCCGCGCTGTGCTCGAACGGGTGGTGGGCGTGGCGGTTGAGCGCCAGGTCACGCGGGGCCGCCGGCTGCGAGTGGACACGACGGTGGTCGAGGCGCCGATCCGCTATCCGACGGACAGCGGGCTGTGCGAGGACGGCATCCGGGTCCTGCGCCGGGGCGTGCGGCGGCTCGTGGCGGTAGGGATTCGGCTGCGCGGCGGAGTGCGCGACGTGCGTCGGAGCGTGAGCCGGCGGATGCGCGAGATCGGCCAGGCATTACGGCGCCGGGGCGAGGCGGCGCGCACGGCGCTGCGACGGCCCTACCGGGGGCTGCTGCGGATCACGCGACGCGTGGTGCGCGAGACGCGGCGCAGCGTGGCCGCCGCGCGCCGGCAGCTGCGGCGGTTACCGCCCCCGGCGCAGAGGCAAGCGCGCCGCGCCCTGACCCGACTCGCGACGATGCTCCCGCGCGTGCAACAGGTCGTGCGCCAGACCCGCGGCCGCATCGTGCACGGAGTGACGACCGGCGCCGACAAGCTGGTGAGCCTCTTTGAGCCGTCCGCGCAGATTCTCCGGCGCGGGAAGCTCCATCGCCCGACGGAGTTCGGCGCCTTGGTGAAGGTCCAGGAGACCGAGGGCGGCATCGTGACGGAGATCGCCGTGGTCGACAGGAAGAACGACGCACCGTTGCTCGTGCCGGCGGTCGAAGGGCACGGTCGTGTCTTTGGGCGGCCGCCCGGACTCGTGGCGGTTGATCGCGGCTTCTATTCCACGGACGGCGAGCGGCGGGTGCGGGCGCTCGGCGTCCACCACGCGGTGATACCGAAACCCGGCTTCCGCTCCCGGGAGCGGATCGACTACGAGCGGCAGCGGTGGTTCCGCCGCGGGCGCGCGTGGCGTGCGGGGGGTGAAGCGCGCATCGCACGCCTCAAACATTGCTTCGGGATGGCGCGCAGCCGGTACCGAGGTGAGCGAGGGATGGTGCGAACGGTCTACTGGGCCGCGATCGCAAACAACTTGACCGCGATCGCGACCCGGGTGGGCTGATCGAGGGGAAGGGGCCAATCGGCCCCGGCCAAGACTTCCGCCCGCGGGGAATTCACGGTGCCCTGCCGGACTTTTGCACCGGCGTGTAGCTAGGGGCCGCTGCAAATCGGCGGCGGCGCGGTGAACGTGCCGAGATAGGTGTACCTGCCCCCCATGCCGACCGACGGCACCTGCCGGGCAAACCAGGACAGGAACGCCTCGTCCTGCAAGTGATATCCGTTCTCGCTGAACGCGACCCCGACGACGGGATCACCGACCTCCAGCAGCGCGTTGCACGGGTATTCCGGCAGCACTTCCCACGGCGGCACGACGTTCGATCCAAAAGGATCATTGCACCATTCGGCAATCTCGTGCGAGAGCGCGCCGACATCCGTAAACGCGTCTTGGGTCGTGTCCCCCGTGTGCCAGGATGCCCAGGCCCATGTCCACATTTTGGTCCCCGCCTGGTTCGTGTCGGCGCCATGTTCCCCGAGAATGGCCGTCGCCTCGCCAAGCTGCTCTTGCAAATCGACGTTGTAGGACCACAGGATGGCGAGCTTCGCCGGGGAGAGGTGCAATCGGGTCAAGACGGCCGGCACGATCTGCTGCACGAAGAACGCCTCGCGGATCACGCCAATCGCCCCCCCGAACTGGCTGGTGGCGGTCATCCCATCGGCCGCCGGCACATGGACCACGGCGGTTGCGGTGACCGTGGGGCGGCGGAGCAACACATGATAGTTCGTCCCTTGCGTGTAGGTCCAAAATTCGGCCCGCTGAATCGCATCGGCATACTGCGTGACGCCACTGGTGAAGGGAGCAGGCCGAAAGAGCGGCGAGCGGCGCAACGGACGGATCGTACTCGACGCATCGAAGACCTGCCCATCGGCAAAGACGAAGCGCAACGGCACGATCACGTCGCGAACCATCGTCCTGCCGGCCGAGACCTTCGGATTCTGGCCGACCATCCGGTAGAGGTAGGTCTGGCCCCCGGAGACGAACGTATCTTCGAAATAAGGGACGGTCCGTAGGCGGTCGCTGCGGCTTCGACGCCGAGCAAACGCCCCCTGCACGCCCACGCTGGAGGCACGGTGTCTGCCCGGTGAGGAAAACCGAACCTGGCTGTCCACGGGTGGGGATGGTTCCGCCCCGCGTGCAGGCAAGAGCGGCAGAGGCAGGGCGATGCAAAGACCCAGGAGCGCAGCTCTCATCCACGACCTCGCCAATGTCATCTTACTGGATCGTGAAGGTGTCGATCACGTCGCCCGGGTTGCAGGTGATGTCGTTGCTGCCCCCGCCGGCAGGCCCGCAGATGAACTGGCCGCTGATGCTGGTCGGCCCGAAGACCAGCTTCAGCACCCCGAAGTGCATGTAGCGCGTGACCGACCAGGCCGGTGGCGGACAGCTCTGCCAGAGGCAGCCCGACGAATGGACGCTCTCGAGCGACCCGCCGCCGGTCCCGACCGTGACGTAGGTCACCCCGCCCGTGAGCGCGGCATCGGTCCGCTCGTAGTCGTGGCTGTGTCCGTTGAGGCTCAGGACGTACTTGGGGTGCGTCGCGTGCAGGTTGCTCACGTAGCCCGCGAGGGTGGGATCGCCGGGATGGTAACCCGTCGACCACGCCGGCCGATGGCCGAAGGTGACGATGAAACGAATGTTGGGATCGGCCCGCGCCTCGTCCATGATGCCCGTGCCCGAGCCGTTGCTCATCAGGGAGTACCAGTGGCCCCAGTCGTCCCACGGCTCGGGATACGCGATGAAGCGCGTGTTGCCGTAGTCGAACCAGTGCCAGTCCTCACCGCAGCAGCTCATGCTGGGTGAGGCGGGGTCGGTCACGGGATTGGCGAAGGCGAACCTCCCCTTGTAGTTCCTGAGGTCGTCCTCCGGCCCGCCCCACTCGTGGTTGCCCCAGGCGGGCTCGTACGCCGCGTCCTGCGACCAGACCATCACGTCGTTGAAGTGCTGATCGACGTCGGCCAGGCCGTTCATGTCGGCGTAGGTGAGATCGCCGAGCGCCAACACGAAGTCGGGCCGGCCGGCCGCGATCATGGCCTGAATCGGGGCCACGGCCGAGTAGGTGGTCGACGCCCCGATGTCGCCCTCGGCGTACACCGTGAAGCCCGCGCTGCCAGGGGAGAGCGGCGTCTTGAAGGTGTGATCCGAACCATCGCCCACGGAGTAGTGGTACACGGTGTTCTCCTGGAGCCCCGTGATGGACGCTTCCCAGAATGGCCCGGACGACGAAAAGGGGACGATGCTCGGTGTCTGCGCGATGACGCTCTGGTCGGACGCGCTCGTGAGACCGTAGCGGATCACGGTCGCCGAGCCCCGCCAGTCGACGGTTACGGACGTCCGCCCCGTGACCGTCCAGTGGATCTCGTCGGCCGTCCCCGACGGGATGGTGGTCGTAGTCGTACCGGACGACGTGCTGCTCGTGGTCGACGGCCGAGTCGTGGTCGTCGTGGTGGAGGTGGTGGAAGGACACGTAAACGGCCCGCAGGTGAACGCACAGTTGACGAGCCCCACCTCGCACTGCGCTATCGTGAGGGCGTCGCCGATGTTGCAGGCGCCGTCCCCGTTGACGTCGCACGCCTCGGGGTACGTGAGCTGGCTACATTGCCGCAGCCCCACAACGAACTGGGCCACTACGAGCGCATCCCCGACATCGACGATCCCATCCCCGTTCACGTCGCCGCAGGGGACTGCGGCGACTGTGGTGGTCGCCGTCGGCGAGGCTGCTCTACCCAAGGAGGCGGTCGCGAGCAGGAAGGAAGGGGAAAGGCCGACAGCCAGAAGTCCACGGGCCGGGAAGCGCAAGGCGTCCTCCTTGCCCACCTCCCCCATGGCGAGCAGGGCTAACCGTCCCACGCGATCCGCCATCGGTCAAATCACGGATGTCGCCCGCCCGATGGCCGCTCGACGAGACGACTTCCTCCCTCAGCGACCGCGAGCGACCACCCGTGCCTGGACGAACGCGCGCAAGGCCGCCAGGACCAGCCCCGCTCGCTCCACCGTGCCGGTCATCGCCCCGTCCATCGTGAAGCGACCGTCCGGGAGCGGCGTGGCCCTGACGCCTCTCCGTTTGAGGTACGCGCGCACCTGGTCGATCTCCCCCGCGCTGACCGCCGTGTCCCGCTCGACCGCCCAGCGATAGAGAATCGCCTCGGCCACCGCTGGGAAGGGGCTGCCCAGCCGCCAGGCCGCCGTCGCGTCTATGCCCGTCCGCTCGGGCGGCGGCTCCGCGCGCTTGGTGTCCCCGCCGTCCCATGGTTTCCCCTGACCCGGCCCCATGTTCCCTCCGCTGCGCAGCGCTAGCGTCAGCGACGGTCACCGCGCAAGACGCGGTGCGGTGAACCACCAGGCGGGAGAGGCGCGTCTACCGCGACGAAGCCGAGCGCGGCAACAACAGGATCGTGATGAGTGCGGCCGTCCCGACCTGCGCGGCCGTGGGACGATGCACGGTCGGTCTGGTGCGCCCATCCGTCGGCTGGTCTGGACCCCAGGACATGGGCGTCTCCGTAGCCAGACAGATGGCGGGGCTCCTCGCCAGCATCCGCACGTTGCCGGTCCTGCTCACGCAGCCGAACGGTTCAGCTGCGACTGTGCCCGCCCAGAGCACGAGGCTGGCGAGCAGGAGTTTCAGGGCCAACGTCGGTCCGCCTTTGTTCGCTCGTGTATGCTCGCATCCTGACTGCCGTCAATGCCGGCCGCGTGCTGCGCCGCCTACCGCCGTCACCGTCCAACTCCTCACGCCTTCCGAGGGCGTGCGTGTTCCGTCCGGCGCTTGTCGTACCGACTGGGAGTCGCTCTTCCGCGTGGAGGCATCGAGACGTTGCGGCTGACACGACGTGCTCCTATGCTCGGTTCCCATGTTCGGCATGGGCGTGGGTGAACTGCTCGTCGTGCTGGTGATCGTCCTGCTGGTCTTCGGCCCCGGTCGCTTGCCCGAGATGATGGGGAGTCTCGGGAAGGGGTTGCAGGAGTTCAAGAAGGGGCTGCGCGAACCGCCGGAGACCGGGAAGGAGCCCGAGAGCGACGACCCGTCGAAAACCGGGCGAGAAGCCTGAAACTTCTACTACTCATCGTGCTCGCCCTCCTGGCCGCCGCGGCCGACCCCGCGCGCGCCGCCGGGGGCCGTGGCCGCCATCGCCCCCCGCCCGCCGACCCGTTCTGCGCTCTGCACTTCGGCGCCTGCATCCCGCCCCCGTACGTGACCGTCATGTCCGCGTTCCCCGCCGAGCTCGAGCCGCTTCTCGCCGAGGCCCACGTGACCGAGACCATCGCCACCGGCGATCGGACGTGCCACGTCGGCAAGCTCGCCGGCGTGCGCGTCGTGCTCGTGCGCGCCGGTATCGGCCTCGTCAACGCCGCCACCACCACCCGCGCGGTGCTCGATCGATTCCAGGTCTCGGCGATCGTCTTCTCGGGCGTCGCGGGCAGCCGGCTCGACATCGGCGACGTGGCCGCACCGGCAGAATGGAGCGACGGCACGGCGTCCTTCCCGGTCGGGGCGTCGCTGCTCGCCGTCGCGCAGACCCTCGCGTCGCCGCCGGTGCCGCTGGAGCGGTGCACTCCCGTGCCACCCGACCCGCCGGGACCCCGGGTATGCCTGGACCATCCGCCGCGCATCGTCGCGGGAGGCAGCGGGGAGAGCGCGGACCCGTTCGGCGGCAGGGCGTTCCCATGCACGCCGGGCGGTGGCCCGATCTTCGGGTGCGAGGCTCTCCTGGCGGGCCCCCTCGTCCCCGATGCGCTCCCGCCGGACGCGATGGACATGGAAACGGCCGCCGTGGCGCGCGTCGCAGGCGACGCCGGCGTTCCGTACGTCGCCTTTCGCGGGGTCTCGGACGGCTCCGGCGATCCGCTCGGGCTCCCCGGCTTTCCGGCGCAGTTCTTTGCCTACTACCGCCTCGCCGCCGAGAACGCGGCCGCGGTCACGACGGCCTTTCTGGCGGCCTCGAACCTGAGCGACACGGACCGTACCGACCGCGCGCGAGGACGGCGCGCGACATCGCGCCGGCCGCGCGTCGCGGCGGCGTGCGACTGGGAGCGTGCCGCAAGCCCCGCCTGCGCGGGAGAGCGGGCGCCGCGGGCCATCAAGAACCGGGTGGCACGGGCGTGCCGGCTCCTGGCGAAGGCCGCCGCCGCGACCCCGGGAAGCGCCGCAGCGCGGATGGCCGAGCGACGGGAGCGGAAGAGCTGGCAGAGGGCGGCAAGGCTGCTGCAGAGCGGTCGGCAACCCGGGCTCGCATCGGACTGCCGCCTGGCGCTCGTGGGAGCGCTCGAGGCGCGCGCAGCCGCGCCCTAGTTCACCACCTGCTTGCGCAGCGCGAACCGCACCAGCTCGGCCGTCTTGTGGAGGTCGAGCTTCTTCATGATCTGCTTGCGGTGGGTCTCGACCGTGTTCAGGCTGAGCGAGAGGGTGGCCGCGATCTCCGAGTTGGTGCGCCCCTCGGCGATGAGCTGGAGGATCTCGCGCTCCCGCCCCGTGAGCCGCGTCAAGTCGTCGTCGTCCCCCGGCGGTTGATCGCCGAGGTAGTCGTTGAGCAGCATGCGCGAGACCTCGGCGTTGAAGAACGACCCGCCGCGGCCGACCACCTTGACCGCCTTCACGAGATCGGTGTCCTCGGCGTCCTTCACCAGGTAACCGCGCGCGCCCGCCTTCAGGCTCTGGCGAACGAACATGCGGTCGGTGTGCATGGTGAGGATGAGCACCTTGGCGTCCTTCTCCTGCTTGAAGATGCGGCGCGTCGCCTCGATCCCGTTCAGCTCGGGGAGCGTCAGGTCCATCAACACCACGTCGGGCTGCAGGCGCTCGGCGAGCTCGACCGCGCTGCGGCCGTCGCCGGCCTCACCGACGACCTCGATCTCCTCGTCGGTGGCGAGGATGCAGCGCAGCCCCTGTCGGACGATGGTGTGGTCGTCCACCAGCAACACGCGGATCCGGTCCATCACGCCCTGCATGAAAGCATATCTCGTCGATCTTTGCTTCATGGCACAGCGCCTACGCGCGCGGGAAAGCGCGGAAAAATGGGGGAGCCGACCGCAGAATAATGGGGGAGCGGGCCTTCACCCCGGGCTGCTCGGGGGTGACACTGGCCGGGCGAGGGGGCTCAGTCCTCGCCCGAGCCCCGCCGAGGGGCGACGAAGCCGAGCTGCCGGAGCTTCGCCCACAGCGATTCGCGCGTCATGCCCAGGCTGCGCGCCGTGGCGGCGCGGTGATAGCCGTGCTCGCGGAGCCGTGCGCGGATGGTCGCGAGCTCGACCTCGCGCACGATCTCCTTGAGCGGGCGCGCACCGCCCCCCGCTGCCGGGGGCGCGCCCTCGACGATCCACGCGGCGAGGAGGTCGGGCGTGATGCGCTCGCCCGGCTCCGCGCACAGGACGAGCCGGTGGATCTCGTTCTCCAGCTCGCGCACGTTGCCGGGCCACGGGTAGCGCTCGAGGAGCCGGAGCGCGCGCGGGTCGAAGCCGCGGAGCTTCTTCGCCTCCTGGGCGCTGATCCGCTCGAGCAGGTGCAGCGCGAGGAGCCGGATGTCTGCGCGGCGCTCGCGCAGCGCCGGGAGCCGGATCGGGAAGACGCGCAGCCGGTAGTAGAGGTCCGGGCGGAAGCGGCGTTCGCGGGCCGCCTGCCCGAGGTCGCCATTGCTCGCCGCGATCACGCGCACGTCGACCTTCCGCCCGCCGTTGCCGCCCACCGGCCGCACCTCGCCGTCTTGCAGCACGCGCAGGAGCTTCGCCTGGACGGCGGGGCTCGCCTCGCTCACCTCGTCCAGGAAGAGCGTCCCCCCGTCGGCCTCTTCGAAGAGGCCGCGCCGCGCCCGTTCGGCGCCGGTGAAGGCGCCGCGCAGGTGGCCGAAGAGCTCGCTCTCGAGGAGCCCCTCGGGGAGCGCGGCGCAGTTCTGGGCGAGGAAGGGGCCACGCGCGCGCGGGCCGTGATAGTGGATGGCGCGCGCGAAGAGCTCCTTGCCCGTCCCGGTCTCGCCCTCGAGCAGCACCGTCACCCGCGTCTCTGCCGCGCGCTCGGCCAGGAAGAGGGCGTGCTCGATGGCGGCGCTCTCGCCGATGATGCCGTCGAGGCGGTAGCGCTCGCGCAGCTCGCGGCGGAGCCGGCTCGCCTCGCGCCGCGAGGAGCGCAGCGCGCTCCGGTAGCGCGCCGCCGCCCGCTCGAGCTCGCGGCGGCCGAGCGCCTCGCGCACCACCACCGGCACGGTGACGAGGTACTTGCCGTGCTTGACGAGGTAGTCGCTCGCGCCGAGCTTCATCGCCTCGACCGCCACCTCCTCCGAGCCGGCGCCGGTGATCACGACGACCGGCAGGTCGGGATGGCGTTGCCGGATCTTGCGCAGGCACTCGAGCCCGTCGGCGTCGGGCAGGCGGTAGTCGAGGAGGACGCAGTCGACCTGGTGGGTGGCCAGATGCTCGAGGCCGTCGCGGGCCGAGCCCGCGACCGTCACCTCGAACGGGTCGCTCCCCGCGCCGAGCGCACCCGCGAGGAGACGGGCCGTCTCGGCGCTATCCTCGATCAGCAGGACGCGCGCCGGCATGCGCGTGCTCCTTCCAGAACGCGACGATCGTCTCGCGCAGGGCCTGCACGCGCGAGGGCTTGACGCGGAACTGACGGGCTCCCGCGGCGTGCGCCGCGGCCGCGTCCTCCTCCCAGTCGGCCTGGCTCATCACCAGCACCGGAATGGCGGCGAGCTCGGCGTCCGCGCCGAGCTCGCGGAGCACCGCCGGAGCGTCCATGTCGGGGAGATGGAAATCGAGCACGACGAAGGCGGGGCGCGGGGCGTCGGCAAACGGCGGCCGGCGCCCGAGGAAGGCGAGCGCGTCGGTGCCGTTCTCCACCGTGTGCACCGCGAACGCCTCCTCGAGCACGGCCCGCGCCGCGCGGAGAAAGCCCTGATTGTCGTCGACCACGAGCACGGACACGGCCCCGGCCATCGCTACCCCCCTCCGCCCGCGGGCAGGCGGACCGTGAAGCAGCTCCCCGCCCCGGGCGCGGACTCGAGCGCGACGCTGCCCCGATGCGCCTCGACGATGCGCTTCACGATCGCCAGGCCGACGCCCGTGCCGCCGACCGGCCGGCCGTCGACCTCCTGCTCCTGCCCCGGCACCCGCCCGAAGAGCTCGAAGATGCCGCGGTGGTAGGCGGGCGGGATGCCGATGCCGTTGTCGCGCACCGAGAGACGGACGCTGCCGTTCTCGACCGCGCCCGACACCGCGATCTCGCCGTGCTCGGCGGCGACGTACTTGACCGCGTTGCCGAGGAGGTTGCTCACCACGTGCCCGAGCTTGCGCGCCTGACCCCACACCCGCGGCAGCGGGCCGACCGCGACCCGGACCCCCTTGGCGGCGATCTGGGGGTGGAGCGTCTCGAGCGCCCGCTCGACCAGCGCGCCCAGCTCGACCCAGGCCGGGGCCTCGGGCTGCGAGGTGATGCGGAACAGCTCGAGCAGGTCGCGGATCATGTCCTCGGTGCCGCCCGCCAGGCGCACGATGCGCTCGAGGTCCTCGCGGCCCTCGGCCGCGAGCCCCGTCCCTTCGCGCTGCAGGAGCAGGTCGGCGATCAGCAGGATCGCGCTGAGCGGGCTCTTCAGATCGTGCGTGACGGTGTAGACGAAGCTCTTGAGCTCGTCCTGCTTCTCCTCGAGGGCGCGCGCCTTGGCGGCGAGCTCGGCGTTCACCGCGCTCAGCTCCGCGGTCCGCTCCGCCACCTTCGCCTGGAGGTGCCGCGCCAGGTTGCGCAGCTGGTAGCCGTAGCGGTTGGCGTACAGCGCGAGGAAGTTGAGCGTCAGGAAGGCGATCGCCACGAAGGCGATCTGCTGCTGCGTGTCGACGCCGACGTCGCGCAGCGACCCGTGCTCCACCCACGCCATGACGGCGTAGCAGGCGGCGCAGAGGTTCGCGGTCGCGAACACGGAGCTGTCGGAGCGCAGCATCTCGCCATGGATCACCGGGAATGCATAGGTGATCAACAGGATGCCCATCATGAGGCCGCCCAGGCGATGGAGGATGATGCTGAGCACGATCACCAGGACGCCCTCGTAGGCGTAGATCGCCCAGCGCCGGGGCGCCCAGCGGGGCGCGGTCGCCGCCAGGGCCAGGTTCAGGAGGATCAGGCCGGAGAAGAGCCACGCCACCCTGCCGAGGTCGAAGAGGAAGGTGTTTCGGGTGACGGCCACCAGGGCGAAGAAGGTGCCGAGCCCGGCGGCGGCGATGAGCGTCGCGCTGCGCGCACGGCCGGCGAGATAGGCCGGGTTCTCCGGCTGGAGAGGGCTCGTCGCACGAGCCGCCGTGTCGGGCGCCATGGGCTCCACCCCCGCCAGGGGGCGCGCTTCCCTCTTACGGACGGGCGACGCCGGGAGTCAATCGGATGTGAAGAGATCTTAACGTCAACCGGACGGCGAAAGGACGTTCGCCCCCTGGCGTAGAGATCGCCCCCGACGCGGGCCCGCTCGGCGGCGAGCGCCCTCGCCACGTGAGGCGCTCTTCACACCGCGCGGCGCGTCGGCGCCCGCGGACGGCGCTTTCGGCGCGGCACGCCGGTTGCTCCCACGGGGCCTCCGTGACCTGCTCCGCGACCGAGCCCGCCGACTCCGACCCACCGGCGCCTCCGCCGGCCCCACGGCGGCGCCGGGGCCGCCCGCCGATCCATCTCTCGCTCTCGCTCAACCTGGTGATGCCGTCACAGTTCTTCCCCGAAGGCGGCGATGGGCCGGCGCCCGGGGAGAGGCGCCTGATGCGCGCCGTCCTGAAGGACGCGCTCGCCATCCTCTTCAAGTACGACGCGACCGAGGACCGACGGGGCCGGCGCCTGCTCGCCGAGGCGCAGCACTGGGTCGAGAGCGACGACGCGCAGCGGACGTTCTCGTTCGTGAACGTGTGCGGCGCGCTCGGCCTCGACCCGTCGTGCGTGCGCAAGGGCCTGGCCCGCTGCCTCGGGGCGCAGCGCACCCAGCGCCGCCACCGTCGTGTTCGGCTGACGCCCCTCGACTGACGGCGGCCCTCGCCCGCTACCCCACCTCGGCCCACGCCAGCGCGCGCTCGACCGTCTCGAGGATGGCCTCGGGGTCGCCCGGCTTGGTGATCGCGAAGTCGACCCGGGTGCGCGCGAGCTGCGCGCGGCTCACGCCGCTCAGCACCGCGGAGTAGAGGCCGACGCAGAGGGGCCGGCCGTGTGGGCTGGCGATGCCGCGCGCCCGCACGAGCCGGGTCAGGTCCCAGCCGCTCATCTCGGGCATGTAGAGGTCGGTCAGGAGGACATCCGCGCCCTGGTGCTCTAGCTCGGCGAGCGCGGCCGGCCCGCTCGCGACCAGCACGACGTCGTAGCCGGCCCCGCGCAGCACCGCGGCGAGCACCGAGCGCGCGCTGCCGAGATGGTCGACGAGGAGAACCCGTGCGCGTCGACCCGAGGCCTTCCGCAGCGCGGCGCGCGGCGGCGCGGAGCCGCGGAGCGGGCGCGCGTGGCCGGTCAGCTCTCGATCCATCGGTGTCCTCCCCTCGCCGGCGCCGGGCTCACGCCACGGCCGCGTCGCACGCGGCGCCGCGCGGTGGGCCGAGCAGGGCCGCCAGCGCGCCCCCCTGCGCCCGCTTGCGCTTGAGCTTCTCCAGGAGCGTGGTTCGGTTCACGCGCAGGAGCCGCGCCGCCTCCTTCTTGTTGCCGCCCGAGAGCAGGAGCGCCTGGGCGATGATGCGGTCCTCGATCGCCTCCATCTCGCGGTAGAAGTCGATGCCCGCCGCGCCGAACTGCCAGGGCATCGCCGCCGACGCCTCGCCCGAGGCCTGCGCGGCGACCACGTGCGGCGGGAGGTCGTGCACCTCGATCACGTGCTCGGGCCGTCCGAGGACGACCATCTGCTCGAGCAGGTTGCGGAGCTCGCGCACGTTGCCCGGCCACGAGTAGCGCGCGAGCATCTCGAGGACGGCCGGGGCGACGTCGAAGCGCGGAAGGCCTTTTGCCGCGAGCTGGCCGAGCACGCCCCGCACGAGGAGCGGGATGTCTTCGCGCCTGCGCCGGAGCGGTGGCATCTCGATCGGCACCACGCGCAGGCGGTAGAAGAGATCCTCGCGGAACTGCTTGGCCGCGACCGCCTCGTCCAGGGTGCGATTGGTCGCCGCGATGATGCGCACGTCGACCTGCTGCGTGCTCACGCTGCCGACCGGCTCGAAGCGCCCGTCCTCGAGCACGCGCAGCAGCTTCACCTGCAGCTTCGGGCTCATCTCGCCGATCTCGTCCAGGAAGATGGTGCCGTGGTCGGCGAGCTTGAAGCGCCCCAGGCGGCTCGCGACCGCGCCCGTGAACGCGCCGCGCTCGTGCCCGAACATCTCGCTCTCGAGCAGCTCCTCCGGGATGGCGCCGCAGTGGACGGGCACGAAGCGGCCGGCGGCGCGCGTCGAGAGGCGATGCAGCGCGGCGGCGACCAGCTCCTTGCCGGTGCCGCTGCCGCCCGTGATCAGCACGGTGGCGTCCGTCGGCGCCACCCGGCGGATCACCTCGAAGATCGCCTCCATGCTCGGGTGGCGGCCGATGATGCCCTCGAACCCTCGCGGCTCGTCCTCCACCTGTTCCGGCTCGAACTGGACGTCGTCCATCGTCCCCCCCGCTGCGCGGCCGTGGCCGTGCACCGGGGAGAGGAAGCAAGCGCCACGCCTGATGCGGGGTCGGCCCCGATCAGGGTCAGGAATTTGCCCTCAAGCTTGCGGGAAGTCTGACGTTCCGAGGGCGGGAGGCGCGGCGGCAGCGCCTCGCCGGGGCGCGCGGAGGAGGCCCCGCGCGGACAAAGCTGTACGTCGGCAGCTATTTTTGTAACCGCGGCGCCGCGGCCGGGCGGGCCGCTCTTTCCTCCCCGCTCTCCTCCTGGATCGCGCGGTAGACCTCTTCGCGGTAGATGCGCACGTCGGCCGGCGCTTCCACGCCGAGCCGCACCTGGTTGCCACGCACCTCGAGGACGCGCACCGTGACGGCGTCCCCGACCCGGATCACCTCGCCCAACTTCCGTGTCAGGACCAGCATCGCTCCTCCCCCAAGGATTGTCGGCCGGACGCGCGCCCCGCTTTAGCGGAGGGTTAGACGCGCAGCAGGTCCAGCAGGCTCGTCCCTGCGAGCTGCGCGGTCGCCGCGAGCGTCGCCTGGAGTGCCGTCTGGGCCTGCGTCAGCGCCACGCTCGCGGCGGCGACGTCGGTGTCCAGGGCGCGCGAGAGCGCCCGTTGGTCGCCGAGCGTCAGTTTGCTGACCCGGAGAGCCTCCGCTGCGAGCCGGGATTGCCGCACCCCGACGCTCGCGCGCTCCGCGTCGAGAGCGCTGCGTCCGCGCTGTAGCGGACCCCGGGCACGAGCGCGCCGAGCGCGCGCAGGCACTCGCTCACGCCGTCCAGGCTCGCAGCGGCGAGGCGTGCGTTCTGCCGCTCGAGCCCGCGCGCCACGAGGAGCGCGCGCCGGAGCGCGCCGAGCCCGGCGCTGAGCCGCGCGCGGCGCTCGGGCGAGAGGCGCGGCAGGACCGCCATCGCGGACGGCGCCGCGGCACCGCTGCCCGCTGCCGCCTCGCGGACCAGCTCGCGCCGGCGGGCGGCCAGGCGTGTCAGCTCGCGCTCGAGCCCCTGGCGCTCGTCCAGCGAGCAGACGATGGCCGCGGGGCGGAGCGTGATGAGCGCCGCCCGCTCCGCGCCGAGCGTCCGGACGAGCGCCTCGCACGCCCGCGTCTCCTCCTCGAGCACGCCGAGGAGTGCGTCGATCTGGACCACCCGTCGCCCTCGCCTAGGCGAGCAGCTCCCCGAGCAGCTCGCGCAGGAACTGTCGCGCGACGTCCTGGACGTCGGCGCTGTAGTTGCCCTGCGCCACCACGGCGCGGAGCTCCGTCACCTTC
>Ga0209056_10001785_pt1 | contig 23502 bp, 22 predicted proteins | sample GraSoiAngelo_114_FD_185876 | JGI IMG/M metagenome (GOLD analysis project Ga0209056, IMG submission 185876) | Grasslands soil microbial communities from the Angelo Coastal Reserve, California, USA - 14_0903_13_40cm (SPAdes) (version 2) | ecosystem: Environmental > Terrestrial > Soil > Grasslands... | reverse complement strand
CAGTAATGTTTGACAAGTTCGCCAACATCTTTCGCATTCCCGACCTGCGCAAGCGCATTTTGTTTACCCTTGGCCTGCTGGCGGTGTATCGCATAGGCGGCCACATCCCGATTCCCGGGATCAACTCAGCTCTCTTTCAACAGTTCATTGAACAGAATCGCGGTACGCTGCTGGGCTTTGTGGACCTGTTTTCCGGCGGACAATTTCGCCGGATGACCATCTTCGCCCTCGGCATCATGCCGTACATCACTTCTTCGATCATTCTGCAGTTGCTGACCGTGCTCTATGAGCCCTTGGCAAGGCTTCAGAAAGAGGGCGAGCTTGGCCGCAAGAAGATCACGATGTACACCCGCTATCTGACACTGTTGCTCAGCACGCTGCAATCGATGTTTATCGCAATAGGTTTGCAGAAGGCCGGCACCTTTGTCACGAGTCCTGGCCCGGGCTTTGTCTTGATGACGATCCTCACGCTGACGACTGGAAGCGTGTTCATTATGTGGCTGGGCGAGCAGATCACGGAACGTGGCGTTGGCAACGGAATGTCGCTGCTGATCTTCGCCAATATCATTGTCGGTCTGCCTCGCGGCGTCGCCGACTTGGTTGACAAAGCCAGGAATGCAGCGTGGGGACCGCTGACGCCGGTGCTGATGGTTCTGCTCGTCGTCGTGATGGTCGCTGTGGTCGCATTCATAGTTTTCGTGGAGCGCAGCGAGCGACGCATCCCCGTGCAATATGCCAAGCGAATCATTGGTCGGAAAATGATGGGGGGCCAATCCACGCACCTGCCTTTGCGGGTGAACTCGGGCGGTGTGATGCCAGTGATCTTTGCGTCATCTATTGTCACGATTCCGCAGACGGTGCTCTACGGATTGCGCGACAACCGCTATTTCGGATCGGTAATTGAGGCGCTCAGGTGGGGAGAACCCCTTTACACCGTGTTGTATGCGGTCGGAATCATCTTTTTCGCGTACTTCTATATCTCGATTGTGTTTAATCCCAACGAAGTTGCCGACAACATGCGAAAGTATGGCGGTTTCATTCCTGGGATTCGGCCCGGTAAGCGTACTGCCGATCACATAAACGAGATTTTGACGCGGATGACACTGGTGGGGGCGCTGTACCTCATCATCATTTCGTTTATTCCCGAGTGGATGATGGTCGGAATTCATTTAAACCATCTGTTCCGTCCGCTAGGGCCATTTTTCGAGAAGTTGCCGAACTGGATATTGAACGGACTGAACGTGAATTTCTACTTTGGCGGCACGTCGCTGCTGATCGTGGTCGGAGTGGCGATGGACACAGTGAACCAGATCGAGTCGCAGCTCATTATGCGGCACTATGACGGATTTACTCCCAAGAGCGGGCGGATTCGCGGCCGCCGCAGCTGGTGATTCCGTTGCTAGTGGCTAGTTGTTAGTGGTAGTAGAGCGGGTTTCAAGAAATAGTTTTGGGAAGGGCACGGCTTCAGCCGTGCAGCTAAGCACCACCAAAAATCCGGGCTTTAGCCACCGGGGTTGCGCTTCCTAAAACGCGAACGAGTTTGAAACCACTTCTAACCACTAGCCGGTGGGTCGGAGATTGGTGGTGTCAGTAATCTTGGAACGGGAGCGGGCTGGGGCCAGTTCGATGGCGGAGCAGGTTTTGCGGAACATCGGACCGATTGTGCTCCTCGGGCCACCGGGCGCAGGGAAAGGCACCCAGTCGAAGAGGATCACAGAGCATTACCACATCCCGCAGGTTTCAACCGGGGACTTGCTTCGGGAGCACGTGAAGCAGGGAACGGCGCTGGGTGAGCAGGTGCAAGCCCTGATTGCAAGAGGCGAACTGGTTCCCGACCACTTGGTTTGCGATATCGTCGCCTGGCGATTGCGGGAACCGGACGCACAACGAGGATTCGTGCTGGATGGATTTCCGCGGACGCAGAAGCAAGCGGCCTGGCTGGACGCGTTTTTGAGGTTTGAATTCTTTGAAAGTGGGCAATGGGCGGCATGGCTGCCGATTGTGATACGGATTCAGGTGGATTATAATAAGTTGTTGCTCCGGATCACTGGACGACGGACTTGTCCCACCTGTGGACGGATCTACAACGTCCATTCTCAGCCACCGCGCGTTGATGAAATCTGCGATGTAGATGGTTCTAAACTGGTCATCCGCGATGATGATCGTGATGAGGTCATACGCGAGCGACTGGAAACGTATGAGCGCCAGACCACGCCGGTTGCTGAGTACTATAAGCGGCTGGGGCGAGTAGTAACAATTGATGGCGATCAGCCGGTGGATGTGGTGACGGCGTCTGTGTTGAAGGAAATTGACGGGCACGCGTGCGGCGCGGCCGAGGGAAGCTAGAACGTGGCGATTGTCTGCAAGTCGCAGTCGGAAATCGAAAAGATGCGGCGCAGCGGCCACATTGTGCGCCAGGTCTTGGATAAGCTTCGAAAGATGGTTGCGCCGGGCGTGACCACGATGGACCTGGAAAAAGCCGCCGAGCAGAAGATCAAAGATGCGGGTGCGAAGCCGGCGTTTAAGGGTTATTACGATTATCCCTGTGTGCTGTGCACGTCGGTGAATGAAGAAATCGTTCACGGGATTCCGTCGGCGAAGCGCGTATTGAAGGCTGGCGACATTGTTTCGATTGATTGTGGTGTAGTGCTCGATGGCTATTACGGAGACGCCGCTATAACGGTTGCAGTGGGCGAGACGGTTTCAACCGAACGGCAAAAGTTGCTGGAGGTCACCGAAAAATCGCTCTACAAAGCGATTGAGCAGGTGAAGATCGGCAACAGCATCAGCGATATTGGTGCGGCGGTGCAGGAATACGTTGAAGCCAACGGCTTCAGCGTGGTGCGCGAGTTCGTCGGCCACGGTATTGGAACCAAACTGCACGAAGAGCCGCAAGTACCGAATTTTCGCTCGCGTGGCGCGGACACGCGGTTGCGGGAAGGCATGGTTCTGGCGATCGAGCCGATGGTGAATTCCGGGCGCCCGGAAGCGAAAGTTTTGGACGATAAGTGGACGGCGGTTACGGCGGATGGCAGTTCCAGTGCGCATTTCGAGCACTGCGTGGCAGTGACGAGAAACGGGCCTTTGATTTTGACGCAGTGAGAAGCGAGTTTCGAGCTCTGAGCGGTGAGGCAAACTGAGATTGCTCGAAGCCCGCCGCTCATTGCTCGCTGCTGACTTAGGAGCGAATGAGCAAAGAAGACGCGATTGAAGTTATGGCAACGGTTGTAGAGCCGCTGCCCAATGCCATGTTCAAGGTGGAACTGGAAAACAAGCACCAGGTACTGGCGCACGTTTCCGGTAAGATGCGCAAGAATTTCATTCGCATACTGCCCGGAGACAAAGTCGCAGTCGAGCTCTCGCCGTACGATTTGAATCGCGGACGAATTGTGTATCGCTACAAGTAACGGGTAGAAACGTAGCTTTGCTACGTCTGAGACGTTGCAAGCAACGTCTCTACACGGAGATTGGGTTTATGAAGGTACGAGCATCGGTAAAGAAGATTTGTGATAAGTGCAAGGTCATCCATCGCAAAGGCGTGGTGCGGGTGATCTGCGTGAATTCGAAGCATAAGCAGAGACAAGGTTAGCTGTGAGCGTCGAGCACTGAGCACCGAGCAAACAGCGATTGCTCACGGCTTACCGCTCAAAGCTCACTGCTAAGATCAGCAGGAAGGATCAGAAAACATGGCACGCATTGCAGGCGTCGATCTTCCGCGTAACAAGCGGTCGTTTATCGCGCTCACTTACATCTATGGGATTGGGCAGCCCCGGGCCACGCGCATTCTTGACGAGGCCAAGGTGGACCCGATGAAAAAGATCCAAGACTTGGGCGAGGACGAGGTCAACCGCATCCGCCAAGTCATTGAAGGCGAAGGGCTTGTAGAAGGTGATCTGCGGAAGGAAGTCCAGATGAGCATTAAGCGGCTCATCGAAATCGGCTCCTACCGTGGATTCCGTCACCGGCGCAATCTGCCGGTCCGCGGACAGCGTACCCACACCAACGCTCGCACCCGCAAGGGTCCGCGTAAGGGAACAGTCGCGCAGAAGAAGAAGGCGACGGCAAAGACGTAAAAGCAGTGGCTAGTGGTCAGTGGTTAGTGGTCAGTTAACCAGTGCACCGAAACTAGCAACTGACCACTGGACACTGAACTTATGGCAAAACCCGCAGCAGCAGCTGGCGCCGCGGCGCCGGAGAAAAAAGGTAAGAAGAAGACTTTCAAGAAGAAGGAACGCAAGCACGTCTCGTTTGGCGTGGTGCACATCCAGGCTTCTTTTAACAACACGATCGTGACCATCTCAGACCAGGCGGGGAACGTGCTCTCCTGGAAGAGCTCGGGCTCGCTCGGTTTTCGTGGATCGCGCAAAGGCACCCCGTTCGCCGCGCAGCAGGCCGCCAGCAATGCAGCGAACATGGCTCGCGACCACGGTGTGCGGACTGTCGAGGTACGGGTCAGCGGTCCGGGATCAGGACGCGAGTCGGCGATCCGGGCGCTTGCCGCCGCAGGCATTGAAGTCCGAAATATTAAGGATGTAACGCCGATTCCGCATAACGGTTGCCGTCCACCGAAGCGGAGAAGGGTGTGATTTAAAAACAAGCTCTTAGCCATTAGCTAAGGCAAAACGGTTTAGGCTAAGAGCTAAAGGCTAAGAGCTAAAGGCTAAAAGGTAAGAACCAAAACTAAACCGAAGCCGCCCAGGACGAAGGGTTCAGCCAAACCCGTAAACTGGACGCGAAGTGAACTAAGGAGAAGAAAACTTGGCGCGTTACAAAGATGCAGTGTGTCGTTTATGCCGCCGCGAGGGCATGAAGTTGTTCCTCAAGGGGCCAAAGTGTTTCACCGATAAATGTGCGATTGAGAAGCGCAACTTTGCTCCCGGCCAGCATGGCAAGGACCGCAAAGCTAAAATCGTAGGCTACGGTCTGCAATTGCGCGAGAAGCAGAAGGCCAAGCGTATTTACTTCACGCAGGAAGGCCAGTTCCGCAACTACTTCGAGAAGGCAGCACGGTCGAAGGGTGTGACCGGCGAGTTGCTGTTGCAGCAGCTTGAGCGCCGCTTGGATACAGTGGTTTATCGCATCGGACTCGGCGTGTCCCGTCGTCAGGCGCGCCAGCTAGTTCGCCACGGCCACGTCAACGTGAACGGACGCAAGGTGAATATCCCGTCGTTCCAAGTCAGCGTTGGCGACGAGATCGTGATTCGCGAGGCCAGCCGCAAGTTGGCGATTCTCGAGCAGGCAAAGGAATTCGCCGCGCACGGCAGCCCGCCCACTTGGCTCGAAATTGATCGCGACAATTACAAAGGGCGTGTCCTGGCTTTACCCAAGCGCGAAGATATTCAGCTGCCGGTCAACGAGCAGTTGATTGTCGAACTCTATAGCAAGTAAGGCGTCGTGCGTCGTTGGTCGCTCGCAAGATCACTGTTTGCACGATGTGGTTTTAGCGAACGACGTACGGCCAACGACCAACGACGATTTCGGTCCTTTTTTCGTGCCAGATCAGCCTTTGCTGACATTGACCTGAGTCGGACCACTCAGCGAGTCAGCTTTGAGCCACATGGCCGAAGGAGAAACAAATGCTTTGGAAGGGGTTTCAAAAACCAAAACGCCTCGCAGTTGACACTTCAACTCTCACCGACAAGTACGGAATTTTCTGGGCACAGCCGTTTGAGCGCGGCTTCGGCACCACCATCGGCAATGCGCTTCGCCGCGTTCTGCTGAGTTCGATCGAAGGCGCGGCAGTTACTGCCGTGAAGATCGAAGGTGTATTGCACGAATTCCAATCTATCCCTGGCGTTGTCGAAGATGCGACCGATATCATCCTGAACCTGAAGCAGGTTCCGTTCAAGTTGAGCGGAGATGCGCCGAAGGCGATCTATCTGCGTTCCGATCAACCAGGCGTTGTCACCTCGGGCATGATCGAAGCGGACGCCGATGTCGAAGTCCTCGACAAAGACGTTTACATCGCAACCGTGAGCGAAGGCGGCAAGCTCGACATGGAAATGCGCCTTAAGCGCGGCCGCGGCTACGTCTCTGCCGACAAGAACTTCGACGAAGACCTCGGAATCGGATTTATTCCGATTGACTCCGTCCATTCGCCGGTGCGCAAGTGCAATTACACGGTTGAAGCCGCGCGTCTCGGTCAGATTACCGACTATGACAAACTGACGCTGGAAGTCTGGACCAACGGATCCATCACTCCGGCTGACTCGATCGGTCTTGCGGCAAAGTTGTTGAAGGACCACATGAATATCTTCATCAATTTCGAGGAAGATATCGAGACCGGGACAAGCTCCGAGGAGCGCAAGCCGGAGATCAAGAACGAGAACCTGAACCGCTCGGTCGAAGAGCTTGAACTTTCGGTGCGCAGCTACAACTGCCTGAAGAACGCCAATATTCAATCGATTGGCGAACTGGTGCAGAAGACCGAAGCTGAGATGCTGAAGACGAAGAACTTCGGCCGGAAGTCGCTGAACGAGATCAAGGAAATTCTCGGCACCATGGGCTTGAGCTTGGGGATGAAGATTGATGAGCACGGGAATGCAGTCCCCGGCCCGACTTCGAACCAGGTGCTGCCGGCGTCGGCGTACGGCCCGGACGATAACTACTAGATTGTGGAGGCACGGGCGTCTCGCCCGTGCGTGCCTTCACAACTGCTACTGAGGTTTCGAAGTTTCGCAGGTTTCAAGGTTTCGCGAATTCCTTGGAACTTTGAAACCTTGAAACCCGAAACTGGGGTTCACATGCGTCACAAAGTTGCTGGATACAAACTCGGACGTACCACATCGCACCGCCGCTCGCTGCTGCGGAACATGGTCACATCACTCATCATTGAAGAGCGGATCGAGACCACTGTTCCCAAAGCCAAGGCCCTGCGCCCATCCATCGAAAAGATGATCACGCTGGGCAAACGCGGTGATCTCGCCGCGCGCCGCCAGGCCGCATCCTACTTGATGACCGACGAAGCCGTGCGCAAGTTGTTCGATACCATCGGGCCGCGTTTCGGTGAGCGCAATGGCGGCTACACTCGCATCGTTCGCACCATGTGGCAAAAAGGCGACGGTGCTGACAAAGCCTTCATCGAACTGCTCGGCAGCGAGCAGGTGCTGGACGAAAAGCGCCAGAAACGCGCCGAAACCCGCGCCAAGAAAGCCGAAGAAACCAAGAAGGCGATGGAAGAAGCCGAAGCCCAGCGGCGTGGCGAAGCCACCGCCGAGACCGAGGCAAAAGAAGAAAAAGAGTAAGCTTCGGCAAGTCAGAATTCAGCGCAATCCATGTGGGTCGGACATTCCTGTCTGACCTTTTTCGTTTACCCTTAATCAGACGGACGTGCACATCCACGCACATCCACTTGCCATCCTGAAACATTCAAGGTGTCGGTGAAGCGGCCGTGGTGCTCGAGTGCAAGAGGATGACATACATATATGTCTAGTGGACATGCTTTGACATGTATGCGAACCACAATCCGCCTCTCCGATGACCTATTGCGCAAGGCAAAGAAGCTGGCGGAGAATCAGAATCGAAAGAAGACAAGGCCTAGCATTCCTTTGCTCGATCGCGTGGGCGCTCGCTCGACTTAAGTTGAAGCGGGTGTCCGCTTTTGAATTTGGAATCAGCGATTCGGAGTAACGGCCTGCGGAGCCGCCGCCACAATCGAAAGCTGGGTCAAGCGGAGCGTCAGCAACTCAAAGCCGGCGGCATTCAGTCTTGATCTCGCCACGTCCGTAAGCGCCGCCACTACGGATTCCTTTTTCAACTTGAGTACATCGCTGCTGTAGGCGCTGAGCACAAATCTCGATACAGCCAGGAGAACAAACCCGAGTAGATGATTGATGTTGGTTGTTGCATAGATGGCCTTACGGACGTCCCGAATTTCGGCGGTAGCTGAGAATCCATAAACCACGGTCACGCCGTCCTGAAGCGTGACGGCGCGATTTTGAAAGCTGACCGGCGCCTGACGAATGTCAAGAAAGAAGATCTTTTCCGGCCAGTCCAAACCATGTGCCGACCTGCGCCTAGTTCGCGGACGGGCCTGCCTTTCCGATACAAAAGACCTCTGTGGTAAGGCATTAAGGTGAAAAATGTCATATGCCCAGTTGAACTCCGGGCCAAGAGGATCGAGACAAATGCGGAGAAAAAGATGCTCAGTGCGAAAATTTCCATAATTAGTTTGCCGTTGCTGCGATGCCCGCCGGTACATGCTGCGACCACAGCTCGGTAATTTCCAGATGAGCGATTTTGACCCCGACCTGCGCCAACTGGAGGTGACAGATTGGATGATGCTATCAAGGACCTTGTGACGACCTTCGACTGTTACATCTGTTATGCGCTGCGTTACTACGGCCAGTAGGGCTTCCCGAACAGTCGGAAATGTGTCATTGACCGGATCCTTCAGCTTGGTTGCAGCGAGGTAGGCGTCCTGAATTAAGAGCTCGCCGGCAACCCTGATGAGCGAAGGGTTTTGTAGAGCGTCTTGATACGGAAGGCGCTCGAGCAAGACCGGCCGAGGACGAAGATCCATAATCACAATTTGCTCTTTGACGGTGTCAATGACACAGCAGCCCGCCCCAAGCACATCGCGAAACGCTCCTTTCGAAAATCGCACGCCCTTCTGATAATCGGTCACAAAGATGTGCAACTAGCGCGACGAGCGCCAGAACTGCTGCCATAATGACAAGGGTTGCGAGAGTCGCAGTGGACATGGTGAGTGTCTCTTGTCGCATTGTGACGCGGAACGCGTGACTGCTTCAAACGTTTTGGCGGGAATCGGATTACCACCGTTACAGCCTGGCGTCTGCGGACAGCTTTAGCGAAGAAGTAACTTTGCTGCCTCGCCCGTTCGGGTTCTATATTGGCCTTGTGAAGATACCCTCGGAAATCACGGAGCCGGCGGATGGCGCACTCGTGTCGGCTCCCTTGTCTAAATTCTGCTTCTATTTCCTGTGGCTTGGAGCAACCGGCTTCGGCGGCCCGATAGCGCTCGCCGGATACATGCAGCGTGATCTCGTGGAACGACGCCACTGGGTGACAAAGGAAAACTACCTGGAAGGCCTGGCGCTGGCGCAGCTTGCGCCGGGTCCACTGGCGGCGCAACTAGCAATCTATCTCGGCTATTTGCGCGCAGGCATTGTCGGCGCTTCGCTGGTTGGTCTCGCATTCGTCGGACCATCATTTCTCATGGTGCTCGTGATTTCTGCTGCCTATGTCCGTTTCGGCGGTCTTCCCTGGATGCAGCCTGCTTTCTACGGGATTGGCGCCGCAGTGGTTGCGATCATCGCGCGCTCGGCATGGAAGCTGGCGAAAATGGTCTTGGGCAGGGACTCCGTGAAATGGGCGATCTTCTTCGTGCTTGCGGTATCCACCGCTGTTACGGGACACGAACTGGTCTGGTTATTCTTGCTCGGTGGCGTCGTTGGCTATCTCGCGAAAGCGGTTAAGGCTCCCCAGCCCCAAGTTGGCATGCTCTTTGTTCTGGCAGGTGCCGGAACCGCCGCACGTGGCAAGGTCGCTGAACTGCTGTGGTTTTTTACGAAGGCAGGAGCTTTTGTCTTCGGCAGCGGATTGGCGATTGTTCCTTTTCTCTATGGAGGCGTTGTCGAGCAGCACCACTGGCTCACCGACCGCCAATTTCTCGACGCGGTTGCCGTCGCTATGATCACTCCCGGTCCGGTCGTCATCACGTCTGGCTTCATCGGATATCTTGTCGCGGGCCCTTGGGGAGCAATGGCCGCCGCTGCCGGAGTATTCGTTCCGGTCTATCTGGTCGTTCTCTTCGTGAGTCCGTATTTTGCAAGGATCGCCAGGAACCCACAGGCGCGCGCGGCTCTCGAAGGCGTCACTGCCGCTGCGACCGGTGCAATTGCCGGCGCCGTGTATGTGCTTGGCCGGCGGGCGATTCATGACTGGACAACCGCATTGATCGCTGTCGTCGCACTGTTGATTACCCTTCGTTGGAAGGTGCCCGAGCCGTTGCTGATCGCCGGGGCAGCGGTTGCTGGCGTACTGCTCTACCGCTGAACGCTGCTAGTTCTTGCTGATCAGATTAGTGTGTGAGGCCACGCAAAGCCATTTGCGGTCCTGATAAACCCAGGTATCGGTGAATCGTCCGATATGATCGAACGGCTTGCCCTTGTAGGTCCCTTTCGAATGATAGGTTCCGATCACAATCGCGGCGTTCGAATAAGGAAATACTTGCAGGTCTTTGTTGGTGAGAGCCGTCGCATGATAATTCGGATCTTTCAAATCTTCCAGAAATCGTGCCTTGTTCATGACCGTGCCGTCGTAGTCGGTATAGATGAAGGTTTCCGGCAGGAGCTGCGCCACGGCATCGGAGTCGTGATGTAGTTGCGCCTGGTTCCACGCATTCTCAAGTGCGAGCAACTTGGTGCGGTCCACGTCCACTTCGGTCGTGGTTCGTTGCGCGGTCAGTATAGCCGTCACCAACAATAGGCAGAAAGCAATCGCAGTTTTCATTCTTCGTTCCGGAACAGAGTCTCGCAATGAGTTTACAAGCAGGGACGATCTCTGCGAAACGTTTGAGAGCGCGGAACCTTCCCCGCTATCAACTAGGGCAACGCCACTTCTCGTAGGAAATCGCGGCGTCCTGCCCGAAAATCCGGCAATGAATTACTCTGGTAGCCAAAATTTCCAGGAGCCGGGGAACCCATGGGCAAAGACAAAGACGCGCGGGGGCAGAGAAGAGAGTTTCTAAAGTTTGCGGCAACCGGCGCTGCGTCGGCTGCTGCGATCGGAGTTTTTAGCCTGCCGTCCGCCGCGGCGGAAAGTGGCGCTAAATCGAAAAGTGAAATTCCTTTCTTCAATGTTCGCCGCTTTGGCGCCAGAGGTGACGGCACAACCATTGATACTCCAGCGATCAACAATGCCATCGCAGCCGCCGCAGAAGCCGGTGGAGGCACGGTCTTCTTTCCTGCAGGGATGTACGCAAGCTACTCGATTCACTTGAAGAGCAACGTCTCCTTGTATCTGGAGTCGGGTGCCGCTATCCTCGCTGCTTCCACATCGCTCGAGGGAACAACGGCTGGCGGCTATGACCCGGCCGAGCCGCAAGGACCTTGGGAGCCCTATCAGGATTACGGCCACAATCATTGGCACAACAGTTTGATCTGGGGCGAGGACATTCACGACGTCGCGATTCTTGGTCCAGGCTTGATTTGGGGGAAAGGACTCAGTCGCGGACACGTCGACGACATTGATCTTCCTAAGACTGATAGACCGGGAGTCGGAAACAAAGCGATTGCTCTGAAGAATTGCCGCAACGTCATTCTGCGTGATTTCTCGATGCTGGCTGCAGGCTGGTTCGCCATTCTCGCCACCGGCGTGGACAATCTCACGATTGACAACCTGAAAATTGATACCAACCGTGACGGCATGGACATTGATTGCTGCCGCAACGTCCGCGTTTCAAACTGCAGCGTGAACTCGCCCTGGGACGATGCCATCTGCCCCAAGAGTTCGTTTGCTCTCGGCTACTCGCGGGCCACCGAAAATGTGACCGTCAACAACTGCTACGTGACTGGCGGATATCAGCTAGGGACGCTGCTGGACGGCACGTTCAAGCGATTAGGAGCCGAATTCAAACATCCGACCGGCAGAATCAAATGCGGGACGGAATCGAATGGCGGCTTCAAGAACATCACCATCTCGAATTGCGTTTTCGAAAGCTGCCGCGGCTTTGCGCTTGAGACCGTAGATGGCGCGCTGTGTGAAGACATCACGTTCACAGGAATCACAATGCGCGATGTCCGAAACTCGCCGCTGTTCTTGCGGCTAGGCACGCGGATGCGCGGGCCGAAGGATGCACCCGTCGGCCGCCTGAAGCGCGTTCTCATCAGCAATGTGGTCAGTTCCGCAGCGCTGCCCGAGCTTTGTTCCATTGTGAGCGGAGTGCCGGGTCATCGAATCGAGGACATCAAGATCAGCGACGTGTATCTGCAGCAGCTCGGCGGTGGCACAACTGCAATGGCGGAATTGAACCCTCTCGAAAAAGAGAGCGAGTACCCCGAACCCAGCATGTTCGGCGGCCTCCCATCTAGCGGCTTCTTCCTGCGACACGTCAAAAACATCGAGATGTCGAACGTAGAGATTGCCACTGAGCAGCCGGACGCGCGACCGGCATTCTGGATTAACGATGTCGCAGGCGCTGATTTCTTTCGCGTCAACGTTCCAAGGGCCTCACGCGCCTTCGCAATGCGCGACGTGCGCGAGTTTCGCGTCTTCGGCAGTCGGAAGATAAAAGAGACCACATTGGAGCAGGCCGCCCATCAGGAGCTCTGAGCCAAGAGGTTGGCTGGCGATTCCCATCTCCCCGACTCCACCGAGCGAAAAATGGCTTCGATCACCGCCATATTCCTGATTGCATTTTCCAGTGGGACTGGAGCTTCGCGGTTTTCGCGAATCGCACGAGAAAAGATGTCGCCTTGGATGGTGTACTGATCGCACGTCGGAAAATTCTCGGAGCTGATATCCTTTCCAAAAAGATCGCCACCATCGTCAATGAAGATTCGGCAGGGCCGGTCGTTCGGGGCGTTGAATGGAATTTCGATTTCAATGCGGCCCTTTGTCCCCAGACAATGCATATGCTGGTATGGCACAAGCTGTGTGCTGCAAGTAAATACGGCTTGTCCGGAAGGGAAGTCGAGGATGGCCGAGGCGAGGCGGTCGGTTTTCATGTCCGGATCACGCTCGATAATTCCCAGCACCCGCGACGGCTCTTCGTCGAAGACGAACCGCGAAGTAGTAATTGGATAGCAGCCGATGTCCATGAGCGCCCCGCCACCAGCCTCCGGTATGTTGCGGATGTTGCTTGCGTCGCGATTGAAATAACTGAACACACCAACGATCGAGCGAAGCTCGCCGATTCGCCCGGACCGGACCAGTTCACGCGTCCGCAACCACTGCGGATGCGTCCGTACCATGAAAGCCTCCCCAATCTTCACGCCAGCACGATTGCTCGCCGCAATCAACTGCTGAGCTTCGGCCACGGTCATGCTCAGCGGCTTTTCGCATAGCACATGCTTGCCTGCCGCAGCGGCTTTGATGGACCACGGCACATGCATATGGTTCGGCAGCGGATTGTAAATCGCTTCGATCTCTCCATCCGCCAGAAGCTCCTCATAGCTGCCGTAACTCTTGCGAATACCGAGACTCTTGGCCGCCTGCGCCGCGCTGCTCTTATCTCGTGAAGCGATCGCGATCACTTCACTCCATTCGCCCTTCTGCATGGCCGGCACGGCTTTGGCGAGTGCAAAGTGCGACGTACTTAAAACTCCCCAACGGACTTTGTCTGACATTCAACCTTCCTAATGCTGAAGTATCAGCCGCGAAGCGGCGCAAGAATGCAGCCCGGGCGTCAGCCCTGGGCAAGAGCAAAATGAGCAAGCTCTGAACGGCCGAAAGAATCTGGCAACCGTGCGGCGCGCGCACTCTTGGCCGCGCAACATCGACAGCGGCATAGAAGAGATCGTCCTACTCTCCCGCGGACAAAGCATCCCCGACCCATCCTGTGTCGCCTCACTTCAACCTCGTCTCCCCTCTGATCGGCATCTGCAGTGCCGGAATCCGAAACGCGCGCTGATCCTCCGATGGATGATTCACCTTCGAGGTCCTTCCCAGCATCTGCATCTTGTCGCGCGCTTCGGGCCAGTCGGGCGGCCGCTGTGAATCCTGAGTCCAATGCACCAGCGCCGCCTCGTCGCACCAGTTCAGCAGCTTGCGCATGACTCCGCGGTGCGCCCCAGTCAACATAAAGGCCGTCATCGCCGATTCCGATTTCCGCACGGTCCGCGTCCAATACGTATTCTGCGGTTGCCGCAGCAACGCCACAGCCAGACTTCCCTCCGCCGACTTCGCCTGCTGCGCCGCTCGAAACGACTGGATGAGAAACATTGGCAAAAATCTCCACGACCGCACGCGCAGCCGAGTCACCGAAGCGAAAGCCATCCCAATATCCTAAAATGGAGATCATCGCAAGAGCGCCGAAGCGCTCCACAAAATAGGCGCCTCCCCGTGCAGATCGCCGGTGTTGCGCTTGCGGGCTAGATAATACTGAAGATTGTTGTTCTTGCCCGTGCCTTCGCAAACCTCGCGAATGTCGCCATTCGGTTCGAGGTAGCTGACCAGTCCAAGCCAGCCTTTGCGCGCTGCAGACGCGTAAGCTTTGCGATCGAGCCAGCCGTTCTTTACGCCGGTTACCATCGCGAACGTGAACATTCCTGTGGATGATGTTTCCGGCCAGGCCTCAGGATAATCTATAAGTTGTCGCCACATGCCGTCACTTCCCTGATATTTCAGAAGCGCAGCCATCATCTTGCGATAGCCTTCCATGATGCGCGCGCGGCGAGGATGATTCGCAGGCAGCCAGCGCAGCAGCTCGGTCATTCCCGCAGCCACCCAGCCGTTACCGCGTCCCCAGAAAAATGGCGCGTCGGGCGCATGATAAAAAAGTCCGTTCGGCTGTTGCAGCTTGTCGAGGTATGCGGACATTTCAAGGGCCGCGTGATCAAGGTACTTTGAATTCCCGGTGGCGCGATAGGCCTGCACCTCGACGGCGGTAATCATGTACATGTCGTCTATCCAGAAACGGGTCTGGTTAGTAAGGCCTTCGGGGGTAGGATTGTTCCACTGCTCGTCTGCCAATTTCCGGCCGAGGTCGAGATACACCTGTTCCTTCGTCTGGATGTAGATTTCGAGGGGCACGACCCCAAACACAGTTAGGTCAACGTGGGTTGGGCGCGGCACCATCTTCGCGTCTTGGTTCAGGAGTGGTTGAAACCGTTGGATGAGGCGAGCGCTGAGATCCTTGTTGCCGCTCAATTGCGCAAAGGTCAGCGCACCATACCAAGTGACCGACTCCGGATACGTGATGAACGGCTGACTATCCTGCGACAACAGATGTGGCGTTGCCAGAAACCGTTCCGTGACGCGTTTGCCGATCTCCTGAGGAGACGCACCCGCGGGCCACTTGCGAAACTCTTTCGGCGGCGAGCTTGAACCCGCATTGAGCGCCGCCGAAAACGCGAGTAAGGAGGTCAGAACTCTCGGAAACCGTTTGCCCATGTATTTCCTCGTAATTTTTGATAATCCGCCGATGCTGCACGCTTGCTGTTCAGCGGCTTTCCATTATCTCGCCTCCTCGTAGATAATCAACGATTCCGCTGCCGAGCGATTCCATGAATTCTATGCCAGAACCCGAGACGTTTGCCGCCGGACCACCTCGTCAGGCCTTATCGAGCACGGTTGGTAAATTTCGCTGGGTCATCTGCGCAGTCCTATTGCTCGGTGTCACCAAAAACTACATGGATCGCCAGGTCATCGCAGTCCTCAAAGGGACGCTGCAGCACGATTTAGGCTGGAGCGAAATTGATTACGGCAATCTGGTTTTCACGTTTCAGCTCGCCTATGCCGCCGGCCTGTTGTTGGTCGGCCGTCTCATAGATCTGCTCGGCACTCGGCTGGGCTATGCGCTGTCGATGATCGCCTGGAGCCTGGCCTCCATGGCGCACGGTTTCATGACCGCGCTGAACGGATTTCTGGCCGCGCGCTTCGCACTTGGTTTCGGAGAAGCAGGCGTTTTTCCCGCCAGTATTAAGGCGGTCGCTGAGTGGTTCCCAAAAAAAGAACGCGCATTCGCGACTGGAATTTTCAATGCAGGGAGCAACATCGGCGCAATCCTCACCCCCCTTCTCGTGCCGTGGATCACCGTCCATTGGGGATGGCGCGCCGCTTTTTTCATCGTCGGAGGCATCGGCATCGCCTGGCTTTTCGGATGGCTGGCCGTTTACAGATCGCCTGAGGTCCATCCCCATTGTTCGCCCGCCGAACTCGCCTACATTCGCAGCGATCCGTCCGAAGCTCCGCGAAAAATTCCCTGGCTTCGCCTTCTACCACATCGCCAGAGCTGGGCATTCATTTTCGGGAAATTTCTCACCGACCCCATCTGGTGGTTCTACTTGTTCTGGGTGCCAGATTTTCTTCAGCGCCAGCACGGCCTGGCGCTGTTACAACTCGGGCCGCCCATCGTGGTCATTTATCTCATGGCCGACATCGGCAGCATTGGTGGCGGCTGGATCTCGTCGCATCTCATCCATCGTGGTGTAAGTGTCAATGTCAGCCGCAAAACCGCAATGCTGATCTGCGCGCTCAGCGTTCTTCCCATCGTCTTCGCTCCGCGCCTTGCATCCACGTGGAGTGCCGTTTTCGTCATCGGACTCGCCGCCGCAGCGCACCAGGGCTTCTCCGCAAACATCTTCACCATCACTTCCGACATGTTCCCCGCGCAGGCCGTCGCCTCGATCGTTGGCCTCGGCGGCATGGCCGGTGCGATCGGCGGCATGCTAATCGCAAAACTCGTCGCTCACATCTTGCAGCTCACCGGCAGCTACATCGTCCCGTTCGCCATCGCCGGCTCAGCTTACTTGCTCGCGCTCCTGATCATTCATGGCCTCGCGCCCCGCCTGGATCCAGTGAGCCTTGACTGAATACCTGCAATAAGGCTCATTTCGTTTTGAGCGACATGGATGTCACGAGTACAGCCGCGAAGCGGCGCAAGAATGCGGCCCAGGCCGCAAGGCCTGGGTTCAATGGCGATGAGCAAGCACCGAAGGTGCGAAAGAAAATTCACCAGAGAGTACTGCGCGCGCATTTCAATGCCGGATTACCAGCGCGTTACCAGGGGTCGACCGCACTTTCCGTGAAGACAAACCCGAATCCCTGAAATCAACGGCACAAACCATCCATCCTGTGTAAAATTCCGTTTCACCCCATGCCACTGAATATCAAACCCAAATCCCAATGTCGTTGGGACGAGCTCAGCCTCGGCGAGGTCATGCTGCGCTTCGATCCTGGCGATCACCGCATTGCAACGACGCGTAAGTTTGAGGTTTTCGAAGGCGGAGGCGAATATAACGTCGCGCGCGGGCTTAAGCGGTGCTTCGGTCTCGAGACTGCCCACGTCACCGCCCTCGCCGACAATCCCGCAGGCCGGCTGGTCGAGGACCTGATGTACCAGGGCAGCGTGCACCAGATCGTTCACTGGGTTCCCGATGACGGCGTCGGCCGCACCGTGCGCAACGGATTGAACTTCGTCGAACGCGGTTTTGGGGTGCGCGCCGCGCTCGGATGCTCCGATCGCGGTCACACCGCCATCTCGCAGATGAAACCGGACGATGTGGACTGGGAGCAGATGTTCGGGAAATACGGAGTCCGCTGGTTTCATACTGGCGGCATCTTCTGCGCGCTCTCGGAAGGCACGCCCGAGGTCGCAATCGCGGCCATGAAAGCCGCCCGCAGGTACGGCACGATCGTTTCTTACGATCTGAACTACCGCGATTCTTTGTGGAAGTCCATCGGCGGAAAGAAGCGTGCGCAGGAAGTGAACCGTCGGCTGGCTCCGTTGGTGGATGTTATGCTCGGCAACGAAGAGGATTTTTCTGCGGCTCTTGGTTTCGAAGTTAGTGGGATGGACGAGCACATTTCGAAAATTGAAACCGAAGCCTTCAGGGAAATGATCAAGAACGTAGTCAAAGAGTTTCCGTTTAAAGTCGTCGCGACAACGCTGCGCAAGGCAAAGACCGCAACCGTGAATGATTGGGGCGCGATCTGCTATGCGGACGGAACGTTTCACGAAGCAAAGTACCGCGAGAGCCTTGAGATTTACGACCGCGTGGGCGGCGGCGATTCGTTTGCCTCAGGCTTGATCTATGGATTCCTCAGCGGGCAGGACCCGCAATGGGCGGTGGAATGTGGAGCGGCACATGGCGCGCTGGCAATGACCACGCCCGGCGATACGACCATGGCGACGCTGAAGGAAGTTCTGCAACTAATGAAAGGAGCCGGCGCCCGCATCGCGCGCTGAAAAGCTTTTAACCGCAGAGATGGCAGAGAAGACGCTGTAGCGTCCTCTGCGAAGCCCGGCGCTCTCTGTGGTCAAAAAGCTTTGAAGTTGAGGGGAAAGAGATCAATGACTCGCGAAGAGATCAGCAAGAGAATTGTCGAAGTCGGAATCGTTCCGATCGTAAGAGCAACGTCGTCCGCGCAGGCGAGACGAGCTGCAGAAGCGGTATGCGCCGGCGGAATTCCGATTGTCGAAGTGACCATGACTGTGCCCGGTGCGATTGAGCTGATCAAAGAATTAGTCAAGAGCCTGGGTGCCGAGGTGCTTATTGGCGCCGGAACGGTGCTCGATGCGGGTACGGCACAGCGATGTATTGACACAGGGGCAGAGTTCATCGTCGCCCCTGGATTCGACTCAGCCACGGTCCAACTCGTAAAGAGCCTCGGCAAACCGATGATGTCCGGTGCGCTGACGCCAACCGAAGTCATCGCCGCATGGCGAGCTGGTAGTGATTTTGTGAAGATATTTCCGTGCGGGACAGTCGGCGGGCCCAAATATATCAAGGCCCTCAAAGCGCCGTTGCCGCAGATTCCCATGATTCCAACCGGGGGAGTGAACCTGAACACCGCTGCGGAATTTATTCAAGCCGGAGCGGTCGCGCTCGGTATAGGTGGCGAATTGGTCTCTACCGCGGCACTGAAGGCCGGCGACATGAAGGTGATCACCGAAGCGGCGCAGCAGTTCATCAGAATTGTCCGCGAGGCTCGCGCCAGTGCCGTCAATTCTGCCGCTTCGTAAACGCTTTGCCTATCACTGCGGCGGTGTCTTCTGGAAGCGTTAGCCCACTCACTTCTTCCTGTGTAAACCAGCGTGCGTCCGCGGCATCGCCTGATGCCTGCAGCTCTCCCGAAATGTTTACGCAGAGGAAGTCAACGAGCAAATAGTGATAGCGCATGCGTTTGTCATCGTCTGGGACAAGCCGATCAAACACTCCCAGCAATTCAGTTGCGCAGACGACAAGCCCGGTTTCCTCCAACGCTTCTCGTTCCGCACCTTGGCGTATGGTTTCGCCCAACTCAAGCAGGCCACCCGGGATCGACCACTCACCCAATAATGGAGCCTTACCGCGCTTGATCAGCAGCACACGGTCGTGCTCAACAATGACGGCTCCGACTCCAACCAGCGGACGATCCGGATATTCGCGCACCATGAGGGATGTTGCCCTCCAGAAAAGCCGAAGAGGAGCATTATAGGCCCCCTTTGAAATCAAATGTCCGGCAAGATAAGTCTGCGTTTTTTCCAGGAACTGAGGTACAGAGGCCATTGGTAACCAGGCCATGTACTTGTTATTCTTGCGCGCCAGTTGAGGGCTGTTTATGGTGGGTTCAAGAGTATTTGCTCTTTCGCCGCGCCCACTAAGCACGTCCATCTGATGTATTTCGCACCACGCGTCATCTTGGAAGTGTGCGAGACGAAAAAAACTGTTGTGGAGGATTTGTTCGTGCTGAGGTTCTTACGCAGTCTCACCCCGTTTGTACTTCTACTCGCAGCAACCGTCGCTTTCGCGCAAAACGTAACCATCGTTTCCCCGAGCGCCACCACTGTAAGCTCGCCAGTCCACGTCGTGGCAAATTTTTCACCCTCCGCGCCGATCGAGTCGATCAGCGTTTTAGTTGATAACGTAGAAGTAAACCAGCAGCCCGATGCAGTTACACCCCTCGATCTTTATGTTTCGATGCCGTCAGGCAATCACCTTTTGACCGTCAATGCGGTACAAGCGGATGGGCTTCAGCTTACCGCCTCGCGTTCGGTGGATGTTTCCGCACCAGTGATGGCCATGAGCACTGCTACAACCTCAAGCGCCTCATCATCGGGGCCTAGCGATGAAACGGCAGCCATCCAAACGAGTACCTCCGGAGGCACTTCTTTGATTAGCCACATTGAGGAGAAGTCGGGTTGGTACATGTATCCGGACCAGGGAAACCCAAATTGCAGTTCGAAACCGTACCTCATGTCGTCACCGTCGCTGGATGGAACTTCAGGCAGGTTCTATCTCGATCCAACTGGACAGTTCAACAACTGTTTATGGCCGATCAAGTTGGGAAAGAGCACGGCTACTCATTTCAAACTCGAGACATACTTCCAGCTAAGCAAGCCATTGGTTTCTCAGGGAGTTGAATTCTCGTCCAACAAGCACATGGGTACAAAATGGTACAAATTCTCCGTTCAATGCTCCTACTATAAAGGGGTGTTCAGCGTTTGGGACACGGCGGGGTCAAAGTGGGTGAAAACAAGTATTCCTTGCAGGCGACCGGCCAGCAACACTTGGGAGCACGTGATCGTCCAGACGGAAATCACAAATGGAAAGGCTGTGTTTCAGTCGCTCACGCATAACGGCGTGACCTACACGATCAACAAATCGTTCTACCCCAAAAAAGGCGTAAGCTCCTACAGTTTCGGCGTCCATTTTCAGATGAATGGAAATCGATCGGGCGACTCCTACTACACGTGGCTGGACAATCTCAAGTACACGTATTGGTGAAGATCGGGACGAAGTGCGGCGCCCAACTGGGCGCCGGCTGCGTGGAAGATGCCCGATTATGTAAACTTCCTGTAGATACTTTCTCTGCAAGAGTGCTGCCGAAGCACGTTACCAACTTAAGGCTCCGGAATCCGGCGTCGATTGCGCATTAGAATATTTCCATAACGCTTGCCGGAGTTTCACGATGTTTCACTGTCTAAAGACATTCCTAGCAGCAACTGTTCTCCTGGTCGCGGCTACAAACTTGACCGCTCAGGAGTCAGAATCCAGGAGTAGTGATGAACCTCCAGACGCTCAGGTGAGTGCTTCCGAAGGCGGTTCTTCGGTTAGTCATATTGAGCAGAAGTCGGGCTGGTACACATCCCCGGACCAAGGCCACCAGTTTGCAGCGAGAGGCCGGAACTCACGTCCTCACCATCGGTGGATGGAAATTCAGCAAGGTTCTCTCTTCGTCCGACCGGTCAGTTCGACGATTGCTTATGGCCGATCAAGCTGGGAAAGAGCAGAACCGCCACTCACTTTACACTCGAGGTGCAGTGCCGGCTAAGTGATCCTTCGCTTTCTCAAGGAGTTGAATTCTCGTCCAACAAGCACGTGGGCACAAACTGGTACAAATTCTCCGTGCAGTGCTCCTACAACAAAGGCGTTTTCAGCGTCTGGAACACAGCCGGCAGGCATTGGTCAGCGACAGACATTCCTTGTAAGCGGCCAGCGCGCGACAGCTGGGACCACCTGACGGTCCAAACATAAATTAGCAAAGGGAAAGCCGTGTTTCGCTCTCTTACCCTCAACGGTGAGACACACGAGATCAACAAGTCGTTCGACCCAATCACCAAGGAAGATGCCTACAGTTTCGGCGTTCATTTCCAGATGAATGGAAATCGACGGGGCGATGCCTGTTACGTGTGGGTAGATAATCTAAAGTTCACGCTTTGGCGAAGACCCGCGCCGTTCAGAGGCTAAAATCCTTCAATAAAGAGCGAGCTCGGCGCAAGTGTAAGACGCGGGTTTGCTAGAAAGTTCCATACACGACCAAATGGCCTTTCGTCCCGATATACACCTTCCCATTGATCACCAGCGGCGGCGCGAACTTTATCGCACCCGCCAAGGCATCACGCGTAGCGTTCTGGTTGGTGTTGTACAACTCCGTTGAAAGCTTAGTCGCATCATAGGCGTGGAGAACGCTCGCACCTTTTTCTACTGCCCATACGATACCGCTGCCATTCCCGTTGCCCGACACGACCGGATTACTGCCGGGAAAGGCGTAGGTAGTGGGTGAAAGGTCAGCGGGTGTTGTGGTCAGTTTGCTGGTGAGTGTATTCAAGCGAAACCGTTTTATCGAATCATTGGTTCCGGAAAAATAAACGTTCCCGTTCCAGTACGGCGGGGTACTGAAATTACGCTGCAAATCGCTGGTATTTAACGCCACGCCCACGGCATTCGGTATCGATTGCACAATTTGGCAGTCGCAAGCGGAATTGAAGTGCCCCATGTTGTCGCGGTTGACCACATAGATGCGCCCCTCTTTCCCGGCTCCAATCATTATGTGGGGGAATGGACTGGATCCAAATGTCGGCAACAGAGTTGCCAGCGCCGAACCGAGGTCCCGGTCATTCGCATCGAGGACGGATGCATTGAAGGGGGTAAAAAAATCCGCTTCCGAAAGAGTGCCGCTGACCGGCGACAACTTTAGATACGAGTTGCCCCAGTCCGGACCGCCGTCCCAAGTACCGTTGCCCGTCGCCGCATATACGAAAGTTCCATCTGACGCTAAAGGACCGCCCCAAATCCCGCCGTGTTGTCCGTTTGGAGTGAGGTTAAAGACGGCTGTCTGCGCCAAATTGCTCGCGGAATATCCGAAAATCCATCCGTGATATGGATCGGCATCACCGTAGGAAGCGTAGGCAGCGTAGATCGTGCCGTTCATTTCGAGCAGGGCCGGGCGGCCGCTGGCGGTTTGTGGGTTGAAGGTGACCATGCCGTTTACTGCGTCATATCCAGTTCCCGCAACGCTTCCAGTAATAGTCACAGGACTCCCAGGGTTCTCAGCCCCCGTGAGGAGATTAAGCGAATGAAGGCTATGCGAGTAAACTCCGGTGCTGGAGTTGAATTGGCGACTGGCGACATAGATGTTTCCAAGTGTCGAATCAATGACGGGAGTTGGCGTAATGCCGACGACCGGGGCTACACCGCAACCATGAATGTTGCCGCATGGTATCGCTGAGCCGAAGCTCTTTTTCCACAATTGTCCGCCACCATCTGCATCGAAGGCGAACACGCTGTTGTTCTCGGTTGCCACATAGACAACGTTGTGGGTGGCCCCATTCACCTTCAGCTGGGGTACAAATAATGGTTGTCCATAGACATAGCCGTCAACCGAGTACGAAAACATCTTTTTGAAGGTCGCGAGACGGACGTTGGTCGGAGTCAATATGTACTCCGTCGCGTTCACATTGTTGCGCTGAGAGCCGTAGCCCCAAGTAGTCACAGCAGGGGGCGTGGGCAGCGATCCTGTCACTGTAATACTGATAGAAACTTTGGAACTGCCTCCACATTTATCCCATTCCTTAACAATGAAAGTGGGGTACTTGCCGGGATTCAGAATGAACGACCGGCTGAAACTGTTGGCAGATACCTTGTACAGCAGATTGCCGGCAGTCGGATAAATTCCCATGGCGGAGATTCCCGCCGGACACGTTGGAGGGGTAACCGCATTGGCCGTGACGGTCACAGGAGTCGCGACCGAGCTGCCATTGGCCGGAGCAGTGATCGTGACAATTCCATTGGAAGTGGAAGCAGACGCAAAAGAGGCGAGTAGAAACAGAGTGAGTGCGGACCACTTCATAGAATCTCCAGGATGAACGGCTTATTCCTGTCTTGGCAAGCTCGCGCCGGGCGCGCCGTTCAAGGTATCGCCCCTTGCGACAGGCTGCATCATAGGAACAGACGTTCATAGCAACTGTCAAATCCTTGATTCGCGACGGGTGCGCGACATACAAGTGAATACTTACGCAGTTTCTTTTTTTGGAGCTAATATCCTAGCGTGTATATACGCTAGGAGACAGGTGGGAATATTCTTAAGGAGACAGCCCATGCCCGAATCCCTCGT
>Ga0209056_10001783_pt1 | contig 23555 bp, 23 predicted proteins | sample GraSoiAngelo_114_FD_185876 | JGI IMG/M metagenome (GOLD analysis project Ga0209056, IMG submission 185876) | Grasslands soil microbial communities from the Angelo Coastal Reserve, California, USA - 14_0903_13_40cm (SPAdes) (version 2) | ecosystem: Environmental > Terrestrial > Soil > Grasslands... | reverse complement strand
CGCCGTCATCAGCCCACGCGCTGTTTTGCGAGCGAGGGACGAAAGCAGTCGGAGCCGGCGGAGGGAGTGGAGAGAAGGGCGCCGCTGGTCGACGCCTTCGGTCCGCGACTGACCTTCCGGGGAACGGACCTGACCCGGATACCGTGCACCTACCGCAAGTGCATCTCGCTCTTCGCCGAGGAGCTGCCGTGGCTCAAGGACGCCAACGCGTGAGGATCGATTCCCTGACCCCCTGGCATTAAATCTGTCAGGAGCCCTGGAACCGCTGAGCCACCCTGTCCAGTCTCTGGCCAGCTCCACGCTGTTGAGCTTCCGGCAAGTCCCCGAGAAATCGGAAGGAACTCTTCCAGGCAAACCCTGGCATTCGCCGTGCAACGCACGGGGGCCGGGAACCCGAGGACAGCGAACCGTGCGGCAGGGTATCGATCAGACGGAGCGCCCAATGACACGATGGATCGCATTCGGTCTCACCGCTCTCGTACTCGTCGGGACAACTACGGCTTGGGCAGACCCCCAGGCGGTACCACCGACTCCACCGGCGACCGGGGCGACGTCTTCCCCGGGCGTGTACGACACGTTGTCGCCGGGGAGCAAGCGGATCGCGACGGCGCTCTTCGAGGCCCAGAAGTCCGCCCCGAGTGCGCGGTCAATGACGCGGGATCAGATCGCCCAGGAGCGGCGAAGCGGAAAGACCTGGGGCGAGATCTTCCAGGTCATGAAGTCACAGGGCCTGATTCAGGCCGAGACCCTCGGCCAGGTCATCGGCCGCTACGACCGCGCCCGCCACACGCGCCTCTGAGACCTCCTGTTGGAGAAGGGGGCTAAGCCCCCTCGACTCCCCCGGCGATGAGCGAGGCGGCCAGGCCAACCATGAGCGCCACGAGCAGCCAGCCGGGTACGGCGCTCAGTACGCGTTGCGGTTGCGGAAGCCGTACCACAGCGTCTGGATGAGAATCTTCAGATCGAAGCCCAGGCTCCAGCGCTCGATGTAATAGAGATCGCACTCGATCCGTTTCTCGATCGAGGTATTCCCGCGCCACCCGTTGACCTGCGCCCACCCGGTGATACCCGCCTTCACCTTGTGGCGGAGCATGTAGCCAGGCACGCGGCGCCGGAACTCCTCGACGAAGCTCGGGCGCTCCGGTCGCGGCCCGACGAGGCTCATCTCACCGCGGAGGACGTTGAACAGCTGCGGCAGCTCATCCAGGCTCGTGCGCCTCAGGAACGCGCCCACCCTCGTGCGGCGGGGATCGTCCGGGCGCGTCCACACGGGTCCGGTCTCGGCCTCGGCGTCCACCCGCATCGTGCGGAACTTCAGCATGCGGAAGCGCCGGCCGTCGACACCCATCCGCTCTTGCCGGTAGAGGACGGGCCCCGGCGAGGTGAGCTTGAGCGCCGCGACGACCGCCAGCATCGCGGGCGCGAGCAGCACCAGCGTCAGCGCGCCGAAGACCAGATCGAACGCCCGCTTGAGGACGCGGTTCCATCCGTAGAGCGGCGACTCCCGCAGGTGGATGAAGGGAACGGTCTCGAACTCCTCGACCCCCCCGCGCAAGGACGCGAGGCCGAAGACGTCCGGCACCAGGTGAATCGCGACGGGGTCGTCGCCGATGCCGCTCAGCACGGTCGTGAGTCGAGAATAGTCGGCGTGCGGTAACGCGATGAACACGATGTCCACCGGCTGCCGATCGAGCGCCGCGCGAACGTCCTCGATGCCGCCGAGCCAGCGCACGTTGTCGGGGACCTCGCGCTTGTCGCTCAGCAGGCCGAGCACGCGGATGCCGACATCGGCTCTCCGCCGGAGGACCCGCAGCACCTCGGCGGCGGGCTCGCCTCCGCCGACGACGAGCGCGTACCGCTGGTTGTAGCCGTGCCGGCGCGCCAGGCGCAGGCCCTCGCGAAAGAGGGCGCGGGAGAGGCTGGCGGCGACGATCGACTCGACCCAGAAAAGGAGGATCACGATCCGTGAGTAGTCGTACCCACGGAAGGCGAAGGTCATGACCGCAACGAGGACCAGGACGCCCAGGGTCGACCCCTTGGCGACGTCGAACCACTCCGACACGCGAGAGCCGAGGCGGTTGGGACGGTAGAGGTCGAACGCGCGGAACGCGAATCCCCACACGACGAGGATCGGGACGAGCTGGAGCGCGTAACCCTCAAACGGCGGGATGACGGCCGCGCGGAAGACCCAGAAGCGGACGACGTAGGCGAGCACCCAACACGCCGCAATGATCACGAGATCCACGCCCAGCGTCACGTGCTCGAAAAGCCGTGAGTGGGCCTTCAGCATACCGGCCTCGCGTGGAACTCGCGCCAGCGCGCGCCGATGTAGTCGCGCAGACGCTGCTTGAAGACCGGCCGGTCGAACGCTTCGGCGCGCGCGCGCAGGGCCTTGCCGTCGAACCGCTCCGCCGCGCCCTCGAATCGCGCGATGGCCTCGACGAGGGCCTCGACCGACTGCTCCGCGAAGAACACGGCCGTCGGCGCCCCGTCCCCGTCGAGCCCGACCATCGTCTCGAGCGCGCCGCCGCGCGCGAGCGCGATCGTCGGCCGTCCGGCCGCCGCCGCCTCCAGGGGCGTGATCCCGAAGTCCTCGACGCCCGGAAAGAGGAGGGCCCGGCACCGAGCGTAGAGTCCGGCGACCTCGGCGTCCGAACGCCACCCGAGGAAGGTCACCGTCGGTCCGGCCATGGCGCGCAGGCGGGCCTCCTCCGGGCCGGTTCCGACGACGACGAGACGGCGGCCCACGCGGGTGGCCGCGCCGACCGCGAGGTCGATACGTTTGTACGGCACGAGCGCTCCCACGACGAGATAGTAGTCGTCGGCCGCGTCGGCGATCTCGAAGCGCTGGACGTCGACCGGCGGCGGGATCACGTCCGCCGGACGGCCGTAGACGCGCCGGATCCGATCGGCGATATGCCGGGAGATCGCGACGAACCGGTGCACGCCGGCCGTCCGCCGGTCCCAGCGCCTGAGGGCCGCCGCCAGCGGGCGCACGAGCACGCGGGCGGCCGCGCCGCGGCCCGGTCCGAAGTAGTCGTCGTAGAGGTCCCAGACGTAGCGCATAGGGGAAAAGCAATAGCACACATGGAGCGCGCCCGGGGCCACTCGCGCGCCCTTCGCGACGCAATGGCTCATCGACACGACGAGGTCGTAGCCGGAGAGGTCGAACCGGCTGATGGCGAGCGGGAACGCCGGCAAGTAGTACCGGTAGCGGGCGGCGGCCCGGGGCAGGCGCTGGACGAACGACGTGACGATGCGCCGGTCCTCGATCTGCGGCGTCACGCTGCCGGGGACGTGCAGGAGCGTGAAGAGCGGCGCCTCCGGGAAGAGCTCGCAGAGCACCTCGAGACAGCGCTCACCGCCCCGCATCCCCGTCAGCCAGTCGTGGACGAGCGCGACCCGAGCGCCGGGTATCACGCCCGCTACCGCGGGCGGGCGGCGAGTCGCTGTCGCCAATACTCGAGGAGATCGGTGAGCGTCTGCTCCAGCGGGATCGTGCCACGCCATCCGAGCGCGCTCTCGATCTTCGCCCGTGAACCCCGCAGCACCGGCACGTCGGAGGGGCGGAGCCGCGCCGGGTCCTGGCGGATCTCGATGTGCGACAGCGTCGACCGCCCGATCAGGAAGCTCAGGACGCGCTCGATCGACCAGTCGACGCCGGAGCAGAGGTTGTACACCTCGCCCGGCGTGCCGCGCTCGAGCAAGAGCCAGTAGCCGCGCACGACGTCGCGCACGTCGGAGAAGTCACGGGTCGGCTTGAGATCGCCGACCTGGACGACGGGCTCGCGCAGCCCGGCCTCCATCTCGGCGATCTGCTTCGCGAAGTTCGAGGTCGCGAAGGTGTCGCCGCGACGGGGGCCCGTATGGTTGAACGCGCGCGCGCGCACGATCGGCATGTCGTAGCTCTTGAAGTACTGATAGCCCATCAGGTCCTGCGTGACCTTGCTCACCGCGTACGGCGAGAGCGGGCGCAGCGGGTTCGTCTCCTGGATCGGCAGCTCGTCCGGGTGCACGAGCCCGTATTCCTCGCTCGAGCCGATCACCAGGAAGCGCGCGGATGATTTGAGCTGCCGCATCGCCTCGAAGAGATTCATCTGGCTGAGCGCATTCGTGTAGAGCGTCTCGACCGGCGTCTGCCACGAGGCCGCGACGAAGCTCTGCGCCGCCAGGTGGACGATCCAGTCGGGCTGCGCTTGCTCGAGCAGGGTCCTCACGGAGAGGAGGTCGCGCAGATCGGACTCGACGAGCGTCAGGCGGTCGCGCAGCGCATCGATGTGCTCGGTCTTGCTCCGCCAGCGCAGCGCCCCGATCACGTCGGCGCCGCGCTCCAGCGCGTACTCGGTGAGGTGACTGCCCACGAAGCCCGTGATGCCCGTGATCAGGATGCGCATCCCGGCCATAGTACTACACCCGATGCGGTGAGCCGCCCATGCCGGCGGCCCGGCGGAGCCCCAGACGCCAGGCGCGGGGCAGCGCGAGCGCCAGGAGAGGCCGCAGCACGAAGCGCACGCACCACCGGGGATAGGCGCGGCTCCGCACCGCGCACCAGCGCACCCGCGCCTGGATGCGCGTCCCTCGATGCGGAAACGCGGTCGCCGAGCGCCGACAGAATCTCGGGCGTCGCGTCGGTCGACCGGTCGTCGATCACGATCGAGGTCGCCCGCCGTCAGCGCCAGCGCGCTCTCGACCGGGGCATTTACGGTGCGCCGTCGTGGACGCCCATCAGGATCGAGACCGCCGCCTCGAGGGCGGAGAGCCGTTTGGGAACGGCCGGCCCCGGGAGCGCGTCGGGCTCAGCCCGAACGTCCTTGCGGCGAAGTGTCGGCGTGAGCCCAAGACGCGCGGCAAACGGTCAGACGGCCGGTGCGACGCAGGGGACGGGTGGAGCGCGACGGACTTGGGGTGCTCCGGGAAGCCGCGATGGTGCCGGTCGGTCGCGGTGCCCGGTCGGCCTACTCTCCGATGACCTGCACGGCGATCTCGCGCCGGCGAGGTCCATCGAGCTCGGCGAAGATGATCGACTGGAACCGGCCCAGCGTCAGCTCGCCGTTGTTCACGCCGACCGTGATGGTGCGACCGAGGAGGGCAGCCCGCAGGTGCGAGTGCGCGTTGCCGCGCTCACAGTCCGACACGCGCGGATCGTCGTGACGATAGCCATCGCGCTCCGGCACGATTTTCTCGATCAGCGACCTGAGGTCGTCGATCAGCGCGCTCTGGAACTCGTTGATGAACAGCGCGCAGGTCGTGTGAAGGGTGTTGACGAGCGCGATACCGGTCGTGACGGCAAACTGCTGGACCGCGTCGCGCACCAGCTTGGTGATGTCGGCGATCTCGGTTCGCTCGTCAGTCGATAGCGTGAAGGAGGTGCTGTACACATTCATGGGCGTGCTCTCTCCGGGGCGCAGGCGCTTGGATTCGCCGGCACACTGCCGGCACGGATGCGCCCAGACCAAGCGTTACGATACCGACATATTTCTGGAAAAGTCAATCCTTTAGGGTCCGCCGCGAGGAAATCGGCCGCATAATCGGCTAGTTTCGGCGCTCGCGTCCGCGTTTCACTCACGCCGTCTTGGGGTCGAGCAGATCCCGCAGACCATCGCCCAGCAGATTGAGCCCCAGGACGGTGAGGGCGATCGCCCCGCCGGGGAACACCGCGAACCACGGGTTGAGAGAAAGAAAGCTTTGCGCCTCCCTGAGCATGAGGCCCCACGAGGGGTGCGGCGGCTGCGTGCCGAGCCCCAGATACGCGAGGCCCGCCTCGGCGAGGATCGCGAGGGGAAAGCTGGTCGTGGCCTGGACGATCAGCGGGGGCAGGGTATTCGGCAGGATGTGCCGCACGATGAGGCGACGATCGCCCGCGCCGAGCGCCTTGGCCGCGACGACGAAATCGCGCCCCCGCAGCTCGAGGAACCCCGCGCGCGTCAGGCGGCCGAAGGCCGGCACGAGCGCGATACCGATGGCGACCATGCTGATCGCGATTCCGGGGGCGAACACGGCCGCGAAGAGGAGCGCGGAGAGAATCGCCGGGAAGCCCTGGATCGCGTCGACCAGCCGCATGAACGCCTCGTCGATCCATCCGCCCGCGTAGCCGCTGAGCATTCCGATCAGCATCCCGACGGCGGCGCCGATCCCGACCGCGATCACGCCGACCGCGATGGAGGTCACCGCGCCCGTCATCACGCGTGAGAGCACATCGCGCCCGTACTGGTCGGTCCCGAACGGGTGCGAGCCGGACGGACCCTGGAGGCGACCGATGAGCGACATCGCGAGCGGGTCCAGCGGCGTGTACGCGAGACTCAGCGCCGCGGTGGCGATCAACAGCGCCGTGATCGCGGCCCCGAGCGTGAACGTCGGGTGCCGAAGCAGCCGGCGCCCGATCATCACAAGCCCCGGCCGCCGCGGGGCGCGGCGAATCGGCGGCGTCCCCTAGTCATAGCGAATGCGGGGATCCAGGACCACGTAGAGCAGATCGACGGCGAAGTTGATGAGCACGATCGACGACGCGACGAAGAGCGTCACGCCCTGCACGAGGGGCAGGTCACGAGCGCTGATGGCGCCGAGGGCCAGGCGTCCCAGGCCCGGGAGCGCGAACACCGATTCGAGGATGATGGCGCCCGCCATCAGCTGGCCGAGCTGCAGCCCGGCCACGGTCACGATCGGGATCAGGGCGTTCCGGAGGGCATGCTTGCCGATCACCGCGCGCTCGCTGACGCCCTTGGCGCGCGCGGTGCGCACGTAGTCCTCGCGCAGGACGTCGAGCACCGAGGAGCGGGTGGCCCGGACGAGGACGGCCGCCTGGAAGAGCCCGAGCGCGACCGCCGGGAGCAGGAGCGAGCGCACGCCCGGCCACAGCCCGGTCGACCAGCCCGCGAAGCCGCCGGACGGCACCCAGCCCAGGTGGACCGAGAACAAGAGGATGAGAAGCAGTCCGGCCCAGAATCCGGGGATCGCGATGCCGATCTGCGACACGACCATCGCCAGGTAGTCGCCGGCGCGGCGGTGGCGCCGGGCCGCGTAGAGACCGAGGGGAAGCGCCGTGGCCGCCATGAAGACGGCCGCCATGAACGCGAGCGGCAGCGTCACGGGAAGCCGGCTCACGATGAGCCGGCCCACCGGCACGTCGTACTGGAGTGACACGCCGAGGTCGCCACGAAGCACGCGCGTGAGCCAGTCGGCGTACTGGACGGGGATCGGCCGGTTCAACCCCAGCGCCTCGCGCAGGCGCGCCGCCGCCTCGGGGCTCCCGTCGGGACCGATGATCACCAGCGCCGGATCGCCGGGCAGCACGCGAACCACCACGAACACCAGGAGCGAGACGATGAAGAGGGTCGCGACGACCGCCGCGGCCCGCCTCGCGATGTGCCGCCGCACGTCCTTACACGGGCGTCCCGGCTAATTCGCCCACGCGACCTCGGAGAGATCGAACGCCGGCACCGGCAGGTCCTTCCAGATGCCCTGCACGCCCTTCCTGGTCACGGCCAGCCGCGGATGGATGTAGAGCCACACGACCGGCGCGTCCTCGACGAGCTTCTTCTGCATCTTCACGTACAGCTCGCGGCGCGCCCTGTCGTCGACGGTCACCTCCGACTCTTTGAACAGCTGCTGGAACGCCGGGCTGTCGTAGCGGAAGTAGTACTTCGGATTGGCGTAGTTGGCGATGTCCCACGCCTCGGCGTGGCCGATGATGGTCAGATCGTACTCCGCGTCCTTCCACACGCGCGCCAGCCACTGGCCCCACTCGATCTGCTCGATCCTGATTCTGACCCCGATCTTCTGCAGCTGGTCGGCGAGCACCTCGCCCGTCCGGACGGTGTAGTAGTACTGGGGCGCCACGCGCAAGACTGCCTCGAATCCGTGCGGGTAGCCCGCCTCGGCGAGTAGCTTCTTCGCCTTTCCCGGGTCGTAGGGCATGGCGTTCGACATGTCGACGAAATAGGGGTTGAGCGGATCGACGTTGGTCCCGAGCACGCGGCCGAGGCCGAACATCGCGCCCTTCACGATCTCGGGCTTGTTGATCCCGTGGGTGATCGCCCGGCGCACCCGCACGTCGCTGTACGGCTTGCGCGAGTTGTTCATCGACATGATGACGTCGTTCGTCGTCTCACCGATGATCACCTGGAACCGTGGGTCTTTCTGGAGCTCCGGAACGTGCTCGGGGCCGAGGCCGAACATCGCGGCGTCGATGTCACCCGCCTTGAGCGCGGCCAGCGCCGCGTTCGCGTCGGGAATGAAGCGGTACGTCACCCGATCGAGCTTCGGCAGTCCCGTCACGTGATAGTCGGGATTCTTCACCAGCACGATGCGGTCGCCCCTGACCCACTCCGCGAGCTTGTAGGGCCCGGTGCCGATCGGAGCGCTCTTGAGGGCGTCGACGGTCTCGCGCGGGTACACGACGGATCCCTGGCGCGCCATGCTGAGGAGGAAGTTGGCGGTGGTGCTCTTCAGCGCGAAGGTGATCGTATAGTCGTCCCGGACGATGATGTCCCCGATCGCCGCGTAGTTCCCCGGCGCGGGGTGCTTGGTCTCGGGGTTCATCGCGCGGTCGATGACGAACTTCACGTCGGCCGCCCGGAGCTCGCGGCCGTTGTGGAACCGGACGCCGCGCTTGAGGAAGAACGTGTAGTTCTTGTTGTCCGCGGTGTGCCAGCGCTCCGCCAGCCACGGCACGATCTTGCCGTGCCGATCCACCTTCACCAGGCTCTCCTGCACGTTGTAGAAGACCACCGCCGCCGTCGCGGAGGCCGGTGTCGCCGTGAGGTCCAGGCCGGGCGGCTCCGTCGCGACCTGCACCACCAGGGTCTGCGCCGGCGCCGCGGCGGACGGCGCGATCAGCGAGAGCGCGAGCGCGGCCAGCGGCAGCAGCGCTCCGACGCGCCGCAGGGGGCGCCCTCCTAGCTCGTGGACGACGACGTGAAGTACTCCACCGTTCGCCGGAACCCCTCGTCGAAGTCGACCAGCGGCGCGTAGCCCAGCAGCCGCTTCGCCTTCGAGACGTCCGCGAGCGTGTGCGCCACGTCGCCGGCGCGCGCCGGGGTGTGTCGCCGCTCGAGGCGTCGCCCCAGGATCGCCTCGAGCCGCTCGATGATCTCGAGGAGGCTCACGCGGCTTCCGCACCCGACGTTGAACACCTCGCCCGGCGCCCCGGGCGCCTTGGCCGCGAGCAGGTTCGCCTCGACGACGTTGTCGATATAGGTGAAATCGCGGGACTGAGCACCATCGCCGTGCACCTCGAGCGGCCGGCGCCGAAGCCCCCACTGGATGAAGCGGGGAATGACCGCCGCGTACTCCGACTTCGGATCCTGGCGCGGGCCGAAGACATTGAAGTAGCGGAGCCCGACCGTCTCGACGCCATAGAGACGGGTCCAGATGGTCGCGTACTGCTCGCCCGCCGCCTTCGACGCCGCGTACGGCGAAAGCGGCGCCGGCGGCTGGTCCTCACGCTTCGGAAGATCCGGCCGGTCGCCGTAGACGGACGACGACGACGCGTAGACGACGCGCGGCACCCGGCAGCGCCGCGCCGCCTCGAGGACATTGAGGGTGCCGCTCACGTTGTTCGCGTTCGCGCCCAGCGGATCCTTCACCGAGCGCGGCACCGAGCGCATCGCCGCCTGATGGAAGATCACGCGGGCGCCGCGCGCCGCGCGCAGGACCGCGGGCAGATTGCGGATGTCGCCGCGGAGCACCTCGAGCTGGCGCCGGAATCGCGGCGCGAACCCGAGGTTGGCGCGGGCGCCCGTCGAGAAGTTGTCGAGGACACGCACGCGCGCGCCGCCGGCGAGGAGGCGCTCCACGAGGTGCGAGCCGATGAAGCCCGCGCCACCCGTCACGAGCGCGACGTCGTTCACGCCGGCGATTGTATCACCGCCGACTCGGCCGACATAACCCCTCGGTTGCTTGACACCCCGGAAACCGCCGCGGTAGGGTGGGCCGACGTTCAGATGACTTTCCCCGGATCCGGGCATGGCGCCACGATGACGACCGGCCGCCGTTCGGGTACGCTCTCGGTGATCGTTCCCGTCCTCAACGAGGAAGACAACATTCCCGAGCTGGTCCGCCGGCTCACGACGGCGCTCGACGGCGGCCTGCCGTTCGACGTCATCTTCGTCGACGACGGGAGCATCGATCGGACGCCACAGCTCCTGCGCGCGCTGCACGCCGAGGATCCCCGGATCAAGTCGGTCCACTTGACGCGGACGTTCGGCCATCAGGCATCGATCTCGGCCGGGCTCCAGGCGGCCACCGGCGACGCCATCGTCGTGATGGACGGCGATCTGCAGGACGCGCCCGAGATCGTGCCGCAGTTCGTCGCGCGCTGGCTCGACGGCGACGACGTCGTGTACGCGGTCCGGCAGACGAGACGGGCCTCGTGGCTCAAGCGCGCCGCGTACCACGTGTTCTACCGTCTCCTCGCGTGGATCAGCGCGATCGATCTCCCCGTGGACAGCGGCGACTTCTCGTTGATGGACCGCCGTGTCGTCGACGTGCTGAACGCGATGCCCGAGCGCACGCGCTTCGTGCGCGGGATGCGCGGTTGGGCGGGGTTCCGGCAGAGCGGCGTACCGTGCGCCCGGGCCGACCGGTTCGCGGGCACGACGAAGCACACGTACGGAACGCTCATGCGCCTGGCCCTGGACGGCTTCTTCGCCTTTTCCTACAAACCGCTCCAGCTCGCATCGGCGTTCGGCGCGGCCGTGTCGGTCGCGGCGTTCCTGATCGCCCTCGCCCTCGTGTTCCTGAAGATCGTCCACGGCTTCCCCCTTCACGGCTGGACGTCTCTCATCGTCGCGGTGTTGTTCCTCGGCGGGGTGCAGCTGATCTGCCTGGGCATCCTCGGCGAGTACGTCGGCCGCATCTACGACGAGGTCCGCGCGCGCCCGCCGTTCGTCATCGCCACCGTCGTCGGAGACACTCGGCTCCCGTCTCCCGTCGGCGGCCTCCCCCGCGCCTGACCTTCTCCGTCGTTTACACTTGCGATCCGAGCCCGTATAGTAACCTCCGCCGCTCCGGCCACGAGCGGTCAATCGCGTGCAGGAGGGGCCGGACCCTCTGAGCTCGAGGAGATCACCGATGGCGTCCTCAGCGTTCGTCGCAGGCGACTTCAAGGTCTTCAACGTGAGCGGGTTTAAGCCTCGCATGAGCGAGATCCGCGCCCGTGTCCGGCCCAAGCTGGACGCGCTCGGCGGGAGCCTGGCGCCGGCGGTCAGCCGCTCGGTCGGCGGCGAGGTCTTTGCCCACGTCGCCAAGCACGCCCGCCGGACGGTGAACCCGCCCGACGACACGTGGGTCGCCTTCGGGCCCGACGCGCGTGGCTACAAGAAGCACGGCCACTTCAAGATCGCCGTCTCGCAGAGCGGCGTGCGCTTTCTCTTCGAGATCGGCCCCGAGCACGCCGAGAAGCGGCGCTGGGCGTCGGCGTGGAAGAAGAACGCGCCGAAGGTCGGACCGGTCCTGCGAAGGGTGAAGCACCTCGCGTGGTTCAAGAACGAGCACGACAACGAGCCGGCGGCTCCCCTCGCCGACCTCACGCCGGAAAAGCTCGGCGAGCTGGCCGACGAGCTGATCCGGACTCGCGACGGGCAGTTCGTCGTCGGACGCGTCGTGCCGGCCGAGGAGGCCGCGCGCTGGACGGAGGCGCAATACCGCTCCGCCGCGCTGGAGACCTTTCGCGCCCTGGCGCCGCTCTACCGTCTCCGCTAGCGTGTGCCGGCGACACCGCCGTTGTTCGAGCGCGGGCGCAGCCCTCGACGATCACTACCTCGACGCCGACCGATACCGGCGACGGAATCGCCGAGAGCGCCGCGCGCTCCCCTTTTCGGGCGCGACCTTGGCCCGCGCCCCGATCGCCCGCTCAACTCCAAGCGATCCCGGTGGGGGAATTGGGGGGGAGCGTCACGCTCCCCCCGATGTTCACTCAAGGAACGCGCGCCGGCGCGCGTCCGACCTCGGTCTCCGGGGGAACCGCGCGGAGCGGCGACCGCTCCCCCCGATGTTCAACTGAATGACGCGCGCCGTCATCTTCGACATGGACGGCGTGCTGCTCGACTCGGGAGCGCATCACCGCCAGGCCTGGCGCGCGCTCCTCGACGAGCTCGGCGTGTCCGCTCAGCCCGAATTCTGGCGCCTCACCATCGGCCGGCCGAGCGTCGAAGCCGTGCCGTTGCTCCTGGGCCGCGCGACACCGGGGCCAGAGGCGCGACGCCTCGCCGAGCGCAAGCACGACCACTACCGGAGGCTCGCGCGCGCGGGCCCGCCGCCCGTTCGTGGCGTCGTGGACTTCGTCGGCCAGCTCGCCGCCCGGAGCGTGCCCTGCGCCGTCGCGACCTCGGCCTCGCGGCACGATGCGGACCGGCTGCTGGTCCGGACCGGCCTGCGTGATCGATTCGAGGTGGTCGTCACCGCCGAAGACGTGCAACGCGGCAAGCCCGACCCCGAGGTCTATCTGCTCGCGGCGCGCGGACTCGGGTTCCCGCCGGCGCAGTGCCTCGTGTTCGAGGACGCCGTCGTCGGTGTTCAGGCGGCGCGGAGCGCCGGGATGCGGGTCATCGGCGTGAGCACTGCCCACAGCGAGACCGAGCTCCGAGCGGCCGGGGCCGAGCGGACCATCGAGCATTTCGAGGGGATCGCATGGCCAGTGTGAGCACGCCCGACTTCTGGACCGACCTCTACGCGCGCGGGGGGGACGGGTGGGAGCTGCGCCGGCCCGCGCCTGCGCTCGTCGAGTTCGTCGAGCGCACGCCGCCGTCGCCAGGACGCGTCGCGGTGCCGGGCTGTGGGCGCGGTCACGACGTGCGATATCTGACCCGCCGAGGCTACGCGGTCGTCGGCTTCGATTTTTCCCCCGCCGCGATCGCCGAGGCGCGCGCCCTGGCCGACGCCGACGGCGTCCGCGCCGAGTTCGTCGAGCGCGACATCTTCACGCTCGGCCGCGATCATGAGCGCGCGTTCGACGGCGTCTGGGAGTACACGTGCTTCTGCGCCATCGATCCCACGCGCCGCGCCGAGTACGTCCGGGCCATGCGCGCGATTCTCAAGCCGGGAGGCTGGCTGCTCGCGTGCTTCTTTCCCATGCGTCGCCGCGCCGCCGGCCCGCCGTTTCCCCTCTCCGAGCGCGAGGTGCGGCGGCTCTTCGCGCCGGGATTCCGCTTCGAGCGCGCCTATCGGCCTCGGTCCGTGCGGCTCCGGCAGGGTCAAGAGTGGACCGTCCTCTTCCGTAAGACGAACGCGCCGGTGTGAGCCGGGGACGGACCGGCGTGTGCTAACGTACGGCCGACGCCGGCGGGAGAGCGATGCCTGACAACGAGCCATCCAGACAAGCGCAGGAGCTGGCCTCGCAGGTCGCGCGGGACGGCGGCCAGGTCCTGGCCCTCTACCAGGAGCCCGTCGGCGAGCACTGGCAGATCTTCTGCCTCCTGCCCCGCGTCAGGTGCGAGGCGAGCCCGTACCAGCGCGACCTCTCGCCGACCCACGTCAAGCGCCTCACCGAGTCGATCAAGCGGCTCGACCGTTTCGTGGACCCGATCGTGGTGATCTCGCCCCGGCCGGGGGTCTACTGGACGCCGAACGGCAATCACCGGCGCGTCGTCCTCGACAAGCTCAAGGCGGACGTCATCCCAGCCATCCTCGTCGTCGAACCCGAGATGGTCTTCGAGGTTCTCCCCCTCAACGTCGAGAAGGCGCACAACCTCAAGGAGAAGTCGCTCGAGGTCATCCGTATGTACCGCGCGCTCGTCAAGGACGAACCCGAGACCACCGAGGAGACGTGGACGTTCCAGTTCGAGTCCGCGCACTTCATCACGCTGGGCCTTCTCTACGAGGAGAACAAGCGGTTCGCCGGCGGGGCGTTCGCGCCGATCCTCCGGCGGGTCGACAAGTTCGTGAAACAGACGCTGCCGAGGGGCCTCGAGACGCGGACGGAGCGCGCCGACCTGGTCCGCAAGGCGGACGCGGCGCTGGTCGTCGTCGTGGCGAAGATCAAGAAGCGCGGGATCAACCATCCGTACGTGAAGAACTATCTGCTCGCGCGGACCACGCCGCTCACCCGGGCGCGCAAGACGCTTCCGTCGTTCGAGCAGACCTTCAAGAAGCTGCGGGACAACCTGGAAGAGTTCGACGTGGGCAAGGTCCGCTACGACGACATCCAGCGCTCGTCGATCATGGGCGCCCCGGCGGGGGAATGACGGTGCCGGGGTTGCTCGCCAATCGCGTCGCCGTCGTCACCGGCGGCACGGGGGCGCTGGGGCAGGCGGTGACGCTGCGGTTCCTGGCCGAGGGCGGGGTCGTCGCCGTGCCGTACGCCGTTCCGGCGGAGCGTGATCGGCTCTACCAGCGGGTCGCCACCGCCGACCGCCCCCGTCTCGTCATGGAGCCGGTCGACGTGATCGACCTCGAAGCGATGACCGCCTTCGCGGCGAGCGTCATCGCGGCCCGCCGGACGATCGACATCCTCGTGGCCGGGGTCGGCGGCTTCGCCGGCGGATCGCTCCTCGAGACGGACGTCGACACCTGGAAACGCATGCTCGACCTGAACCTGACAACCGCGTTCAGCGCCGCGAAGGCGGTCATTCCCCGCATGGTCCAGGCGCGGTATGGCCGCGTCGTCATCGTCGCGTCGCGCGCGGTCGTGCCACCCGCGGGCGGCTTCATCGCCTACACCGTGGCGAAGGTCGGGGCGATCGCCTTCAGCCAGGCGCTCGCCCAGGAGATGCGGGAGCACGGGGTGACGGTGAACGCGGTGCTGCCGAGCACCATGGACACGCCGGCGAATCGCGCGGCGATGCCGAATAGCGACCGCAAGGGTTGGGCCCCCGTGGAGGCGGTCGCCGACGCGATCGCCGTGCTCGCGCGGGAGGCATCTGCGCACATCACCGGCACGCTTCTCGCGGTCTGAGGGGCACCCCCCGCGCGCGCCCTCCGGAAACCCGGCCGCCTGGCCGTCCTCCGCGACTCGGCCTGTAAACGATCGGACACGCCCGACGTCCAATCAATCAGCGGTTTGAAGCGGTCAAGATCCTACTGCGGTGGGAGAGTAAGGGGACCTTGCGGCCGAGGAGTCAGGAGTGACAAGGTGAAGGACGAGGGGACGACAGCCGAGTGGAGCCATCGGACGAAGCGCTCTGCGCGCGTGTGGCCAAGCGGGACGAGGCCGCGTTCGATCTCCTCGTGGCGCGCTACCAGGAGCGGGCGTACCGTCTCGCCTGGTCCATCCTCCGTAACGCCGAGGATGCACGCGACCTCTCCCAGGACGCGTTCATCCGACTGTACGAGGCGGCCGGGAGCTTCGGCGGGCGGTCGAAGTTCTCGACCTGGTTCTACCGGATCCTGGTCAACCTCTGCCTGGACCACAAGCGCAAGCATCGCTGGTGGAAGCTCTGGACGCGCGACGAAGGTGACGACCGCAACGATCCACTCCTCGAGCGGCAACCGGCACCGGTCGTCGACCCTGTGGACAAGCTGAGCCGGGAGCGGACGATGAAGGAGCTGGCCGCGGCGGTGGACCAGCTCGCGCCGCGCCAGCGGGCCGCGGTCCTGCTCAGGGTGCAGGAGGACATGGCGACCTACGAGATCGCCAAGGTGCTCAAGTGTTCCGAGGCGACCGTGCGCGTCCACCTGCACCGCGCGCTGACGACCCTCAAGAAGACGGTGGAGAAGCGCTGACATGCTGAAGCATCCCGACACCGACCTGGTGCCGTATCTCCGCGGGGAGCTCCCGCCGGCCGATCGCGAGCGCGTCGCGCGGCATCTCGAAGAGTGCCCGGACTGCCGGCAGGACACGGAGCAGCTGCGAGATCTGCTCGGCCATGTCGCCCGCGCGATCGGACAGCCGCCCGCGGTGAACTGGGCCCGCTATCGCGCCGAGCTCCGCGAGAAGCTCGAGGCGCGACGCGGGCGGCGCGCGTGGTGGTGGCGTCCCGCGCCGCTGGCGCTGTCGGTGGCCGTCGCAAGCGTCCTCCTCTTCCTCGCGGTGTGGAGCGGGCGGGAAACGTTGACGGGTGCGGACCCGTTCACGCTCGAGGAAGCGTCCATCGGTCGCCAGCTCGGCCTCCTGCAGGAGTACCAGGTGGTCGAGCGGCTCGATCTCCTCGAAGACCTCGACGTCATCCGCAACCTCGACGGGCTCGCCTCGGGGCGCCAGGGCTAGCATGCACCGCTCGATATGGCTGGCGGTGGGGCTGCTCGGAGCGATCGGATTCGGGACGGCGCGCGCCGGCCGCGCGGCCGACGGAGACGGTCCGCCGCCCGACGCCCAGATGCTGCTCGACCTCGACCTGCTCAAGGAGGCCGACCTCGCCCGCGACCGTGGCCTCCTCACGCGCATGCCGATCCTCGAGCGGATGCGTCTGCTCGAGGCGTTGCCGGCGCTCCAGACGCCGCCGCGAACGACGCCGGCCCCCAACGAGGCCAAGGATCGATGATGTCCCGCCTCCTACCGCCACTGCTCCTGCTGATCGCGTTCCTGGCGCTCGGGGTCCTCGACGTCGCGTCGGCCCAGACGGCGCCCATCCAGGGGCTGGAGAAGCTCACGCCCGAGGAGCGAGCCATCGCCGAGCGGAACCTCGAGCGGTGGCAGAAGCTCACACCCGAGGAGCGGGCCCACGCGCTCGAGAACTATCGCCGCTGGAAGTCCATGACGCCGGAGGAGCGGGAGGCGGCCCGCCGGAACTACAAGCGGTTTCGCCAGCTCTCGCCCGAGCAGAAGGCGCGGATCCTTCAGGACTTCCAGCGCTGGAACGAGCTGCCGGAGGAGCGGCGGCAGGAACTGCAGAAGTCGTACGACCGCTTCCAGCGGCTGCCGCCCGAGCGGCGCGAGCGCATTCAGCAGCGGTTCGGTCAGTGGGAGTCGATGTCGCCCGAAGAGCGGGAGCGCGTGCTCCGCAACCAGGAACGCTGGCGCCAGATGTCTCCCGAGGAGCGCGAGCGGCTCCGTGAGCGCTGGCGGCAGATGCCCCCCGAGGAGCGCGAGCGGCTGCGCGAGCAGCGACAGCAGCGTCGCGGCCAGCCGTGAGCCAGCCGCGAGGAGCGGGGCGTTGAGGTCTCGGGCGCTCGCGCTGCTGGCGCTCGGCGCGCTGGCGGGATGCAGCGCGGCGACGACGGGCGGAGCCGGCCCCGCCCAGCCGTCGCGCGCCGACTCGGCGGCCGCGAGCGCAGCGCAGCCCGCCGTTGATCGTCAGATTGTCCACACCCTCAACCGGCTCAGCTATGGGGCGCGGCCCGGCGATCTCGAACGGGTGCGGGCGATCGGCCTGCCGGCCTGGATCGACCGGCAGCTCCGCCCTCAGACGATCGACGACGCCGTCGCCGAACGGGCGCTTGCCGAGCTGACGACGCTCCGCATGCCGATCGCCGAGCTCCTGCGCGACTACCCCCGGCCCGATCCGACGCTGCGCGAGAAGATCGCGAGCGGCGAGATGACGCGCCAGGAGATGCAGGAGCGCTATCCGATGGAGAAGCGGCCGGTCCGGATCGCGGCCGAGCTCCAGGCCGCGAAGGTCATCCGCGCGGTGACGAGCGAGCGCCAGCTCGAGGAAGTCATGGTCGATTTCTGGTTCAATCACTTCAACGTCTTCGCCGGCAAGGGCGACGTTCGTTGGTACGTGTCGGCCTACGAGCGCGAGGCGATCCGGCCCCACGCGCTGGGGAAGTTCCCCGACTTGGTGCGCGCCACCGCACGCCATCCCGCGATGCTCTTTTACCTCGACAACTGGCTCAGCGCCCGGTCCGACTTCATCGTGCCGGCGGGACCGAATCGCGGCCGGAAGGCCGGGCTCAACGAGAACTACGCGCGCGAGCTGATGGAGCTGCACACGCTCGGCGTGGACGGCGGGTACACGCAGCGGGACGTGACGGAGGTCGCGCGCGCGTTCACCGGCTGGACGATCGACCGGCCGCAGACCAATGGGCGCTTCGTCTTCCGGCCCTCCATGCACGACGGGGGCGAGAAGGTCGTCGTCGGCCACCGCATCCCGACGGGCGGCGGGCAGGGGGACGGCGAGCGCGTGATCGAGATTCTCACGCGCCATCCGTCGACCTCGCGCTTCGTGGCCACCAAGCTCGTGCGCCGCTTCGTCTCGGACACGCCGCCTCCCGCGCTGGTGGCCCGGGTCGCCGCCACCTACACGAGCACCGAGGGCGACATCCCCGCGATGCTCCGGGTGATCTTCGGGTCGCGCGAGTTCTACGGCGAGGACGCCTATCGGGCCAAGATCAAGAAGCCGTTCGAGTTCGTGGCGAGCGCGGTGCGGGCGCTCGGCGGCAGCACCGACGCCCAGGGCGGCTCGGCGCTCGCCCGAGCGAGCGCCGAGATCGGCGAGCCGCTCTATCTGGCCCAGTCGCCGACCGGCTACGCCGATCGAGCGGACGTGTGGGTCAACGCCGGCGCATTGCTGGCCCGGATGAACTTCGCGCTGACGCTCGCCTCGGGGCGGTACCCGCACGTGACCGTGGAGCTCCCCGCGCTGGTCGCGGGCACCGACCCGCGCTCGCCCGCGGCCGTGCTCGACCGCCTCCTCGCCACGATCGTCGCCGACCAGGCCGGACCGGAGACGCGCGCCGTACTGGCCGCGCAGCTGACCGATCCCCAGATCAGGCGGCTGTCGACGGACGACCGGGGATCGGCGAACACCGACGTCGCCAAGCTCGCGGCGCTCGTGATCGGCTCGCCCGAGTTCCAACGGCGCTGAGATGCGCGCCGCGGTCCGTCCCGGGGCTGCAGTGCGAGCCGCAGGGCCGCCCGGGGGCTGGGGCCCCCAGGCCCGAGGCGAGCGATCGGAAAATCGCGCCGGCCGAGGCGCGACGATGAATGAGGAGGGCACGCGGTGCACACGCGACGGACGTTCCTGAAAGCCGGCGGATGCGCTCTGATCGCCTACGCGGCGGCGCCGCGATTCCTCCTGCGGACGGCCCGCGCCGCGGAGTCGAACGGCAAGGTGCTGGTGGCCGTGTTCCAGCGCGGCGCGGTGGACGGGCTCAGCATGGTCATGCCTCACGGCGACGCCGGCTATGCCGTCGGACGTCCGTCGATCGGGCTCCAGCCGCCGAAGCGGAGCGACACCGACCGCGCGATCAACCTGGACGGCTTCTTCGCTCTGCACCCCGCGCTCGCTCCGCTCGTGCCGCTCTGGGACAACCGCGCCCTGGCCGTGGTCCACGCGTGCGGCTCCCCGGACACGACGCGCTCGCATTTCGACGCTCAGGACTACATGGAGACCGGGACGCCGGGGATCAAGAGCACACCCGACGGCTGGCTGGCCCGCGCGGTCAGGGCACGGCCGGCGAATCAGACGCCGTTCCGCGCGGTCGCCGTGGGCCCGGGGCTCCCGCGGATGCTCCAGGGTGACATCGGCGCGATCTCGATGCAGTCCATCGAGCGCTTCGACGTCCGCTCCGGCTCCGATGGGAGCGCGCGGCAGAGCTTCGAGTCGCTCTATGAGCAAGGAGCCCGCGACCTCCTTCACGGGACGGGGCGCGAGACCTTCCATGCGGTGAAGATGCTCCGGAACGCCAGCGCCTCAAGCATCCCGCCGGCGAACGGTGCCGACTACCCTCGCGGCCAGCTCGGTGAGGCGCTGCGCCAGATCGCCCAGCTCATCAAGGCGAACGTCGGCCTCGAGGTCGCGTTCGCCGACATGCAGGGCTGGGACACTCACGTCGGCCAGGGCGCCGAGCGTGGGCAGCTCGCGCTTCGCTTCCGCGAGTTCGGGGCAGCGCTCGCGGCCTTCGCCCAGGACCTCGGAGGCAAGATGGCGGACGTCGTCGTGCTCACGATGTCGGAGTTCGGCCGCACCGTCGCCGAGAACGGCAACCGGGGCACCGACCACGGCCACGCGACCGCGATGCTGGTGCTCGGCGGCGATGTGCGCGGCGGCCGCGTGTATGGTCGCTGGCCGGGCCTCGCCCGACACCAGCTCTTCGAGGGCCGCGACCTCGCCGTGACGACGGACTTCCGCACCCTGTTCACCGAGGTCGCCACGCGCCATCTCGGCGCGCCGTCGGCACCCCTCTTTCCGGGCTTCAGGGCCACGCAGTCGCCGCTCGGCCTCTTCGCATAACCTCGGGCCCGGCGCAGGCCGCTCGCGCGGCCGCGGCGTAATTGCGCGTGGCGCGCGCCCTGTGGTACCGTCCGCGCGCACCCGTAGAAAGGAGACAGCCGTGCCGACCAAGATCGTTCTCTCCCCGAAGCTCCCCTCGGCGCTCGTCGACATCGCGCGCTCGCTCCTGCCGGCCGAGTTCGAGCTGCACGTCGCCGAGCAGGGTACGCCCGAGTTCCCCGCGGCCATGAAAGACGCCGAGTACTTCGTGGGGTTCGCGCGCGAGAGCCTCGGCGCGGAGTTCTATCGCGGGGCGCCCAAGCTCAAGCTGATCCAGCTGATCAGCGCCGGCTACGACCGTCTCGACATCGGGGCGGCGCGCCAGGCCCGGGTGCCGGTCGCCAACAATGGCGGCTCGAATTCGGTCGCGGTGGCCGAGCACACCTTGATGCTCATCCTGGCCGTCTTGAAGAAGCTCGCCTGGCATCACCACAACGTCATCACCGGCAAGTGGCGCGTCGGAGACTTCTCTCAGACGCGAATGTACGAGCTGGCTGGCAAAACGCTCGGGATCGTCGGCCTCGGGACCATCGGCAAGAAGGTCGCGCGGCGCGCTCAGGCCTTCGACATGCACGTCCAGTACTACGACATCGTCCGGCTCACCGAGCACCAGGAGGACGCCCTTGGGGTCCGCTTCGTGCTCCTCCCGGAGCTCTTGCGCACCTCGGACGTCGTCACGCTGCACGTGCCTCTCACGGACGCCACCCGCGGCATGATGGGCGCGCGAGAGTTCGCGACGATGAAGCGGAGCGCGATCCTGATCAACACCTGCCGGGGGCCCGTCGTCGACGAAGCGGCCCTTCAGGTCGCTCTGGCGTCGGGCCAGATCGCCGCGGCCGGCCTCGACGTCATGGTCGAGGAGCCGCCGGCGGCGAACCACCCGCTCTTCGGTCTCGAGAACATCACGATTACCCCGCACACGGCGGGACCGACGTGGGAGAACTGGGCGAAGGCGTTCCGCAACTCGTTCGACAACGTCCAGAGAGTGGCGGCCGGACGGAAGCCGCTCTGGGTCATCCCCGAGCTGCAGGACATGCTCTAGCTGCGCGGCGGGCCTTCGGGTCCCGCCAGGACCGTCTCGGGCACGAGGCGCATGAGGGCTACCAGCTCGTCCACGAGCGATCTCCGGCGCGCGGCCAGCCGCCGCCGGAGGTCGCGATCGAGGAGGAGACGGAAGAAGCCGCGGGCGTCGCGACCGATGCGCTCGATGCGGTCGCGCCAGGCGACGGCGAAGAACCCCGTCGGCACCAGCAAGGCGGCGAAGAGCGCCATGAATGGCCCCCCGGCAAACTGCCACGCTAGCCACCCCTCGGCCAACCAGCTGAGCGGATACAGAACGACCGCCGCCATGATCTTGTACGTCGCCTCCTCGTCCGGTTCGGGCTTGAGCCGCCCGACGGACAGCGCCGTCAGCTTGTACGGGAGGACGTGGCTCGCGACCCCCCAGAGGGCGAGCGGCAGGGCCAGCAGGAGCGACGTCCCCTCGCGGAGCACGTAGCGCGCCACGACGCCGGCCGAGTACGGCTGGGCCAGGCCGCGGTCGGAGAGGCCGGCCCGTTCGAGGTCCGTGAGATACCGCTCGACCTCGGCGCGAAAGTGCCCGACTCGCCACGGCTCGTGTTCACGAAGGTAGCGGTAAGCCCGCATGGCACCCTGCATCCACGCGGTGCGCGCCAACGGCCCGCGGGCGTCCGACGGGGCGTCGTCCCGGGAAATGGATTCGACCGCACGCAGGAGACGAAGCGTCTCGCGGTCGTCCGCCTCTACGATCTGCCGGCGGAGTGCCGCTGTGAGCCGGTCGGTGAGGCGGCGTACAGCCCCGTCAGGAGCGGCCGCGTGCAAGGCGATGCAGTCAGCGGTGGCGACCGCGCCACCGACCAACAATAACGCACGGCCCGCGCGGAACGTTCCCGGCTCATGGAAGACGAGGCCGACCGGCACGAGGGCGACACCACGATTCCCGCCCGCCGCGGCTTCAGCCTCGAGCAGCATCCGAGCCGCACCAGTACGCAGAGGCATCAGCGCCGGGTCGGGATGGCTCACACCCTCCGGAAAGATCAGCACCGCCTGGCCCGCCCCGAGATGAGCGGTCGCGGCCGAAAACATTGCCCGGTTCCGCGCGGGGTCGCCGCCCCCTTCCTGGCGGCGGTGGACAGGCAGCGCGCCCAGCAGACGCAGGAAGGGGCCGATGAGCGGGTGACGGAACAGCGGCGCTTTCGCGACTGGCACCAACCGTCGCGGGATCAGCCCGAGCAGGAGCATCGGGTCAACCAGCGCGTTCTGGTGGTTGGCCGCCACGATCAGCGGCCCGGATTCCGGAATGTTCTCGAGGCCGACGAGGTCGATGCGCCGGTAATAGAGGCCAAGCACCCATCGAGCCAGGGTCCGCACCAAGCCGTAGCCGATCGCCATCCGTCCGGATATTCGCTCAGGCGGGCCGCCCGTGTCCAAAGGGGGTTGACGCACCACGACGTTGACGCGCCAGGGCATTGACACTGCAGCAAAATCGGGCATAATCCCCACACTTTTCGACGCTCGAACCTCTCCCGCTCGTAGTCGGGTCTGCAGCCGATGGTGAGGAGACGACTCATTGAGGATCAGGCCGTGAGGGACAGGACGCTATGAAGAAGTACATCGTCAAGCGGCTCGGGTTGGCGCTCATCTCTCTCTCACTCCTCTCGATAACGATCTTCCTCTTGATGCGGATCACGGGAGATCCCGCCGTGCTCCTCGCGGAGCCCGGTGCCAGCGCGGCGGATCTCGACGCGATTCGACAGCAGTTCGGCCTCGACCGGCCGCTCTGGACCCAGTACGTGAGCTTCCTCACGCATCTCCTCCGCGGGGACTTCGGCCAATCGTTCTACTACCGCACGGACGTCTTCGAGCTCTATCTCTCACGGCTGCCGGCCTCGCTGCTGCTGGCCTCGGCGGCGATGGCGTTCTCGCTCCTCGTCGGCATTCCAACCGGGATCATCGCCGCGGTCCGGGTCAACCAATGGTGGGACAGCGGGGGGAAGATCTTCGCGCTGCTCGGGCTCTCGATGCCGTCATTCTGGGTCGGCCTGCTCATGATCCTCTTCTTCTCGGTCTACCTCGGCTGGTTCCCTTCGTCCGGATCTGGGACGGTGTTCCACCTGGTGATGCCCGCCATCTCGCTCGGGTGGCTCTTCGCCGCCGTCCACATGCGGCTCACGCGCTCGTCGATGCTCGACGTACTCGGCTCCGAGTACGTGAAGCTCGCGCGGCTCAAAGGGTTGCCGGAGGCGCTCGTCATTTCCAAGCACGCCTTCAAGAACGCGCTGATCCCGGTGCTCACGCTCGCCGGGATCAACCTCGTGATCATGGTCAATGTGGCGGTCGTCGTGGAGACCGTCTTCGCCTGGCCGGGCGTCGGCCGCCTGCTCTACGAGGGCATCGCCTTCCGCGACTTCCCGGTCGTGCAGGCGACGGTCCTGCTCGGCGGAGTGA
>Ga0209056_10001782_pt1 | contig 23555 bp, 17 predicted proteins | sample GraSoiAngelo_114_FD_185876 | JGI IMG/M metagenome (GOLD analysis project Ga0209056, IMG submission 185876) | Grasslands soil microbial communities from the Angelo Coastal Reserve, California, USA - 14_0903_13_40cm (SPAdes) (version 2) | ecosystem: Environmental > Terrestrial > Soil > Grasslands... | reverse complement strand
GAGCGCGCTCGACGTCACATGCATCGCATCCCGACTCCGTTGATGGTAGGTACGAAAGCGAAAAACCCGGCGCACGCTTGGGGTGGCCGGGCCTCGGAGCCGTTCAAGAAAGCGAAATGGCGAGCGAGTTAGCTGTCCGTCCAACCCTCGGGGTGGGGGGGGCGGTTACAACAACACAGCGGACGGCACAGCGGCGTGGTCTGCATGTGGACGCGCAACCTAGGGCGACGCACGGCGCGTGTCAACCGGACACTCGCCGAATCGGAATGCGAACGCGCGTGCTCTCCCACTCGATGACGAGCTCGGTTGCGTCGCCTGCGGGCGGTGCGAACTTGAGCGTCAGCGTCTCGACCGGTGCGGGAAGGGACTCCGGGGACACCGTTCCGGCGCCCACGTCCGCCTTGCGCACCGCGGCGTCGATGGGAATACCCCAACGCTCGACGCCGCGGTTGATCACAATCTGCCACTGCGTCGCGCCTGGAATCACGTAGAGCGAGTACGTCCCGGGCTTCACTCGCACGCCCGCGATCTCGGCTGCAAAGGGAACCTGGATGCTCGTGGCTTCGTTGGCGCCCAGCCGCCAGGGCTGGTCGAACGGCACCAGGCCGCCCATCACCTTGCGGCCGCGCGCTGATGGGCGGCTATAGCAGGCCTTCAGCGTGGCACCGTTCAGTTGGACCACGGTCGAGTCCAGCGGGCTGGGCCGTTGGGCCACGCGGTCCGCCGGGCCGCGGATCCAGCAGGCGGGCGGAGCGAGAGTCAGGGTCGCGATCAGAAGTATCATGTCCATGCCTCAAGATACCAACCTTCGCTCCGCGGCGCGCGCGTGCGCCTCGAGCCCCTCCGCCCGGCCCAGCCAGACGGCGTCCTCAACGAGCGGCCGCGCCGCCCCGGTGTCGACGATGCGCAGCCAGGTCCGCACCCGCAGGAACGTGTACACCGAGAGGCCTCCGCTGAAGCGGGCAGTGCCGCCGGTGGGCAGCACGTGGTTCGGGCCTGCCCCGTAGTCGCCCAGCACCTCCGCGCTCCCCGCGCCTATGAACAGTGCGCCGTAGTGGGCGAGACGAGGCGCGACCGCGTCGGCGTCCCGCAGCTCGAGCTGGAGGTGCTCGGGGGCAATGGCGTCGCACGCCGCGACGCCGTCCGCCACGCTCGACACGACGATGGCGCCGCCGTGCGTCAGGGCCGCCCTCGCCACGTCCGCGGTCGGCAGGTCCCCCAGGCGACACGCGAGTTCTTGCTCCACTCGCTCGACCAGGGTCGCATCGACCGTCACGAGCACTGGCAAGGCGTCGGGGTCGTGCTCGGCCTGGGCGAGCAGGTTCGCCGCCACGGTCGCGGGGTCGGCGCTCTCGTCCGCAAACACGATCAGCTCGGAGGGGCCTGCGAGCATGTCGATCGCCACGGTTCCGGCGACGAGCTGCTTCGCCGCGGCCACCCAGCGGTTGCCGGGCCCGACGATCACGTCGCGCGGCGCGATGGGACCCGCACCGTAGGCGAGCGCCGCGATCGCCTGCGCCCCTCCCACGGCGAGCACGCCGTCCGCGCCTGCGATTGCGGCGGCGGCGAGCGTTAAGCCCTGTGGTTTAGGGCTCGCGACCCATATGTCTCGCACGCCCGCCACACGGGCCGTCACCACCGTCATCAGCACCGACGAGGGCAGGGCATAGCGCCCTCCCGGCGCGTAGCACCCGGCGCACTCGATCGGGGCGATGCGGTGCTCCGCGATCCCGCCCGGGACCGGGACGCGCACCGGACCGAGGGCGCCTCGTTGCGCCACCGCGAACGCCCGGATCCGCGCCGCGACGCGCTCGAGCCGACTGCGCTCCTCGGGGGAAAGGCCCGCCAGCGCCCGCGCCAGATCGGCGCGGTTGTAATACAACGGCGCGCCCGGCGACATGTCCCCGAACCGCTCGGCGTGCTTGCGCAAGGCGACCTCTCCCCGTTTCCGGACGGCCTCGACGATGCGCGCTGCGGCCGCGAGCGTTTTGGCGTCGAGGCCTGCGCCGCGACGGGCCAGCTCGGCAACCGTGCGACGGGGCAGCAGCGGTGACGTCTTCATGGCGCGTCCGCGGGCGCCTTCGCGGTCATCGGTCGCCGCGTTACCCCCGCGTGACGGCGTGCCAGCTCGGCCCGCACCTCCGCGAGCGAGCCGCCGCCGCCGACCAGGGCGACGAGCGCCATGTACAAGAGGTCGGCCGTCTCGTGCACCACCTCGCCGGGAGTTTCCGCCTTCGCCAGCTCGGCGGCTTCCTCGCGCAGCTTCGCCGCGAGCAGCGCCGGGTCTCCCAGCAGCTTGCTGGTACGCGAGTCGGGATCAGAGGAGGCCGCTCGTGTGACTATGGTGCGCTCGAGGTCGTCCAGGGCGAACTCAGCCGGCCAGCACGCCGGGCGCTCGAGGTGACAGAATCCCGCGCCGTGTTGCCGCACGCTGAAGCGTAGTGCATCGCGGTCGCAGTCGAGATCCACCCGCAGCAGCTGCTGCGTGTTGCCCGACGTCTCCCCTTTCACCCACAGCGCCTGGCGCGACCGCGACCAGTAAACGCCGCGTCGCTCCTCCACGGCGCGCGCCAGCGATTCGGGGGTGCTCCACACCAATCCCAGGGCGCGTCCCCATTCGTCACACACAACCGTGGGCCAGACGCCCCGTCCCCCGTTCTCGACCGGCTTAGCGAGCGGCGCGGCCACGGCCGCGCCAAGCGTGAGCCGACCGGTGTACAAGGCCATGCCCACCTGGGCGTCCGCCCCGATCCGGTCCAGCTCGGCGATCTCGATGGTGGTCGTGATCCCGCCGGCGGCTGTCACCCGCGCGTCACCCGCCGCGCGGACGGCGGCCACGACCGCCTGAAAGTCGAACCCATCCATAGCGCCTTCGCGCTCCACCTGCGTGAAGAGGAATCCGCCGACGGAGGGCGCGAGCGCGCGGATTCGCTCGAGCACCGGGACGCCGGTCTCGCGGCGCCAGCCATCGATCAGGACCTGGCCCCGGTCGGCGTCCACCGCGGCGATGACGCGCTCGCGCGGCAGCGTGCCGCACAGCTCGGGACTCGCCGCCGTGCCCATGACGATCTTCGCCGCACCGGCGTCGAGCCACGCGCGCGCCGCGTCGCGGTCCCGAATTCCCCCGCCCACACGGCAGGGCGCCCGCCGCACCATCTCGCGGATCAACTCCGCGTTCGACCCGCGGCCCAGGGCCGCGTCCAGGTCCACCACCGCCACTTCTCCCGCTACGGCGAACTCTTCGAGGCGCGCCAGTGGGTCACCGCCGTCCAGCACGAACTCGCGCCCGCGCCGCAGCTGCACTGCGCGGCCGTTGATCACATCGATGCTGGGGACGATCATCGCCGCACCCGGATGCCGCGCAACGACAGGTCGTCCTTGATGCCGCCCACGGTGTCGTCGCCGTCGTGGAACACCGACGCCGCGAGCACGGCGTCGGCGCCCGCGCCCAACGCCTGCGCCACGTGGGCGCGCTCGCCGATGCCCCCGGAGGCGATCACCGGCACCTGCACCGCTCGCACGACGGCCCGTAACAGGTCCAGGTCGGGACCGGCTCGCGTGCCGTCGCGGTCCCAGCTCGTGAGCAGAATCTCCCCGGCGCCTAACCTCGCGCCTTCCCGCGCCCAGGTCACCGCATCGGGTTTTCCCGCTACGCGGCCGCCGAAGCTCAGGGCCTCCCAGCCATCGCCGGTGCGGCGCGCATCGATGGCGAGCACCACGCATTGGCTGCCGAACTCGGCCGCGAGCTCGGACAGGAGCACGGGGCGCGCGATGGCCGCAGTGTTGACGCTCACTTTGTCCGCGCCCGCAGCGAGCAGGCGGCGCGCGTCGTCCACGCTGCGCACGCCGCCGCCCACTGTGAGGGGAATCCGGATCGCCGCCCGCACCCGCGCCACCGTGTCGATCCGGGCGGCGCGCGCCTCCGCCGACGCCGCGACGTCGAGGACGACGATCTCGTCCGCCCCCTGGGCCTCGTACGCGGCCCCTTGGATTGCGGGGTCACCGGCGTCGCGCAGCTCCTGGAACCGCACGCCCTTCACCACCCGTCCGTCCTTCACGTCGAGGCAGGGTACAACGCGCGGCAGCAGCCCCGGCGCCGGTTGGAGGGCCGGTGTGGGCACGGGCGTAGCGCCCGTGAGCCAGCGCTCGAGCAGCGCCGCGCCGTAGGCACCGGACAGCTCGGGATGAAACTGGCAGGCGAGCACGCCGGGGCGCTCGAGCGCCGCCACGAACGGCACGCCGTGGGTGGTCCACGCGGCGGTCCAGCCGGCAGGCACGTCGCGTAGGGCGTACGAGTTCGCGAACGCCGCCACGCCGGTGGCGACCAGCCTCGCGTTCGACTGAGCCGTCACCGTGTTCCAGCCGAGGTGCGGCACGCGCACGTCGGCGGGCAGGCGGCGGCAGGCGCCCGCGATCACGCCGAGCCCTAGGATACCCGGGGTCTCGTCGCTCGCTTCGCACAGGAGCTGCATTCCCAGACAGATGCCGAGCAGCGGCGTGCCACGCGCGGCGATGTCTCTGATCGCTCGGTCGAGCCCGTGATCGCGAAGCGCGCCCATCCCGGCGCCGAACGCGCCCACTCCCGGAAGCACCACGCGGGGCGCTTCCCGCACGACTGTGGGGTCACGCGTCACCGAGACGCTCGCGCGCAGCCGGCCGAGCCCGCTCGTGATCGATGCCAGGTTGGCCACGCCCGAGTCGACGATGACGACGTCAGCCATGGAGCGTCCCCTTGGTGGACGGCACATCGTCGTAGCTCGTACAGGCGATCGCTTGCTTCAATGCGAGTGCCGTCGCCTTGAACGCGGCCTCGGCCTTGTGATGATCGTTCTCGCCCTTGAGCACGTCGACGTGCAGCGTGAGCCGCGCCGCGACGGCGAGGGAGCGGAGCACGTGGGCGATGTTCTCGCAGGCGAGCCCCCCGATCGTTTCGCGTCCGAGGTCGAGCCTGACGTCGGCGAAGGGACGCCCCGACAGATCGACGACGGCGCGTGCCAGGGCCTCGTCGAGCGGGGCGAAGGCCGAGCCGAACCGCGCCACGCCCCGGCGCTCGCCCAGGGCGCGGTCGATGGCCTGCCCCAGCGTCAGTGCGCAGTCCTCAGCGGTGTGGTGGTCGTCGATGTGGAGGTCGCCCTTGCACGCGAGCGTCAGGTCGAGCCGGGCATGGCGGCCCAACGCGTCGAGCAGATGGTCGAGGAAGCCGATGCCCGTCTTCACGTCCACGCTGCCGGTACCGTCCAGGGCGAGCGTCACAGTGATGGACGTCTCGCGTGTGGCGCGGGTGACGGTGGCGGTGCGCCCAGTCATGACCGTGGCCCTCCAGGAGGGAGCGCGGCGTCGAGCGCTGCGCACAACCGATCGAAGTCCGCCGGATTCCCCGGCAACGTGATCCGGAGGGACGTCTCGAGGCCGGGGCGGCCGGGAAAGTCGCGCACCACGACACCACGCTCGGCGAGGGACGCCCGGATCGGTTGGGCCCGCGCGCCGCACTCGACCAGGAGGAAATTCGCCTGCGACGGCTGGGGCGCGAGCCCCGCCCCCGCGGCGGCGAGCCGGGCGGCCAGCTGGTCGCGCTCCGTCCGGATGCGCGCGACGTGGGCCCGCAATGCTCCCTCACCGCGCTCGAGCTGGGCCAGGGCCAGCGCGATAGACGGCGCGGCGACCGAGTAGGGAGCACCCGCCGCGCGCAGCACGCCGATCACGTACGGGCTCCCCACCGCATAGCCCACCCGACAGCCGGCGAGCCCCAACGCTTTGGAGAACGTGCGGAGCACCAGAACGTTCGGAAGGTCGAGCACGCCCGGGGTCAAGTCCTCGTCGGCGTACTCGACGTACACGTGGTCGAGCAGGAGCAGCGCATTCGGCGCCGCCGCCGCGAGGCGGCGCACTTGCGCGAGCGTCGCGACGGCGCCCGTCGGGTTGTTGGGCGTCACGACCACCACGACGGCGGTCCGGGCGTCGAGCCGCTCGAGGAATCCGTCGAGTGGGAACGGACCGTCCCGCCACGCCACCCGCACCAGGGTCCCGCCCGCGAGCGCGGCGCAGCGATCGAACATGTCGAAACACGGGTCGGGCAGGAGCAGCGTGCGGTCGGGCTCGAGAAACGCCCGGCACGTCCGGTCGATCGCCTCGTCGGCGCCGGCTGTCACGATCACGCGCTCGGGTGCCACGCCGAGGCGGGCGGCGAGCGCCGCTTCGAGCGCCGCCACTTCCGGATAGCGGCGCAACAGCTCCGGGTCGGCGCCGGCGAGCTCGGCGAGCAGCGCCTGCGGCGGCAGCACGCCCTCGTTCGAGTCCAGCCGCAGCAGCGCGGGGCCCGGCGCGGTGGGACGGCGATACGCGGCCTCCGGGTCGATGCGCGACACCGGTCCGCTGGCGGGAGGGGTGGGGGTAGGGGTGGGGGTGGGGGTGGCGATCGTCATGGGATGATCTGCGACAGGGTCGACACGACGACGTCCGTGCCGCCAGCGGCTTTCACTGCGGGGATCACCTGCGGCAGCGCGTCGCGCGGCACCGCGGCCTTCACGGCGTAGCCGCCGTTCCCGAAGAGCGGCGCCACGGTCGCCCGGCGCATTGACGGCAGCACCGCCACCACCGCGTCGAGGCACTCGGCGGAGGCATTCACCTCGAGCATTACGCGCCGCCGGGCCACGAGCACCGAGTTCAACAGCATGACGAGGTCGTCGATGCGGCGCCGCCGGGCGGGGTCGCGCAGGGCGACGGGATTGGCGTAGAGCCGGGTGGACGAGCGCATGATCTTGTCCACCACAGCGAGGCCGTTCGCCTCCAGCGTCGCGCCGGTGGCGGTGTTGTCCACGATCACATCGGCGTCCTCCGGGGGAAACACCTCCGTCGCTCCGTACGAGAGCACGAACTCGGCGGCGAGGCCGCGCTCGGCGATCCAACGGCGCGCCAGCCGCTCGTACTCCGACGCCACCACCAGGGGCCGCGCGGGCAGCGCGCCGTTTTCGAGCAGGGCTTCGGGCGCCGCGGCGACCACCTGTACCGGGTCGAGACCGGTATCGAGCAGTTCCACCACGTTCGCCTCGAGCTCCGCCACCCAATCGGCGCCCGCGAAGCCCAGGTCCCGGCTGCCGAGCGCGAGCATCTCCACGATGTTCTGGGGCTTGAGCGTTTTCGCCTCGGTGTCCGGGAGCGACACCTCCGGTCGGTAGCCCCGAGCACTGGGTCGGATGCGGATGCCTGCGTCGCCCAGGAGCGTGAGGACGGCCTGCTCCATACGGCCCTTGGGGAGGGCGAGTCGCAGGCAAATCGATTGTCGGGACATGTGCCAGCCTCCGATGTTTGCAAAGCACAACGCCGGCCCCCGAGGGGAGCCGGCGTTGGCGAATGCATCCAGGGTCTACGAGCTACCCGTTACCTTGCGTGCGCCTCCGGCTGCCCCCGATGGAGCGGGTGATGGTGATGATGCCGGTGGTGCAAACGGGCACGCTGCATGGGCGGTAATTAACCCCCCGCCCCACCGCTGTCAACCACCCGATCGCGTGGTTGACAGGGCGAGAGACGCCGGGTAAATACCGAGCCATGATCGCACGCCACACCGCAACCCGCTGTTGTCCGCCCTGTCCGATGATGTGTGCGTGCTCCACGGGGAGCGGACGCGGTTGTGGCGCTGTGACTGCCGGGATGGAATGACACTCGATTAGTTGACCGGCACTCGGCGACTCGATCTCGGGCCCGCTTCCAATGGAAGCGGGCCCGTTTTTTTCGTCGTCCTCACCCGAAAGGGAAGGTCGCAAAGAAGAGATGGCTCAAGGCGAGCTGGTAACGGACAGGCGCATCGCCCTCGCACGAGGCTTCACCCTTTGGCTCACGGGCCTGTCGGGGGCGGGCAAGTCCACGCTTGCCACGGCCCTGGGCCGCGAGCTCGCGCGCCACGGCATCCCGGTCGAGACGCTCGACGGCGACGAGGTGCGCCAGAACCTCTCCAAGGGCCTCGGCTTCTCGCGCGAGGACCGCGACACCAACATCCGCCGCATCGGCTACGTCGCGAAGCTGCTCACGCGCAACGACGTGGTGGTGATCAGCGCGGCGATCTCCCCGTACCGCGCGGTGCGTGACGAAGTCCGTCGCGAGATCGGCGCGTTCGTCGAAGTGCACGTAAAGGCCTCGCTCGAGGAGTGCGTGCGCCGCGACACCAAGGGCTTGTACGCCCGCGCGCTGGCCGGCGAGATCGCCCAGTTCACAGGGGTCTCGGATCCCTACGAAGAGCCGCTCGCTCCGGAGCTGGTGGTCGACACGGAGCGCGAAGACGTCGCCACCAGCGCGACCCGGGTGATCGATCGCCTAGTCGAGCTGGGCTACCTCGTGGGCGGATCGGATGCTTAGCGCCCTCGAGGTGCGCGAGCGCGCCGCCGCGCTGTCCGGGGCGGATCCCGCGGCGACGCTCGCCTGGGCCGTGACGACCTTCCCCGGCAAAGTCGCCCTCACGGTCAGCTTCGGTGGGGGCGGGGTGGTCCTGGCTCACCTGCTCAGCCGGATCGACCGCTCGGTGCCCGTGATTTTTCTGGATACCCGGTTCCACTTCCGCGAGACTTACGAATTCAAGCAGCGCTTCGCCAAGCGCTACGGGCTCAATGTCGTGGAGCTCACGCCGCTCACCGACCCCGGTCCCCTCTATAAGACCGATCCGGACCGCTGCTGCTTGCTTCGCAAGGTCGAGCCCCTGGAGCGCGCCATCGTCGCATACGACGCCTGGATCAGCGCGGTGCGGCAGGACCAGTCCGCCACCCGTCGGGCCACGGAGCTGGTGGAGTACCACGAGGTCCGCGGTCGGCCGATCGTGAAAATCTTTCCGCTGGCGCACTGGAGCCGGGCCGACGTGTGGCGCTACATCCGGGAGAACGCGGTGCCATACCACCCGTTGCTCGACCAGGGCTACTCGAGCATCGGCTGCTGGCCGTGCACCAGACCCACCGCGCCGGGCGAGGCCGAGCGCGCCGGGCGGTGGAGCGGTGGCGGCAAGACCGAATGCGGGCTGCATACGTTCACCAGAAAGGCGTGAGAAAGTGAGAGGTGAAGAGTGAGCGGTAACATCACGACCATCCCGCCCCACGGCGGCATACTGGTGCAGCGCATGCTCGAAGGCGAGGAGCGGCGCGCGGCCTTGTCGCGGGCGGCGCGGCTGCCGTCCCTCACCCTCGACCCGCGCGGCGTGGCGGACCTCGGCCTGCTCGCCACCGGCGCGTACAGTCCCCTGACCGGCTTCATGACTCGCGCCGACTACCTGCGCGTGCTGCACGACATGCGCCTCGCGAGCGGCCTGCCCTGGTCGCTCCCCATCACGCTGCGGGTCGCCGACGGAGCGGGGCTGCGGGACTCGGTGGCGCTGAAGGAGACGGACGGCGGCGTTGTCGGTCTGCTGGACGTGCGGGACGTGTTCCGGCATTCGAAGGAAGAGGAAGCGGAGCTCGTCTACGGGACGACCGACGCCCAGCATCCCGGAGTGGCGCAGCTGTACGCGCAGGGCGACCTGCTGGTCGGGGGCGATGTCCGCTTGCTCGAGCGCCCGACGCCGCTCTTTCCTGAGCTGGCGCTCGATCCCGCCGACACCCGGCGCACCTTCGCCGAGCGCGGCTGGCGCAGCGTGGTCGGGTTTCAGACCCGCAATCCGGTGCATCGCGCGCACGAATACATCCAGAAGGCCGCGCTCGAGACGGTGGACGGGCTGCTGCTGCATCCGCTGCTCGGACCCACCAAGGACGACGACGTCCCCGCCGCCGTGCGCGTCTCGAGCTACCGCGTGCTGCTCGAGCGCTACTACCCGCGGGATCGCGTGCTGCTCGCCGGCTTCCCTGCAGCCATGCGCTACGCCGGTCCCCGCGAGGCCGTGTTCCACGCGCTGGTGCGCAAGAACTACGGCTGCACCCATTTCATCGTGGGCCGCGATCACGCGGGCGTGGGCAACTACTACGGGTCGTACGACGCGCAGCACATCTTCGACCGCTTCACCCCGGCCGAGCTGGGGATTCAGCCCGTGCGCTTCGAGCACACGTTCTTTTGCCGGCGCTGCGGCGGCATGGCGTCGCCCAAGACCTGCCCGCACGAAGCGACGAGTCACGTCATCCTGTCCGGCAGCAAAGTCCGGGAGATGCTGCGGAGCGGCACGCTGCCGCCGCCCGAGTTCAGCCGTCCGGAAGTAGCGCAGCTCTTGGCGGACGGATTGCGGGAGGTGGCCTCACCCCCTGTCCCCCTCTCCGCAATGCGGAGAGGGGGGACGAAAGGGAGGTACGTATGACAGTAACGATGGTGCGCGCTACGTTGCGCCGCATCGCGCGCTTCTTGCGCAAAGTCACGGCGGCGGTGCAGCCGTGGGACTGGGACGAGCTGCCGGTGCGCCACTGGTGGGACGTGTACGCGAAATGAGCGGCGAGAAGAAGTTGAGCGCGGTCGAGCGTATCAAGGAAGAGAGCGGCGGCTTGCGCGGGCATCTCGCCGCCGAGCTTGCCCAGCGCAGCACGCACGTTTCGGATGAGAGCGCGCAGCTCCTCAAGTTCCACGGCAGCTATCAGCAGGAAGATAGGGACCAGCGGCGCGCGCACCGCGGCACGGACGCGGAGCCGGCGCGCCAGTTCATGGTGCGGTGCAAGATCCCGGGCGGCGTGCTCAGCGGCCCGCAGTACCTGCTGATCGATCAGCTGGCCGACCGCTACGGCAACGGCACACTGCGCGTGACGACGCGCCAGGGAAACCAGTTCCACGGCGTGTTGAAGGGCGATCTCAAAGCGACGATTCGCGCCGTGAACGACGCCCTGGTCACGACGCTGGGCGCCTGCGGCGACGTGGTCCGGAACGTCGTGTCGTGCCCCGCACCGGTATCCGGGGGCTTGAGGGAGCAGGTGATCTCCGTCGCGCGACGCCTGTCGGATCATCTGCTGCCGCGCACCCGGGCGTACCACGAGATCTGGCTCGACGGCGAGCAGGTGGCGGGCGGGCCACCCGAGTCGGAGCCGATCTACGGGACCCGCTACTTGCCGCGCAAGTTCAAGGTGGCGTTCGCGTTTCCCGACGACAATTGCTGCGACGTCCACTCGAACGACCTCGGCTTCCTCGTAGTCCAGGAAGGCGGTCAGCTGCTGGGCTTCAACGTCCTCGTGGGTGGTGGGATGGGGAAGACGCACGGCAAGGAAGACACCTATCCGCGGCTCGCCGACACGCTGGGATTCGTCAGGTTCGGGCAGGCTGTGGAGGTTGCCGAAGCGGTCGTCAAGGTTCAGCGCGATCACGGCAACCGCGGCGATCGGCGGCACGCCCGGCTCAAGTACCTCCTGGATAAAGAGGGGCTCGACTGGTTCCGTCAGCAGGTCGAGCGGCGGCTGGGTCGCCGGCTTGCGCCGGCCGCCGACATCGATGTGTCGGGCATCGCCGATCACCTCGGGTGGCACGCGCAGGAGCGCGGGCGCTCATTCCTGGGCCTGTTCATCGAGAACGGGCGCATCCGCGACGACGGTGACCGGCGGCTGCGCAGCGCGGTTCGCCGCGTCGTCGAGACGCTCGGCGCGGGTGTCCGGCTCACGCCGCAGCAGAATCTCCTGATCACCGACGTCCCGGATCGCTGCCGTGGGCTCGTCGAGCGCATCCTGAGCGACCACGGCGTCGCGGCCGAGCCGACGCCGTGGCCGGTGCGCCGCTGGTCGATGGCGTGTCCAGCCCTGCCGACCTGCGGTCTCGCCCTCGCCGAGGCCGAGCGGGCGCTACCCGACGTGGTCACCGAGCTCGAGCGCGAGCTCGAGACGCTCGGCGTGGCGGACGCGGCGCTCACGGTTCGCATGACCGGCTGCCCGAACGGCTGCGCCCGGCCGTACACGGCGGACCTGGCGTTCGTGGGCCGCTCGCTCAACAAGTACGCGGTGTTCGTGGGCGGCAGCATGCTGGGCACGCGGCTCGGCACGCAGTACGCCGATCTCGTGCCGCGCGACCGGCTCGTCGCGACGGTGCGGCCACTGTTCGAGCGCTATCGCGACGAGCGGCTCGAGGACGAACGGTTCGGCGACTTCTGCGACCGGGTCGGGGTCGAGGCGCTGCGCTCCGCCCTCCCCGTGATCCAATGACCGCGTTTTATCCGGTGTTTCTCGACTTGCGCGGCCGGCGCGCCGTCGTGGTCGGCGGCGGCGCCGTGGCCGAGCAGAAGGTGCGCGGGCTGGTCGCGGCGGGCGCGCACGTCACCGTGGTGAGCCCCGACGTGACGCCGGCGCTGGGAGCGCTGGTTGGGCGCAACGCCATCGAGGTCAAGCGCCGGCCGTATCGCAGGGGCGATCTCGAGGGTGCGTGGCTCGCGATTGCGGCAACGGACGATCGCGGCACGAACGGCACCGTCTGGGCGGAGGCCGAGCAGCTGGGTGTGCCGCTCAACGCGGTGGACGACCTCGAGCATTGCAGCTTCATTGCGCCCGCCGTGCATCGGGAGGGAGATATCACGGTCGCCGTCTCGACCGCGGGCAAGAGCCCCGCACTCGCGGTGCGGCTGCGCCAGCGCATCGCCCGGCTCGTGGGGCGCGCCGAAGCGCGGCTGTGCGAGCTGTTGGGCGAGCTCCGGCCGGAGCTGGCGGAGCGGGTGCCGGATGCGCCTGCCAGAACGGATCTCTGGTACCGGATCGTGGACTCGGACGTGATCGACTTCGTGCGGCGGGGGGATATCGAGGGGGCGCGGGGGCGGATAGCAGAGCTCGTCGGTCCTCACCCCCTGTCCCCCTCTCCCTTCGGGAGAGGGGGGATGGTCTATCTGGTCGGAGCCGGCCCGGGCGACCCCGGCTTGATCACGGCGAAGGGCCTCGAGCTGCTGCGATCGGCCGACGTGGTGGTGTACGATCGGCTCGTCTCGCCCGCGCTCCTTGCCCAAGCACCGGCTGAGGCCGAGCGGATCTTACGGGGGACCGATCAACAGGACGTCAACGCGTTGCTCATCGACCGAGCTCAAGAGGGGCTCAACGTCGTTCGCCTCAAAGGTGGCGATCCGTTCGTGTTCGGCCGCGGCGCCGAAGAGTGCGAGGCGCTGCGCGCCGCCGCCGTGCCGTACGCGGTCATCCCCGGCGTGACGTCGGCCACCGCGGTGCCCGCCGCCGCTGGCATTCCCGTCACCCACCGGCGTGTGGCATCGGGCTTCGCGGTGGTGGCGGGGCACGAATGCGACGGACGGTCCGACCTCGATTGGGAGGCGCTCTCCCGGGTGCCCACGTTGGTGGTGCTGATGGGACTGGCGGCGCTCCCCGACGTCGTCGCCCGGCTGCGGGCCCAGGGGGCGCCGGCCGACACACCGGTCGCGGTGATCGCGAGCGGCACGCTTCCGGAGCAGCGCACGGTCGTGGGAACGCTCGACGATATCACGGAGCTCGTCGCGGCGGTGGCGCTCGAGCCGCCCGCCACGATCGTGGTCGGCGAGGTGGTACGGGTGGGATTGACGCAACCCCCACCGTGGTTAGTATCCCACGCATGAGCAGCCGTATCGTGCACCGGCCGATTACGAGCATTACCATCCGACTCTTTGCGAGAGGCGGCGTGCCGGCACTCGGCTGACGGATACTCGATCCCGGACCATGCACGGCGCGGCCTCTCGAAGCTCGAGAGGCCGCGCGTGCTTTTGATGGAGGCGGCCATGAGTCTGCGGCTGTACGACACGACGCTGCGCGACGGCACCCAGCGGGAAGGCCTGTCGCTCTCGGTGGACGACAAGCTCAAGATCGCGCGACGGCTGGATGAGCTTGGCGTGCACTATATAGAAGGCGGTTGGCCGGGATCGAATCCCAAGGATGCCGAGTTCTTCCGGCGGATCCGGCGGGAGCCGCTGCGCCAGGCCAAGGTCGCCGCGTTCGGAATGACCCGTCGGGCCGGCGTGCGGTGCGACGACGATACCAACCTCGCCGCCCTGCTCGCGGCCGAGACCCCGGTCGTGACCCTCGTGGGGAAGAGCTCGACCCTGCACGTCGAGCGGGTGCTCGAGGTGAGCCGTGACGAGAATCTCCGCATGATCGCGGAGAGCGTGACCTACCTGCGTGACCGGGGCAGAGCAGTGATCTACGACGCGGAGCATTTCTTCGACGGCTGCCGCCTGGACCAGGAGTACGCCCTCGCGACGCTGCGCGCGGCGGCGGGCGCCGGCGCGGACTGCATCGTCTTGTGCGATACGAATGGTGGCGAGCTCCCAGAGGTTGTAGAGCAGCGAGTCCACGACGTCCGCGCCCGGCTCGGCACTCCGCTCGGCATTCATCCCCACAACGACAGTGGCCTCGCAGTGGCAAACGCCCTGGCGGCGGTGCGCGCCGGGTGTGTCCACGTGCAGGGAACCATCAACGGCTACGGCGAGCGCTGCGGGAACCTGGACTTGATCCCGCTCGTGGCCACGCTGCAGCTCAAGCTCGGCTACGATGTTCTGCCACCCGATCAGCTGCGCCGCCTGACCGAGGTGGCCCACTTCGTGGCATCGGTCGCCAACTTGAACCCCGACGCGCACGCCCCGTACGTCGGCGCCAGCGCGTTCGCGCACAAAGGCGGCATTCACGTAGCGGCAGTGGCAAAGCTGCCGGAGAGCTACCAGCACATCGATCCGGCGCTCGTCGGCAACGAGATGCGGGTCGTGGTGAGCGAGCTGTCGGGGCGCCAGAACGTGCGGCTGCGGGCTGGGGACTTGGGGCTCGGGGGGGGGGATCGGGACTCGGACGCGGAGATCTTGCGAACGGTGAAGCAGCTCGAGTTTCAAGGCCACCAGTTCGCAGGAGCCGACGGCTCATTCGAAATGCTGGTGCGGCGCTCGGCCGCCGACTATCGCCCGCCGTTCGAGCTACTGGGGTTCACGGTGATCGTCGAGGGGCGGAGCAGAGGGACGACGACCGCACAGGCGATGGTCCAGCTGCGGGTGGACGGGGAAGTGATCCACACGGCCGCCGAGGGGGCGGGCCCGGTGAACGCGCTCGATTGCGCGGTGCGCAAGGCGCTCTTGCCGCGCTACCCGGAGCTCGCCGACGTGCACCTGGTGGATTACAAGGTGCGCATCGTGGACGAGCACCTCGGCACCGCCGCCCGGCCGCGCGTGGTGGTCGAGTCGGCCCGCGGCGCGGAGCGGTGGAGCACCATGGGGTGCTCGGAGAACATCATCGAGGCGAGCTGGCAGGCGCTGAGGGACGGGCTCGAGCTCCCCCTGCTACGAGCTCACACCGCCGCCGCTTCCTCCGCCGCCGCCGGCTCCGCCGCCACCGGCGCCGTGTAGGGCACCACCTTGCGGAAGAGGTCGCGGTAGCGCTGCCATGAGTCCAAGATCACCCGCGCCCGCGTGCTGCCCGTCGCCGCCAGGTGCTCGCGCACCAGATCCAGCACGACGGCCTCATCGGACGACTCGAGCGCCCGCACTTGGACCATGTCGCTGTTCAACCGGGCCGCGAAGGTCTCAGCTTCGTCGAGCACATAAGCAATGCCGTTCGACATTCCGGCGGCGAAGTTGCGCCCCACGGGACCGAGCACGACCACGACGCCCGCGGTCATGTACTCGCAGCAGTGCGCCCCGGCACCCTCGATCACCGCCACCGCGCCCGAGTTGCGCACCGCGAACCGGTCTCCCGCGCGTCCGGCTGCGAACAGCTTGCCCGCCGTGGCGCCGTACAGCACGGTGTTGCCGAGCAGGACCTGCTGGTCGCCCGTACCCGCCAGCACGCTCTCTCGGAACGGGCGGATCACGATCTCGCCGCCCGAGAGGCCCTTGGCGACGTAGTCGTTCGCGTCGCCCTCGAGCTCGAGCCGCATCCCCGGTAGCGCGAAGGCCCCGAAGCTCTGGCCCGCGCTACCGCGGAACCGCAGGCGAATGGAGCCGGCGGGGAGCCCGACGTTACCGACCCGGTCGGCGATACGGCCGGCGATGCGCGCCCCCACCGTCAGATGGTGGTTGCCGATGTCGTACACGCCCGCAAACGGCCGGCCCTCGTCCAAGCGGGCCCCGAGCGTCTCGAGGATCTCCTCGTCCAGCGACTCCACACCGGGGCGATCGTTGCGTGCCACGGTGCGACGCCGCGGGGCGTCGCGGTCCGCCGCCGGGTCGGCGAGCAGCAGCGAGAGATCGAGCATCTGCGCCCGTGGTACCTCCGGGCGGTCCACCCGCTCGAGCAGTTCCGCCCGCCCGATGACGTCGTCGAGCGTGCGATAGCCCAGCTCGGCGAGAATGCGGCGCACATCCTCGGCGATCCAGGTGAAATAGGCCACCACCTGCTCCGGCGTGCCTGTGAACTTTTTCCGTAGCTCGGGGCGCTGCGTCGCGATTCCCGTGGGGCAGCTGTTGAGGTGGCACTGCCGCGCCATGTCGCAGCCGATCGCCACGAGACCCGCGGTGCCGAACCCGTAGGTCTCCGCGCCGAGCAGCGCGGCGATGACCACATCGCGCCCGGTGCGCAAGCCGCCGTCGGTCCGCACCTCGATCCGGTGGCGCAGGCCGTTCTCGACGAGCAGCGCCTGCGTCTCCGCGAGCCCCAGCTCCCACGGCGAGCCGGCATGTTTAATCGACGACAGCGGCGACGCCCCCGTCCCGCCGTTGTGGCCCGAGATGAGCACGTAGTCGGCGTATGCCTTCGCGACGCCCGCCGCCACGCGCCCGACCCCCGCTTCGGCCACGAGCTTCACGCCGACGCGTGCGCGGGGATTCACCTGTTTCAAGTCGTGAATCAACTGCGCCAGGTCCTCGATCGAGTAGATGTCGTGGTGCGGCGGCGGCGAGATAAGCGGCACGCCCGCCACCGAGTGCCTGAGGCGCGCAATCAGCGCCGTGACTTTGTGTCCGGGGAGCTGACCACCTTCGCCAGGCTTCGACCCCTGGGCCATTTTGATCTCGAGCTCGTCGGCGCGTACCAGATAGTGCGTCGTCACGCCGAAGCGCCCCGACGCCACCTGTTTGATGCGGTTGTCGGCGCGGTCGCCGTTCTCGAGCGGGGCGTAGGTATCGGGATCCTCACCGCCCTCGCCCGAGTTGGAGCGGGCCCCCATGCGGTTCATGCCGATCGCGAGCGTGCGATGCGCCTCGGGCGACAGCGCGCCCAAGGACATCGCCGTCGAAATGAAGCGCCGGCGGATCGTCTCGGCGGGCTCCACTTCGTCGAGCGGGATCGGCGTGCCCGCACGGATGGCGAGCAGATCGCGCGGGCTGGCCGGGAGCCGTGCCGCCACGCGTGCCTTGAAGCCGTCGTATGCCTCGGGAGTGTTCTTCTCCACGGCCGTTTGCATCGCCCGCACCAGGGGAGGCGACCAGCCGTGGTCCTCGCCGTCGCGGCGATAACGTATGCGCCCATGGTCGGGCAGGGCATCGGGCGTGGCGCTTTCGGGGTAAGCCACCCGCTGGCGCGCCAGCACGTCCTCGGCGATCTCGGCGAACCCGATCCCGCCGATCGTCGACACGGTGCCGGTGAAGCAGCGGTCGATCACCTCGGCACCGAGGCCCAGGGCCTCGAAGATCTGGGCGCCGCAGTACGACGAGAGCGTGGAGATGCCCATCTTGGAAAGGATCTTGAGCAGTCCCTTCTCGGCCGCGGCGCGGAACTTGGCGGGGGCGGTGTCCGCCTCGATGTGCCGCCGCACCGATTCGAGCGCCAGCCAGGGATGGACCGCCTCGGCCCCGAATCCGATGAGGGCGGCGAAGTGGTGCACGTCCCAGGCGTCGCCCGCTTCGGCGACGAGGCTGACCCGCGTGCGCCGCCCCTTGCGGAGCAGGTGTTGGTGCACGGCGCCGACGGCGAGCAGCATCGGCAGCGGGGCGCGCTCGCGGTCGGCCGCGCGGTCGCTGATCACGATAATCTGCGCGCCCTGCTCGACGGCGCCGCCGGCCGTGCGGCACAGGGCGTCGAGCGCGGCGCACAGCGACTCGGGGCCGCCCGCCGCCTGCCACGTCGCATCCAGCGTCACGGCCTGCGCGCCGACCAGGCCGCGCAGCGCCGCCATCTCGTCCTCGAGCAGCACGGGGTGCTCGTTCCGCACCAGCCGCAGCCCCGAGGGGCGGTCGGCGAGCAGCGAGCCGCGGCGACCCAGATGCATCCGCAACGACATCACGAGCGTCTCGCGCAACGGGTCGATCGGCGGGTTCGTGACCTGGGCGAACCGTTGGCGCAGGTATGCGTACAGGCCCGGAGGCACGCGGGCGAGCGGCGGAATCGGCGTGTCGTCGCCCATGCTCCACACGGCATCCTGCCCGTCGCCGCCCATCGGCTCGAGCACGTAGCGCAAGTCTTCGAAGCTCCAACCGAACGCGAGCTGGCGCGTGACGATCTCGGTCTCTGGAACGACGGCGGTCGGCGCGGTGGGCCGCAACGGCCGGATGCTCTTCGCCGCCCAGCGCGCGTACGGACGGCGCCGCGCCACCTCGCGCTTGGCCTCCGCGTTGTGGAGGATCGCCTTGCGCCTGGTGTCCACCACCAGCAGCTCGCCTGGGCCGAGTCGCCCGCTCTCGACTACGCTGGCGGGGTCCAAGTCCACGAGCCCGACCTCGGAGCCCGCCACGACCAGACCGTCGCGGGTGATCTTGTAGCGGCAGGGGCGCAGCCCATTACGGTCCAGCGCGGATCCGACCATCACGCCGTCCGAGAAGGCGAGCGCCGCCGGCCCGTCCCACGGCTCCACCAGGCAGTCGTGGAACTCGTAGAAGCCGCGCAGCGCGGGCTCCATCTCGACCGCCCCCTCGTGCGCCTCCGGCACGAGCATCATGAGGGCGTGCACGGGGTCCCGGCCTGAGCGCACCAGCAGCTCGAGCGCGTTGTCGAGGCTGGTCGAATCGCTCCCCTCCGCCCAGATCACCGGCTTCAGCCGGTCGACGTCTTCGTCCCACAGCGGTGCGGCGAGCGCCGGCTCGCGCGCGCGCATCGCGTTGCGATTCCCCCACAGCGTGTTGATCTCGCCGTTGTGCGCGAGCAGCCGGAACGGCTGGGCCAGGGGCCAGCTGGAGGTCGTATTGGTCGAGTAGCGCTGGTGGAACACGGCGAGCGCCGTCTGGAAGTCCGGCGACTCCAAGTCCGGGAAGAACGCGCCGAGCTGAGTCCCGGTGAGCAGCGCCTTATAGACGATGGTGCGCGCCGACAGGGAGCACACAAAGAAGGGTTCGAGTCCCGGTCCGGCGTCCGCCACGCGGGCGTCGATCGTCTTGCGCGCGAGGTAGAGGGCCCGCTCCCACGCGGCGACGTCACCGCGCCGGTCGGCCGGCGGACCGATGAGCACCTGGCGGACAGTGGGACAGGTGGCGCGCGCGCCCGCGCCCAGCACGTCGAGGCGCAGCGGGACCTCGCGCCATCCCAGCACGCGCGAGCCCTCGCCCTCGAGCACGTCCTCGATGATGGCGGTGACGCGCGCGAGCGCCGTGGCCTCGCGCGGCAGAAAGAACATCCCCACGGCGAACGGCTCGCCGGGTTCGAGCGGGAGCCCGCGCCGCAGCGCCTCGCGGTAGAACAGCGGTCCGGGGATCTGCGTGAGCACGCCGGCGCCGTCGCCCGAGCTATCGGTGGCCGCGGCGCCCCGGTGCGCGACGCGCTTCAGCGCCTCGAGCGCCAGGCGCGTCACAGCGTGCGAGCGCTCTCCCGACGCGCGCGCCACGAACCCGACGCCGCACGCGTCCTGCTCGCGCCACGGGTCGAGGTCCGGTGCGCGAGCGTGCCTCCAGCGCGTGTTCCCTCCGGGCATCGCGTATCCTCCGGTGCTAACGGCTGCTGGTCAAAAAGAAGGCCCGCTCTAGCGAGCGGGCCGCGGTGTCTGGGTTCGTTTACACGCCTACGCCGCCCGCTCGCTCCCATCGGGGGGAGCCGGATTCAGATTGGCGACGGTCTTCGGCGAACAGTGCATCATCGATTCATGACCACCCAAAGGAATTAACCCGATCCTACTAAATATTCACGACGCGGTATAAATATACCCGCCTGTTCGAATCGGTCAAGGGGTCCGCTCCACCAGGTGCTGCAGCTCCCCGAAGGGGATGAGCAGCTCCGTCATCGTGCCGTACGTCCCGCGCTCCCGCAGCTCGGTCACGAGCCGTCGCACCAGTCCCAGTGACGCCTGTACGATGCGGGGGCCGAGGCTCGCCCGCCGCACGCCCAGGCGCTCGAGCTCCGGCAGGGGCGGGGCCGGGGGCCCCGCGATCACGTTGAGGGGACCGGCGAGCTCGCGGACGAGCCGCCCGATCGTCTCGGCGTCGCTCACGTGGGGGACGAACAGGCAGTCGGCGCCGGCGGCCAGGTAGCCGTTGGCCCGCCGCACCGCCGCGGTGAAGCGCTCTTCCGGCGACCAACGTTTCACTTCGAACGCGTCGGTGCGCGCGTTCACCACTAACGGCACCCGCGCCGAGAGGGCTGCATCGCGCACCGCTCGGATGCGGTCCGCCTGCAGCTCGGGATCGAGCAGCGTGCCTTCGTTGGTGCCGTCTTCGAGGTTGAGTCCGACGGCGCCCGCGGCCATCACGCCGCGCGCCGTCTCGACGGCGGCCGCGACCGTGGCGCCGTAACCTCCCTCCACATCCGCCGTCACCGGCACGCGCACGGCCGCGACGATGCGTCGGATCACGGCCAGCATCTCCCCCCGGCTGATCCGCTCGCCGTCGGGGTAGCCGAGCGCCCACGCGATGCCGGCGCTGGTGGTGGCGATGGCCGGAAACCCCGCTGCTTCCACCAGGCAGGCGGTCGCCACGTCCCAGGCGTTGGGGAGCACCAGCATGCGCGGTCCGGTGTGCAGCTGCCGCAACGCATCCGCCTGCTCGCGTGGACTGGGCTTCATGATTCCTCCTGGCTCATAGCGGGCGCCACGTGCGCCGATTTGATACAGGGAAACTTGGCACGTGTCGTGAACACATGTGAGGTCTCTCACGCGTCGTGCTCGCGCGGCACGTGCCACGCCGGACCGCGCGCGGCATATCGCTTGCCACCCTCCGCTCGCGAGCCCGTACTCCTAGCCGTCCAAACCCTGAGGAGGAAGTATGAAGAACGTGACACTGGTTGCGCTGGCGCTGTCGTTGGCGCTGGCCGCTTGCTCTGACTCCAATACCGGAACGGTGAGCTTCGCGCTCACCGCTCGCCAGGCTGCGGCCCCGGCGGCGAGTGCCGCGTTCTCGAGTGCCGCAGCCGCGCCCAGCGTGGCCGCTGCCGGCGACAGCACGGTCATCATGCTCGGCAACGACTCGATCGTCATCCGGAGCGCGCAGCTCGTGCTGCGCAAGGTCGAGCTCAAGCGCTCGGACGTCGCGTCCTGCGATGCGGTCGCCGGAAACGACGACTGCGAAGAGTTCGAGACCGGCGCCACGCTCGTGACGCTGCCGCTCGGCAGCGCCACCATCGCGCAACAGGTGTGGGTTGCCGCGCCTCCGGGCACGTTCGACGCGCTCGAGTTCGAGATCCATAAGCCCAGCTCCAGCGAGGACGCGGCGTTCATCGCGGCCAATCCCGACTTTGCGGCCATCTCGATCCGCGTGACGGGCACGTACAGTCAGGCCGGCACGCGCTCGAGCTTCACCTTCACGTCCGATGTCGATCAGAGCGAGGAAGCGAGCCTGGTCCCACCGGTGACGGTGCAGAACGGGCAGGGCCTGACCGTGACGCTGCGCGCAGACATCTCGGGTTGGTATGTGAATGCCGTCAAGACGGCGCTGGTCGATCCCGCATCGGCGAACAAGGGCGGCGCGAATGAGAGCGTGGTGGCGAACAATATCCAGAACTCCTTCAACGCGTTCGAAGACGACAACCACGACGGTCTCGAGGGCTGAGGCCGGCCGAGGTGGCACGGTGGCCACCGGCGGCTAAGTTTGGGACATCCAAACCAGCCGCCGGTGGCCAGCATGATTTTCCGCACGATCTCCCGTTTCGTCGTTAGCGTCGTCGTCCTCTCGGGACCGCTCGTCGCCCAGAGCGCGCCGGCGCCGTCGCTCGCGGTCCATACCATCTGGGGCTCCCGCGAGCTCGCGAGCGACCTGGTGGAGCTCTCCTGGATGAAGGACGGCAAGTCCTACACGACGGTCGAGGAAGACGCCTCCGGCAACACCGATCTGTATCGGGTGGACGCCGTCACGGGAGCGAAGCAGCTGCTGGTACGCGGTGCCGACCTGGTGCCCGCCGGCGGCCGCCACGCCGTCGCCATCGAGGAGTACCACTTCTCCGGCGACGAGTCGAAGCTGCTCGTGTTCACCAATTCGGTCCGCGTGTGGCGCCAGAACACCAAGGGCACGTTCTACGTGTGGGACCTGGTGGCCAGGCGACTGCTGCCGGTGAGCGCCAAGGCCGGCTACCAGCAGTTCGCCAAATTCTCGCCCGACGGTCGCCGGGTGGCATTCGTGCGCGACAACAACATCTACGTGACCGACCTCGCGACCGGCGCCGAGACGGCGCTCACCGCCGACGGTGGCGAGAACGTGATCAACGGCACCTCCGACTGGGTGTACGAGGAGGAGCTCGACCTGCGCGACGCGTTCCGCTGGAGCCCGGACGGCAGCCGCATCGCGTTCTGGAGGCTGGACCAGAGCGCGATCCGACCCTTTTACCTTGAGGATCTCGACTCACTGTACGCCCGGCTCGTGCCGGTGCACTACCCCAAGAGCGGAATGCCCAACTCCGAGGTGAAGATCGGCGTCGCCGAGCTCGGCACGGGGCGGACCGCGTGGATCGACCTCGGGGCGGATACAGACATCTACGTCGCCGCCATGGACTTCGCGGCCTCCCCCGACGAAATCTTTCTCACCCGGCTCAACCGTCATCAGAACCGTCTGGACCTGCTGCTGGCGGATGCCCGGACCGGCGCCTCGCGCGTGATCATGACCGACAGCGACTCGGCGTGGGTCGACGCCAACCAGCCTCGCTGGCTCGCGGGCGGCAAGCAATTCTTGTTCGTCTCGGAGCGGGACGGCTACGACCAGGTCTATCTGTTCAATCGGGACGGATCGCTGGTGCGGCGCGTCACGCCGGGCGGGTGGGACGTGTTCGAGCTGCTCGGCGCGGACGAGCAGGCCAAGGTGCTGTATTTCACCGGCGCTATCGACGGCCCGCTCACCCGGCCGCTGCTCCGCGTCGGGCTCGACGGCAAGGGACTGACGCGGCTTTCGACCGAGCCGGGGACGCACGCCGTGGAGTTCGATCCGACGTTCACCCGCTACGTCGACACCTACTCCCGGGCCGGTGTCCCCCCGGTCCAAACGCTGCGGCGCGCGAACGGCGCCCTGGTGCGCACCGTCGCGGACGACGCGAAGCTCGCGGCCAAGGTGGCGGCCCTGGGCCTCAACCGGCCGGAGTTCATCACGATCCCCACGGCCGAGGGCGTCCAGTTGAACGCCTGGATCATCAAGCCGAAGGGGTTCGATCCATCCCGCCGCTATCCACTGCTCATGAACGTGTACGGCGGGCCCGGCTCCCAGACGGTGACCGACTCGTGGGGCGGACCCAACTACCTGTGGCACCAGCTGCTCGCGCAGGACGGCTACTTGGTCGCGAGCGTCGACAATCGCGGCACGGGCGGACGCGGCGCGCGCTTCATGAAGATGACCTACCTGCACCTCGGTCGCTACGAGACGGCCGACCAGATCGCCGCGGCGCGCTGGTTTTCCCGGCAGCCGTACG
>Ga0209056_10001780_pt1 | contig 23568 bp, 14 predicted proteins | sample GraSoiAngelo_114_FD_185876 | JGI IMG/M metagenome (GOLD analysis project Ga0209056, IMG submission 185876) | Grasslands soil microbial communities from the Angelo Coastal Reserve, California, USA - 14_0903_13_40cm (SPAdes) (version 2) | ecosystem: Environmental > Terrestrial > Soil > Grasslands... | reverse complement strand
ATCGCGGAAGTATCCGAAGACAGAGCCGTGGTAGTTGTTGGTGCCCTGCTTGGTGATCATATTGATAGCGGCGCCTTCGGAGCGGCCGTTTTCCGCAGAGAACCTCTGAGTGCTGATCTGGAATTCTTCCACGGCTTCCAAGGGAAGCTGCATTACGGGTCCTCCGACCGTGTTGTCCTTGTTATCCACGCCGTTGACCGTAACGTTTACGTTGCGGCCACCCGCGCCGTTCACGGAAAGGATCGCGTAGCGATTTTTCGTGGGATCGTAGGAATCAGTAGCCTTGACACCTGGGGCCAGGTACGCAAGGTTGGCCACGTCGCGTCCGACCATCGGAAGTTCTTCTACTTCAGTGGGGGTAATAGTCTGGCTGACACTCGTCTTCAATTGGTCTATAAGCGGAGCCTCGCTAGTCACTTCAATGATTTCACTTGTCGCCCCGGGTTTCAGCTCTGCGTTGGCGGTGGCGGTTTGTCCGATAAAGGTTTCGATTGTTTCCGTCACGGTCCCGAAGCCATCTTTGCTGACGGTCACGGTGTAAGTGCCAACCGGCAGCAATTCAAATCTGTAGTAACCCTCGTCCGAGGTAGTCGTTGTTCGCGACACATCGGTAGCCTTGTTCTTCGCCACGACGTGAGCTCCGGATACCACGGCACCAGACTTATCCGTGACGGTACCCTGGATCGTGGCGCTTGCCGTTGCCTGGGCGAACGCGTTGCCGCTCCCCAGGCTAAGAAGCAGAAGCCCAACGAAAAGTACGTACACAAGCTTTCTCATTTTCAATTCCCCCCTGATGCAGCTAAGCTGCGACCACTCTCTCGCTACGACCACCTGTCGAATGAACCGCCCTGATTTCGGGCAGACTGAGCTGGAGAGCCCAGGCCGAAAAAAGCACCGTGAGAACATCCCGAGACTTCCCCCACCCAAAGGGAAGGACCCTCTGACTCGACCCTTAGTAAGTACCGTTGAAGATGACCGCGGCCAACGTTTCATAAATCGAACTCAACTCCCTGAAATTGAGTCCGCGCCCTGCATACAGCTCGTCTAAGCACGGGCATTTTACATACCATTGAGACATCTACGCAAGCTATTGAAAAACAATAACATAGCGCATGACGTGGCGGTCTTTTAGTCAGAATATAGAAGAATGCATTGCGAAACATACGAGAAATCATATCTCACGAAACCCAGTGCTCGCCTTTGTCTTGCTTGCGCCGAGCCCGTGAAATACAGTCTCGATGTGGATTTCGTCCTCCCGCCCTTTGAACCGCACCCGCTATTAAAAAACGGCCACGCAATGACCATCGTCTCGGCTTTTGTTCCCAGGCGGTTCGCTATCCCGCCCGCCGAAGCCAGGCTCTTCCAGGTCGATCCGGAGTCCCGCGTGCTCGCCCATTGCCACTGGCAACCCGGGAAGCACAAGGACGCGCCCGTTATCATCATCGTTCATGGCCTTGAGGGTTCCAGCGACGGAAACTACGTTCGCGGCATTGCGGAGAAGGCCTTCCATCGCGGCTTCCACGTCGTGCGCGTGAACCAGCGCAATTGCGGCGGCACGGAGGCCCTGACGCCCACGTTGTACAATTCCGGCATGAGCGCGGATTATCGCGCCGTCTTCGAGGAGCTTTCAAACTCCGACGGCTTTGAGCAGATCTTCTTCGCCGGCTACTCGATGGGTGGAAATCTGGTGACCAAGATGGCGGGAGAGTTTGGCGCCGCCGTGCCAAAAGCTTTGTGCGCCGTCTGTTCCGTCTGCCCCGCTCTCGACCTTGCCGCTTGCGCCGACGCACTCGAGCGCGCGGAAAATTATCTTTACCAGCGCCGCTTTGTAAGCGGCCTAATGTCCCGCTACGCCAGAAAGCATGAATTGTTCCAGGAGCGCTACCCGATTCGCGGCCTTGCGCCTGTTCGAACCCTGCGTCAATTTGACGACGTCATCACCGCGCCGCAATTCGGCTATCGCGACGCACAAGACTATTACGAAAACGTCGGCGCGAAACGCGTCGTCACTCAGGTCCGCCTGCCCACGCTGATGATCACCGCGCAGGACGACCCCTTCGTCCCCTACGCTTCCTTCCTGGCCGCCAAAATCAGCGAGAATCCCGCCATTCAGTTTCTGGCGCCCAAGCATGGCGGCCATTGCGGCTTCATCTCAAAGCACTCAGGCCCTGAGCGTTTCTGGGCCGAGCAGCGGATCGTCGATTTCTGCTCTTCGATCGCAGCGCGCGAGCGAAGCCCAGGCGGACTCCCCCAAGTAATCACTAAAACTGAGCATTGAGCACTGCGCACAAACTCATCCCAGCGGCTTTTCCAACGACGCCGCAAATCCGGCCGTCAAAAGCCGCGCCGGTCCATCCGCGGCAATCACCATGTCGTCTTCGCAGCGCATCCCGAATTCGCCGGGAATATAAATCCCCGGCTCATTCGAAAACGTCATGCCCGGTTCAAGCACGGTCTTGCTTCCTCGCACCAGATAAGGATGTTCGTGGCCGTCGAGTCCAATCCCATGCCCCAGTCGGTGCGTAAAATACTTGTAGTCCGGTCCATAACCGGCGTCGGTGATCACCTTGCGCGCAGCGTCATCTACTGTGCCTGACAGCCTTCCGGTTCGCGCCGCATCGAGCGCCGCATCCTGCGCTTTGCGCACGATTTCGTAGACGCGCGCCACTTTTTCCGGCGCCTTGCCGAAAACCCCCGTGCGTGTTACGTCCGACTGGTAGCCATCCACTGCGCAGCCTCCGTCGATCAGCACAACGTCGCCCTCTTTCAGTTTTTGCGGCTTGATCGTGCCGTGCGGCAGCGCCGCGGACGCGCCCAGCAGAACCAGCGTTCCGCCGTGCAAACCCATTTTCGAAAAACCCGCTTCCACCAGCTTGCCGATGTCCTCTTGAGACATCCCTTCCTTCAGCGAAGCGAACACCGCCCGAAAAACGTCAAACGTTGCCTCGCAGGCCAGCCGCATCAACTCAAGTTCGTGATCCGATTTCCGTCCCCGGCATGCGATCGTCACTGGATCGGCGGAAATGCATTGGAACCCCGGAGCCACCGCGTGAAAATGATCGAAAAACGCGAACGCTGCAGTTTCTTCCACGCCTACGCGTCCCGTTCGAATCCCGCGGTCCGCCAAAGCCGCCGCAGCGATTTTCGTGGGGCTCTCGTCTTCTTGCCAGGCGCGCACTTCCGCGGCAAACGTCAGCTTCTCCCGCATTCGCCCTTCTTCGAATGCGGGTACGACCACGATCGGGTCGCCCGTCCGCGGCAGAATCAGCGCCAGCAGCCTCTCGCTGATTCCCCAGCGGATGCCCGTGAAGTAGTAGAGGGACGTGCCGGGAGCAATGAACAAAGCATCGTATTTCGGGTCCGACTCCGACATTAATTTTTGCGCCTGCAACATCCGCCCATGGAATTCATCGGCAGTGATTGGCCGCACTCGTCCACCCAGCGGCTTCAGCCCCTCAAAAGCTTTCGGCAGCGCACCGGAAACGTCTCCTTCTGCGGCGCCGCGCGCCGCCGGCGTGAGCGCCAGCGCGGAGGCAGCCGCCGCGCCAATCAATAATTGGCGCCGTGAAGGTTTGTAAGTCTGTTCTTGATTTGGTTTGTTCATGGCAGGAAAGAGATTTATCTGGACAAAGCGTGCCTTGTCAAGGCACATCGAAGCGGAAAAACGAGAAAGGGACAGAGTTAATTCTGCCCCTTTCTCGAACCGATTTTCTGGCTGTGTCTAATTCGACGGCGAGTTTTGCGAATTCGGATCGGCAGGCGCTTGATCCGCATTCGAACGCTGTCGCGATCTTTTCCCCGGCAGGTAAGTAATATCCAGCGGCTGTTGCAGCGTAAAATCCAGCCGCGTCTCCGACGGGATCTTCACCTGCTGTCCTTTGGTGAAGACCTGCACTCCCGTGCCGGCTCCACCGCCCACTGCCGCGCCGATCGCCGCGCCTTTTCCGCCTCCGGCCACCGCGCCAATCAGCGCGCCCAGCGCCGCTCCGCCGCCAATCCTTTCCGCGGACTGCTTGCCGCGGGAAGTTCCTGACTGCTTCACGTCGCTGCTGACCACGTTGTAAGTCTTTCCTTGAAAGACGATGCTGCTCAACTCAAGTCCGAGCTCACTGCGGCCCGTCACACGGCCCGCGGACTTTGCATCCACAAGCTTGACGTAAGCATCCGCCCCGCTGGGCACAATCACTCGACTGTCCACCACGATCGGCGCGTCCAGCGAAGCCTTGAACACCTGGCCAGATTGGTTCGTCTTCGAATCGATGCTGTCGATCGTTCGAACCGTCACAATCGTATTCGCCGGCACCGTCACGGTCACCGGTTGCGGTGGCGAAGGAGGCGCCGGTGGCGACGGAGGAGGCGCAGCCGCGGCCACCGGCTCCGCCATCGAACTTGCAGGAGAAGCAGCCGCAGTTTGCCGCGATTTTTCCGCCTTGGCGGAGTTTTTCGTTCTTGCGGCGCGCCTGGCTGGCGCGGCTTCAGGAGTTGGCGCAGCGGCTTGCGGCACGGAAATCTGCGCTGTGGCCACGCTCATCTGATCATTCACACGGCTCACTCCGTTGGTCTCCGATGCAATCTTGTAAGCCGCCAGCCGTGCTGCGTCATCCGGCACCTGTCCGGTCAACGTTACTTCTCCCTGTTTGCTGACCACGTCCACGGTCGCGATTTTCAGCGTCGGGTCAGAAAACATTTTTGCTTTGATGTCCGTGGTGATCGCGTCATCGCTCGGCTTGCCAATCCGCGAGCACGAGACGCTCATCGTCAGCATCAGCACCAAAGCCAGAACGCCGATCTTATTCTTGTGCATTTCTTCCTCCGCGACGGCAGTTTCAAAATGCTCAGGAGGACTGGGGAAGCCCGAGAAAGTATTTTTGCCGCATCCATGAGAATGCAAAATGAATCTCATCTTGCAAAGATGCGGGGGACTGACAAACTGCTGCCTCTAAGAGAATTCTGCGGGAACCGCACCAGAAATGCAATTCACCCGCTCCCTCGCTTCCGAAGCGAGCCCGAAAAAAAACGGGAGGCGCCTGCGGAGCGCCTCCCGAAATGTACAACCTGAATTGAGGTCTAGAACACCAACTTTAGTCCCAGCGTCATGGATCGGAATCCACCGCTGAAGAGAGTGCTCGCCGCCAGGAAGTTTGGGTCCCCAGGACGCACATAACCCGGCGTCGTGGTAGCAGTGGTTACTCCCACGGTGCTGAACACGTTTCCGTTGCTGAGCCCAAAGCTGGGATGGTTCAGCACGTTGAAGACGTCCACTTTCGCCCGCAAATATTTCCCTTCGGTAAAATGGAACTCCTTGCCGACCGAAAGGTTTAGAACGCTGAAGCCAGGGCTGTAGAAAGAGTTGCGCGCCACATTGGTGCGAACTCCCTTGCCAGCGACCACGTATCTTGCTGTCGTGTCGGCTATTATGCTTGGGGTTTGTGCGAATTTGTTTGCATCCACAGCGACATAGCCCACCGTATTGTCTCCGGCCGGGCAGCTCGCTGCAGTAACTGTGTTTCCGCCTCCGGCAGGAGCGCAGACACGCAGTAATTTGGTGGCGGCGCCCGCCAGGCTCGCCCCCAATGAATTGAACATTACGCGGTCGCCTGCGGTATCACCGTTGCCGTTCGAGTCCGAGGCAGATTGCAGGGTTACCGGCTGCCCCGTTTGGGCCAGAAATACGGAGCCGATGCTGAACCCGTTAACCAAGGTCTTAGCCCATCGGCTGTCACTCTTTATGTTCGGGACCTGATAGCTCCAGGAAAGAGCGGCCTTGTGCCGAACGTCCAGGTCAGAGTTCCCCCAGTCCTCGTGGATTTGTTGTGTGTCCTGGCCGCGGCGCGGGTTAAGGAGGCTGGTAAAGAACTCGTTCGTGGAGTTATCCAGCGTGTGGGAATAGGTGTAGTTAGCGTTGAATGTTAGCCCATGTCGCGCCCGCTGTGTGAAATTGATAGAACCCGCATGGTAAATACTGCTGCCAAACGGTGGATCGGACGTGACATTGGCCTGAAAGCCGAATGGAAAATATATATTGTTGCAAGGAGCGGGTGTGGCCGGCGGTGCCACCGGCGTGCAAGTTGTGAAAGCATCCCACGGAGCGCGCGTCGGAGCCGATGCTGATACTGTAGCTGGCACGTCCTGAACACGGAAGTATTCCGGCAGGGCGGCCAGGCCGGCATCGAATCCACTATGGAAATTGCGTCGATCCTGTACCGGCAAGGAGAGGCCGCGCGTGCCGAGGTAACGGACTTCCACGGTGGTATTCCGCGCAAGCTCGCGTTGCACACCCAAAGACCAAGTCAGAATCTTGGGCATCACCGTGTCGTCGATGAAGGCGGTCGTCAGCGCCCGGGCTTCTGCTTGTCCCGTCGGAGGAATATACGTCTGTGGTAGTCCGCCAAGTTGGAGAAAACCTGCGTTGTTGGGAGTGGTGCACCAGCCGGGCTGCGGCGTCAGCGTGCACGCGGAATTCGGGTCGAGTTCACTCTGCAGCTGCGGAGGCAGGGTAATGGACGCGAAGTTCTGGAACTTCACGTCATAAGCCATGCCGAAGCCCCCGCGTATAGACATCTTTCCGCGCCCCGTCGGATCATAGGCGAAGCCCACTCGCGGACCGAAGTTATTTTTGTCCGTCTTGGGATTGCCAAAGGTTATGACCCCTGGAACATTAGAAATAGCGTTCAAGGTTTGCGTGCTGGACCCCACTGGATTTGTCCAATACTCATAGCGCAATCCTAGATTCACCGTAAGACGCGGGCTGAACTTGAAGTCGTCTTGAACAAATCCAGCGAACAAGCTCTGCGTCCCGAGGAAGCTTCCCGTTCCGGCGTTGCGTAGTGTCCTTCCAGGGTTGTCTGGTAGGACGTCGTTGATGAACGCGTCCGCTGTGTTGTACTGGTTGTCGCTGTTGCTCCGCGGCAGGAAGAACTGCGGGTAGATGAAGTGATTGTATTGACCCCCGAACTTGAATGTGTGCTTGCCGCGGGACCACGAAAACGTATCTGAAATCTGATACGTGTTCTGCTTTTGGGAAGTGAAGTCGCCGGGTCCAACCGTGACGCCACCCAAAAGGTCGTTGATGGTTATGTCTTGGGGGCAGGCAGTACAGGGGTTGATGGTTTGCTCACCGAAAAACGAGTATTGGAGGCGCAGATCGTTCACCAGAGTGCCGCTGATGGTCCAGGCATCGGTAAGGGCGACCTTGCGATTGTGTATGGGTTCCGCCTGATTGAAAATGGCTTGAGTGGAATTAACTGGCAGGATGAAGTTCTCCTGGTTAATGAGGAATCGCGCGCCGAATTGATGGCGTCCCATGGTGTAGTCCGCGTTCACAACCGCGTCATGTTCGCGCTGGAAAACCGGACTGAAAATGGTGATATTTCCGATGTCCACATTAGTGGTAGTCGCGCTATTAATGCCGCCCGTATGAATCGCTACCGTCCCGGCATCGTTCGCTGGGGCGATTGGAAAATTTTTCAGCAGGGCTGATACCGCGCTATCCGCAGCATTCGCCTGTAGTGTCGCCAATCCCGCGGCCGTCGGCGCAGTAAAAGCAGTGGGAGAGCCTTGGCCATGTAGGTAGGTGTATTCGTAGGCTCCGAAAACGAACAATTTGTTCTTGATAATGGGACCGCCCACGGTGCCGCCAAAGCGGTTGTTGTCAAACGCGGGTTGACCGGGAAGTGTTTTGGCTATGATCGCGCCCTTCGTCAGGTTATCCAGAGAGTTGTAGTCTCGGTTTTGGTTGTACCACTCGCCCGACCCGTGCCAGTTGTTCGTTCCGGTTTTCGTAACGAGGCTGAACTGTCCGCCCGCGGAATGCCCATACTCCGCGCTGAACTGATTCGTGGTGAGGTTGAATTCCGCTACCGCATCCGGAATGACCGTCGAGTTGTTTCCCGTCACGCCGAGGTTGTTGTCGTCCACGCCGTCCACCGTAAAGTTGTTGTCGCGCGGACGCGTTCCGCCAACCGATCCGCCGATTCCCGTCACTCCGCCCGGCTGCGCTATAACGTTGGGCGCCAGCACCGCCAGGTTCAGCAGGCTTCCATTCAGTGTGCCCGCGCCGCTAGGAAGGTCGACCGAGCGCGCATCAAATGAATTGTTCAGGGAGGACGATGTCGTTTGGACTTCCACGGCTCCACCCGTAACTTCGATCATCTCCGTTGCGGCTCCCAATTCCACCTGAGCATCCGCCACGTTGTCCTGGTTTGCGATTACGCTCACATCTTTCTTCACGAAACTCTTGAAGCCCTTGGCCTCCACAGTGATTTTGTAGAGTCCGGGAAGCAAAGTCGGCAGCGAATACGTTCCCGCAGAAGTTGTCGCAACTTTCACTGACACGCCGGTTTCCTGATTCGTTGCCGTTACCTGCGCATCCGGAACGGCTGCGCCGGAAGGATCCAAAACCTGGCCTCGCAGCGTCCCCGTAATTCTCTGCGCCGCCATCGGCATCGAGAAAATCAATGCCAAACCCAGAATCAACGCAGAATAAAGCATACCTCTCATGCTGCTGAGCCGGAATCCAACGGGCCCCTTATCCATACATCGATCAAATCTCATCATTTCCCCCTCAATTCGAACTGCGTCAGATTTGTCCCATACTTCTGAGGCTGCCGTTCCGCGTGACCGTCCACGCCAATGGGAATAGTCAGCATCAGGGTTACGCTTCGAATTGCAGGTTGTTCGCCAATGCGCGGAGAGAGTAACAGGTAGTTTTTTCTATAACTTACGGAGAAAAATCGAAAGCTATAAAATTAAATTTCGATACTTCTGGATGATTTATCTAATTTAGATTCAGGTTTGCGTAGCGCAGGAGTCGAGGGGGACGGGCCGAATCGCAATTTGTCCGCAATACACGCGCAAAGTAACTCGAAGCCGTTTTACTCCGCTCTTACGGCGAGTATCTTTTTGCCCTCCACTTTTATTTCGATACCCAGGGGCGGGCGCAGATCGGAGCCTTGAACAATCGCGCCGCGCGCCCAAACGCTTCCGGGAAGATTGCTCAATTTGAGCGGATCGTACACCGTGCGGCTGCAGGGGTTTCCCACCATTGGATGCCTGGCGGCGCGAAAACCGTAGTCGTTTCTCAGCTTGCTTAAGTCCGTGACGTATTCGAGCTGACAATCCCCGAACGGAGCTTTTTGCGCGAACGCCCAGTAGCCGGTCGATTGAGAGGGAGAGCCCGTCGGCAATCGAACGAGGAGCCCCGAAATGTTTTCGCCACTGAGGCGGTTGCGAATAAAAAATTCTTTCGAGGACCATGGCTTGGCCATCTCCGCCACGCTGGCGATGCCGGGATCGGCATCGGTCGCATGAGGAAGGAGCGTGCTTGGATCGGGAGCGGGGGAGGGAACCTCGATCTGCGGCTGCTGCTCGACGGATTGCGGCGCGGCATGCTTCGGGCGAAGCGCCCAGCGCGCTCCCAAGAACACGACAAGGAGCACGGCGAGAAGTCCGAGGACAAGTTTGACGGCGGGATTCGGCGCAGTAGTTGCGCGCGAGCCGGGGCCGGAAACGCCGGGAATTTGCGGCATTTCCGATTTGAAGCGGTCCGATGGGGGCTGGTCGGTCATTTGGCTGCGCCTTGATTCTATACTCAAAGAGGAGAAAGTTGACAGCCCGTCAAGGCCGGTGTTTGCGATTTCTTCGGCGTCGTTTTCCAAGACAACCCATCGGACATCTCCTCTTGAAAGTTGCGGGCGGTTTGGTCAGTGAGGACAGAAGTTGGTGGTTGAAGGAGAGAGCGAGTAGGCTTAAAGGGGTCATGTGGGCGGGGACGAGCCATAGGGCGGAAGGGCGGCGGCGCCAGGGAATCCGGCGATACGAGCGGCTGTGCTGTGTTGCGTGGCTGGGGATTGCGTTTTGGTGTCCCTTGGTGGGGGCACAAGAGAAGCCGCAACGCGGCGGCGCGGTGGCGGAGCAAACGGACGGCGACAACGCAGCAAGATCAAACTCGGCGGCGGAAGCGACCGCCCATAGCTCATCACTAGCAGGAGCTGAGCGGGAAGTTTCCTGGCGCACGCTGCCGCGAAACTTTTTGCAGGATCAGAAAGACGTCTGGCTATTTCCGGTTCGGGTTGCGCAGGGGCGGCACTGGCTGCCCACCCTGGTGGTAACGGGCGCGACGGCGGGCCTGATCGCTGCGGACCCGCACGACACGCCGTACTTCCGTCGAACGGCACGGTTCGAGGGCTTCAACGACGTTTTTTCCGGGCGCAACACGGCAGCGATGATGGCAAGTGTTCCCTCAGCGTTTCTGGTGTCGGGATATTTCCGGCACGATTCGTACGCGGGGAAAACCGCGCTGCTGGCGGGAGAAGCGTACGCCGACAGCGCTATCGTCGACGTCGTGATGAAGATGACGACACGGCGGCTGCGTCCTTCGGACATTGCGCCGAATGGAAATTTCTCCGATACTTTTTTCAACAGTCACAAGGGTTTCAGCGGCACGAGCACGAGCTTTCCTTCGGGACACGCGGCGGCGGCGTTTTCCATTGCCACGGTGTTCGCGCACCGCTATCGCCAGCACCGCTGGGTTCCGTGGGTAGCGTACGGAATCGCTTCCACGATTGGGTTTTCCCGGTTGACGACGCAGGCGCACTTCCCATCGGATATTTTTCTGGGTGCGGCACTGGGCTATTCGATTGCGAAATTCGATGTGCTAAGACCGCGATAGAAGAAGGGGGGCGAAGGCAGAGGCTCCGCCCCAACTCTTGAAGTACTGCTTTTAGAGGCTGCGGGACTTAAGAATTGCTTTCTTTCATATCGTCCGTGGCTTGCTTGTTAGCTTTCTTGGTTTCGGACTTGGCGTTGGCGCTGGGAGCGAGCGATTCGATGGCTTTGCCGAGGCTCAGGGCGCCGGTGCCGGTTACCTTGGCCTTAAGCGCATCAAACCCGCCGGAAATGTTGAGATTTTTTGCGACGTGTGCCGCTGCGACGCACTGGCCGAGGTTCTTGAAGCCGTTGCACGCGGTCGCCGCCTCTTCGCCGGTTAGCGCCTTGATCTTGCCGGCGATGACGGTGTTGTGGCTCAGCACGTCGCCGGGGGAAGCGTGCGACATGTCGGTGTGCGACGTAGCAGCGCCAGCTTCATGGGAATTGCTCATGCCGGAGCCGCCGGCGGCGCCATGTCCCGCAGGTGGTCCACCGCCAGGATGCGCGCGTTGAGCGTAGACTGGAACGTTGAAGGCAAGGGCCAGCACCGCCGCGACGATCAGAGTCGAACGTTTCATGGGTTTCCTCCTTAATTGGGCTGGAGGGGACAATACCTGCTCGTTTACTGCACTAACCAAGGGATTGGTGCTTAGGGTCTAGGATGCATGAAATCTTGAGGGGGATGCAAGGCGCTTTGCTTTGTTTTGGATGGGTGTACGAGCAACAATGTTTACAAAACGGCAAGGGAATCTGTTATTGAGATGGGTACAGGGGGCTGCGGGGGGCTTGTCTCGAGGCGAAGGTGAATCTAGTGTAAGGGAAGTGTAAGGAGAGGCAGAGTCCAGCGCCAACGGCTATGATTCAGGAACAACGAGGCGGAGCGCGGGCATTTGTCCGCAGCCTGAACATTCTGCTGAAATTCGCGCGCCTGTACGAGTTTGGGCATGCGAAGACGGCGCAGCAGTTTGAAACGACTTGGAAAGAGTTGCGCAACGCGCTGGATGACAGCAGTGGCGGCGGAGTGCTCCTGGGGGCATCAGGAACGCAGATCCTGCTCGACGGTGTGCCGCTTGGATCAGCCGCGGGCGAAAGAAGTTTTGCGCAGCTTCTTACTTCCTCGGGAATCGCGAGCATCCATTTTGCTCCCACACTTACGCAGCCGCAATTCGCGCGATTTGTGCGCGCCTTCCCCAGCGGAAACGCGAAGCCTTCTTCTCTCGCCGAACAATTGAAAACCGCGCTGGCGGGGGACACCAGCATCAAGGTGAATGAAATCCGCTACGTGGCGGAAGATTCGTCCGTGGCGGGCATCAAGGTTGCGGCGCAGCTCACGCAGAAAGTGCTGGGGGCGGCGGGCGACAAATTTAAGGATTTCTTTGAAGACCCGAACAAAATGCTCCAAATGATCCTGGCAGCCGAGAGCATGCGCTCCAGCGGCGGTGGCATGGGTGGACCCGGGCACGGACCTGGAGGCGTGGGACCTGGTTTCGGGATGGGCGGCGGTGGAGGATCAGGCGGAACTGGCGGTGGCGGCGGAACCGGCGGGAGCGGCGGGGGCCCTACTTTGTGGGAGTCGGGCGGCTCGGGCGGTGGTGGCGGCACGGGGCCGGGAACTGGCAGTGCGCGTGGTGGAAGCGGAACTGGTGGCAGTGGTGGTGGAAGCGGTACAGGTGGCGGCACAGGAACAGGTGGTGGATACGGCGTGGGCGGAGGGACTGGAACGGGCGGCGGTGGCACGGGGACGGGCACTGGGGGTCAAGGCGGTGGAGGCGGTACAGGTGGCGACACAGGAACAGGTGGTGGATACGGCGGTGGTGGAGGACTAGGAACGGGCGGCGGTGGCACGGGGACGGGCACTGGTGGTGGCAGCGGAACAGGGGGCGGAGGAGGTGGTGTTGGCGGAGGTGGATTTGGAGGTGGCGGCGTCGGCGGAGGGACTGGAGCCGGTGGAGGGGTTGGAGCTCCTGGTGGAGAAAGCACCACGCCGGGAAAATGGCTGACGGCCTCGGCATTGTTGCGCGGCGGCGCGGCCGCGGGAGTGGGGGGAATACCAGGGACCGGAGGAGGACCTGGAACGGGAGGCGGCGGAGCATACAGCGTCGAGGAGGAAGACGTCCGTGCGATGCTGGGATTGTTCGCTCAACTGGGCAAATCGCGGAAAGATTCTGAGCACCGTATGGACGTGCCGACGTTCCAATCGCGCTTGAGCGCAATGCCGGTACGAGCGCAGTACACACTGCAGCAAGCATTGGCGGGACTCGCAGCGCAGGCGCCTGACTCCAAGCCAGACAAACCGATGCTGCTGAAACTGGCGGAGCACGTGGCGATACGCTTCGCTTTGGACAGCTACGAAAAAGGCGAATTGCGGGTCAACGCAGTGAAACAACTGCTCGACCGCATGAATACAGAAATTGAGGCGTTGCGCAAGATCCTATCGACGCAGGAAGAGATGATGTCGCAGGCGGGACTCTCCGTGCAGTCCTACACCGAGTTGCTGGACCAGGAATTCTGGGAACAGGTACCGGAAGAAAACAAGAAAGAAGTGCTGACGTCAGACGAAGCTTGGTGCGTGCCTCCTCGAAACGTACGCGCGTTCCTGGAGGATATGCTGCGGCGCGGGGAATTGAAGACCGTCAATGAAATTTTGATGAAGTACGCGTCGTGTGTGGGGCTGGAAGCACCTGAAGCACGCAGGACGACTGCCATCGGACTCTCGGACTTGGGCGAACTGTACGGCAGCGGAGACGGCAGTGCGTTGATGGAGGCGATCCGGCGTCTGGGCAACCAGCTGGCCATTGAGCGAGAACCGGAATTGCAGACGCTGGTGAGCGCGGCGTTTGTGCGCTTGAGCCAGGAGGCAGCGTCCAAGCGCTGCTACCCTGCGATGCAACAAGCACTCTCGTCGTTGGAGAGTGTAGAGGCACAGAGGCCTGGTTCGACGCAGAGCCTGCGGCCACGGATCGGCGCGGAGGAGCGGCTGCCGGAATTCATCGAAGAGGCGATGCGCAGCGGCCACATCGCTGACGGAATGATGGACATCCTCAACCTGATGCCCAAGGCCACCATCCACTATGTAACGCATCGATTTGGACACTGCGGATTCCGCGAAGACTGCGAACTGCTCGCCACGATTATCCGCAACCTGGGAGAGGATGCCACACAACGGCTCCTGGAAACGTTGCAAACGGCTCCAGCAACGGAAGCCGTAGAGGCCATCGGGTTGGTGGGCCAGCTTTCTCCGGAAAACGTGGAGAAGATTCTGCCGGCGCGGCTCTCGCAATGGTCGCGCTCGTCGCACGACCGCGCGGTGCGCCAACTTTCCGCAACTCCGGCGGAACAGCGATCGCGGCTGCTCATCGCTATCTACGACTCACTGGACGCGTTGATTCGACCCCTGGCCATCGACGAAATTGGGATGAGCGGCCAGGCCGGTGGCATTCCGAAACTTATCGAGCTGGTGCAGAATGATGAAACTCCGGCCTTCACTAGGCTGAAAGCCATTGAGGCGCTCGGCCGGTTGCGCGCTTCAGGCTCCAGTGGGCTCTTTCAGCACATTCTGGACACCCGGCAGGTTTGGCGCTGGGTGTATCCCAACGAATTGAGAATCGCCGCGGCGCAGGCGCTGACGCGCGTTGAACCTTCGATGGGCATGGAAAAGATTGCCGCCAGCGGGATCGACCGCAAGGAACTGACGCTCGAACCAACGGATCCAGAGGCCAATGCCTCCGTGATCCGGCAGCGGCGCTACGCGCGCTTGAAGCTTGCGCGCAACCTCATCGCGGTGACTACAAATTTGCGGGAAAACTTCAGGCTCTCGATTCCAGAGTTAAACTTGGGCGGAGGAATCGGTTCTGGAGAGCGCCATCTGGCTCCCGGTTCGCTCCTGTCACTGAAATTCGCGCTTGGCGTGCGCAGCATCAAGGCCCAGGCGATCGTTCGTGGGGCACGGCCTCAGGCGATGGCATTCGAATTCGTGGACATGGATCTGGAAGAACGCTACCGCTTGCGGAAACTATTGCTGGAGCTGGGTGGACTGCCGATGGTTGCTCAGGTCACGAATCGCACCCGGCGCCGCGGGCGCGTGGCGCTGGCGAAGAACTAGGCGCGCGCTAAACTGATTTTCTTTGCACGATGGGGACACTCCCTTCCCACCTGTCCTCTCTCTCCGTGTGCCCGTACGACCGGTCAGGGAATATGCCCGTCCTTTGGTGGCTTGACCGCCGGGACACATAGACCGGCTGTACCATTGCGGCGAACGGCCCCCGACCCTAGGGTACTAGTGAAGAAGTCCTATTGAGGGAAGAAATCGGCGCAGGATGAAAGCAGATCCAAAAACAACGTCTGGACGCGCATTCGTAAGAAGCCTGAACATTCTCCTGAAGTTTGCCCGCTTGTACGGCTACGAGCACGCCCGGACTATCGAGCAGCTCCAAATTGCATGGCAGGAACTGCGCACGGCCATCCCCCTGGGGACCGAGGCTGGCCTGTTGCTTGGGGCAACGAATTCACAGCTCTTGCTGGATGGGGTGCCGCTCGAAGGGTCGCCCGCTGAAAAGCAATTCGCGCAGTTGCTCTCTGCGGCGGGACTTGCCAGCATCCAATTTTTCTCCAGCGTTACTGAAGAAGAGATTGGCCGATTCGCGCGCGCCTTTCCCACCGGCAAGTCCAAACCGGCAGAACTCGCATTGCAACTGAAGTCTGCCCTTGCGGGCGCACAGGGAATCCGCATCAATGAGATTTGCTTTGTGGCCACGGACTCACGGCTCAAAGAATCCAGCATCGCGGCACAACTGGCTTCCGCCTCACTGGGAGGCGAGCAGGAACAGGTGAGAGAGTGGCTCAATGATCCAAAGAAGCTGCTGGAATTGATTGCGGCAGCACAGGGATCGAAGGGGCCCGGCGGGAGCGGGGCCGGTAACGCAAACGCGGCCGCCGACGGTTCCGCCGCCAGCGCAACCGGAGCCACGACCACGACCGGATGCGGATTGGGCGGAGAAGCCGATGGTGTGTTCCTCGGACTCCGTGGAGGAACGGGCCCGCAGTGGAAGGGGGCAGGGCACGCGGCAGCACCCACGGAGGACGAAGTCCTTGGCATTCTCGGCGCTTTGACCAATTTCGGGCGGATCGGGGCGGGCCAAGCTGGGCCAGGCGGAGGCGTAGGCCCCGCGCGACTCCAACAGCAGATGGCGGAAATGCCCGACCAGTCTCAGGACCTATTGCGGCAGGCTCTTGCGAGTTTGGTCGCCAAAGCGCCAAACGCGAAGGTGGATGAGTCCGTTATCGTGCAACTGGCCGAGCACTTGGCGATCCGGTTCGCGCTGGAACGCTTTGAGCGCGGCGAAGTGAAAGTCAATGCGGTCCGCCAGATGCTCGATCGCATGAACCAGGAAATCGAGAATTTGCGGAAGATTCTGGGGGCTCATGAAGACAAGATGACCGACGCGGGCATCCTGGCGGAGTCCCATCGCGAGATTTTGGACCGGCAATTCTGGGCGGAGGTGCCGGACAGCGGCAAGCGCGCCGTACTGCTTTCCGAAGAGGCGTGGTGCATTCCGCCCCGCAACGTGCAGTCTTACGTTGGCGAGCTGATCAAGCACGGCGAGATCGCCGAAGCCGTCAGCATCCTTCAAAATTATGCAGCTTGCGCGGACAGCGAAGAGGCGGAAGCCCGCAAGAAAACCGCGGCCGGACTTTCCGAGATGGCCGAGTTGTACGCCAAAGCCGATCCAAAGCTGCTGGGCGAAGCGCTGAGGCATCTTGGTTTGCGGTTGAGCATTGAGCAGGACGCGGAGTTGCAGGCGTTGGTCAACGCGGCGTTTGTGCGCCTGAGCCAGGAGGCGGCGACTAGCCACTGTTTCCCGGCGATGCAGCAGGCGCTGGATCTCATTGCGGGAGTGGAGACGCAGCGTCCAGGCATCGCGCGCAGTCTGCGCGGGAAAATGGGTATCGAAGAACGCGTGCCGGAGTTTGTCGACGAAGCGCTAAAGGCCCGCCACGTGGCTGCCGGACTGACCAATGTCTTGAAGTTGCTGCCGCAAACGACCATGGAGCAGCTTTCGGTGCGCTTCAATCGCTGCAGCCTGCGGGACGATTCCGAACATGTGGCGAACTTGGCGGCCGATCTGGGCGAAGAGGGCGTCCAATATCTCCGCAGCACGGTGCGCGGCGGACCAATCGCCGAAGCCGTGGAGATGGCGGGGCTATTGAGCAGGCTCGATCCGGAGTCCGTGATGGTATTCCTGCCCGGCCGAATGAAGGATTTCCCGCGAACCTCGCAAGACCGCATCGTCCGGCAGATTTCCGCCAGCGGAGCGGCCAGGCGATGCCACATCCTGCTCGAGCTCTTGGATCATGTGGACCCGCTCGTAACGCCGCTGGTGATCGACGAGATCGGAGTTGCGGCGGATCGCGAGGCGCTCGGCAAACTGCTGACCATTGCCGACGGCGACTTGCCAACCGGGGGCGGGCCTTATCTGCGCGTGAAAGCCGTCGAAGCTGTGGGAAGAATCAATGCGCCGGAATCGATAAGCACCCTGAAGCGCATCGCGGAGTCCAAAAAAGTTTTCGGATGGCTGCACCCGCAGGAATTGAGAATTGCCGCTCTGCAGGCGCTTGAGAAACTGGACCCGGAGTGGGTACGCGAGTTCTTGCCGAAAAGCGGGATCGAAAAGGAAGAGTATACTCTCGCCCCGTTGGACGTTCCGGTCACGTCAAAATTTGTCCGCCAGCGCCGGCACACGCGTGTTCGTTTGAAGAAGGCCGTCAGAGCGATTTGCACAAACCTCAAAGAGGGCTGCTCCCTGGAGATCAAAACCGCGAGCCTGACGGGCGGCGTTGCAACCCTCAGCCGACACTTGACACCCGGCACGCAAGTACAATTGAGATTCCAGATCGGGATGAGAAATTTCCATGTTACGGCGCTCATGCGCGATTCTCGTGCCCAGGATATGGCCTTCGAGATTGTGGATATGGACCTTGACGAGCGCGGCAAATACCGCCGCCTGCTTGCGGGCAATCTCTCCGCCAGTTCCAACAATCAGACCGCTGCCGAGAACGACCTGGTTCCCGTACCTGCTGGGCTGGTTGGTTCTAAATAACGCCCATTTTTCACCCCACCTAGTGATTCTCACGTTTGGTTTGAGAAGCGTGGCGTGTTTCTTGGCGCTGACGCATCCGACCAGTTAGAATAAGATGTTTGTACTGGCGGCGTTGGACTGCCCAGTGGCGGCGGGCACGCGGAGAACCTTTCAGGAGACTGCGAAATCATCCAATGGAAGCAGCACAAATACTAGACCGCGTCGTAGCCAGGTTTATCGGCACCAAGCACGAGCGCGACATCAAGAAATTGCAGCCCGTCATCGCGTCCATCAATGCGCGCGAAGCCGAAGTGCAATCGCTAGGCAATGAAGAACTCAAGACGCGTTTTGCGGAGCTCCGCGCCCAGGTGCAGGAGCAGTTGAAGGACGCCGATCCCGCGGAGCCAAGCTACAAAGAGGAATTGCAGAGGGCCCTGGAGCCCGCCATTGTGCCGGCATTTGCATTGGTCCGTGAAGCAGGCCGCCGCTTCCTGAACATGCGGCACTTCGACGTGCAGCTGATCGGTGGCATTGTTTTGCACGAAGGCAAGATCGCGGAAATGAAGACGGGCGAAGGCAAGACGCTCGTCGCGACGCTTCCCGCGGTGCTAAATGCGCTTGCGGGGCGCGGCGTGCACATTGTTACGGTGAACGATTACCTGGCGCGCCGCGACGCGGAATGGATGAGCCCGCTGTACCGCGCCCTCGGTTTGAGCGTCGGCGTGATTGTGCACGATCTGGACGACGACCAGCGCCGCGCGGCCTATGGCGCAGACATTACCTACGGCACCAACAACGAATTCGGCTTCGACTATCTCCGCGACAACATGAAATACGACCTGGCGCATTGCGTGCAGCGGGGGCACCAGTTCGCCATCGTCGACGAAGTAGACTCCATCCTTATCGACGAAGCGCGCACTCCGCTGATTATTTCCGGTCCGTCGGAAGAATCCACAGACAAGTACGCCAAGATCGACAAGATTATTCCCAAGCTCATTCAGGATATCGACTACACGCTCGATGAAAAGCACCGCACCGCGACGCTTACCGAGGAAGGATTCGCCAAGTGCGAGCGGCTTCTCTCGCTGACCAATATGTCCGATCCGGCGAACATCGATATCATGCACCACGTCTACCAGGCGCTGCGCGCGCATACGCTCTACAAGAAGGACGTGGATTACGTCGTGAAAGACGGGGAAGTCATCATCGTTGATGAGTTCACCGGCCGCCAGATGCCCGGCCGCCGCTGGTCCGACGGGTTGCATCAGGCCGTGGAAGCCAAGGAAGGCGTCAAGATCGAACGCGAAAATCAGACGCTCGCGACGATTACCTTCCAGAATTATTTCCGCATGTACAAGAAGCTTTCCGGCATGACCGGCACGGCGGAAACGGAAGCAGCGGAGTTCGGCAAGATTTACAATCTGGACGTCACGGTGATTCCGACGAACCGCAAGCTGATTCGCATTGAAGCTGCAGACGTGGTTTACCGCACGGAGAAAGAAAAGTTTGTGGCCGTTGTCAACGGCATCCTCCAGGAAGACAACTCGCTCGCGAACGGCATTCGCCAATATCACGAACGCGGCCAACCCGTTCTCGTCGGCACAATCTCCATCGAGAAATCCGAGGCTATCGCGGAATTGCTGAAGAAGTCCGGCGTCCCGCACCAGGTGTTGAACGCCAAGCAGCACGAGCGCGAATCGCGCGTCGTCGCTCAGGCCGGGCGCAAAGGCGCGGTCACCGTGGCGACGAACATGGCCGGCCGCGGAACCGATATTCTGCTTGGCGGTAATCCCGAGCAAATGACGCGCGACCATTTTCTGAAGAACAAGCTGGCCATGCCCTATGCGGCGGCTCCAGCGGTGATTGGCGCTGATCCCGCAAGTGGCAACGGCGACCAGCCCGCAGTCCCGATGGTGCTCTTTCAGAACGAAGGAAAGATCTTTCAGGTGCCGGCCGATCAGTGGAAGCCGATGTACGACCAGTTCGCCGAACAATGTAAAGCTGAACACGACGAAGTCGTCGCACTGGGAGGGCTGCACATCCTCGGGACGGAGCGCCACGAGGCGCGGCGCATCGATAACCAGCTGCGTGGCCGCGCGGGACGCCAGGGCGACCCCGGCTCTTCGCGGTTTTTCCTTTCTCTCGAAGACGACCTGATGCGCATTTTCGGCGGCGAGCGCGTGAAGGCGCTGATGTTCCGCCTGGGCATGACCGAGGGCGTGCCGATTGAGTCGGGGCTGATTTCGCGGCGCATCGAGAACGCTCAGAAATCCGTCGAAGCGCAAAACTTCGACGCGCGCAAACACCTGCTCGAATACGACGACGTGATGAACAAGCAGCGCGAGACGATTTACGCGATTCGCCGCTCGGCGCTGGAAGGCAAAGACCAGCGCGACTACGTTCTGGGAATTGCGGAAGACGTCGTGCGCGAACTTGCGGAAACATTCTGCCCGCGCGAGCAGCATCCCGGTCAATGGAACACCACACAATTTCTCGCGGAGAGCAACGCGCAGTTCGGCATCGATATGAAGGCGGCAGGCGCCGACCCAGGCACGCTCAGCCACGACCAGCTTGCCGACGCCGCGGTCGAGGCTGTCAAGAAGCGTTACGAGGAAAAGGAAAAGCAGTTTGGCACGGACCTGATGCGCTGGCTCGAGCGCCGTATTATTCTCGACGTCGTGGACTCCCAGTGGAAAGACCACCTGCTCTCGCTGGACCACTTGAAAGAGGGCATCGGACTGCGCGGCTACGCGCAAAAAGATCCCATCGTCGAGTTCAAGAAGGAAGCGTTCGTGCTCTTCGAAGATATGATGGCGCGCATCGACAACGAAACGATCCGCTATCTCTTTCACATTCAGATGCAGCAAGGCGAGCAGCCGCCGGAGGCTAGACGTCCAGAGCCGCCGCGTACCCCGCCGCAGAGCGCGGCCGCCGCCGCAGCCAGCGCCGCTGCGCGCGTAAATGAACCGCAGCACTTGCCGTCGGTTGCGCGCGAGATCGAACGCCGCCAGCAGCGCCAGCAGAAAGATTTGCAGTATCAGACCGGGCCCGCGCAGGCCGAAGCGCCGAAGCCGGTAAGAGTCGGCGCGAAAGTGGGGCGCAACGATCCTTGCCCCTGCGGGTCAGGGAAAAAATACAAGAAGTGCCACGGCGCGAACGCATGATCGCTCACGTCCGCAAGTTTGTCACTCCGTCGATAGCACCTCTTTGATAATGTCCCCTTCTGCCCTCGTTAGAAGTGTCCCCTACACTGTGACCTCCAGAGGAGGTCCGGTTGAAGAGGACAGCGATGAGCACGAGGGAACTTCGGCGCGCAGAAGTCTTGGGGCGGGTGAAGAGCAAGACGCTTCGGTTGACCGATGCGGCGAAGATACTGGAGTTGAGTTACCGGCAGACGAAGAGACTCTGGAAGCGGTATCGAGGGGAAGGAGCGAAGGGTCTGCAGCACCGCAGTGCGGGAAGAGGTTCGAACCGCGCGAAGCCGGAAGAGTTCCGGCGGAAGGTTCTGCAGTTGATCCGGAAGAAGTATTCCGGGACGGCCCAGGAGCGATTTGGACCGACGCTGGCAGCGGAGCACTTAGCGGGTGAGGATGGGCTGGAAGTGGGAGAAGAGACCTTGCGACGCTGGATGCTAGCGGAGGGGTTGTGGAGCCGCATGCGGAGACGGAAAGCACACCGGAAGCGGAGAGCGCGGCGGGAGCACTTTGGTGACCTGGTGCAGTTGGATGGAAGTTTCCATGCATGGTTTGAAGAACGAGGGCCTCGAGGTTGTCTGATGAACATGGTGGATGACGGGAGATACGAACTGCCGGATGGGTGAACAAGAGACGATCTGGGCAGCGGCGGGGGTACTGCGATCGTGGATTGAGAAGCATGGAATTCCCCGGGCGCTGTACACGGATTGGAAGAACGTCTATAAGCGGGAGCCCACAGAAAGAGAGCGACTGCAAGGAAAGGCGTCCACGACGCAGTTCGGACGCATGTGCGAGCGGCTGGAGATCCGCATCATCGCGGCAAATTCACCGCAAGCGAAAGGTCGCGTGGAGCGAAACAACGGGGTACATCAAGATCGCCTGGTAAAGAAGCTGCGGCGCAACGGGATCCAGGATTACGAAGCCGCGAATGCGTATTTGGAAGCGGAATATCTTCCTGAGCACAACCGACGATTTGCGCGGGAAGCGGCGCGACCCGAGGACTACCACGTGCGGACGCCCAGTGCGGCGAGGTTGCGAGAGGTTTTTCGATTAGAGACGGAACGATCGATCAGCAACGATTGGGTGGTGCAGTACCGCGGGCATTTTCTGCAGCTCAAGCCACAGAATCGGCGGTACGGGCCGACACGGAGCAAGGCATTGATCTGTGAGTGGGAGGATGGAGCAGTCGAGGTGCGCTACAGGGATGAACGCATCGAGTACGAAGATCTGGTGTTGCGGCCGAGCGTGGTCACGGCCCCAAAGGCAAGGCCGCACCGCGAGCCTGCCAAGAACGGAAGAAGCAAGCCCGCCCCGAACCATCCGTGGCGGGAAGGCCATGCGGAAAGAAGAAAGCAGCTGTTGCTGGATCGAACGCAAATGTCAGCACTCATTGGGGCCTCCGCCTCCGCTTCGCCCTAAACGCGCCGCTCAAACCGCGGCGCAGGGCTGCGCTCCGGCGGAGGCCCCAATGACAACAACAAGCAAAAAAAGGGGACACTTCTAATGAGGTAAAGAGGGGGACATTTCTAACGACACTGTTGCATCCGTCGATAGCGTCGTCGGCTCGGTCAAGACACACTTATCACGACCACGTCTCGCGGAGTGTTTTTTCACTACCCCGAAATCTTTTTCTGCGACCGAGGTTCGTTCGGCAATCGTTTGGCGGAACAACGTCAGTTCCACCATCTATCTATTCGGTCATCTATGACGACCATATTACTTCTTCGAACTACCAGCTTTCCAGGGAGGCACGATGCCCACTCAAACGGGCGGTTTCAAACTGCGACCACGGAATGACTCAGGCTGTCCTGCATGGGAACCCTGGATCAGCTGCGTGTGGTCCAAGTCCGAACGTTGCATCCAATACCACCTCACTGCCAGCTTCCGCGCCATGGCCACCTTCGCCAGCGGCTCCAGAAGCCGTCCAGAAGCCAGACACGTCTAAGGGCTGGGAGGAATTTCGGATGATCAAGCGAATGCCGATCTTTCTGCTATTGCTTTTGGCTGCCCCCGTTCTTACGCCTGTCCCATCGCCCCTTCAAGGTCAAGTCAAGAAACCGGCCACTCTGCGAGAGGTGCTGCTGGCGGAACTGCGCTCCACGCACACCAACGCGGAATGGTTCGTGCCCGCGAATACCGCCGTGAATGGCTTGACCGCCGAGCAGGCCAACTGGACCGACGGCAAAGGAAATCACTCGGTCGGCCAGCTCGCCTACCATTTGGTGTTCTGGAATCGCCGGAATCTCGCGAACCTCAAAGGAGACAAAGTCGAAAAATTTAGCGGCAATAATGACGAAACGTTTGACAAATTTGACAGCAAGACTTGGAATGAAACGGTAAGACAGCTTGACGAGGTCATGGGCGAACTCGAAAAATGGGTGGAAACCGCCGACGAAGCCAAGCTAAAAGAGTCCGCCCAGGTGTTCACGCACATCAGCACCCACAATGCCTACCATGTCGGTCAGATTATTTTCGTGCGCAAAGAGCAAGGCTCCTGGGACCCGAAGAACGGTGTGAACTAGACCCGTTCTATAGAGGGGGAAGTCAAGAGAAAATATTTCTCCCACCGCTGGAGTTTCTCTTGCTTCCAGCCCCACGTACTTGAACAGGGTCGGTTCTGACCGGCCGTGCCATCTGCGCGAATGCTGAGC
>Ga0209056_10001778_pt1 | contig 23571 bp, 24 predicted proteins | sample GraSoiAngelo_114_FD_185876 | JGI IMG/M metagenome (GOLD analysis project Ga0209056, IMG submission 185876) | Grasslands soil microbial communities from the Angelo Coastal Reserve, California, USA - 14_0903_13_40cm (SPAdes) (version 2) | ecosystem: Environmental > Terrestrial > Soil > Grasslands... | reverse complement strand
ATGGACAGCGCCGTCGAGGCGCTGATCCTATGTCCAGGCGACGAAGGGTGTCAACTTGCGCAGCGTGCGATGCTACGCGCGTGACTCGTGAACGACGCGCGCCATCCACGCTGGGCGCGGCGCTGCGCCGGATCCTCTGCATCGCCGCTCACCCGGACGACCTCGAATTCACGGTGTCCGGCAGCGTCGCCCGGTGGACGAGTGAGGGCCGCGACGTGACCTTCTGCCTGGTGACGACCGGTGGCGCCGGCACCAACGAGCACACGCCGTCGAGCGAAGGCCTGCTTCCGATCCGCGAGCGCGAGTCACGCGAGGCGGCTCGCATCCTCGGCGTGACGGAGGTGATCTTTCTCGGCTACCAGGACGGCGTCGTCGAGCCGACGATCGCCCTCCGCCGCGACCTCACGCGCGTCATCCGTCGCTGTCGGCCGGATGTGGTCGTGTGCGGCGATCCGACGGTCCGCTACTACGGCAACGAGTACCTGAACCACCCCGACCACCGGGCCGTGGCCAGCGCGGCGCTCGACGCGGTATTTCCGTCATCCGAGACACGCGCGATTTTTCCCGAGCTGCTGGCCGAGGGCCTCGAGCCTCACAAGGTGAAGGAAGTCTGGATCAGCGGCGCGCTCCCGCCGGACGCGTGGATCGACATCGGCGACACGCTGGCGACGAAGTGCGCGTCGCTCAAAGCGCACGTCTCCCAGGTGGGCAAGGGCGAATGGGTCGACGGTCTGCTACGAGGCTGGGCTGTGCGCGATGGCAAGCACGCCGGCGTCGAGCACGCCGAGGCGTTCCGCCGCATGGTCCTGTGGGACGGGAAGTAACGGCAAAGCGACGCCGTTCGTCGTCGTTGGAGGGTTTGTCACGACCGGCGCTAGCGCTGCGGGATCGGTGAGGCGGACGCGCCCTGAAGCGTCTGTCCGGCGGGCCGGAAGAGCAGACCTGACGTCGAGACGCGGAGCTCGAGCTGCGTCGGCTCTCGCGTCGCGATGAACGTGGCCGAACCATACTCGGCATCGACCAGGCGCGCGAACCGTCGCAGGAAGGTGAGACTCCGGGCGACCTGGAACATGTCGACGGGCGTCGGACGCGAGAGGGAGAAGATGCGCCGCGGCTTCGTCTGCTCGTCCTCGAGCCGGTCGTAGCGCCCCGACACACGATCGAGCTGATACGCCGTGTGAAGCCCCAGGATGTTGGCGCGCGGGTGCCACTTGACGATGTGGGCGTCCACGTAGAGCGCGTTCCCGGTGATCTCGTACTGCTCGCGGCGGCCCTCCGGGAAGGTGAACGTGGCCAGGAATCGCTCCGGACCGGTCGGCCGGGTCACGACGGTCGCCGCGACGACCTCGCGCGTCAGCGCCCGGTACCCTTGCATCGCGATGCCAAGGGTGGCGGCCAGCGCTGCCAGGGCCAGGAAGAAGATGGCCAGCATCAGCGACATCCCGGTGCCGAGCCAGCGCTGCTTCCGTAAGGTCACCAGCGCGGCCACGAGCAGGACGACTCCGAGCACGGCGAACACCGCCATCACGATGACGAGTGGCTCAGGCATACCACCAGGCTAGCGTGCGGCGCGCGCGGAGAGCAAATTTCGAGTGCCGAGACTGAGCGCGCCGGCCCGGATGGGCTGGGCCGCAGATTTTAGATCTGCGACCCAGCCCCTCCTTACTGCTCGCGAAACCTCGTCCCTGCTAGTGGCAGGTGTGACCGCCGCCGGTCGCGGGGACGAATGCCCCGTTCGGCGGGCTGAGCGATGGATGGTCGAAGGGAGCTTCTTCCCTTGCCACCCGACAATCGGTCAGCGCGTTCTGGAGGAAGTCCACCAGGGCCGCCTGGTCGTCGGCTTTGAGGTTGAGCTCCTTGATGCGCTTGGACGGGTTGGGGAAGTCGCCGCCGCGGCTGTAGAAGTCGACGACCGCGGCCAGGTCCTTCTTACCGCCGTTGTGCATATGTGGCGCCCGCAACCCGACGTTGCGGAGGCCGGGCGTCTTGAAGGCGCCGTTGTCTACAGGCGAGCCGCTCTCCGAGAACGACGCGCCGTTGGGGCCCAGGCCAGCCCGGCCCGCGTCTTCCGCGGCCGGACGGACCCCGATGTTGTGGAAGCCCTGATCGCCGCCGTCCTCGTTGATGGCGCCGTTCTTGTTGAAGAAGCTGATCGACGCGTCGGTCAGCTCGGGTCCGGGGTGACACTTGCTGCATTGCCCCTTGCCGGTGAAGCGGTTGAGACCCTTCTCCTGGTTGGAGGTCAGGGCCTTCTTGTCGCCGGCCAGGTAGCGATCGAGCGGCGTCTGGTCGGAGATGAGGGTCGACATGTAGGCCTGGACGGCCTCACCCCAGATTCGCGAGAACGTGTTCTGAGCGTTCGCCGCCACGAAAGGACCGAAGGCGTCGGCGATGAGCTGGGAGTAGCTCCGGTTCAGTCCTGGGTTCGGCCAGTTCGACAGCCCACCCAGCACGCTGTCCTGAGGATGAACCTTCTGCAGCCGCAGCGGCTGGCGCGCGAGCAGCTTGGCGGCCAGGCTGTTGGGGCCATTGAATGGCCGGCCCTTGCACGACATCTCGACTTCGTTGTTCGGCGGACCGACGGCCTGCGAGGCGAGGCTGCTGTTCGTTACCGTGGGACCGATCTGGCCCAGCTGGTTATCGGTGTTTCCGAACGGATCGTTACCGTTGAAGTTGTCGTTGGCCCGGCCGTCCCAGAAGTTCTGGCGATTGAAGACGGCGTCGATCATCGGAGGGGTGTTGCGGCCGGTCACGCGACGGTTATGGAAAAAGGGCGCCGTCTGATCAGGAGTGCAGAGGTCGGCGGCATTGTTAGGATTGGGATCGATGAATTGGAAGATGGACCCGACGATGCCCTGCGAGCCGACCCGGTCATCGTTGACGATGTTCGCGGGGAAGAAATTTTGCCCGGCCGCGGTCACGCCGCCGCTGGCGAAGATGCCATCGGGGCCGGGATGGAGGGTGTTGAGGGTCCGGTTATCGGCGCCGTTGTGGAAGTGACAGGTGGCGCATGCGATGCGGCCATCACCGCCGGTCTGTTCGTCCCAGAACAGCGCCTTGCCGAGTTTGATCGCGGCCGTATTGTTGATAATGGTGCCGCCGGTCCGCTTTGGGACCCCAACGGACGAAAGCGGGGCGAGGTCACCATCGGCGCGTGCGGCGTACGTATCCGTGAACAACAGTCCGAGCGCCAGCACCGACAACGCGAGACCGATGCGAGCGAGGGGGCGACTTCTACAGCGGGACCGTCTGTGGCCAGTTTCCATTGAACGACCTCCGGCTACCTGTGGAGGATTCACAGCAACCCGAGCACGGTTGGAAATTGGCAGGAGGAAGCAAGGCCCGAGACAGACTCGAACCTCCGCCACGATGGCGGGAGTCCGCAGCATTTCTCGCGCCATAGCAGTGAAGTCGCAGCCTTGACGGCGGGGCGAATCGCGAAAACTGCGCCACGGAAGCTTTCCCGACAGCACCGCGCCAGCGGCTGTCTATCGCTCGAATGACGTCGTAGCGGAAGATGCCTCGGTTATCGGCGGGGAGGCGCAGCGACGGGCTTGCCGGGTGATCGGGTCTCTTGCTGGATCAGCCCGATGGCCTGGAACTTCTCGTCGCTGAGCATGCCGTACACGACGATCGGCGCGCCGGGCGTGAGCGACACCGCGGCGCCACGGAGGCCGGAGAGGTCGACGGCCACGAGCTGGCCGTCATCGGCACGCACCACGAGCTCCTGGCCGGCGACCGAATGCACCGCGCCACGAACTTCGGACCAACGGGATGTGCTCGCTGGCCTGGCCGGCGCCGTGACGGACGGTGGTGACGGTTCCGACGGAGTCGTCGTCTTGGGCGCGGTGACCTTTTCCTTGTGAGGTTGCGGGCTGGAGGTCGCCGGTGCTTTCGCCACGCTCTTCGACATCGGCGCTACGACTGCAGGGGTGGGCGGCCTGGACGACTCGATCGGTGAAGTCGGTGAAGGCGAGGGGGCCGGCGTCGCCGGCGTGGGGCTCACGTGAGACATGAGCGCCAGCACGAGAGCGGCGGCATCTCCGGAGCTGAGAGCGAGCGCCGTGATCTCGTGAGACCGCGCCGCCTCGGTGCCGAGCACGGTGACACGCGCGCCCGCGGTGATCGCGGACGATTCCAGACGCTTCGCTCCGTTCACGTCGACGTAGTACCAGTGCCCGTCCTCGGAGCGAACGATGACGAACGGCTCGACGGTCAGCTTGGGCGGCCACTCCAGTACGCCCTGGACCAGGCGAGCGTCGCCGGGAACCGCGTGAGCGGAGGAAGCGGACGCGAGCACGAGAGCCAGGACGACGATCGATCGCCGCATGAGATCCTCCCGCATGGTGGATGGTGCAAAGATCCAACCACGCGCGGTCACGATGGCATTTGCTGCCCTTCCGGTCGCGGCTCTGCGGCGTTTTCGAATCGCTGTCAACGCTCCCGACCGTACCGTTCGTTCAATAGGCGCGTCGTCGAGCCGATCACCGCGTTTCAGGGAGGATGCGAGCCGAGCGGGCCTGCGCGATCTCGACGAGGAGGGGCGGAGGGCGGGACCGTGCTTCGATCCCTCGAGCAGTGTCAGACAACTCGACTCGACCGAACGTGGACTCAGCGCACGCCGGCCGGCAGGATCTCCGTCTCGCCGACGTATTCGCGGCGATACAGGTCGGTGATCGACGCCCAGCGCAGCATGCACGCCTGCTCCGCCACCTCGAGCGCTCGGGCCTTGAGAGCGTCGGTGTCGAGGTACTTCAGGCACAGCTCGGCCTGACGATTGCTGTGCTCGATGTCGGCTTCGGCGTGCTCGGTGAAGAACTCGATCGCCGGCGAGCCGGGCGGGAAGTTGTAGTGCCTGGCGAGCGCCGGCAGCACCACGTCCTTGTTGAGCGCGGGCTGCTGGCCTTCCTGCGTGGATTGCATCGCGAGGACCACGCCGATGGGCTCGTGCGCCGTGGTGTGGTAGTAGTGCAGCGCCCGCGCCCACCACGCCGGAGTCATCTTCGTCGCACGCACGTCGTCCGCGGAGAGCCCGGCCGCCTTGCAGAAGCGAAAGATGAGCTCGCCGTGATCGTGGGGCTGGTGGCCCTCGCGCGGGATCGCCTTCAGGCCTTCCTCTTCCGAGAGGTTCTCCACGACGGCCTTCCGCACGTCCGCGTGCTGGTACGTCCGCGCGTAGAAGATGCCGAAGCTCGCGAGCGCCTTCTGCAGGAACTGGTAATGCATGGCCTTGTACACGCCCATCGCCCGGAGCGGCAGCTTGCCCTCGGCGAGCGCCTGGAAGAACGGATGCTGCTTGGTGTGCCAGCGCTCCCGGATCGCGCGGACGTCGTCGGTGATCTGGGTGGCCATCATCGGACCGCGAACGTGACGACGCTCAGGATCACGAGCGCGCCCGCGACGATGAACTGAAACACCTTGGACTCCTGCAGCAAGGCCCAGAGTTGTGTGGCCACGGAGTAGGCAAGGAGGGCGAGCCCCACCCCGACTCCCGCGCCGAGCAGACCTGCGAGCCACCATCCGCCCACGGCCGCGACAATCAGCAGGATGAGGAACATGACGGCTCCCTTTGGCAATGACGCCCGACCAGAGGGCGTGATGATGCCCTCCGAAATCGTCATCGTCAAGAGAGGCCTGGCCGCCGAGTCTCTCTCTAGACCGGCGTCCGCGGTGTGCGCTGAAAGCGCGCCTGGCTCCCCACCTCATCGAGCGCGTCGATCACGGCGCTCATCCGCAACGGCTTCGGGATCAGACGGTCGACGCCGTGTTGGATGCACTGGTCATCATCGAGCAGGAGATCCCAGGCCGTGAACATGACGACCTTGACCGATGGACGCTGGCGGCGACACGCCTTGGCGACTTGAAGGCCGCTATAGCCCGGCATGGCGAGATCGGTGAGCACGATGTCGAAGTCCTGGTCGCGAAACGCCCGGATGGCCTGCGCTCCGTCCTCGACCGCGGTGACCGCGTACCCATGTTCGCGGAGGGTGTCGCACAAGAGATCGCGGACATCGCCCTCGTCCTCGGCGATGAGCACGCGAACATGGGACTCTGATTTGGGCATCGCTTGCATTGAGGTCTGTCCTCCTGCCACGAAGGCGCCGAAACCGTTGCTCCATTTCCCGCCGCCGAGATTGCGAACGTCTGTGCACGCCGGGTGCCACGGAGCGTGTTGATTCGTAACGCGCGGTATGGTCGCGACTTGGGGTACGTGTGGCTGATTTCTGGGCGGCGCCCTCCGGCGCGAGTTGTCACGGACCCCGGAGGATCTCCTGTCGAAGAATCCCCGCCCGATCGCCGCGCATCCAACGCATCAGCGGGAAGGAGGTTCCCCATGGGAGCGAAGGGCGAGGCGCTGGCCAAGCAGTTCGAGGGGAAGGTTCAGGAGGCGACCGCAGTCGTCGAGAAGCTGAGCGACGCCGACTGGAAGAAGACGACGTCCGCGGAAAAGTGGACGGTCGGGGTCGTGGCGCACCACGTGGCCATGAGTCACGAGGGCATCACGCGGATCATCAAGACCGTCTCGACCGGCCAGTCGGTGCCGAACTTCACGATGGACATGCTCAATGCGATGAACGCCCAACACGCCAAGGATCACGCCAACTGCACGAAGGTTGAGACCGTGGCCCTCCACAAGAAGAACGCTGCGGCGGCGGCCGCCGTCGTGCGCGGCCTCGGCGACATCGAGATGGGAAAGACCGGCACCGTGCTCGCGGGGATGCCGTCGATGAGCGTCGAGCAGATCGTCAGCGGGATCCTCATCAACCACATCGACGAGCACCTGGGGAGCATCCGGGCCACCATCGGCCGCTGATCGGAGCCGGTCGCTCGCCGTCCCGATGTGATCGCTGACCCACTTGACATCCGGGCTCGGCTGTCGCAAATAGTACGGCCATGTCCATCGATCCGAATGTCGAACAATCCTACGTTCCAGTTCCGATCAACCGTGAGAGCGTCATCTCGAAGGCCGCCGACGAGATTCGCCGGCTCATCGGCGCCGGCAATCTCAAGCCCGGCGATGCGCTGCCGGTCGAGCTGAAGCTCTCCAAGTCACTGGGGATCAGCCGCGGCTCGGTCCGGGAGGCGCTTCGGGTCCTCGATGGTCTCGGGCTGGTGGAGAAGCAGCCGGGTCGGCGGGTGATCGTGGCCGACCGGTCGAGGCTCTACACGTCACCGCCGATCGGCGAGGCGGCGTTCCTGAAGGCGCTCCCCGTGGTCTACAAGGTTCGGGGGCTCGTCGAAGAGCGGTGCGCGGAGCTGGCCGCACTCCACCGCACCGAGGAAGAGGTCGCCGAGCTGGAGAACTACCTGGCCCTGTTCCAGGAAGCCCGCAAGCGGGGAGACCCGGTCGCCGCCGCCCACAACCACCAGGCCTTCCACTCCGGGATCGTCGCCGCCGCTCGGAATCCCGTGCTCACCGCGTTGTTCCAGCAGGTTCGCTTCTCGATTGCGGCGGTGGCCGAGCGCCTGCCGGAGAGCCTCAGGGACTCGCGTCAGGCCAGCATCCACACGGCCGTCCTCGAAGCGATCCGTGGTCGCGACGCGCGCCGGGCCAGGACCGCTGCGCGCCGCCATTTCCGGATGATTGCACCGCTGATCGAGTTCGTGACGCGTTCGGGCGAGCAGGAGGGGCCCCGGATATGACGGTTCAGGTGAGCGACCGGTTCGTCGACACCAACGGGACCCGGCTCTTCGTAATGGACCGAGGACGCGGCCGGGCGCTCGTCTTCCTGCATGGGCTCGGGTGGGACCACACGCTCTGGCACGGCGTGACCCAGGCGTTCGCCCACGAGTATCGCGTCATTGCGGGTGACACGCGCGGGCACGGGCGCAGCGCGAAGCCGGACGGACCCTACACGATCGCGCTGTTCGCCGAAGACTGGTTCGCCGCGTTCAAGAATCTTCGAGTTCGGCAGGCCTGCCTCATCGGCTTCTCGCAGGGAGGCATGATCGCCCAGACTCTGGCGGTCCAGCATCCCGAGATCGTCTCGGCGCTGGTCCTGGTATCGACGTCGTGCCGGAGCGATCCGGGGGCGTACGACAAGCTCGAGGAGCGGATCCGTGTGGCCAGGACCCAAGGGCCGGTCGCCTCGGCGCGCCTGGCCGCCCAGTCGATATTCTCCAAGGCGTACATGCAGGCGCGGCCCGACGCCGTCGAGGAGTTCGTCAACTGGCGCGCCGGAATGGACCAGGAGCCGCTGGTGCACGCCACCCGCGCCGCGCACGGGTTCGACGTCTCGGCGCAGCTCGCGTCGATCGGGGTGCCGACGCTCGTCATGTACGGCGAAGAGGACGTGCTGACTCCGCCCTCCGTCGTGACGAGCGTCGCGTCCCACATCCCCGGCGCGGAGCTCGTCGGCATCCCGGGCGCCGCCCACATGATCCCGGTGGAGAAGGCCGAAGAGTTCGAGCTGGCGCTCGACACGTTCTTGAAGAAGCACTACGAACCGAGCCTGTAGGAGGCGTCGATGACCACGTCGGAGCTCGAGCTCATCTTGCGCGGAGGGCGCGTCATCGACCCGGCCCAGGGGATCGACGGCGTGATGGACGTGGGCATTCTCGGAGGCCGCGTGGCCGCCGTCGCGCCGGCGCTGGCACCGGCGCCGCGCACGAAGATGATCAACGTCCACGGCAAGCTCGTGCTCCCCGGTCTCATCGACACCCACGCGCACATCTACGAGCACGTCACGGGCATCTTCGGCCTGAATGCCGACCTGGTCGGCATTCGGTCGGGGGTGACGACGGTGGTGGACCAGGGCGGCGCCAGCCCGCTGACGTTCAACGGATTCCGGAATTTCGTCGCCCAGCCGGCGAAGAGCCGCGTGCTCTCGTTCATCTCGATCTACCTCGCCGGCGGCCTGATGGGGCACTCGCACGCGGGCCTGTATGGACCGCACGGCATCGACGTCGGCGCCACCGTGCGCGCCATCGAGGAGAATCGCGATCTCGTCAAGGGCATCAAGACCCACGCGGAGATCGGCGGCTACTCCCGCTGGGGCATCGAGGTGCTGAAGCTGGCCAAGGAGGCGTCGCGTCGGGCGCGCGTGCCGGTCTACGTGCACCTCGGTGGCATGTGGCCCGTGGTCAAGGAGTCGGAGCCGGATCCCGACTCGATCCTCAATCAGGTGTTGCCGCTGCTCGACGAGGGCGACGTCCTGGCGCATCCGTTCACGCGGCATCCCGGCGCGTTCGTCGCCGCCTCGGGCAAAGTCCATCCGATCGTCACCGAGGCCGTCATGCGCGGCGTCCGGATCGACGTCGGCCGGGGCGTCCATTTCAGCATCGAGAAGGCGCGGATCGTTCTCGAGGCCGGCATCATGCCGTTCACGCTCGGCGCCGATCTGCACGGCTATGCGGTCAAGCGCGTCAAGGCCGACCCGGCCGACGTCGCCCCGGCCCCGAAGGGCCGCTCCCGGGGCAACGGCGAGCGGCTTACCGCAACCTTCAATCTCCACCAGGCGATGAGCGAGCTGCTCGCCCTGGGCGTTCCGCTCGGCGAAGTCGTCAGCATGGTGACGTCGAATGCCGCCGTGCTGCTCGGGCTCGACGGCCAGATCGGGACGCTGGCGCCCGGCGCCGTCGCGGACGTCTCGGTCGTCCGCCTCGAGCGTGGTGACTGGACCGTGCGCGACGCCAGTGGGGTCGAGCTGCGTCTCGCGGAGCGCATCCGTCCGGACCTTCGCGCTTCGCGAAGGTGTGATGTACAAATCGAACTCGCCGCTGGTCCCCGAAGTCCTCACCGCCGCTGCCTGAGGCGACCACGGAATTCGTCGACGAAGGAGAACGGTGATGACACGAATCAGTCGCCGAGAGTTCCTGGGGTATTCCCGCTGGGCCGTGGTGACGACCGCCGCGGGCGGCTCGATCCTGGCCGGCCGTCCCGGGCGCGCCGTGGCCCAACCGTTGACCAAGGTCCGCTTCACGCTGCCCTGGGTCGCGGAAGGCTCGCTCATCCATACCTTCATCGCCCGCAATCGTGGCTTCTGGAAGAAGCGGGGCCTCGACGTCGACATCGCCCGGGGCTACGGATCGCTCGCCGCGACCCAGGCGCTGGCCGGCGGGCAGTTCGACGTCGGCCAGGCGGTGACCTCCGTCATCGTGCTGCAGAACATCAAGGGCCTGCCCCTCACGACCATCGGCGTGCTCGGCTACAAGACGACCATGGGCGTGGGCGTGCTCGACGATTCTCCGATCAGGACGCCGAAGGATCTCGAAGGCAGGACCGTGGGCTGGACGCCGACCTCGGGCGAGGTCCCGTTCTTCCCCGTCTTCGCCCGGCTCGCCGGCGTCGATCAGGACAAGATCAAGTTCGTGAACATGAACATCGACGTGCGATATCGCGCCTTCATGGACAAGCAGATCGACGCGATCACGGACTTCGCCGCGAGCGCCATCCCGCCCATCTCGGCCAGGGGCTACAAGGTCCGCTGGATGCTGTACGCTACCCAGGGCATTCACCTGTACGAGTCGGCGTTCTTCACGACGCCCAAGATGATCAAGGAGAATCCCGAGGTCTGTCAGGGGATGGTGGACGGCATCATGGAAGCTCTGGCCTTCAGCTACCTGAACCCCGAGGAGTCCATCGACATCTTCTTCAAAGAGGTGCGGGAGGCCGGGTTCGTGGCCAAGGAGCGCGAAAACGTCCGCATGGGCTCGGGGATCGCGAACTTCTCTGGCCTGGCCGAGGAGGCGCGCGTGAACGGGCTGGGCTGGTCGGATCCGAAGCGCTTCTCGGAGATGGCCGACCTCGTGCTGACCTACCTGGCCAAGGGCGCCCAGAAGCCGAACGTCGACGAGCTCTACACCAACCGCTTCGCCGGACGCATCAAGTTGACGGAGACGCAGTGGGTCGACGCCAAGAAGCGCAACGAGGAGTTCGCGAAGTTCTTCGCGTGAGCCCCGCGTGCTGATCTCGGCCGAGCCCGGGACGCCGACGACTGTGCCCGGGCGCGGCGCCGAGACCTACGTGGTCGTCGACGGCGTCAGGAAGGTCTACAACGCCGGGGCGAGCGCGCTGGAAGCCGTCAGCTCCGTCAGCTTTGCCGCCCGAGCGGGCGAGTTCGTCTCGATCCTGGGGCCAAGCGGCTGTGGCAAGAGCACCTTGCTCATGATGGTCGCCGGCCTCGAGCCGCTCACCGCCGGGCGCATCGACGTCGCCGGCCAGCCGATCACCGGGCCGCGCGCCGACATCGGCGTGATCTTCCAGGATCCGGTCCTGCTCCCGTGGAAGAGCGTGCTCGACAACGTGCTCTTCCCGATCCACATCCTCAAACGCCCGGTGCGCGAGTACACCGAGCGAGCCCGGCAGCTCCTGGACATGGTCGGCCTCTCGGAGTTCTCCGCCAAGCGGCCGCACCAGCTTTCGGGCGGAATGCGCCAGCGCGTCGCAATCTGCCGCGCGCTCGTCCACGATCCCACGCTGCTCCTGATGGACGAGCCGTTCAGCGCCCTCGACGCCATCACCCGCGACGAGATGAACGCGGCCCTGCTCGACATCTGGCAGCGCTACCAGAAGACCGTCCTGTTCGTGACCCACGGCATCCGCGAGGCCGTCTTCCTGTCCGATCGGGTGCTGGTGATGGCGCGCCGGCCGTCCACGCTCATCGCCGACGTGAGCATCCCGCTACCGCGCCCTCGCCGCCTGACCATCGAGGAAACGCCGGAGTTCAACGAAATCTGCGCGCTCCTCCGGGCGAAGATCGAGGAGAGCCACGGCCGTCGGGGAGCGTCCTGACGTGGCCCTCGACAGCCTCTCGACGGCCGACCTCGGCGCCGGCCGCCTCGACGGGCTGACGCGCGCGCTGAAGGCCGGCGTGTCGCGGGGCTGGCGGCCCGTGGTCTTGCCGATTGTCACGGCCGCGCTGGCCCTGGCGGCGTGGGAAGCGCTGGTGCGTGTGCGCCGCATTCCCTCGGCGATCTTGCCGCCGCCGACGGAGGTGGCGCAGACGCTGGTGGCCGTTCACGGCTTGCTGCTCGAGCACGCCTGGCCGACCCTGGTCGAGACGGTGGCCGGCTTCCTGCTCGCCGCGGTCGTGGGCATGGTCGTCGCCATCGCCATCACGTATTCGCGGCCGATCCGGGAGGCGCTCTACCCGCTCCTGGTCGTGTTCCAGCTCATCCCGAAGGTCGCGCTCGCTCCGCTCTTCATCGTGTGGCTCGGCATCGGAACCAGCTCGCGCCTCATGTTCGCGCTCTTCATCAGCTTCTTCCCGGTCGTCATCTCCACCGCGGCCGGACTGATCGACACCGACCGCACGATGATCCGGCTGGCGCGCTCCCTGACGGCGAACGACTGGCAGATCTTCGTGAACATCCGTTTTCCCGGCGCGCTGCCCCACATCTTCAGCGGCCTCAAGATCGCGGTCACGCTGTCCATCATCGGCGTGATCGTCGGCGAGTTCATCACGTCGCAGGCGGGGCTCGGGTACCTCATCGTCTTCGCAACGTCGCGCGCCGAGACGGCCGCCATCATGGCGGCGATCCTCGTGCTCTGTGTCATCGGCCTCGTGCTGTACGGCGTCGTGGCCCTGGCCGAGCGCGTGATGCTCACGTGGTATCACGGAGACCGGTGATGCCGACCCATGGCAAGGTGTTCGGGCTCTCACTGAAACCCCGCGAGCACCTCCCGCTCCTTCGCGGGGCTGGACGGTATCTCGACGACATCACGCGGCCGGGGCTGGTGCACCTGGGGGTCGTCCGCAGCCCGCACGCCCACGCGCGAGTGATCGCCATCGATGCGACGAACGCCCGTGCGCTCCCCGGCGTGCTCGGGGTCTTCGGTCCGGCCGAGCTTCCCGAGGTCACGCGGCCGATTCCGCCGCATCTCCCGTTCCGGGCACACGTGCGGCCCTTCGAACAGTGTGCGCTCGCGCTCGGCAAGGCCCGATACGTGGGCGAGCCGGTGGCCGTCGTCGTCGTCGAGGCCGCCGCCCAGCTCCAGGACGCCATCGACGCTGTCCACGTGCAGTACGAGCCGGTGCCCGCCGTCGTGTCGACCTGGGAGGCCTTGAAGACCACGGCCTGTCTCTACGACACGTGGCCGGACAACGTCGCCAGCGTGTCGACGGACAGCGTCGGTGACGTCGAGGAAGCCATGGCCGCCGCTGACCTCGTGGTCGCCCACGAGTTGCGGCACGCGCGGAACGCCGCCATGCCGATGGAGCCGCGCGGGGTCCTGGCGTGGCACGACGACGCCGGCGTCCTCGTCGTCCACTCCTCCACCCAGACGACCTACTTCGTGCGCGAGGCGATCGCCGCCGTGCTGGGCCTCGACGTCGAGCGGATCCGGGTCATCGCTCCGGAGGTCGGCGGAGCGTTCGGCGCCAAGGCCCAGGTCTTCCAGGAAGAGGTGCTGGTGCCGCTCGTGGCCTCCCGTTTGGGCCGCCCCGTGAAGTGGGTGGAGACGCGGCGCGAGCACTTCATCGCGACGTGTCACGATCGGGAGCAGGTCCACGCGATCCGCGTGGGCTTTCATCGCGACGGGGTCATCACGGCCGTCGACGACCACTTCGCGTCCGACATGGGGGCCTATCCGATCCAGGGGGAAGGGATTCCCCTCAACACGATCCATCACCTGTGCGCGCCGTACCGAGTCCGCGACTACCGCGGACGATCCGACAACGTGGTGACGAACAAGACCTTCAGCGCCGCCTACCGGGGCGCCGGCCGTCCCGAAGCCGCCTTCGTCTTCGAGCGGATGCTCGACATCGGCGCACGGAAGCTCGGCCTCGATCCCGCGGAGATCCGGCGCCGGAATTTCATCCGCGCCGACGAGATGCCGTATCGGCCGGGGATGAAATACAAGGACGGCTCGACGATCTGCTACGACCCCGCCGACTTTCCGGCGGCGTTCGACAAGGCGCTCGAGCTCCTCGGGTACGACGAGCACCGCGCGCTCCAGGTGACGCGTTCGAATGGCGTCCGCCGTCTCGGCATCGGCGTCGCCTGCTACCTGCAGGGCTCGGGGCTGGGGCCGTACGAAGGCGCGAACGTGCGCGTGGACCCCAGCGGCACGGTGTACGTCTTCATCGGGGTGTCGGCCCAGGGCCAGGGCCACGCGACGACGCTGGCCCAGATCTGCGCCGAGGAGCTCGGCGTCCCGGTCGAATCGGTGAAGGTCGTGGGCGCCGACACGCAAGCCTTTCCCTACGGGATCGGCGCGATGGCCAGCCGCGTGGCCGCCAACGCCGGGCCCGCGGTCGCCCGCTCGGCGCGCGAGGTGCGCCGCCGGGCGGCGCTGGTCGCCGCCACGATGCTCGAGTGCGCGCCCGAAGATCTGAGGATCGAGAACGGCCGCGTGTCGGTGGCTGGAGTGCCCGGCCGAGGTCTCCACCTCGCCGAGGTGGCGGCGGCCGCCGTGCGCTCGAAGGCGCTGGCGCCCGTGAGCGAGCCGGGTCTCAACAGCTGCACGTACTTCTATCCCGACACGGTGACATGGGCGTTCGGCACGCACGGGGCGGTCGTCGAGGTCGACGTCGAGACGTGCCAGATCCGCCTGCTGAAGTACGTCGCGGTGCACGACTGCGGGCGGCCGATCAATCCCATGATCGTAGAGGGCCAGCTCCAGGGAGGCATTGCGCAGGGCATCGGCTCCGCCCTCACCGAGGACCTGGTCTACGACGACAACGGCCAGCTCCTCACGCAGAGCTTCATGGATTATGGCCTGCCGACGGCCGCCCAGCTCCCTCCGCTCGACACGGCGCTGGTGAATTTCCCCTCGATCGTCAACGACCTCGGCATCAAGGGTGTCGGCGAGAGCGGCGCCATCGCCCCCGCGGCGGCCATCGCCAACGCGGCCGAGGATGCGCTCGCCGGGTTCGGGATCACCATTCTCGAGCTGCCGGTGACTCCGGCGAGGCTGTTCTCGCTCCTCCAAGCGCGTCGCGCTGGCTGATCCCCGACCGAGCCCGGTTGCGTTTGCCCGCGGTTTCCCCTATAGCTTTCGACATTCGTCGAGCGAGGTGAGCGATGAGCCGCAATTGGACGCAGGGAATCCTGAGCTTCACCGTGGTCGGGATCGTCATCGGGATGCTGGCCCTCGGGGGATCGGGCGCGCTCGTCGCCCAGGCCGCGGACCCGATCAAGATCGGGTTCGGCATGGCGCTGACCGGCGGACTCTCCGCCAACGGCAAGCCGGCGCTCCTGGCCTTGCAGATCTGGAAGGACGACGTCAACAAGAAGGGCGGCTTGCTGGGCCGGCCCGTCGAGCTGGTGTATTACGATGACCAGACCAACCCGGCCACCGTGCCCGGGATCTACACCAAGCTGCTCGACGTCGACAAGGTCGACCTCGTCATCTCCGGGTATGGCACCAACCTCATCGCCCCGCTCTTGCCCATTGCGATGGAGCGGAAGCTGACCGTCATCGGAATGTTCGGCCTGGCCAACAACGAGAAGTACCAGTACCCGAACTATTTCCAGATCCAGCCGGCCGGTCCCGATCCGCAGACCAGCACGGCCATCGGCTTCTTCGAGCTGGCGGCCAGGCAGAACCCGAAGCCGCAGACCGTGGCCATCGTGGGCGCCGACGCCGAGTATCCGCAGAACGCGCTGGTCGGCGCGCGCGAGCTGATCAAGAAGTTCGGCTTGAAGACCGTGTACGACAAGACGTACCCGCCGAGCACCGTGGACTACACGCCGATCGTGCGCGCGATCAAGGCCACCAACCCGGACATCGTCTTCGTGGCGTCCTACCCTCCCGACTCGGTCGGCATGCTGCGCGCGGCTCACGAGGTCGGGCTCCAACCCAAGATCCTCGGCGGCGGCATGGTCGGGCTGATGTTCACGACGGTGATGACGAGCATGGGGCCGCTGCTCAACGGCATCGTGAACTATGACTTCTGGGCGCCCGAGCCGCCGTTCCTCGCGATGCCCGGCATCAAGGAGTTCCTGAAGGAATACCAGGCGCGGGCCGAGAAGGCCGGCGTCGATCCGCTCGGCTATTACCTGCCGCCGTACTCGTACGCGGTCGGGCAGGTGCTCGCGCAGGCCATCGAGGCCACCAAGGGCTTCGACCAGCAGAAGATCGCCGACCACATCCGCGCCACCGAGTTCAACACCGTGGTCGGCAAGATCAAGTTCGGCAAGAACGGCGAGTGGGCCCGGGGCCGCACCCTCATGGTCCAGTATCAGAAGATCCAGGGCCCGGGCATCGATCAGTTCCGCGGGCCGGGAAAGAAGGTCGTCCTCTACCCCGACGACCTCAAGTCCGGCAACATCATCTACCCGTACTCGGCGGCCAAGAACTAGCGCGAGCGCTCCCTGTTCTCCTGGGACCTCCTCGCCAACGCGGTGGTCGCCGGACTGCTGCTCGGGGGCTTCTATGCCGCCGTGAGCCTTGGCGTGTCGCTCATCTTCGGGCTGCTCGACATCGCCAACATCGCGCAGCCCGCCTTCGTGATCCTCGGCTCGTACGCGGCGTACGTCATGAACGACGCGCTCGGCCTCGATCCGATCCTCACGGGGCTACTGTTGACGCCGCTGTTCTACGGGCTGGGCGCGCTCGTCTATCGCGTCTACTACGCGAGCTTCGAACGGCGCGGGGAGGAGTCGCTGCGGGGGCTCGTCTTCTTCTTCGGCATCCTCTTCATCATGGAGGTGAGCCTCAGCCTGACGTTCGGCGTCGACTACCGGCTCGTCCAGACCGCCTACACCAGCAAATCGATCGATCTCGGCGGCGTCGGGATCGCCTTCCGCTACCTCGTGCCTTGCCTCGTCGGGATCGCGATGACGGCGGGGCTCTATCTGTTCCTCGGCCGGACGTTCTACGGCCGGGCGATCATGGCGGTGTCGCAGGATCAGCTCGCCCTGCGGCTGATGGGCGCGAACCCCGTCCAGATCAAGACCATCGCCTTCGGCGTGGGCATCGCGGCGGCCAGCCTGGCCGGCGCGCTGCTGATCAGCATTGCGCCGGTGATCCCGTCGACCGACCGCGACTACATCGGACGGATGTTCGCCATCACGGTCCTGGGCGGCATGGGCAGCATCGGCGGGACGCTCGTCGCCGCCGTCGTCCTCGGCGTGGCCGAGAGTCTCATGGCCACGTTCTTCGGGCCCTCGTGGTCGCTGGCCGTGTCGTTCGGCATCCTGCTCCTGGCGCTGGCCGTGCGGCCGGCGGGGCTCTTCGGCCGATGACGCCCCGGTCCGGGCTCGCGTGGCTGGCGGGCCTGGGCGTGGTCGGGGCGGGGATCGCGCTGGCCGGGTTGCGCGTGAACCCGTATGTCTACTTCGCCGGCTACGTGATCCTGCAATACGTCGTGATCGCGACGGCGTGGAACATCCTCGGCGGCTACGCGGGATACGTGAACTTCGGGACGCCGGCGTTCTTCGCGATGGGCGCGTACACCGCGGTCTTCCTGATCCAGTCGCTGCGGGCGCCGTTGCCGGTCCTCATCCTGGCCGGCGGCCTCGTCGCCGCGCTCCTTGGACTCGGCATCGGCTATCTGACGCTCCGGCTGAGAGGCGTCTTCTTCTCCATCGCGACGCTCGCGCTCTCCGTCGTCCTCCAGACGATGATCATCAACTGGGAGTACGTCGGCGGATCGAGAGGCTTGAGCGTCATCCGCCCGAGTGGACCGCCCTTCGGCAGCTACGTCACGTTCTTGTTCACCGTGATGGTGGGGCTGGCCGTCCTGTCGGTGATGGTGGCGCGGTTCATCGAGCGCTCGTGGATCGGCCGCGGCCTGGCGGCGTTGCGGGACAACGAGGAGGCGGCCGAATGCATGGGCGTGCCCACCTTGCGCCTCAAGCTCTTCGCCACCACGATCAGCGGCTTTCTCCTCGGCGTCGCCGGCGCGCCGTTTCCGTACTACGTGACGTTCGTGGAGCCCAACTCGGCGTTCGCGCTCGACTACGCCGTGAACGCGCTGGCCATGCCGATGATCGGAGGGACGACGAGCTGGGCTGGGCCGGTAATCGGAGCGGTATTGCTCGGGACGGCCCAGCAGCTGGCGACGGTCACGATCTCGTCGGAGATGAACCTCTTCATCGTGGGCGTCGTGCTCGTCGCCTTCGTCGTGCTGGCGCCCGAAGGCATCCTGGGCCTCGTGCGGCGGCTGCGGGGCCGCTGATGGCGGGGGCGCTGCTCGAGATCCACGGCCTCGTGAAGCGCTTCGGCGGCTTCACCGCGCTCAACCGGGTGACGCTCCACGTGAAGGAGGGCGAGCGCTTCGGCCTCATCGGACCGAACGGCTCGGGCAAGACGACGCTGATCAACTGCGTGTCCGGCTCCCTCCGCCCCGACGACGGACGCATCGTCTTCGCGGGCCGGGACATCACGGCGCTGCCCGCCCACCAGCGAACCCGGCTCGGCATCGCGCGCAGCTTTCAGATCCCGAAGCCCTTCACGAGCATGACGGTGCAGGAGAACCTCGACATCCCGCTGGAGTACGCGGGCCACGCGCGCGCTCGGGACGCGGGCGCCGAGGCGGCGGAGATCCTCCGGGCGATCGGGCTCGACGCCAAGGCGCACTTGCGGCCGTCCGGGCTCACGCAGATCGAGATGCGGAAGCTCGAGCTGGCCCGCGCCATGGCGGCGCGCCCGAAGCTGCTGATCTCCGACGAGGCGATGGCCGGACTCTCCAGCGCCGAGGTGGACGACATCCTGGCCATCCTGTTCCGGCTGAACGGCGAGGGGATCACGATCATCATGATCGAGCACATCATGCGGGCCGTGATGCGCTTCTCCGAGCGCATCGTGGTGCTCGACGCCGGCGAGCGGATCGCCGAAGGGACGCCCGACGAGATCGTGCGCAACCCGGCCGTCGAGAAGGCCTACCTTGGCGAGTAGGATCGTGGTCCGCGACGTCGACGCGGGCTATGGCGCCGTCCGCGTACTCCACGGCGTGTCGCTCGAGGTGCGCGAGGGCGAGACCGTCGCGCTCCTCGGGACCAACGGCAACGGCAAGAGCACGCTCATCAAGTGCCTCATGGGCATGGTGGCGCCGTCGGGTGGAGAGATCTTCCTCGAGGCGGACGGTGCGCGGATCGATCTCACGCGCAAGTCCACGGAAGAGATCGTGAGCCTGGGCATCGCCCTGGTGCCGGAAGGGCGGCGCCTTTTCCCCAAGCTGACCGTCGAGGAGAACCTGCTGCTCGGCGCCTACCGCGCTCAGGCCCGCGCCGCCATCGCGCGCAACCTCGCCTTCTGCTTCGAGGCGTTTCCGGTGCTCCGCGAACGCCGGCGGCAGCTCGCCGGCAGCATGAGCGGCGGCGAGCAGCAGATGCTCGCGGTGGCCCGCGCCCTCATGTCGTCGCCCCGGATTCTCCTGGTCGACGAGCCGTCGGTGGGCCTGGCGCCGATCCTCGTGAGCCGCGTGATCGCCAAGATCAAGGAGCTGAAGGAGCAGTACCAGCTCACGGTCCTCATGGCCGAGCAGAACTTCAACCAGGCGACCAAGATCGCCGACCGCGGCTACATCATCGTCCACGGCCGGATCGAGTTCGAGGGCCGCAGCACGCGTGAGCTTCGGGAAAACGAGCTGGTGAAGAAGTACTACCTCGGCGTGTAGTCGCCCCCCTCAGTAGCCGCCGCCACCGCCGGCGCCCGAAAAGTCGCACTTGGCGCCCGTCCAGAAGCCGCCAGACCGCTTGCAGTCGTCGTCCGCAGAGAACTGGGTGTTCTGGGTATTCGGAGTACCGGCGCATCCCATCAAGAGCCCGGCCACGGTGAGCGCGCCGATGAGTGCTCGCAGATTACGCATGGTCCACCGCCCCTCCATCGTCGTCCGTCGGGTGACGGAGCTCGCCCTGATGTAGAACGGCCAGCCCACGGTCGAAGATCCCTCGACGCCTACTCCAGAATGACGCAGCGGGCGGGGTCCACGTTTACATAGACCGTCGCGCCCTCCTCGAAGACCTCGTGGCGTGGACGGCGCGCCGTGAGGAGACGGCCGTCCCACTCGAGGACGTACTCGAGCGCATCGCCGAGGAACGCGCGCTGGCGGATCCGGGCCGGCCACGAGTTGACCGCGCCCGGTCGCGGCGTCGGGCAAAGCTCCAGGTAGACGCTGCGAACCGCGACCGTGGCCGACGAGCCCAGTGGCCGTCCCGGGTCGGTACCGCAGACGACGTGCTTGCCCTCGGTCTCGATGGCGACGAGGCCGTCGCCCCGGCGTTCGGGCCTGACGACGCCCTCGATCAGGTTCGCCGCTCCCACGAAGTCGGCGACGAAGGCATTGCGGGGAGTGTCGTAGACCTCCGTGGCGGTGCCGACCTGCTCGATCCGGCCGGCGTTCATGACGATGATGCGGTCGGAGATCACGAGCGCTTCTTCCTGGTCGTGGGTGACGTAGACCGAGGTGAGGCCGATCTGGCGCTGGAGGGACTGGATCTCGAGCCGCATGGCTGTACGCAGGCGCGCGTCGAGGTTGGACAGTGGCTCGTCGAGGAGCAGGACGGCCGGCGAGACCGCGAGGCACCTCGCGAGCGCCACGCGCTGCTGCTGGCCGCCGCTCAGCTCGGCGGCGCTTCGCCCGGCGAGGCCGCCCAATCGGACCAGCTCGAGCGCGGCGCCCACGCGCTCTCTCACCTGAACCGCCGGAAGCCGGCGAAGCCTCAGTCCATAGGCGACGTTGTCGAAGACCGTCATGTGGGGCCAGATCGCGTACGACTGGAAGACCATGGGGAGTTGCCGCTGCTCGGCCGGCACGTTGATGGACTGACGGATCGAGAAGACCGGCCGGCCGTCGATACGGATCTCGCCCGAGACCGGCGTCTCGAGGCCGGCCAGCGCGCGGAGCGTGGTGGTCTTGCCGCAGCCGGACGGGCCGAGCAGGGTCATGTGCTCGCCGCGTCGAACGTCGAAGCTGATCCGATCGACCGCGGTGACGGCGCCGTAGCGGACGACGAGGTCTTCGACCTCGATGTGGCGATCGCCGGTGGGGCGGGCAGGCGACCCCACGGCTAGCCGAAGCGCATGCGCACGGTGACCACCTGCCCGGTCATGAACTCGCCGCCGGGGCCGGCCAGGAAGACAACGAGGCGCGCGATGTTCTCCGGCGTGCTGAAACGCCCGAGCGGATCCTGCCGGGCCCGGCTCTGCCACTCGGCGTCGCTGAGCGTGCCGCGGGCCATCGGGGTGTCCGTGGTGCCGGGATTGATCGCGTTCACGGTGACGCCGGACGGCCCGAGCTCCAGCGCCAGCGACTTGGTGAGCGAGATCACGGCGCCTTTCGAGGCCGCATAGTGGGCGCCATTGACCATGCCGAAGGTCGCCCGGTCCGACGCCATATTAATGATGCGGCCGTAGCCGCGTTGGGCCATGTGACGGCCGACGGCCCGGCAGCAGTAGAACGTGCCGTGCAGGTTGACGCCCAGCACCCGGTGCCACTCGGCGTCCGTCATGTCGACGACCGACCGCCGCAGGCTGATCCCCGCGCTGTTGAACAGGACATGGATCTGGCCGAACGCGTCGAGGGCCGTCGCCACGAGCTTCTCGACGGCCGCGGTATCCGAGACGTCCGTCGCGACCGCGAGCGCCTCGCCGCCCTTCGCCTTGATCTCGTCGCGGACGGTTGCCGCGGCGTCGGCGCGGACGTCGGCGACGACCACGCGCGTGTTCTCGCCGGCGAGAGCCAGGGCCGCGGCGCGGCCGATCCCGCTGCCGGCACCCGTGACGACCGCGATCTGACCGGCCAGGGCAGACGTCATCAGGCTCCGCTCCCGCCGGCGCGCCCGAGGAGGCGGCCACCGAGCGCCCAGTTGCCGGCCGCGATCACGACCCCGTTCAGCACGAGCAGGATGGTCGAGAGCGCGGCGACCCCTTCCCACGACGGAAGCTGGTAGAGGTCGAAGATGGCAGTCGCGATGACAGTCGTCGGCGCCGTGAAGAGCAGGATCGAGCTGCTCAGCTCCTTGATCGCCGGGATGAAGACCAGGATCCATCCTCCCAGGAGCCCGGCCTTGATCATCGGCACCGTGATGTCGCGCAACACGCGCACGCGCGAGGCGCCGAGCACGTTGGCCGCGTGCTCGAGCTCGGGATACACGCTCTGGACGGCGGCGTGGCAGCTCATGAAGGCGAAAGGCAGGAACTTGGTCAGGTACGCGAGCATGAGGATCCAGAGCGTGCCGTAGAGCACGAGGGGCGGCTGGCTGTAGGCGCCGAAGAGGCCGACCGCGAAGACCATGCCGGGAATCACCAGCGGCGCCATGGCCAGGAACGAGAGCCAGGCGGCGTGCCGGACGATGCGCCGCTCCGTCAGGTACGCGACGACCACCGCGATCACGACGCCGATGCTGGCCGCGATCACGGCCGTCACGAGACTGTTCCAGATCGATCGGCTCCCCGAGGTGAACTCGAGCAGCACGAAGCGATAGTGATCGAGGGAGAAGCTCGGCGCGGACAGCGCCCGCACCCACACCGGGCTGACCGATGCCCAGACGATGACGGCGTAGGGCAGGACGAGCGTGAACAGCAGCACGAGGCCGGAGAGGCCGAGGGCCACGAAGCGCAGCGGCCCGAGGTCGATCGGGCGGCGGCGCCCGCCCTTGCCCCGGTTGGTCGCGAAGCTCCGGTGAGCCAGGAGCCGGCGCTGGATCACGAGCAGCACCGCTGTGACCAGCAGGAGCGGGAGCGAGATGGCCGCGGCCACGCCGATCTTGGGCGGCCACTCGAACAGCGAGAAGAGCTGCGTGGTCAGCACGTAGATGCGCGCCGGCACCCCGATCATCGCCGGCACCCCGTACAGGATGATGGTCTCGAGGAACATGAGGATGAGGCTCGCCACGATGGCCGGCAGCGCCAGCGGCAGCGTGATCGTCCACGTCACCCGCGCCGTGCCCGCGCCGAGGACGCGCGCGGCTTCCTCGACGTCGCCGCTCATCATTTCGAGCGTGTTGTAGACGAGGATGAAGGCGAGCGGGAACGTGCTGGCCACGGAGACGAGGACCAGGCCAGTCATCGTGTAGACGTCGAGGAGTCCACGGGACGCGCCGGTCAGCGTCATCCAGAGCTTGTTGAGCAATCCGGCGTTGGGCCCGGCCAGGAGGATCCAGGCCACGGCGAGGACGAAGCCGGGCGTCACGAACGCTCCGAGCACCCCCGCCCGGACGAGGCCGCCGAGCGGCATGTTCGTCCGGCTGACCGCCCACGCCATCGGGGCCCCGAGCACGAGCCCGATGAGGCTCGCCGCAATGCCGAAGACCAGCGAGTTCACGGTGGCCGCGCGGAACGACGTCTGCTTGCCGATCGCAACGTAGTTGGCGAGCGACGGGCCGGTCTCGGTCTGGAAGCTCTTGACCACCAGCGAGCCGAGAGGAAGCAGGACGAGGACGACCAGCGCGGCGGTGACGCTGGCCCACAGCACTCGCGACGTCATCCGCCGAACAGCTCCGAGAATTTCTCCCTCAGCTCGGGCAGCATCCGGCCCACGTCGGCGGGGTCGGCCACGAGCAGCTTCAGCGTGGCGGGATGAGGATACTTGCTCGGGTACTTGATCTTCGGATCGTTGACCGCCGACATCAGCCCGGAGTCGACGTACACCTGCTGTCCCTCGGGGGACAGACACCAGTCCACGAGCAGCCTCGCCGCATTCGGGTGGGGCGCTTTCTTCAAGATTCCCATCCCACCGA
>Ga0209056_10001777_pt1 | contig 23588 bp, 21 predicted proteins | sample GraSoiAngelo_114_FD_185876 | JGI IMG/M metagenome (GOLD analysis project Ga0209056, IMG submission 185876) | Grasslands soil microbial communities from the Angelo Coastal Reserve, California, USA - 14_0903_13_40cm (SPAdes) (version 2) | ecosystem: Environmental > Terrestrial > Soil > Grasslands... | reverse complement strand
TGCTGGGCGTGTTCCGGTTGGCCGTGGACACGCCCGTGAGCCTGCATCTGGCGGGATTCGCCAACGGCTACGCACCGGGCTCGTTCCTGTGGATCGTCAACAATCTCTATTTCCAGTACTACAGCCTCTTCATCTTCATCGTCTCGGTCGTGGTCATGGTCGTGGTGAGCTACGCGACGGCGCCGCCGGCGCCGGAACAGGTGGCGGGTTTGACGTACGGGACGGTCACGACAGAAGACCGTGCCCAGTCCCGCGCCAGTTGGAGCGGCCGCGAAGTGATCGCCTCCGCCGTCGTGCTGATCTTGATTCTCGCGGCGTATCTCTACTTCCGCGGATGAGGACCACCCCCCTCAGGCGGCGCGAGTTTGTGGAAACCGTGCTTAGCGCGGGCGCTGGTTTTCTCATCGCGCGGCCGTATCGCGCCTCCCGCCGACTCGCCGACTCGCGGGTCGAGATCCTGCTCGATGAGCCGATCGGAACCATCGCGCCCGAACTCTACGGTCACTTCGTTGAGCATCTGGGCGGCGTCGTTTACGACGGGGTCTGGGTCGGGCCTGACTCGAAGGTGGCGAACACCGGGGGCGTACGGCGAGCACTCGTCGAGGCACTGCGGGCGGTCAAACCGGGCGTGATCCGCTGGCCGGGTGGCTGCTTCGCGGACTCCTACGACTGGCGCGATGGTGTGGGCCCGCGCGCGCGCCGCCCCCGGCGCACCAACTTCTGGGCCGACGATCCCGCATTCAAAGATCTGGGCAACATCCCGGCCAAGTATGATCCCAACGAGTTCGGCACGTCCGAATTCCTGCGGTTCTGCCGGCTGGTCGGGGCGCAACCCTATCTTGCCGCGAACGTGCGCTCGCTGCCCGCTGAAGCCTTCATCGAGTGGCTCGAGTACTGCAACGCCCCGGCGGGCACGGTGACGTGGGCGGACATCCGCGCGGGGGCGGGCGACCGCGAGCCCTACGGCGTTCGCTACTGGGGCGTCGGCAACGAGTCGTGGGGCTGCGGTGGCAATTTCCGCCCCGAGGAATACGCCGCCGAATACCGCCGCTTCACGACGTGGGCGGTGCCGCGGTACGGCGTGGATCTGGCGTTCATCGGCTCGGGGCCGAGCGGCGGCGACTTGGAGTGGACGCGGCGCTGCTTCGCCGCCCTCGCGGAGCGCGGCGGCCTGGACCGCATGTGGGGGTGGGCGCTGCATCACTACTGCAGCGCGGACGGGGCGGGCGCCGATGCCGTCGGGTTCGACGAGCGCGGGTGGTACGACCTGCTCGCGAGCGCGGACCGGATGGAGTCGCTGATCGCGGGCCACTGGCAACTGATGCGCGAGGCCGACCGCCAGCATCGCGTGAAACTCGTGGTGGATGAATGGGGCGCCTGGCACAAGAGCGCGCCGCTCGCCGACCCGAGCCACCTGTTTGAGTCGCAGGCAACGATCCGCGACGCCGTGGTCGCCGGCCTCACGCTCGACATCTTCCACCGGCATGCCGACAAGGTGGCGATGGCGAACGTGGCCCAGCTCGTCAACTGTATCCAGCCCCTCTTCTTCGCGCACGCCGATCGCTTGATCCTCACGCCCACGTATCACGTGTTCGCGCTGTACGTGGCGCACCAGGGAGCGGGAGCGGTCCGGACTGTCTGGTCGGCGCCGCGCGTGTCGTGGACGGATGCGCGGGGCGCGCCCGCGGGTTTGTGGGGTCTGAACGGCTCGGCGTCGCTGCGCGAGCGCGTGGTGACGCTGACCGTCACCAACCCCTCGCTCCACGAGCCGCGGGAGACCGAGATCGCCGTGCGCGGAGGCTCGATCGTCTCCGCACGGGCCACGACCCTTGCGGCGCGCGACGTCCACGACGTGAACTCGTTCGATCGCCCGGATGTGATCAAGCCCGTGACGAGCGATGTTGCGCTGCGCGGAGCACCACTCGTCTACTCCTTCGCCCCCGCGTCCGTGACCAAGTTGGAGCTGGTGCTCGGAGGCTCAACATGACTCTTCTTGTCTTGCTGCTGCTCGTCCAACGTCAGACGCAGAGCTTCGATCACGGCTGGCGGTTTCACCTTGGCGATGTGGCCGGAGCGGAGCAGGTGGCGTTCGACGATTCCGGCTGGCGCACGCTCGATGTGCCGCACGACTGGAGCATCGAGGGGGAGTTCAGCGAGCAGCATCCTGCCGGCGTCGGTGGTGGCGCGCTGCCGGGCGGCGTCGGCTGGTACCGCAAGACGTTTGCTCTTCCGCCCGCGGACACGGCGAAACTCGTATTCGTCGAGTTCGATGGCGTGTATCGCAACAGCGAAGTCTGGATCAACGGTCAGTATCTGGGGAAGCGGCCGTACGGCTACAGCTCGTTCCGCGACGAACTCACGCCGCACCTTCGCTACGGCACGGAACGCAACGTCATCGCGGTGCGGGTGGACAACTCCCAGCAGCCAAACTCGCGCTGGTACTCGGGGTCGGGGATCTATCGCCACGCCCGGCTCGTCATCAGCGATCCGGTGCACGTCGATCAGTGGGGCACGTACGTCACCACACCGGCGGTGAGCGCGGAATCGAGCCTGGTCGTGCTGCAGACGACCATCCGCAACGAGCGGCATGCGGCGCAGCCGATCGTGGTCCGGACGATCGTTTACGACTCCGCCGGCAAGCAAGTCGCGACAGTGTCCACCGAGGCCCGAGTGCTGGGCGATTCCGTCACCGAGATCGCGCAGGCGCTGACGGTGCCGCAGCCGGTGCTCTGGTCGCTCGAGCGGCCGTATCTGTATCGCGCCGTCTCGCGGGTGATGTGTGGTGACGTGCCGTGCGACGATTACGCCACGCCGTTCGGCGTGCGGTCGTTCGTCTTCAGAGCTGATTCAGGTTTCTTTCTCAACGGACACCCGGTAAAAATCCGAGGCGTGTGCCTGCATCACGACCTCGGCTCGTTAGGCGCGGCCGTGAACACGCGCGCCATCGAGCGACAGCTCGAGATCATGCGCGCGATGGGCGCCAACGCGCTCCGCACCTCGCACAACCCACCGGCGCCCGAGCTGCTCGACCTGACCGACCGCATGGGCATTATCGTGCTGGACGAAGCCTTCGACATGTGGAAGAAAGAAAAGACCAAGTACGACTATCATCTCGATTGGGACGCATGGCACGTCCGCGACTTGTCCGATATGGTGCGGCGCGACCGCAATCATCCCAGCGTCTTCATGTGGAGCATCGGGAACGAAGTCATGGAGCAGTGGACCAACGACGACAGCACGGCCGCGCCGATCGCGCGCGAGCTCGCCGGCATTGTGCACGCGCTCGACCCGACACGACCCGTCACGCAAGCGGCGAACAACGGCAGCCCGCGGAATCCCGTCTTTCATGCTGGCGCGCTCGACCTGCTCGGCCACAACTATCACCACGAGGTGTGGAAGGATTTCCCGACGCAGTACCCGGGAGCGAAGTTCATCATCACCGAGGCGATGTCGGCCTTGAACTCCCGCGGCGTCTACGAGCAGCCCTCCGACAGTGTCGCCGTCTATTACACGCCGTACGAGAAGAACCGTGGGCCGCAGCCACCCAAGAACGGCCGCATCTCGTCATACGACAACCGGCACGCGTTCTGGGGCTCGCTGCACGAAGAGTCGCTGCGCCTGTTCGAGCGCTATCCCTTCCTCTCGGGGATGTTCATCTGGCAAGGGATCGACTACCTGGGCGAGCCCACGCCGTACGAGTGGCCGGCGCGCAGCTCCTATTTCGGCGCGGTCGATCTGGCGGGATTCCCGAAAGATCCGTTCTACCTCTATCAAAGCGTGTGGACGGATCGTCCGATGCTGCACCTCTTTCCCCACTGGAATTGGACGCCGGGCGACACGATTGACGTGTGGGTCTACACGAACGCAGAGCAGGTGGAACTCTACCTGAACGGCGCATTTCAGGGCGTGAGGCTCAAGGAGGGCCGAGTAGGCCACTTGATGTGGCGCGTCGCGTATAGGCCTGGGACGCTGCGAGCTGTCGCGCGAACCGGCGGGCAGGTAACGGCAAGGGCCGTGGTCAGGACCGCTGGCGCACCAGCGCGCATCGCACTCACCCCCGACCGCGCACGCATCCGAGCGGATGGGGACGACCTATCCTTCGTGACGGTCACGGTTCAGGATCGGCGGGGTGTTGCGGTGCCGACGGCGGAGCCGCTGATTCGGTTCCGGGTCAGCGGTGGTGCGCGGATTGTCGGTGTCGACAATGGCGATCAGATCAGCCATACGTCATTTCAAGCGAAACGGGTGCGGCTGTTCAACGGGAAGGCGATCGTCATCATCCGCGCCGGCACACGACCGCGGACCGTCACGCTCACTGCGGAGGCGCAGGGACTCCTGCCCTCCGCCGTCCGCATCGACCTCAGATAGGCACGCAACGATGAAACAGAGACCGCTCGGCAACAACGGCTGAAGCCGCCTACCGGTTCGCAGCTTTAGTCTTTGCTAGCTCCTCCTCAACGAGCGCGCGTCTGAGAATCTTGAGCGCACCACTCTTCGGCAGCTCACTTCGGAACTCGATGGCCCTCGGCACCTTATAGGCGGCGAGGTTCTCGCGGGAGAATGCCAGCAATTGCTCCGCGGTTGCTGCCTGCCCCGGTTTCAGCACCACGAATGACTTGACGCGCTCGCCGCGCTTCTCATCCGGTACGCCGATGGTGGCCGCCTCGAATACAGCCGGATGGCTCATCAACACGCCATCCACTTCGTCGGGGAACACCTTGTAACCCGAGACGACGATCATCTCCTTTTTGCGCCCAACGATGCGGTGGTAGCCGTCCTCGTCGATCACGGCGAGATCGCCCGTGTAAAGCCAGCCGTCGCGGAGCGCGTGCGCGGTCTCTTCCGGCATGTTCCAATAGCCGCGCATGATCTGTGGGCCCCGGATCGCCAGCTCTCCCGGTTGCCCAGGGGCCGTCTCCGTCACTCCATCGTCTACGCTTACAGTCTTCGATTCCGTGTTGGGAATGGGAACTCCGATGCTGCCGGTCTTGCGCGTACCGTAGAGCGGATTCAGGTGCGTAACGGGCGACGCCTCCGAGAGTCCGAACCCCTCCACGATCCGCGATCCGGTGAGGGCTTCGAAGCGCTGCAACACGTCCTCGGCGAGCGCCGCCGAGCCCGAGAAACAGCGCTGCACGCTCCTCAAGTCGAGGCGCTCGATGTTCGGGTAGTTGAGGATCGAGTTAAAAATCGCCGGTACAGCGGGGAGCAGCGTGACGCGGTGTTCCACGATGCTGCGCACGATCGCCTTGATGTCTCGTGGGTCGGGAAGCACCACCATCGCGGCCGCCATGCTCACGGGGAAGTTCATCGTGGCGGTCATGCCGAACGAGTGAAACAGCGGGATGGCCGTAAGCATGACTTCGTGGCCCCGCTTAGTTCCGGTGAACCACGCCACGGTCTGCTGCAGATTTGCAGCGAGGTTTCGGTGCGTAAGCATCGCACCTTTGGACACGCCGGTGGTGCCGCCCGTGTACTGCAGCACGGCGAGGTCGTCCGGTACCGGCCGCGTCTTTAGCGGCTCGGGCGCGGTGTTGCGGATCAGCCTCCCAAAGAAGTGGACTCCGGATTCTGGTGCCACCCGTACGCTGCGGGGAGGATCGGTGCGGCTCAGCTTGAACCGGGCGAGGACGTTCATGGGGAACCGCATGTACTCGGGGATCGACGCGATGACGTATTGCTCGATCGGCAGCCGGTCGCGGACCGCCCGGATGCGACTCGCATACAGAGCATCCATCACAATCGCAACGCGACAACCGGCGTCGCTCCACTGATGCTCCAGCTCGCGCGGCGTGTAGAGGGGATTCGTCAGCACCACCTGCGCGCCGAGTGACAACGTGGCGTAGTAGGCGATAACCGTCTGCGGCAGGTTCGGTAGCTGGATGGCTACCCGGCTATCCTTGGTCACGCCGAGCCGCTCCAGCGCAGTGGCGAAGCGGTCGACGTGGTTCTTGAGCTGCCGGTAAGTGAGCCGGCGATTGAAAAAGATCAGCGCGGGCGCGTGAGGGTGATCCGCGGCGGCGCGTTCCAGGAATTGCGGCACGGTTAATTGCTCGAGCGCGAGCATCGGCGGCACGCCCGGGTCGTAGAACCGGTACCAGGGTCGCGGCGAGATCACATGGGTTCCTCCTTACCACCTCTTCAGCTACAAGCGGTGCTAAGCGAGTGGGTTTGTCCAGTGGAGCCATCTGGCGTACGGATATGCTCTAATCGTTTATTTACAGCTGGATGAAGACTCGATCTCTAGGCACCACCGGGTACCGCGTCAGCGAAATCGGCTTCGGCGGTTGGGGACTCGGTGCCGACATGTGGCGCGGCGTGGACGACAGTGAAGGCCGCAGGGCGCTCCGCGAGGCGATCGAGCAGGGCATCACGTTCTTCGACACCGCGCTGGCCTACGGCAATGGCCACAGCGAGCAGGTGATCGGTGAAGAGCTGAAGCACGAGATCCGCTCGGGCCACGCGACCGTGGCGACCAAGATCCCGCCGATGAATCGCCAGTGGCCCGGGAAGTCGAGCTATAAGCTCGGCGACGTTTTTCCCGCCAAGTACATCGCCTCCTGCACCGAGCAGTCGCTCAAGAACCTCCGTGTCGACGCCTTACACGTGCAGCAGCTGCATGTGTGGAACGACGTCTGGCTCCGTGATCGCGACTGGGAAGCGTCCTACCAGCAGATCGTTCGCCTTAAGGAGGAAGGGAAGGTCCTGCACTGGGGGGTCTCGATCAACGACCACGCGCCCGAAACCGCGCTGCGCGTGCTCGCCGATCCGCTCTTTGAGACGGCGCAGGTGATCTACAACATCTACGATCGCTCGCCAGAGAAGGCCTTGTTCGCGCTCGCGCAGCAGAAACCGCTCGGCATCATCGTCCGCGTGCCGTTCGACGAAGGCGCGCTCACCGGTCAGATCAAGGCCAATACCGTTTTTCCGGCGGGTGACTGGCGCGCCGACTACTTCGCGGGCAATCGCAAGGCCGAGGCAGAGCGAAGGGGGAAGGCACTGGTCGCCGTGCTCGACGACCAGGTTGAGACGCTGCCCGAGCTCGCGTTGCGATTCTGCCTGTCGGCACCGGAGGTCTCGACGGTCATCCCCGGGATGCGCCGGCCGGCGCACGTACGTCAGAACGCGATGGCGGCGACGAAAGGCGCGCTGCCGGCCGGGATGCTCTCGAAGCTCAAGCCCCACGCCTGGGAAAAGAACTGGTATTCGTAGGACGAGATCGGCTGCCCGTCTCACAGCTCCTTCAGCCGCCGCTCGAGCAGCAGGCGCTCGGGTTCCTCGACCGCCAGCTCCAGCGCGCGCTTGTACGCCGCTGCGGCTTCCGACTTGCGACCCAGCCTTCGGAACAGATCGGCCCGGGCGGCGTGAGCAAGGTGGTACTCGCGCAGCTCACCACGCGCGAGAATGGCATCGATGAGGGCCAGGCCGCGCTCCGGGCCATCGCGCATGGCGATCGCGGCGGCGCGGTTCAGCTCGATGACTGGTGACGGCTCCGCTCGGAGCAGGACATCGTAGAGTCCCACGATCTGCGGCCAATCGGTCGCCGCAGAGCTCGGCGCCTCGGCGTGCAGCGCCGCAATCGCGGCTTGCAGCGTGTACGGCCCAAATCCTCGTGAAGTCAAGGCACGTTGGACCAGGGTGACTCCTTCCTCTATCTGCTCCCTGTTCCACCGCGAGCGATCCTGTTCTTCCAGGGGAATGAGCTCCCCCGCGGCCGTCGTTCGCGTGGCGCGTCGAGCGTCGTGCAGCAGCATCAAGGCGAGCAACCCAATCGCCTCGGCCTCTGGAAGCAGCTCGACGAGCAGTCGCCCCAGCCGGATCGCCTCGGTCGCGAGATCCGCACGGGTGAAGTAGCCCTGATTGAAGACGAGATACACGACGTGCAGTACGCTCGCGAGTCGTTCGGGGAGATCGCCACGCGCTGGGACTTCGTAGGGGATGCGGGCGTCACGGATCTTCGACTTCGCTCGTACGATGCGCTGCGCCAAGGTCGGCGCCGTAGTTAGAAAAGCCGCCGCGACCTGCTCAGTCGTCAAGCCGCACACCTCGCGCAACGTCATGGCGACCTGCGCGTCAGGATTGAGGGCGGGATGGCAACAGGTGAAAATCAGCCGCAGGCGATCGTCGGCGACGTCGTAGTCTTCCGCGTCGGTGAGCTCGAGCGGCACGTCCGCCTCACTCGCGACTTCCCGGCGGCTCTTGCGCAGCCGGTCGATCGCCTTGAATCGGCCCGCGGAGATGAGCCACGAGCGCGGATTCGCCGGGGTACCCTCGACCGGCCAGCGCTCGAGCGCCGCGGCGAACGCGTCCTGAAGCGCCTCCTCGGCGAGATCGAAGTCGCCGAGCAGGCGGATCAGGGTTGCGAGAACGCGGCGGGATTCGGCGCGGTAGACCGACTCGATCGTGTCTACGGTTGGTTGAACTCCATGATCGGACGCACTTCCACGGTGCCGTGCTTCGCGCCGGGTATCTGCGACGCCACCTGGACCGCGTCCTTCAGGTCCTTCGCCGTGATCAGGTAGTAGCCGCCCAGCTGCTCCTTCGTCTCGACGTAGGGTCCGTCGGTCGTCGAGACCTTCCCGTTCCGTACCCGGACCGAGGCCGCGGTCGTGGTAGGCTGCAGCGCCTCGCCGCCCACGTAGTTGCCGCTCTTCTTGATGCTCTGCGTGAACGCGTTGTACTCGGCCATGCCCTTCTGCATGTCCGCCTCCGACATCTGCTGCCACGCCTTCTCGTTCTCGTAGATCAAGCACAGGTATCTCATAGCTGCCTCCACAAGCGGTGAATAGTTAACCCCAGATGGGCCGGACTTCGATGGAGCCCCACTTGGCCGAGGGAATGCGCGCCGCCACCTGGATGGCGTCGTTCAGATCGTTGGCCTCGATCAGGAAGTAGCCGCCGAGCTGCTCCTTGGTTTCGGCGAAGGGCCCGTCGGTGGTCGAGAGCTTGCCGTTACGCACCCGGACCGTGGTCGCGGCGTCGGTGTGTTTGAGGCCATTGCTCCCCACGTAATGGCCGCTCTTCTTGATGTCTTCGGTGAAAGCCCAGTAATCTTTCTTGGCTTGCTCGATCTGTTCCCGCGGCACGTTCTGTTCCTGCTTCTCTTCTTGGTAAACCAGGCACAGGTATTTCATGGCGTCCTCCGGAATGTCTGAAATATGACCGCGACACCCAGTAGTCGTTTGACGGGTGCGGAATTCGACAAGACGCTAACTTTGGGCCATGCCACGCTATGCGGCTTTTCTCCGAGGCGTCATGCCGATGAACTGCAAAATGCCGGCGCTCAAGGCGGCTTTTGAAGCCGCCGGATTCACCGACGTAAAGACGGTGCTCGGCAGTGGCAATGTGGTATTCGACGCTCGTAGCACATCGGAACAGGCGCTTCAGCAAAAGGCTGAGGCCGCCATGCAGGAACACCTCGGCCAGGCGTTCATCACGATCGTGCGACCGATCGAACAGTTGCGGAAGCTGTTGGAGACAGATCCGTACGAACGCTTCAAGGTCGATCCCAAGGCAAAACGCATCGTCACGTTTCTGCGCGGCCGGCCCAAAGCGAAAATCGCGCTGCCCGTCGAGCTGGACGGTGCGCGCATTCTCTCGATCAAGGATCGCGAAATCTTCAGCGCCTATTTGCCGACTCCGAAGGGTCCGGTGTTCATGACGCTGATCGAGAAGACGTTCGGGAAAGATCTCACGACGCGGACGTGGGATACGGTCGCGAAGGTGGCGCGGTGAGTCCGCTCCCCGAGAAGCTGCCATCCGCTGCACGCGAGCGCGTGATCGCAATCCTGACGCGCCATTTCGCCAACGACGATCTCACCGAGGCGGACCTCGAAGCCCGCTTCCAGGCGGTCTACGCGGCGCAGACGACCCGTGAGCTGGACGCCATCGTTGCGGACCTTCCCACGACCGGCGCCCCTGAAACGACGGATGTCACGGCGCTTTTCTCAGGCCAGGAGCGCAAGCTCGCCGGCGTCGTACCGCGCGGCCTGCAACTGCGGGCTCGACTCGGCTACGTGGAGCTGGATCTGACTGAGGCGACGTTCGAGCCCGGCGTCACGACGATCGATGTGCGTGCGTTCATGGGTTACGTGCAGATCCGGCTTCCAACCGGCGTTCGTGTCGAGAGCGCAGGACGCGCGCTGTTCGGTTACTTCGCCGTCAAAGGGGCAACGGCAGACGCGCCGAGCATCGTCCGGATTACCGGACGCGCGCGCTTTGGCTTCGTCGAAGCCATCCTGCCATAGCCTTCGGCATGTCTACCGCACTATCGCCGTTCCCCCCAAGGCGCGGTACACAGCGACCAGGCCGGTCGTAGCCGCCGTGCGTCCGGCGGCCAGCCGATCCTGCGCCTCGAGCATTGTGCGCTCGGCGTCCAGCACCTGCAGGAAATCGGTCGCGCCCTCATCGAAGCGCAGCCGTGCCAGCGCGGCGGCGCGCTCGCTCGCCCGCGCGGCGGCCTCGAGATAATCGAGACTTCTGCGAGCCTTGTTGTATGTGACCACGGACGTCGCGATCTCTTCGGACGCCTGAAGCTGAGTCTTGCGGTAGTACGCCTCCGCCTCCGCTTCCTGCGCGCGCGCCAGGTCGACGCCGGCTTTCACGCGGCCGAGGTTGAGCGCGGGCCAGGAGATTACCGGCCCGATGGCGTAGCGGGGCGTGTTTGAGTTTCCCAAGGCCTCGAACGAGCTCCCCACGTACCCCAGGCCGCCTCCCAGCGCGATGCGCGGGAGATACGCCGCCTTCGCAGCCCCGACGAACGCATTACCGGCGGCGAGCTGGCGCTCGGCGCTGCGCACGTCCGGCCGGAGCCGAACAACCGTTTCGGGATTCGGCACCTGGATTGAGTCGGGAAGCGCCGAGAGCGCGGTGGGCTCCGCACTCGACTGTTCGAGGCCGGTCGCCGGTTGGCCCACGAGCACCGCGATGCGATGCTCCACGGCGGCGATGGACGCCTCCAGCTCCGGAATGCCGGCGAGCGTCGAGTTCAGCTGGGCGCGCGCGCGCTCGGAATCAAACTCGTTGCCGCGACCTGCCTCGAGACGCTGCAGCGTCACGTCGAGAGTGTGCTGCTGATTGTCGGCGTTCCGGCGCGCCACCTGAAGACGGTCCTGGGCACCGCGCAGGTCGAAGTAGGCAATGGCCAGCTCGGATGCGAGCAGCACCTGAAGATCCTGCACATCTTCTTCCGCCGCGGCGATCAACGCGCCGCGGCCCTGCGTGGTTTTGCGGATCCGGCCGAAGACATCGAGCTCCCAGGAGAGCTGCAGCCCGGCGTCCCATACGCTCTGATCGGGGAACGCGCTACCGAAGCTGCCGGGAAAGCTTGCGCTCGCGAAGCGCTGCCGCGTGTAGCTGGCCGTAGCCGTAACGGTCGGCGCGAAGTCGAGCGCCGCCTGGAGCCGCGACGCGCGCGCGCCGCGCAGCCGGGCGCGGGCGGCGACGACATCGTGATTGGACTTCACGACTTCGCCGACGAGCCGTACGAGCGTCGTGTCGCCCAGCGTCTTCCAGAAGGCGGCCGATGGTGTGAGCTCCGACTCCTGGCCGCGGGCCTGCACGGCGCCGCAGATGATGAGGAGGGCGAGGAGCACCCCCCCTCCAAGTTTCCGTTTCATGTCTGCAGTGCCTCCTGGCCGACCGGCTCGTAGGCCGGCGCCGGTTTATGCTCCGCGGCGATGAGCGAGTAGAAGACCGGCACGATGAACAGCGTGAAGATCGTACCGAGTGACATCCCCGTGACGAGGACCATGCCGATGCTGTTGCGCGCCGCCGATCCGGGACCGGAGACGAGGACCAGTGGAAAGTGACCGAACACCGTCGCGGCGGACGTCATGAGGACCGGACGCAGACGCGTCAGTGTGGCCTCGCGCAGCGCAGCGATCTTGGCCAGGCCGCGCTCCTGCAGCGTATTCGCGAACTGCACGATCAGAATTCCGTTCTTCGCTATCAGACCGACGAGGGTGATCAACCCGACCTGGGAGTAGATGTTGAGAGTCGTCAGGTTGAGAAAGCTGAAGATCAGCGCGCCCGAGATCGCGAGCGGGACCGAGCCCAGGAGCACGATCAAGGGATCGCGGAAGCTCCGGAACTGCGCCGCGAGCACGAGATAGATGAGAATCACGGCGAACCCGAGTGTTACGGTCAGCGCTCCGCCTTCGCGACGGATCTGGCGCGACTCGCCGGCGTAGTCGAGCGTCAGGCCCGGCGCGTGGAGCCCTTCCGCCGCATTCTCGAGCACACGCAACCCTTCATCCTTGGTAACTCCAGGATTCACGGCGCCGAACACGCGGACCGCGTTGCGTTGCTGGAAGCGGTTCAACGTGCGCGGAGCGGTGCTGGATTCGATGTGCGTGAATGTCGAGACCGGCACGAGCTGGCCGCTCGGCGTCTTGATCTTCAGGTCGAGCAACGGGCCAACCGTCGTGCGGTCGGCGTCTCCGATTTGCGGGATGACCTTGTAACTACGGTCGAAAAAGTTGAACCGATTGACGTAGCCGCCGCCCAGCGCCGTGCCGAGCTCGCGGCCGACACTCGCCAGGTCGAGGCCGAGATCCGCCACCTGATCACGATCGATCACGACGCGCGCCTCGGGCAGGTCGACCTTCAGATCCGTATCGACGTAAAGAAACTTGCCGCTCTGCCAGCCGGCGCCCACAACGGCGTTGGCCGTCCCGAGCAGCTGCTCCGGCGGCGCATCGCTTTGGAGTACCAGCTCGACGTCGTACGAGCCGGGCGTCGGCAGTGGCGGGTCGAGCCGCGGGAATACGCGCACGCCCGGCACCTGCGACACGGCGCCGTACACGGCCGGGAAGAGCTGCGCCGTCGAGCGCTCGCGCTCTTTCCAGTCTTTGGCAACCATGCCGCCGAACGCGCCCCACGAGGCGGTTAGCGACCACATGAACTTCGCTTCCGGAAACGCGGTGATCGCCTTGACCACCTCGAGCGACGCACGGTTGTTGGCCGCGAGCGACGCATCAGGCGGCACCTGCATGAACAGGCTGATGTGGCTCTGGTCCTCGACGGGCGCGAGCTCGCGCTTGGAGTACCGATACAGCGGCCATGCCGCCAGCATGACCAGGACCGCCGCCGCTACGATCGCCGGGCGCATTTGCAGCGCGCCGTCGAGCAGCCGGGCGTAGGTATTGCGCACGGTCTCGAATGCGTGATTCACCAGCTTGGTGAGTCGGCCTTCCTGTCCCTCCGGATGCACGAAGCGCGAGCTCATCACGGGCGACAGCGTGACCGCCACGATGCCGGACACGACGACTGCCGCCGCGAGGGTAATGGCGAACTCGAGGAACAGCGACCCGGTGAGGCCACCTTGGAAGCCAATGGGGGCATAGACGGCAGCCAGCGTGATCGTCATCGCGATGATGGGACCGACGAGCTCGCGCGCGCCGACCAGCGCGGCTTCCAGCCGTGTTTTGCCGAGTCGCACGTGACGTTCGACGTTCTCGACGACGACGATCGCATCGTCCACCACGAGGCCGACTGACAGCACGATCGCGAGAATCGTCAAGAGATTCAGGCTGAATCCGAACGCCGTCATGACGACGCCGGCGCCGATCAGGGAGACCGGCATCGCCACGAGCGGAACCAGTGCCGTGCGAATCGAGCCGAGGAAGAGGAACACCACGATTCCCACGATGAGGATCGTCTCCATCAGGGTCTTGGTGATCTCCTTGAGCGCGTCCTGCATGAAGATCGTGCCGTCGTATGCGACCCGGAGCTGAATATCGGGTGGGAGTGTCGGCGTGATGCGGGCGATTTCCGCGTGCAGCCGATGCGAGACTTCGATCTCGTTGCTGCCGATCGTCGGCCACACGCCCACGTACACGGCTTCTTCACCGTTGAACTTCGCGATCATGTCGGCTTCTTCGGCGCCCAGCTCCACCCGGGCGACATCCGACAAGCGCACGACGGCTCCGTCACGATCGGTGACGATCAGGTTTTCGAACTCGTTCGTCGAGCGGAGGTCTGTGTTCGCCAGCAGGCTGACCTGGACCAGGTTGCCCTTGGTCTGCCCGACGGCGGCGAGATAGTTGTTGCGCCGCAGCGCGGCGAAGATATCGCCCGGCGACAGGTTGTGGGCCGCGAGCCGGTCGGGATCGATCCAGACGCGCATCGCGATCGGTCGACCGCCGACGATATCCGTCCGCTGGACGCCGGCGATGGTCGCGAGCTGCGGCTGCAGCGTGCGCGACAGCCAGTCGGTGATTGCCGGGATGTCACGCTGCTTGGACGAGAAACTCAGGTAGAAGGATGCGTAGGGCCGGTCGGCGCGCTGCACCTCAACCTGCGGCGGCTCGGCCTCGGCCGGAAGCTCGGATCGCACCTGTTGCAGGCGCGCCGTCACTTCCGCCAGCGCCGCGGTGCTGTTCTGATTCAGCTTGAGATGCACCGTGACGGTGCTGACACCAGCGCGGCTCGTCGACTCGACATAGTCAATGCCGCTGATCGCCGAGACGGCCCGCTCGATCGGCGTCGTGAGAAACCCACGCACCGCTTCGGCGCTCGCGCCGTAGTAGAGGGTATTGATCACGACGGAGGAGCTCTGGATGTTGGGGTACTGCTGTACCGGCAGCCTCGCGAGCGATCGCCATCCCACGAGGACGATCGCGAGGTTCACGACCACCGCGAGCACCGGGTGCCGGATGAAGAGATCGGTGAACGACCGCATTACTGGGCCCCTTTCGGCGCAGGGACGGCTACCTGAACCGCCTCGCGCAATTTGAAGGAGCCTGACGCGGCGACCTGCTCGCCGGTCGTGAGACCGTCGAGAATCACGATCTCGTCCCCCAGCATGGCGCCGGCATGGACCGGCCGATCGTGCGCGCGGATCTTGCCGCTCTCATCGGGCGCCACGACGAACACATGGTCGCCGGACGGTCCGCGGCGCAGCGCGCTGACCGGGATCACGATGGCTGCGACGGTTGGGCCGGTCGGAACGAAGACGCGGACCGACGACCCCGGCGCCGGCGCGGCGCCAACAATTGTCGCGCGCACCGTCGTGGTGCGGGTGACGGGATCGACCCGCGCGTCAACCGCCACGATCCGCGCGGTGATGGGGGTCGAGTCCGCGGTGGTCACCACCTGCACCGGTTCGCCGGCGCGCAGACCGGCGGCGACCTGTTGTGCGACCGCAAAGTCCACGTGCGCCGCACCATCGATGCCCTGGAGCGTCGTGAGTTGCGTGCCTTCGTTCAGATACTGGCCGGGATGCACGTCGGCGATGCCGACCCGCGCGCGGAACGGCGCGCGAATCGTCTTCTTGGCGATGATGGCCTGCGTGCGAGCGATTTGCGCCCGTGCGACGTCACGCTCGGCGCGCGCGTGATCGACCTCTTCCTCCGACACGGCGCCGTGCTGCCGTAGCCGCTCCAGACGCGCGAGGCTGGTCACCGCGAGAGTGGCCTGGGCTTCCTGCGCCTGGAGGTCGGCATTTTCGACGGAGATGTCGAGCGCGACCAGAACCGTGCCGGAGTCCACGATGCGGCCCGGCACCAGCGCAACCTCGTGCACGGTGCCGGACAGCTCGGTGCGCAACGTGATCGAGCGCAGGGCCAGGACGGTCCCGATGGATGTGGTCGTCGCACGGTGTTGCTCCGTGCGCGCGACAGCCGTGGTGATTGCTTCGATCGGTTCGGGCTGGTGTGCGGCGGCGGCAGCGGTGGCCCGCGCGGATGCAGTCTTCCACACGGCCAGCGCGGCGCCAATGGTGAGAACGACGGCCAGCAGAATTGCCGACCCGCGACCAGTCTCTCCGAGAATGCGACTACGCATACGCGACGACCTCCTGACAGAACTGAGAAGGGATGGCGGTGAACTCACAGAGATCGTCGGATGACAGCAGTTGAATTCGACAACCGCCTGCGATGTCACGGCAGTGTCGGCACTGACGCCGACACCGGATCCGGCTGATTCCCGGACCACCGCAGAACGTGTTCAGAACACAGAATTGTTCCCGGCGCCAATGTTTGGTACAGGAGCGTTACGGAGCGCCTTGACAATGCGTGTTGGGAACAGATTTTGCGGCATGGCCGTTCGCCAACGTGTGAAACAGCCAAGGGTGGTGAGCCCGGCCGAACAGGCGGCCGTCGGGGTGTTGATCGCCGCGGATCATCTGCTGCAGACCTTTGCGGAGATCTGCGAGCGCCATGGGATCACCACCGACCAGTATCGTGTGCTGCGCATCCTCCGCGACGCGCCCCCGACCGGCTATGCGCGCGGCGAAGTCGCCGCCCGCTGCATGCACCGCTCGCCAGACATGACGCGCATGATCGATCGTCTGGTGGGGCAGGGATTCGCGAAGCGCCGGGCCGACCCTGAAGATCGCCGCTGCTCCGTTGCGACGATAACCAAAACGGGACTTGCCTTACTGCATCGCGTCGATCCGGAGATCGCCGCCGCCGCGCGACGGCTGACGCACTCCCTCAGCGGCTCCCAACTCCAGCAGCTCACCCGCCTCACCGAGACGCTCGCCGACGAGGACGACTGACCGCACAGGAACAATGTGTGTTGTGCACACGTTATCGGGTCGTCCCGAGACGGAGCACCGGTCATGTCTGCCAAGACGCAACGCAATCCCAGCCAACAGATCAGCGACGTCGTCACGTCCTGGCCCGGCGTTAGCACCGGGCAGGGAAGTCGCGGCGAGATGTGGTTCCGGGTGGGGCGGCGCGAGATCGGCCACCTGCATGGCGATGCCGCCGCGCATTTCGGCTTCCCGCGTCACGTGTGGATCGAGCTACGCAAGCAGCGCCGCATCGAGCCCCACCCGGTGTTTGTCGATCTGGTGGGGCCGGCAGCGCGGCGTATTCAAACCGAGGATGACGTGCAGGCAGTCATCGACCTGCTCCGGCTCAACTACGAGCGTCTCACGACACTCGCGGGGGGACGCCGCTAGGTGTTCATCGCACCGTTCAACTCATCACCGTCTTGGAGGATACCATGTTGCGACGTTCGCTGACCCTTTCCCTCACGCTCGCCGCCCTCGCGGTTTCACCGGCGGCTCTGCACGCGCAGAACAGCAACCCCCTGGCCGATCGATTCACCGTCTCGGCGGCATTCGGCGGACTCTCCGGTGCCGCAAATTTGAACAGCGCCGGCACCGCGGATTGGCGGCTTGGCTGGGCCGGCTCCCTCGATGCCAGCTATTGGATCCTGCCCCGAGTCGGCCTCCGGATCGGCGGGACCTGGGCGCAAGACAGCCTGCGATCCGGTGCCATTACGGGACGTGGTAAGTTCAACAAGTTCGCCTACGACGGCGACATCGTGCTCCGCTATCCCGTGACGACTGGTACCAGCACGTTCGTTCCCTACGTGGTCGGCGGTGCCGGCGCGATCAGCGTGCATCAGCTTGGCTCGGACAGCACGTGGACGAAGTTCGCCGGCAACTTCGGCGCTGGGCTGGAGTATCGATTGGGCCGCGTGGGAGTGCGTGCGGAAGGACGCGACTACGTCTACAAGTTCGACCGCTACGGCTTCGACAAGACCCAGCACGACATCGCCTGGCAGGGCGGTGTGACGGTCTCCTTCTAAGTAGAGTCCATCCCCAGCGGACGCCGGTCACAAGCCGGCGTCCGCTTCGTAACGAAACGGGCCGCCATTGCGTTGAGTATGACCGGGGGGGCGTAGAGTGAACTGCGAACCCGCTACAAGCGTTTGTGTGTCACCTTCTAGGAGAGGCCATAGCGAATGACGACGGCTTTGCGGTTCACGCGGGCAGCGTTCGGGGCGGTGCAGCGGGCGTCGCCGCGTCTGGCGGCGCGCTGGGCGGAACGGCTGTTTTGCTCGCCGCCGCGCCGGCCGATCAGCGAACGGATGGCCGCATGGCTGGCCGGCGGACGGCGGTTTGACCTGACGGTCGGACGCCGGCGCGTGGCCGCGTGGTCGTGGGGAGAGCGCGGCACGGGCGTCTTGCTCGTGCACGGATGGGGGAGCCGCGGCGCCCGGTTCGTCGATCTCGGGGGCGCACTGCTCGCGAGCGGCTTTCGCGTCGTGACGTTTGACGCGCCGGGGCATGGCGCCTCATCAGGCCGGCTCAGCTCGGGTCTCGAGTTCGCCCGGGCGGCGCTCGCGGTGGCCACTGCCGTCGGGCCGGTGAGCGCGGTGGTTGGTCATTCGCTCGGCGGATTCGCGGCCGCGCTTGCCATCGAGGGCGGGCTGGCCGCGCGCCGCGCGGTGTTCATCGCGCCTTCTGCGAATCCGAACACCTTTAGCGCCCAATTCGCGTCGTTGCTCGGCGTGCGGGACCCGGTGATGGCGTCGATGCAGGAGCGGCTCGAACGCCGCCTTGGGTTTGAATGGAAACGGATGGATGTCCCCCGCTTCGCGCCCGCGATGCGGGTTCCGCTCCTCGTCATTCACGACCGGGATGACCGTGAGGTGCGCTGGGATGACGGCGCCGCGATTGCCGCGGCGTGGCCGGGAGCAAAACTGGTCACGACGAGCGGGCTGGGCCACCACCGCATCGTCAGCGACGCAGCCGTGATCCAGCAGGTGCTGGGTTTTCTCGCGTCATCGGCGTCCTCGACCGAGTAGACACGTCCCTCCGCGTATGGGGGGGGGGAATCGTTGTACGTTGCCGTTACCGAGACCCATTTCAAGACTCTTTTGTGGGCCTACCACCTGGGCGTACACGGCTCCAAGTTCCAGGTCCCCGCACATGTGGAGGTCGATATGCTCGCCGATGAAATCGCTGCCTCCGTCCGCCACCACTGGTGGCTGTTCCTGCTGCGGGGTCTTGCCGCGATCGTATTCGGCGCGCTCGCGCTGTTGTGGCCCGGTGCTACCGTCGTGGCGCTGACCGCCTTCATTGCGGCCTACGCGCTGGTGGACGGGGTCGTCGCTATCGGCTCGGCGGTGCGCATGCGGGCCGTCTTCGATCGCTGGTGGATGCTGCTCATCCAGGGAGTCATCAGTACCGCGTTCGGCATCTTCGCGTTCATCAATCCGGCGCTGTCCCTGCTGTATGTCGTGGTTTCGGTTTCGCTGTGGATGCTGTTGGCGGCTGCCGTGCAGTTCACGCTGGCCAGGGTGCAGAAGGCGATGGGCGGCCGCCCGGGTTGGAGCATTGCCGGCGGCATCCTGAGCCTGGCACTCGCAATCGCCGCGATCGCGTATCCCGGGCTGACGGTGGCGACCGTCATCGTGTTGATTGCCTGGTTCGCCCTCGCGCTCGGTGTCGTGCAGTTGGTCATTGCGTTCCTGGTTCGCTCGCTTACAACAGCGGTCGTAGCGGCCGCTCCTCGCTAGGAGATCGACGTGGCTCGTACAACGACTCACCGCAAAGATGGACGCGGCGCTCGCGCGACGGCTTCACGTGCCACCGCCCAGCAGACCGTGCCGGCGACCCGCTCGCGCGAACCGGCGCGGCTGTTTCAGACCAAGAACGATCTCCCCGAAGCAACGCGCGTCGAGGTGATTGCATTGCTCAACCAGCGCCTCGCCGACTGCATCGATCTGCAGACGCAATGCAAGCAGGCGCATTGGAACGTGAAGGGCCCAACGTTCATCGCGCTGCACAAGCTGTTCGACGAGATCAACGAATCCGTCGAAGAGTACGTGGACCTGATCGCCGAGCGGATCGTTCAACTCGGCGGCATCGCGGAGGGAACGATCGGTGCGGTCGAAGGTCGATCGACCCTCGTCGATTACCCGCTCACACTGTCGAGCGGCGCGGAGCACGTCGCGGCGTTGTCGGACGCCCTGGCGGCGTTTGGTCGCACCGCGCGGGTCGGCATCGAGGAGATGAACGAGCTGGAGGACGCGGGCAGCGCCGACATCCTCACCGAGATCTCCCGCGGTGTGGACCAGTGGCTCTGGTTTGTGGAAGCGCACCAGCAGGGCGCGTGAGCCGCGAAACGAGGGCCGCGCGCGGGACGCTGCAGCCCGCGGTCGGGGATAAGGACCATGCGGCCGGCCCAGCCGGCGCGCCGGTGACGCTGGTCGAGTACGGCGATTTCGAATGTCCGTTCTGTGGCCGGGCGTACCCAATCGTGAAGGAGCTGCAGCGGCGCCTGGGGCCGGACCTGCGGTTCGTCTTCCGCAACTTCCCGCTCACCAAACTGCATCCTCACGCCCAGCATGCGGCGGAGGCGGCGGAAGCCGCGGGCGCGCAGGGCGCGTACTGGCAGATGCACGACCGGCTGTTCGAACGCCAGTTTGCGCTCGACGATAATTACCTGATCGAGTACGCCGCTGACCTGGGTCTCGACGCGGACCGGCTGCAGGCCGAGCTCGAGGGGGGAACCTACCGCGCGAGGATAAAGGAAGACGTGCTCAGCGGCCTCAAGAGCGGGGTCAACGGGACGCCGACGTTCTTCATCAATGGCGAACGGCACGATGGAGATTGGGATCTCGCGTCGCTGCTCGCCGCGGTCGCGGAGGCGTCAAAGGTCTGATCCCGCGACGCGAGTTCCTCGCAACGGTCGCCCTCGCGGGGCTGCGGTTGCCCCTCGATCGCGTCGATCCGCCTGCGCCGTTCCCCCCACTCCCTGCGCCCCGGCAGTTAGCCTGGCACGAGCTTGAGTTCTACGGGTTCCTGCATTTCACCGTCAACACGTTCACGAATCGCGAGTGGGGCTACGGCGACGAGTCGCCGGCGGTGTTCAATCCCACCGATTTTGACGCAGACCAGATCGTGGGCGCAGCGAAGGGCGGCGGGATGAAAGGATTGATCCTCACCTGCAAGCACCATGACGGCTTTTGTTTGTGGCCGTCGCGGTACACCGAGCATTCGGTCAAGAACAGTCCGTTCCGTCGCGACATCGTGAAGGAGATCTCCGAGGCGTGCGCCAGGCAGGGCGTGCGGTTCGGCGTCTATCTGTCGCCGTGGGATCGCAATCACAAGGATTACGGCAGCCCCGAGTACCTCGTCTACTACCGCAATCAGCTGCGCGAGCTGTTGACCAGCTATGGCCCGGTTTTCGAGATCTTCTTCGACGGTGCGAACGGTGGCGACGGCTACTACGGCGGCGCCTACGAACGCCGCGAGATCGACAACCGCACCTACTACGATTGGCCGAACACGTGGCAGATCGTGCGTGACCTGCAGCCCACTACAGTGCTCTTCAGCGACGCCGGCCCGGATATTCGCTGGGTCGGGAACGAGAACGGGATCGCCGGCGAGACGTGCTGGGCCACGTCGAACCGCGGGGATTTCTCGCCGGGAAACGCGGATGTTGCGCGCTTGAATCGGGGCGACCGGCCGGGCACGCACTGGGTGCCTGCCGAATGTGACGTTTCCATCCGGCCCGGCTGGTTCTATCACAAGCATGAGGACGGTCAGGTCAAGACGCCGGCGCAGCTGGTCGATCTGCATTACTCGTCGATCGGGCGCGGTGCGTCTTTCCTACTCAATCTGCCGCCCGATCGCCGCGGCCGGATTCACGAGAACGATGTCCGCTCGCTGCGGGAATTCCGGCGCATCATCGACGCGACGTTCTCGACGAACCTCGCGTCGGGGGCGAGCGCCCGAGTCAGCGCGAGTAACTCACGCGGAGGACGCGACCCGAGGTTTGCGCCGGCGAACGTGCTGGATGGCAAGCGCGACACATACTGGGCGACCGACGATGACGAGCGGACGCCGAGCCTGAGCCTCGAGCTGCCTCGCGAGGTCTCATTCAACGTCGTGCGGCTGCGGGAGTACTTGCCGCTCGGTCAGCGCGTCGAATCAATTGTTATTGATGGATGGCAAAACGGGCAGTGGGTGGAGTTCGGCAACGCGACGAGCATCGGTAACTGCCGGTTGATCAGAGGCCCGCGTGTCACGACGTCGCGGGTGCGACTCCATGTTACGCAGGCCTCGGTGTGCCCAGCGATTTCAGAATTTGGATTGTTCGCGGAGCCGGGGTAGTGCGGAGATGGATGAAGGTACCCGCCTTGGATTTGTTCCCACTGTAAACAGTGGGCCCGGTGAACCACTGCGCTTGAAGCGCAGTGCCTTGGTGGGCCCACTCTTCAGAGTGGGAACAACCAAACAGTGGGGATATCTAACCCCATCCCATCCAGGCCCAGGTTCAGCCTACATCGCCATCTGCTGGGCCTCCTTCCGAATCAGCGCGTAGCCCAGGCTATTGAAGTTGTAAACCGCGAGCTCGCGAAACATCGGCTTCGCTTGTTCGGAGTGGCCCGAACCGTCCAGCGCCATCGCGTAGTGAAACTTGATGTAGGGATCCAACAGGTTGCCCTGCGCGAAATGTGTTGCCGCGTCCGCGTTGTGTCCTTGATACAAGGCGATGAACCCCTTGAGCTGGTGCACCGGCTCCATCTTGCGCGGGTTCGCATCCGGGGTGACGAGCGCAGTCAGACGGTTGGTCTCGCGTTGCGCGGTCCGATAGTCGCCCTCGCGGGCCGCGAGCCAGGCGTTGAAGTACGCGACGCCCTGTTGCTGCGCCCGGCGGAAGCCGGCACTGCCGACCTGATCGGCCTGCTGCATCACCAGCGGCGTGCGCTGCTTCAGCGCCGCATCCGCCGCCGGGAAATCGCGCTTGTCGATCGCGATCACCGCGACATTCGAGAGCGCGTTGACCTTTACGGTGACGGGATCCGGGATGCCCATTCCATCGGCCTGGGTCACCAACCGATTGAGCTCGGCGATGGCGCCGCGGGCGTCGCCGGCGTAGGCGCTGACATACGCGCGGAACGGAGCGAAGAAGCCTCGCTCGTTGCCGCGTCCCACCGCCATCGCTGAGTCGTAGTCCGCCCGCGCCGCGTCGTAGTCGCCCGAGAACGAGTTGACGTGGCCCCGCTGCTGCAACATCCCCGCATCGCGCGGATTCAGCTGATGGCCGCGGGTGTATTCGGCGCGCGCCTGCGGCAGATTGTTCAGTGCGCGCTGCGCGTCGCCCAGATTGTCGTGCATCGCAGGCTCATTGGGTGCGAGCGCCTCGGCGGCTTGAAAATGTTGCAGGGCCTGGTTGAAGTCGCGCGGCTCACCGAACAAGTAGGACGTTCCCATCGCGACATGGGCGGCTGCAAAGCGCGGCGCGAGCGCGAGCGCCTTCTCGTACGACGCCCTCGCGTCGGCGTTGCGGTTCAGATTTGTTTGGATTGTGCCGAGGGTGAGATACGCGCGCGGGCTCTGAGGATACTTGGCGACGAGCTGCTCCGCCGTCGCGAGCTGTCCGCTGGCGTCATTCTCGAGCCCCTGCCGCGCGATCTCGATCTGCAGCTGCTCGGCGTCCGATGCTCCGGCGGCAAGACGCTCGGCGCGCGCGAGGTTGGTCTTGAATTCGTCGAGTGAGTTGCCGGTATTCGCGACATTCAGGTACGCAATTGCGAACGTAGAGTCGGCCGCCACGGCGCGTTTGAAGTGATCGAGCGCCTCGAAGTTTCGTGCCAGGTCCAGCTCGCGCTGTCCCTGGAGGAAATGATTGCGGGCGTCGGCGGACGACGTCGTCACCGGGATGCCCATGATGCCGCTGGTCACGCCATCGAGGGCGGCAAGATCGCGGCCGCCTGGCGGCGGAGTCGCTCGACAAGAGGACAAGAGCACAGCGGCTGCGACGGCGAGGAGGCGACGATGGAGGCTCAACGAAGATCCTCTTCCCTGAACAGCAATCCCACAATCCCATGAGTTG
>Ga0209056_10001776_pt1 | contig 23589 bp, 20 predicted proteins | sample GraSoiAngelo_114_FD_185876 | JGI IMG/M metagenome (GOLD analysis project Ga0209056, IMG submission 185876) | Grasslands soil microbial communities from the Angelo Coastal Reserve, California, USA - 14_0903_13_40cm (SPAdes) (version 2) | ecosystem: Environmental > Terrestrial > Soil > Grasslands... | reverse complement strand
GCGCCTGGCGATCGATGGCGTGGCTGGCGGCCAGCCGCACCCGCTTGTCCGCCCAGGGGGACTTCGGATCCCATTGATCGAGGAAGTCCAGGAAGAAGATTCCGATGCCCCCGGAGAACGCGAGCTTGAGCGTCGGGTCCTTCTTGACCTCCTGGGCCTGCGGGACATCCAGCAGATACGCGACGTCGACTTCTCCCCGCTTCAGCATGGCCATCCGCGTCGTGGACTCCGGAACGACCTTGAAGACGAGCCGTTTCACCGCCGGCATCTTGCGCCAGTAGCCCTCGTAAGCCTCCATGACCAGCTCGACGCCGGGCGTGTGGCTCACGAACCGGTAGGGCCCGAGCCCGATCGGGTGCTTCTTGAAGCCGTCGTCGCCCACCTTCAGGACGTACGCCTTGGGCACGACCCAGCCGGCGCCGGTCGCGAGCGTCCCGTAAAACGCCATGAAATCGGGAAACGGCTCGCGGAGGTGAAAGCGCACCCGGTTGGCGGCGACGGCCTCGATTTCCCGGACCTTCTCCTTCAGGGCTCTGGCGCCCTTGGAGCGCTGGAAGCTGAACTTCACATCCTCGGCGGTGAAGGGCTCGCCGTTGTGGAATTTCACGCCGTCGCGCAGCTTGAACTCGTACGTGCGCTGATCCGCGCTCAGCGTCCACGATTCGGCCAGGCTCGCCGTCATGAGATTGCCTGGCATCGGCTTGACGAGCGCGTCGTGCATCGCGTAGAGCACCCAGAACGGCGTGAGCTGGCCCACGACCTCTCCCGGATCGAACCACACCGGGGAGAGCGTCACGTAGAGCGCCCAGCGCATCTCTCCTTCGGGCCTGGCCTGGGCGGCTGCCTGGTCGAGAAGGCCGCCCGCGAGCAGGACGAGCACGAGCACTACGCAGCCGACGGCGAAGCGGCGTTTGTCGTTCATGGGCCTCCTTGTACCAAGTTCTCGGCAGGGAGAGCAAGGCTCGGCGCGATGCGCCGGCCCTTTTCGCGGCTCGCCACCTCGCGTATACTGCCGCACCATCATGAGTGAACCCGTGACCGTCGAAAAATTCGCCATCGGGCAGTCCGTGCGACGCGTGGAAGATCCCCGTCTCCTGCGTGGGTTCGGGCGGTACTCGGACGACGTGAGCCTGCCGCATCAGGCCTACGCCGTCGTCGTCCGCTCCCCCCACGCCCACGCTGTCATCCGGTCCATCGACACGTCGGCGGCCCGCCAGGCCAGCGGCGTCCTTGCCGTGCTCACGGGCGCCGACCTGGCCGCCGACGGGCTCAGCAATTTACCAACCGACAAGACGCGCAAGCGGCGCGACGGCTCGGCAGCGTTCGCCACGCCACGGCCGGCGCTGGTCCGAGATCGGGCGCGGCACGTGGGAGACCCCGTCGCGCTCGTCGTCGCCGCGACGACGGAGCAAGCGGTCGACGCGGCCGAGCTGGTGGCCGTCGACTACGAGCCCCTGCCGGCCGTGGCGGCGACGGCCGACGCCGCCCGTCCGGGGGCGCCGCCCGTCTGGGCGGAGGCGCCGGACAACGTGGCCTTCGTCTGGGAGGCCGGCAACAAGGACGCGGTGGCGCGCGCCTTCGCGAGCGCGGCCCACGTCACCCATCTCGACTTCGTGGTCTCGCGCGTGGCCGCCGCGCCGCTCGAGCCGCGCGGGGCGGTCGGCGAGTGGGACCGGCGCACCGGACGCTACACGCTCCACACGGGCATCCAGGCGCCGCACGGCCTGCGCACGCTGCTCGCCGACCAGGTGTTCCGGGTGCCGCAGAGCCACCTGCGCGTGGTCACCGGCGAGGTCGGTGGAAGCTTCGGGATGAAGAGCGGCGTGTATCCCGAGCCGGTGCTGGTGCTCTGGGCGGCGAAGCGGCTCGGGCGCCCGGTCAAGTGGACGTCCGACCGGCGCGAGGGCTTCGTCACCGACGAGCATGGGCGCGACAACGTCTCGACCGCCGAGCTCGCCCTGGACGCGAACGGAAAGTTCCTGGCGCTGCGCGTGGCCATCACGCTCAATGTCGGCGCCTACCTCACGCCGCGCAGTGCGGGCCCGGGCACCAACAACGTCGGCGGCGTGGCCGGGGTCTACACGACGCCCGCGATCCACCTCCAGACGACGGGCGTATTCTCGAACACGACGCCCACCGGGCCCTACCGCGGCGCCGGCCGCCCCGAGGCGACGTACGCCATCGAGCGCGTCATCGACGTGGCCGCCCTCGAGCTCAAGATCGATCCCGTGGAGCTGCGACGCCGTAACTTGATTCCGACCACGGCGATGCCGTTCAAGACGGGCCTCGTGTTCACCTACGACTGCGGCGACTTCGGCCGCGGCATGGACATGGCGCTCGATCTCGCGGACCGCCCGGGGTTCGAAAAGCGGCGCGCCGAAGCGCGGCAGCGCGGGAAGCTGCGCGGCCTCGGCATCGCCAACCCGGTCGAGGTCGCCGGCGGACCCTACACGGCCATGAACCCGGATACCGCCGAGCTGCGCGTCAATGCCGACGGCTCGGTCTCGCTGTTCACCGGCTCCACGTCGATGGGGCAGGGGAACGAGACGGCCTTCGTCCAGATCGTGAGCGATCGGCTCGGCGTGCCGCCGGAGCGTATCCAGGTGTTCTGGGGCGACAGCGATGCGCTCGGCGCCGGCCGCGGCAACGGCGGCTCGGGTGCCCTCACCGTGGGCGGCTCCGCGGTGACGCGCGCGACGGAGAAGATCATCGAGCGGGGCCGCCGCATCGCCGCGCGTCTCCTGGAGGCCGCGCCGGAAGACGTCATCCACCGCGACGGCAAGTTCACGGTGACCGGCACGGATCGGGGTGTCACATTCGCCAACGTCGCGCGTGCCGCCTATGTGCCGCGCCAGCTCCCGCCAGGCATGGAGCCGGGCTTCAGCGAGGAGGCGGCGTTCACGCCGCCGGCCGTCACGTTTCCCAACGGGTCGCAGATCTGCGAGGTCGAGATCGACGAGGAGACCGGGGTCGTGCGGATCGTGCGCCACTCCGTCGTCGACGACGTCGGGCGCATGGTGAACCCCATGCTCGTGAAGGGGCAGATCCACGGGGGCGTGGTCCAGGGCCTCGGTCAGGGGCTCTTCGAGGAGCTGACCTACGACCCGTCGACGGCCCAGCTTCTCGCCGGGTCCTTCATGGATTACGTGATGCCGCGCGCCGACGACGTGCCCGGCTTCGACGTGGATTCCCACGAGGTGCCGACGCAGGTGAATCCGCTCGGCGCCAAGGGCGTCGGAGAGGCCGGCACGGTGGGAGCGTTGCCCGCCCTGCTGAACGCGGTCAACGACGCGCTGGCGCCGCTCGGCGTTCGTCACCTCGACATGCCGGTGACCTCCGAGCGGGTCTGGCGCGCGATCCGGGACGCCAGAGCCCGACGCTGAGCGGTTCGGCGGCGCGGTTGGCGACGATCGTCCGCGGCGGCCTTCTCCTCGACGCTCGGGCCCACCGCGCTGACGCCGCCGACGTCCTGATCACCGGCGACACCATCACCGCGATCGGCGCGCCCGGGCTCGCGGCGCCGCCGGACGCCGCCGTCGTGGACGCGCGCGGCCAGCTCCTCCATCCCGGATTGGTCAACGCTCACACCCACGCCCACGGCAACCTCGCCAAGGGGATGGGCGACCGCTGGACGCTCGAGCTGTTGCTCACGGCCGGACCGTGGATCAGCGGCGGCCGCTCGCTCGAGGACAAGCACCTGAGCGCGAAGCTCGGCGCGGTCGAGATGGTGCTGAAGGGCTGCACGGCCAGCTACGACCTGCCGCTGGAGTGGCCGGCGCCGACGGCCGAAGGGCTCGGCGCGGTCGGCAGCGCCTACGCGGCGGTCGGCATGCGCGCGGTCGTCGCGCCGATGGTCGCCGACCGCACCTTCTTCGAGGCGATTCCCGGTCTCATGGAGGTGTTGCCGCCGCCGCTGCAGCAGGACGTCGAGACGCTACGCCTGGCGCCGTGGACGACGAGCGTCCACAACATGCGCACGGCGTTCTCCGGATGGAAGCTCGACCGCGACCAGGTGCGATTCGCCGTCGCGCCGACGATCCCGCACCACTGCTCGGACGAGTTCATCCGCGCCTGTGCTGACCTTGCCCGGGAGCACGGCGTCGGCCTGCACACCCACGTCGCCGAATCCAAGGTGCAGGCGATCGTCGGGCTCAAGCGCTACGGCAAGACGCTCACGGCGCACCTCGACGATCTCGGCGTGCTCGGGCCCCACTTCACGGTCGCCCACGGGGTGTGGCTCGACGACGACGACATGGAGCGGCTCGGCGACCATGGCGCCTCCGTCGCTCACAACCCCGGCAGCAACATGCGACTCGGCAACGGGCTCGGTGACATGCGGGCGATGCTCGCGCACGGGGTGAACGTGGGGATCGGGACGGACGGCGCCAACTGCTCCGACAACCTGAACATGTACGAGGCGATGCGCCTGGCCTCGTTCGCCTCCAAGGCACAGTGCCCGGACGTGGAGCGCTGGGTGACGACGGACGAGGTCGCGGTCGCGGCGACGGAGGGCAGCGCGCGGGCGCTCGGCTTCGAGGGACGCCTCGGCCGGCTGGCGCCGGGCTACAAGGCCGACATCGTGTTCGTCGACCTCGGCCACGTCAACTGGATTCCCCTCAACGATGCGACCAACCAGCTCGTCCACACCGAGGACGGCAGCGCCGTGGCGCACGTGATGATCGGCGGGCGGTTCGTCGTCCAGGATCGTCGCGTCACGACGGTCGACGTGGCCGCGCTCGCGCGCGACGCCGCGACCGCCCGCGAGCGTCTGGCGCGCGTCAACGCGCCGGGCAAGGAGCTCTACGAGCGGCTGGCGTCGGTCGTCGGCCGCTTCTGCCCCGGCCTCGCGCACACGCCCTACCACATCACGCGCTACGTCGGCGGAGCCTGACGCGCGTCAGCCGCCGGGGCGCCGGGGTTCAATCGGCCTCCGTCATCCCTCGTGGAAGACGAGACCGCTCATCGGGTAGTGGCGCCGGTTGAGCGTCCAGAGTCGGAGGCCGGCCGTGCTGGCCGCGGCGGCCACCAGCGCGTCTGCGATCTGCACGCCGTGCGAGCGTGAGTAACGAGACAGGTACGTGCCCGCGCGGCGTCCGACGACAGCATCGAGCACGACCTCGCCACGCGTATGGAAGAAGGCCTCGGTCACTGCCTCCTCGCCCAGGCGGACGCCTGCCCAAATCTCCGCGAACGACACGGCGCAGCAATAGGTCGGCACGCCACGCTGCTCGATGGCGCGAATGCCGTCGCTGATCTCCCGCCGGCCACGGAGCGCCTCGATGATGACGTCGGAGTCGAGGAGGATGCCGGCTACGGCCGAAGGCGGCGGAGCCGGTGCGTATCGCGGCGCAGCCGCTTCACGTACCCTCTGGTGTCGCCGATATCGGTGCGGTTTCGCCATAGGCCCTCGATCGCGCGCAGGGTTCCCTCACGCTCGTCCGCGCCTGCGCCGTACGCGCGCACCAGAGCGTCGCGCACCAGGTCGGAGATGGTGCGCCCCTGCTGGCGTGCGAGCCCTCGCAAGCGCCGATGGACCGACTCGTCGAGGTAGAGCTGGGTCCTGACCATCTGATGTATATACATCGCCACCCATGGTCTGGTCAACGACGGACGCCGAGAGCTCCTCAGCGCGCCTGCCGGCCCCCGCCCGGATCGCCTCGACCTGCAACGTGAACCGTGACGCGCGCACCCGCGGGGCCAAGCATCTCTCTCTTCCCAAGATCTGCAATAGGCTCTAGGCTAGCCGGCGTGTACCTGGACCCGAGACTCTGGGCGCTGACCGTCGGCGTCCGCGGTCGAATCGCCGCCACCGTCCTCGTCGGCCTCGCCGCCGTCGCCGCCGGCATCGCTCGGCTCGCCCTTCTCGGCTGGCTCCTGGGTCGCGTGCTGGCCGGTGAATCGCTCAGGACGCTCACCCCCGCCATCGTGCTGACGGCGGCCGCCCTCGTCCTGCGCAGCGCGCTCGACTACGCCCGCACGATGGTCGCGCATCACACTGCCGCCCGCGTGCAGCAGCATCTGCGACAGACGCTCTACGCTCAGGTGGCGGCGCTCGGTCCTGCCCACTTCGCGCGCGCGCGCACCGGCGACGTGATGCTCGCCCTCGTGGAGGGCGTGCAGCAGCTCGAGGTGTACTTCGGTCAGTATCTTCCGCAGCTCTTCGTGTCCGCCCTCACACCGCTGCTCATCTTCGCGTTCGTCGCCTTCGTGGATCTGCCGGTGGCGCTCGTGCTGCTGGTGGCCGCGTTCGGCGTGCTGCTGGCGCCCGCGCTCTGGCACGGTCGCGATCGTCAGGCCAGCCTCGCGCGCAATCGCGACTACGGGGCCTTCGGCGCCGACTTCCTCGATGCGGTGCAGGGGCTCGCGACGCTCAAGGCCTTCGGCCAGAGCGGCGCGCGCGCCCGACAGCTCGAGGAGCGGGCCCACGAGCTCTTCCGGAGCACGATGTGGGTTCTCGGCAGCAATACGCTCGCGCGCGGCATCACCGATGCCGGCATCGCGGTGGGCGCCGCGGTCGCCCTCGCCCTCGGGGCCTGGCGTGTGAGCAACGGCGCGATGTCGCTGCCGGCCTTGCTGGTCATCCTGATGCTCGGGGTCGAGGTCTTCCGACCGTTGCGGGAGCTGCGCATCCTGCTTCACCAGGGCATGCTCGGGCTCTCCGCCGCCCGGGGTATCTTCGCCATTCTCGACGCGACGCCCGCGGTGCACGACCGCCCGCCGGGCCCCGAGCCGACCGACGCCGGGGTGGTCTTCGACGCCGTGACGTTTTCCTATCCGGGCGCCCGCAATCCCGCGCATGTCGACCTGAGCTTCCGGGTCCGGTCGGGCGAGCGCGTGGCGATCGTGGGACCGAGCGGCGCGGGCAAGTCGACGATCGCGCGTCTGCTGCTCCGCTTCCACGATCCGGACCGCGGGCAAGTCGCGATGGGAGGGCGGGACCTGCGCGAGCTGAGCCTCGAGCAGGTGCGCCGGCGGGTCGCCCTGGTGAGCCAGGAGACGTGGCTGTTCCACGGCACCGTCGGGGACAACATCCTGATGGGCAAGCCGGACGCGAGCGCCGAAGAGCTGCGTGCCGCAGCTCGCGCCGCCAACGCGGAGGAGTTCATCCTGCGTCTGCCCCAGGCTTACGACACGGTCGTCGGCGAGCGGGGTGTGCGGCTCTCGGGGGGCCAGCGGCAGCGGATCGCCATCGCGCGCGCGCTCCTGCGCGACGCGCCGATCCTGGTGCTCGACGAAGCGCTCTCGTCGGTCGACGCGGAGAGCGAGGCGCTGATCCAGACCGCGCTCGACCGTCTCATGCAGGGCCGGACGACCCTCGTCTTCGCTCACCGCTTGTCGAGCGTGGTCGGCGCCGACCGGACCCTCGTGCTCGACCATGGGCGCCTCGTGGAGCAGGGGACGCATGCGGACCTGCTCGGCCGCGGCGGCGCCTACGCGCGCTTGATGGCCGGCCAGGCGATGGATGGTGCGGGGGCCGTCGCCGTCGGCGCCCGCCCGACCACGCCCGCCGTCAACGGCGACGGCGCGATGGACGACGCCGACCCCGACAAGGAGTCGGTGGACGCCATCGTCGGCGCCGGGGCCGTCGGCTGGGGCGCGGTGCTGCGGACGCTCCTTGACAAGACGCGTGGCTATCGCGGCCAGCTCACGCTGACGTTCGCCCTCGGCGTCGCCCGTGTGACGGCGCTGATCGGCGTCGGCGTCCTCAGCGCCCTCGCCGTCCGCGCCGTCAAGCGCGGCGAGCCCGCCGGCCCGCTGCTCGTGGCCCTGCTCGTGGTGGCGCCGCTCGCCGGCATCCTGCACTGGATCGAGTCCTGGCTCGCCCACGACGTCGCGTACCGGCTGCTCACGGACATGCGGCTGTCCGTCTTCCGCAAGCTCGACGCGCTCGCGCCGGCCTATCTCACGCGGCGCCGTTCGGGCGACCTCGTGGGCGCGGCCACCCACGACGTCGAGCTGATCGAGTACTTCTTCGCCCACACGATCACACCGGCGTTCGTCGCCGTACTGGTTCCCGCCGCAGTCCTCGTGGTGCTCGGCGCGTTCGGCGCCGCCCTGGTCCTCGTGCTCGTGCCCTTTCTTCTATACACGGCGCTGGTGCCCGTCCTCGGCCGAGGCCGCATCGACCGCCTGGGCTCGCGCGCCCGCGAAGCCTCCGGCGATCTGAACGCGCACGTGGTCGACACCGTCCAGGGCCTCGCCGAGATCGTCGCCTACCGCCGGGTGAACGCCTGGGGCGAGGCGCTGGGAGCCAAGGCGCGCCGCTTCTACGAGCTGCGTTTGCCGCTCCTTCGCGACCTCGCGCGCCAGACCGCGTTCCAGGAGACGGCGACCGGCCTCGGCGGGCTCGCGGTGATCGCGGTCGGCGCCTGGCTCGCGCATGAAGGACGGCTCGACGCGGGGACGCTGCCGCTGTTGACTCTGCTGGCGCTGTCAGCCTTCGTGCCGCTGTGGGAAGTCGCCCAGGTGGGCCGGCAGCTCGCCGACACGCTGGGCGCCGCCCGCCGGCTGCGCGCCGTCGAAGCGGAGCCGGTGCCGGTGAGGGACGGCCCGGGCGTTCCGGCCGTGGCGACTCGCGGCGCCGTCGCCGTCGAGCTGGCGGACGTTCGCTTCGCGTACCCGAGCCGCCCCCGCCCGGCCCTGGACGGCGTTTCGCTCCGGATCCAGGACGGCAGCACGGTCGCCCTGGTCGGGCCGTCCGGCGCGGGAAAGACGACGGTCGCGAGTCTCCTGCTGCGCTTCTGGGATCCGCAATCCGGTGTGATCCGCCTGTTCGGCCACGACCTGCGCGAGTACCAGCTGGATGAGCTTCGCCGGCGGATCGCGCTGGTGGCGCAAGACACCTATCTCTTCAATGACACGCTCCGCGCCAACATCCTGCTCGCTCGTCCGGACGCTGACGACGCGGCGCTCGGCGTCGCCATCGAGCGGGCGGCGCTGGGGGACCTCGTGGCCTCCTTACCCGACGGGCTCGGCACGGTCGTGGGCGAGCGCGGGGCGCAGCTCTCGGGCGGCCAGCGCCAGCGCGTGGCGATCGCCCGCGCGTTCCTCAAGGACGCTCCCATGCTCATCCTGGACGAGGCGACCTCGCACCTCGATGCCGTGAGCGAGGCCGCCGTGCGCGCCGCGCTCGACCGGCTCGCCCGCAACCGAACGACGCTCGTGATCGCCCACCGCCTTTCGACGGTGCGCGACGCGGATGCGATCGTGGTTCTCGACAACGGCCGCGTGGTGGAGGTCGGCCGCCACGCGGAGCTCCTCGCGCGCGGCGACCTCTATGCCCATCTCGTCGCCCGCCAGCTCGCGGTGGGGGCAGGTTCTATGGCAGCAGATCGCCGATGACGACGGCGGCCGCCGGGGCCGCGAGCGGCGAGACGCGCTCGTTCGGCCCGAGGGCGATCGAGCGGCCGTAACGCCAGCCGAAGGGCGCGGCCGCGTCAGACACCGGCTCGCGGTAGACCTCGACGCGCCGGTCTGGGATGTTCACGATCCAGTAGTCGGCGATGCCGGCCCGAGCGTAGAGACTCCCCTTCTGCTCACGGTCGAAGCGCAGACGGCTTACCGCCACCTCGACGATCAGGACCGGGCGCTCCGGGTGCGCATCGCGATAGTCACGCGGATCGCCGGGCACGACCGAAATGTCCGGCTCGGGCTCGGATTCCTCGTCCAGGGCCACCGGCATCTGCGCTCTCACATCCCAGCCTGATCCGAACTCCGCGGTGAGAACGCGCTGGACGAGGCGGATGCTCGTGGCGTGGGAGCTGTGCTGCGGCTCCTTGACGATCATCTCTCCGCCGAGCAACTCGAAGCGGTCCTCAGACCCGAGGATCTCCGCCTCGATGAGCCGGTCGTACTCCACCCGAGTCCATCGCCGAGTTCGCACGGAGGACTCGCCCATGCCGCTCTCCTCCGGTCGACAGTATAGACGGCGGTCAGATCCGTCAATGGATTGATCCGGATACGCGGGGTTCAGACGATCTGCCAGCGAGAGCGCGGGAAGGACGTGCCCGTCCGGGCCTGGAGCTTCTCGCCGATCTCTTGCACCTTCGCGAAGAGCCGCGGCTCGTCCACGAAGGACTGCCGATAGGCGTCCACGACCACGCGGCCGTCCACGATCACCGTGTGCACGCTGCGGCCGTCGGCATTGTAGACGAGGTTGTTGACGGGGTTGAAGAGCGCCTGCCACTCCGGCCGCTGCGTGTCGAAGAGCACCAGGTCGGCTTTTTTCCCGGGCTCGATGGAGCCGAGCTCGGTGCCAACGCCGAGCGCCTGGGCGCCCACGAGGGTGGCCATCTCGAGCGCCGCCTCGGCCGGGATGAGACGCATGTCCTGACGGGCGTCCTTGTACTGGATCGCCGCCATGTTCATCGCGCGCACGATGTCGAGGTGGTTTGAATTGTTGGGCGAGTCGCAGCCGAGCGCGACCTTGATGCCCTTCGCGAGGAGCTCGGGCATCCGCCCGTGCTCGGGTATCCCGCGCGCGCCCTTCGCGGCGGTGATGGGACACATCGCGACCGCCGTCTTCGTCCGCGCCAGACATTCGATCTCCGCATCGTCCAGGCCGAGCGAGTGCGCCAGGACCACGTTCGGCCCGAGGACGCCGATCGACTCGAGATATTCGGTCGGAGTCCGGCCGTGACGGCTCTGGTAGTCCTTGCGGGCCTGGGGCCCGCTTCCGTGGTGGAGCGTGAGTCCCGTCTGGCGCTCATCGGCGAGGCTCTTCAGCGCGCGCATCAGCTCGGCCGTGCACGTCTCCGGCGAGAACGGCATGGCCCACGCCCGGAGCCGTCCATCGAGGCGGCCGTGCCACTTGTCGAGGAACGAGGCCGTGCGCTTGACGGCCTCGTCGGTGGCGAAACGGGGCAGGGGAAAGGGCGCCTCGCGGTCGGTCACGCACTCGCCGAGAATCACGCGGATCCCGGCGTCCGTGTACGCCTGCAGACACGCGTCCGGGAACTTGGTGCTGCCCGGATCCACGAAGCAGACGGTGCCGTTCTTCAGGAGCTCGACGAGGCCGAGCAGCGTCGTGTGGTACTCCTCCTCCTCGGTCATGGCCATTTGGAGCTTGAACACGTGGGCGAGCGGGCTTCCGAGGTTGTCCGGGAAGATGCCCCGTACGGCGTGGGCGTAGCTGATGTGCATGTGGCCGTTCACGAACCCGGGCGTCACCACCAGGTGGCGGGCGTCGATCACCCGATCGGCCCGCGCACCGCCCAGGGTCGCTGCCTTGCCCACGCGGCTCACGCGCCCGTCCTCGATGACGATCGAGCCGTCCCGGATGATCCTTCGCTCCCGATCCACCGTCAGGATGTACCGGGCGTTGTCGATCCGGAGGCTCTGCGATGACATGGCGTGCCCTACGGGGCCGTGATCACCGGCCCTGGAACTGCGGGCGACGCTTCTCGGAGAATGCCTTCACGCCCTCCTGGTAGTCCTGGCTGTTGAAGCAGTCGGTGATCAGCTTGTCCAGCGTCGCCAGGTCGCGCTCGGCGTCGGGACGCACCAGCTGCTCCACGGTGGCCTTGGCCGAGCGGAGGGTGAGCGGAGCGTTGCGAGCCATCGTCAGCGCGTAGTTGCGGGTGAAGGCCTCGAGCTCCGCCTTCGGCACGACCTGGTTCACGAGCCCCATGCGGAGCGCGTCCTGGGCGGTGAAATCGGTGCGGGCCGTGAAGAAGATCTCCTTCGTGTAGGCCGGCCCGACGAGCTTCATCAGCTTTTCCATGCCCTTGTAGTGATAGCCGAGGCCCAGTCGCGCGGCCGGGATGCCGAAGCGGGCGTCGTCCGAGGCGATGCGCATATCGCAGCCGACCGCGATACCGACGCCGCCGCCGACACAATAGCCGTGGATCATCGCCAGGAGCGGCTTCGCCAGCGTGCCGAGCGAGTCCTGGCCGCGCGCCGAGATGCGGCCGTACTCCTCCTGGTCGGCCATGTTTCGCCGCCGCTCCTTGAACTGGGATATGTCGGCGCCGGCCACGAACGCCTGGTCGCCGGCGCCGCGCAGCACGACGACTCGGATGGCATCGTCGCTGGCCAGATCCTGAACGTACTCGGGCATGAGCTGCCACATCTCCAGGCTTACGGCGTTGCGCTTCTCCGGCTGGTTGAAGATGATCCAGCCGATCGGCCCATCCTTGTGCAGTAGCAGCTTCGGCGTCTCGCTCATGGCGCTCTCCTGTTCTGAAAGTGATGTCAAAACTACCGTGTGGCGCGTCTACTTGTCCAGCCACACCTCTTGCATCCGCCCGTAGTTATAGAGAGCGTTGTGCGGGACGAGGCTGCTGACGAGGCATAGCCAGCGCGGCGCTCTCGAGCGTGGTCTCATGGCGTTCTCCTGTTAGACTTCGGGCGGTCGAGATCCTACACCCGCTCACCGCGAGGAGCTCCATGGACCGCTGGCCCGATAGCCCCGTGCGATACCCGGACCCGGCGGTCCAGGTCCTCGACCCGAGCTTCGCGCACTACCGGCTCAATCTGGCGGCGGTCGAACGGCTCGCCACGGGCTTCCGCTGGGCGGAAGGCCCGGTCTGGTTCGGCGACGGACGCTTCCTCCTCTGGAGCGACATCCCGAACAACCGGGTGATGAAGTGGGAGGAAGAGACGGGGGCGGTGAGCATCTTCCGCAAGCCTTCGAACAACACCAACGGCAACACGCGCGATCGTCAGGGGCGTCTGGTGTCCTGTGAGCACGACGCGCGGCGCGTGACGCGCACCGAGCACGACGGCACCATCACCGTCCTGGCGGACCACTACCAGGGCAAGCCGCTGAACTCGCCGAACGACGTCGTCTGCAAATCGGACGGCTCCGTCTGGTTCACCGATCCGCCTTTCGGCATCCTCGGCAACTACGAAGGCCATGTCGCCACGCCCGAGCTTCCGACGAACGTCTATCGGATCGACGGCAAGACGGGGCAGCTGACCGTGGCGACGGGTGAGGTCCCTCGCCCCAACGGCCTCTGCTTCACTCCCGACGAATCGAAGATGTACGTCGTCGTCAGCGGCGCGGTGCCGCGGGAGATTCGCGTCTTCGACGTGGTCGACGGCGGGACGGCGCTCGCCGGCGGTCGCGTGTTCCTGAATTGTGGAACCGGGGTCCCGGATGGGATGCGCTGCGACACGGACGGCAACCTCTGGTGCGGCTGGGGGGGCGGCGAGGGCCTGGACGGCGTTGCGATCTTTGACTCCGCCGCCAAGCTCATCGGCCGGATTCTGCTCCCGGAGCGCTGCGCCAACCTCTGCTTCGGCGGGGTCAAGCGCAACCGGCTCTTCATGGCGGCGAGCCAGTCGCTATACGCCCTCTACGTGAACGGGCAGGGCGTCCAAGGCGGTTAAGCCGCCGTCGGGCAGTGTAGCGCGATCGCCCGCGCCGTGGTCTCTTGAATCGAGAGGGCCCGGCCGCCGTGGCCGCCGTCGCCGGGTGGAGTAGAATGCGGGCCACGAACGACGAGGAGGACGGGCGCCTATGACGATCAAGGGGAAGGCGTACATCGCGGGCGTGTTCGAGCATCCGACGCGGAAGGCCGACGACAAGTCGCTGGCCCAGCTTCACGGGGAGGTCGCGAAGGGTGCTCTGGCGGACGCGGGACTGACCAAAGACGACGTGGACGGCTACTTTTGCGCTGGCGACGCGCCGGGCCTGGGCCCGCTCTCGATGGCCGACTACATGGGGCTCAAGCTCCGGCACATGGACACGACGGAAACGGGCGGCTCGTCCTACGTCATCCACGTCGCCCACGCCGCTGAGGCGATCGCTCTCGGCAAGTGCAACGTCGCGCTGATCACCCTCGCCGGCCGGCCCCGCGCCGAGGGCATGGCCACCGGCACCGTGCCACGCGCTCCCGTCACCGCCTCTCCCGACGCCCCGTTCGAGTTTCCGTTCGGCCCCACCGTCGCAAATCAGTACGGGATGGCGGCGATGCGGCATATGCACCAGTACGGCACCACGAGCGCGCAGCTCGCCTGGATCAAGGTCGCGGCCTCGCAGCACGCCCAGCACAATCCGCACGCGCTCCTGCGGGAGGTGGTCACGGTCGAGGAGGTCATCAACTCGCCGATGATCGCCGATCCGCTGCACCGGCTCGACTGCTGCGTCATCACCGACGGCGGCGGCGCCATCGTGGTCGTGAAGCCGGAGATCGCGAAGAGCCTCAAGCGCCCGCTGGTGAAGGTGCTCGGCGCCGGCGAGGCGCCGAAGCACCAGATGGGCGGCAAGATCGACCTGACGTATTCCGGCGCGGTCTGGTCGGGGCCCGCGGCATTCGCCGAGGCCGGCGTGACGCACGCCGACCTCAAGTACGTGTCGATCTACGACAGCTTCACGATCACCGTGCTCATCACCCTCGAGGATCTCGGCTTCTGCCCGAAGGGCCAGGGCGGCAAGCTCGTCGCCGACGGCAACCTGATCTCGGGGGTCGGCAAGCTGCCGTTCAATACGGACGGCGGCGGGCTCTGCAACAACCATCCCGCCAATCGCGGCGGCTTGACGAAGGTGGTCGAGGCGGTGCGGCAGCTTCGCGGCGAGGCCCATCCGAAGGTCCAGGTGAGCAACTGCGACGTGGCGCTGGCGCACGGGACCGGCGGCTCCCTCGGCACGCGCCACGGCAGCGCCACGCTGATCATGGGTCGGGAGTAGGGCGATGGCCACGACAGAGCGGAAATACGGGGCGCCCATGGTCAACCCGGAGATCAAGCCGTTCTTCGACGCGGCCGCGCAGGGCACCTTGATGCTCAAGAAGTGCGGCGCGTGCGGCCAGACGCACCATTATCCGCGCGCGATCTGCCCGTTCTGCATGAGCGAGGGGACGGAGTGGATCACCGCGTCGGGTCGCGGGACGATCTACTCCTACAGCATCATGCGGCGCGTACCGGTTCCGTACGCGATCGGCTACGTGACGCTGGAGGAAGGCGTGACGATGATGACCAACATCGTCGACTGTAATCTCGACGCCATCCGGATCGGACAGCGCGTAAAGGTGGTCTTCAAGCCGACCGACGGCGGACCGCCGGTGCCGATGTTCACGCCGGCCTGATCGGCGCCGAGCCCGGGGATGGCGCAGCTCTACGACGAGATCGGTGTCGGCTATCGCGACTTTCGGCGCCCCGACCCACGACTCGACGCGGCGATCGCCCGGGCCTTGCACGAGGCGGAGACGATCGTGAATGTCGGCGCCGGCGCCGGCTCCTACGAGCCCTCGGACCGCGCCGTCGTCGCCGTGGAGCCCGCGATGACGATGATCCGCCAGCGGCGCCCCGGGGGCGCTCCCGTCGTGCAGGCTTCAGCGACCGAGCTGCCGTTCCGCGACGACGCATTCGCGGCGGCGCTCGCCATCCTCACCGTGCACCACTGGCCCGACCAGGCGCGCGGCCTCGACGAGATGGCGCGGGTCGCCCGCCGCCGTGTCGTCGTCGTCACCTGGGATCCCTCGACCTCAGGCTTCTGGCTGACGGACGACTACTTTCCCGAGATCTTCGAGATCGATCGCCCGCTCTTTCCCTCGATCGAGGCATTCAGGCTTGCGTGGGGGCACGTCGAGGTCCATCCCTTCTCGATTCCCCACGACTGCGTCGACGGGTTCCTCGGCGCGTACTGGCGGCGGCCGCACGCGTACCTGGACGCCGGCGTCCGCGGCGCGATCTCCACCTTCGCGAAGCTTCGCGAGGTCGAGCCGCGGCTCGACCGGCTCCGCCGCGATCTGGCCGACGGCACCTGGACGCGCCGCCACGGACATCTCCTCAGCCGATCGGAGATCGACCTCGGCTACCGGATCGTGATCGCGCCGAAGTCCTGACGCTCACCCGCAGGCGACCGCGTAGACGTCCTGAACCTTCTCCGGGAGCCGCCATTCCTTCCAGGTCTTGCCGCCGTCACGGGTGCCGAAGACCTGGCCCAGACGCGCGACGCTGTAGACCTGGTCGGGATCCCGCGGGTGCAGCGACACCGCCATCATCGTGCTCTCGGCCTTGACCCCGTGGTCGATGCGGCGCCAGGTCTCTCCGAGATCGTCGCTGCGGTAGAGCGAGCCGTCCTTGCTGCGGGCGGCCGGACTGAGGGCGGCCACCAGCGTTCGGGCGTTGTGAGGCGAGACCTGCACGTCTCGCGCATACGTCAGCGGCGAGAAGCGCCCGATCTCCATGTCCTGCCAGGTCTTGCCGCGGTCGGCGCTGCGGAAGAGCCCCATGCGCACGGCGAGGAAGACCGTGCCCGGCTGGGCGCTCGACACGGTGAGCGCGTGCGAATCGAGCATGCCCTCGTTCTCGGTGTCGCTGGCGATCCGGCTCTTCAGGTGTGGACGCTCGGCGAGCTTGACGAGATCGTGGCCCACGTCTTCCCAGGTCTCGCCTCGATCCCGGCTCCTCAGAACGCCGTCGACCTCGAGGCCCGCGTAGATTTCGTCGGGGTGCGTCGGGTCGATCGCCAGCCGGGTGACGCGACAGGGGAAGCCCATCTTGACCCGCCCGGGTGAGCTCACGCCGGGGAGCTTGCGCCAGGAGTCGCCGCCGTTGTCGCTGCGGTAGACCGCCACCGGCGAGGTCCCAAGGTAGATGGTCCGGGGATCACGCGGATGAACGAGGATCGACCAGACTTCCAGCCCCTCGTCGGGGAAGGGGAGCTTGTCCCAGGTCGCCCCGCCGTCCCGGCTCCGGTACGGACCGTTCTGGGACCCCGCGAAGATCACGTTGGCGTCGTTCGGGTGAATGGTGATCGCCTGGACGTCGGCTCGCTCGGGCAACCCTTTGCCGAGCATCTCCCAGTGGTCGCTGCCCACGGTTTGCCGGAAAATCCCCCCGAGGGATCCGGGGATCCGTGCCGCCGCGCCGACGTAAACGTGCGAGAGTCCTGACGGGTTCGCCATTGCCGACCTCCTTGGATCCGTGAGCTCGCCTGCCTTGATCGTGGCCAAGACTCTACCACTCCCGGGCTCGATCGTGCAGGGCTCGTGAGCCTCGCGAGCGTGCCTCAGCGAAAGCAGTTGACGGGGCGCACGCTCCGGGCTTAATGAAAGGCCTACCCGCGCTGTGCGGGGCCGCCAACCCTGACCGCCGAAAGGAGTCCAACGTGATTTACGAGATCCGCACCTACCAGATCGCTCCAGGCAGCCTCGCCGAAGTCGAGAAGCGCTTCGGCGACGCCTACCAGTACCGCAAGAAGTACTCCGAGCTGACGGCCTTCTTGCACACCGAGGTCGGGCCACTCAACGAGATCGTCCACATCTGGGGCTACAGGGATCTGGCCGACCGCGCGCGCGTGCGGGGCGAGGCGTCGAAAGAGACGAACTGGCCGCCGAAGATCCAGGAGTTCATTCGCCAGATGCGATCCGAGATCGTCGTGCCGTTCGCGTTCATCCCCGAGCCTCATCCCGGCAGGATGGGCCCGGTCTACGAGCTGCGCTACTACACGATCAAGCCCGGCACGCTGCCGGACCTCGCGAAGGGGTGGGAGTCCAAGATCGCCGAGCGCTCGAAGCTGTCCCCCATCGTGTTCGCCGGCGGAGTCGAGTTCGGCCGCGCCAACGGCTTCGTGCACATCTGGGCCTACTCGAGCATGGACAACCGCATGCAGGTCCGTGACGACGCGCGGAAGAAGGGCGTGTGGCCGCCGCCGGGCGGCGGTGATCGGCTCATCACGCAGGAGAACAAGATTCTTCTGCCCGCGGCTTTTTCACCGCTGCAGTAGCCGCGCTCCGCGGAGCCTGCGTCGCGAGGGCGCGGTACGCCCTCGCGGCGCAGGCTCCGCGACGCGCTCGCGGCTTACATCAGCCCGTAGAACTTGCCCGCGTTCTCGCAGGTGATCTTGTGCGTGACGTTGGCCGGCAGATGGCCGAACTGCTCCTCGATGTACTTCGACGACTCGGGCCACACGCCGTCGCCGTGCGGGTAGTCCGAGCCCCACATGAGCGTCTCGACGCCCATGTCCTCGATCAGCTTGGTGCTTCTGCCCGGCCGGCCCCACGCCGTTCATGAGCCCGAACGAGCCGCCGTTCCTTGCAGGTCCAGTACGGACCGTCGGGCCCGTCCGTGACGTATGGCATGCGCGCCTTCATCTCCGCGGAGGCGTTCGACGTGAACAGGTCGGGCGGGATCCACGGAAGGTCGATGTGGCAGTCGGCGGAGATTCTCGTGTAGCGCATGTCGACTCCTGGTCGTTATTGCTGTTTGAGCCGGACGTCCTCGTAGGGCGCCGAGTACGGGTAGGCGGGAATCAAGGTCAGGCCCGGCTCGTCAACCTTTGGTCCCACACCCCGAATGAATCCATTTTCCCAGATCGGAGCGAACACGACGCGATTGTGGAGGATCCGCTGGATCTGATGGAGCAACTCCTCGCGCTTTTTGCGGTCGAGTTCTCTCGCCTGGCGGTCGAAGAGGTCTTCGACTTCGGGGACGACGCCGTACGCGTACCGGCCGCCCCGCGTCGCGAGCAACTCGATGCGGGTCGCCGCGTTGCCGCCCGCGCCCGTTCCGCCCAGGACGACGCCGCGGAGCTTCTTCTCCCCCCAGCTCGAGAGGAACGCGGCGCGCTCCATCGTCCTCACCCGCGTCCGGATCCCGATGGCGCCCAGGTAGTTGGCGGCGGCCTCGGCCATGGAAAAGTACGGTGGGTTGGGCGTGAGGTCACCGCCGTCGAAACCGTTCGGGTAGCCGGCCTCGACCAGGAGCTGCTTGGCGCGCTTCGGGTCGTAGGGGTGCGGGTCGATGGGGAGCGCGAACTCCATCGCCCGGGGGACGATGTTGCCAGTGATCCCCGCGAAGCCGAGCTGCTCAGCCTCGTTGATCTGCTTCCGATCGAGCGCGAGGCTCGCGGCGAGCCGCACGCGCTGGTCGTGCCATGGCGACTTCGGGTCCCACTGCTCGGCGAAGTAGAGGAAGAAGACCCCGCTGGTCCGCGTCGCGACGAGCTTCAGCCCGGGCGTGCGCCGGACCTCCTCGGCCACCGGGCCCGTCAGGAAGTACGCCACGTCCACCTCGCCGCGCTTGAGCGCGGCCGCGCGCGTGGTCTCGTCTGGGACGCTCCTGAAAACCAGGCGCTTGACGCTCGGCGCCTTGCGCCAGTAACCGTCAAATGCCTCGAGGACCAGCTCCACGCCCGGGGTGAAGCTGACGAACCGGTAGGGTCCGGCGCCGATCGGGGCCTTCTTGAAGCCCTCGTCGCCGATACTCTCGACGTACTTCTTGGGCACGATCCAGCCGGCGCCCGCCGCCGTCGTCCCGTAGAACGTCATGAAGTCGGGCCACGGCTCCTTGAGGAGGAACTTGACCCGGCGGGCGTCGATGGCCTGCACCTCCTTGACCTTGTCCTTGAGAAGCTTCACCGCGCCGCCGCGGTACCTCTCGAAGGAGAACTTTACGTCCTCGGCGGTCACGGGGTCCCCGTTGTGGAACTTTGCTCCCTGGCGCAGCACGAACTCGTAGCTGGCGCCGTCGGTCGACACCGACCACGATTCCGCAAGGCACGGTGTATTGAGGCCAGCGGGCATCGGCTTCACCAGCGCGTCGTGGAGAGCGTAGAGGATCTTGAACGGCGTGGCGACGGACTCCGTCTCCGCGGGGTCGAGCCAGCGCGGAGCGAGGGTGACGTGGAACGCCCACACCATCTGGCCTTCGGGGGCCGCCTCCGCGGCCCCCACGTGAGCGCTGAACGCCCAGGTCGAGAACAGCAGCGCGGCGGCGACGGTCGATCGGGCCAGTGATCTCATGCTTGGCCTCCTCGCCGGACGGTAGAGATTCTCGGAATCTTAGACACCCGCCCGGCGCAGGACCGCCCCGATGTTCTGCGCTTCGGGCTTGCGCGTGCCGGCGTCGATCTCGCGGACCATCTCGACGGTCGCCGCGGAGACGGGCGTGGGCACGCCGGCCTCGCGCCCTTGCCGCACGACGTGGCCGTTCATGTAGTCGATCTCGGTGGGCCGGCCCTTGGTCACGTCTTGCCCCATCGAGGAGCGCCAGTTGCGCCCGCCCGCCGAGGTCGGCGTCAGCAGCCGGTCCAGCGACTCGTAGACGTCGCGGCGATCAGCGGCCGCCCACTGCTCGGCGGCGCTGCCGTTGAACTTGGGGACGCGATAGCCGAGCGCGAGCCCGACCCGCGCCGATTCCGCCCCGAGGTGGATCGTGATCGCGCGGCCGACCTCGCTCGAGGCGATCTCGGAGGAACCGAGCCCGGACATGGCTTGCACGGGGTTGCCCGTGGAGTTGGCGCAGAGCTTCGACCAGCGCTCGCCCCAGAGGTTGTCCGTCACCAGGGAACCGTCGATCACCTTGAGCATCTCGGCCACCTCGTTGGCGCGCGCGGTCATCCGCCCATCGTGCTCGCCCACGCGGAAGACGTCGTGGCCGGTGCCCTGGCCTTTCTCCGCGCCGCGCTCGACCTGGCCGGGCTTCCAGAGCGCCACGCCGATCTTCGACATGACGAGCCCGAGCGACCGTGAGGCGCCCGCGACGGAGGCCACGATCGGATCAGGCCAGCAGTTCTCGGAGGCAACGATGTAGCCCTCGGGCTTCAGGTGTCGGAGCGCCAGCTGGGCCGCCCACGCCGTGTCGTAGACCTTCATGGCGACGAACGCCAGATCGAAGTCGCGCGGCAGGCGCTGGGCCTCGTTGAGGTGCACGGCCCTGGGGTGCGCCTCGAACGGGTCGTGCGGCCCGGTGACGGAGATGCCCTTCTTGCGGATCGTCTCGACCTGCTCGGCCCACGGATCGACGAGCGTCACGTCGTGGCCGGCACGCGAGAGAAACGATCCGATGTAGCTTCCAATGGCTCCGGCGCCGACGAACAGGATCTTCTTGGCCATGTCATCCTCCCAGTGATGGTGCGGGTGCCGGGCATTATCGCGCGTCGCGGCTTCCGAGGCGATGGTCAAATGTTTGCTCTGCCGTCCTCTCATCGCTAGAATCCTCCCGACGATTCCGGCCATCATCGTCCTCAGAGGAGGCGGCCATGAACCTGCTCGCACTTCTGTCCTTGGCGGCAACCGTTCTGCTGTGCGGGGCACTTCCTGCCTGGGGCCAGGAGTTACCCGAGGGAAAGGGCAAGGACATGGTCGCGGCCAGCTGCAATAGTTGCCACCCGTTCCATGCGCGGCTCGGCGCCGGATACACGGCCGAGGGCTGGCGCACCGTCATGCGAATGATGGCCAATCACGGAGTCGTCGTTCCGGCCGACCAGGTCGCCACGATCACGGAGTACTTGACCAAGAACTTCCCGGAAAAGTCGAAGCCCGCCGGCGCGGTGATCCCGGGGCCCGCCAAGGTTTCGATCAAGGCGTGGCAGGTGCTCACGCCCGGGTCGCGGCCGCACGATCCGCTGGCGGCGAGAGACGGATCGCTCTGGTACACGGGCCAGATGACCAATATGCTTGGCCGGATCGATCCAAAGACCGGCAACATCAAGGAATATCCCCTCAAGACGCCTCACTCCGGACCGCACGGTCTCGACGAGGACAAGGCCGGTAACATCTGGTACACCGGAAACACCGGAGCGTTGATCGGCAAGCTCGACCCGAAGACGGGTGCGGTCACCGAGCACAGGATGCCGGACCCGGACGTGAAGGATCCGCACACGCTGATCTTCGATCAGAGCGGGATCCTGTGGTTCACGGCTCAGAATGCCAACCGGGTGGGACGGCTCGACCCGAAAACCGGCGAGATCAAGCTCCTCACGCCGCCGACGGCGAAGTCGCGCCCCTACGGTATGGCGGTCAATTCGAAGGGGACCGTGTTCTACGTCGCGTTCGGCACCAACAAAGTGGGAAGCGTCGATCCGAGGACTTTGGAAATTCGTGAGTACGTGTTGCCGGACGCGGCTTCCCGCCCACGGCGAATCGCGATCACCAGCGACGATATCGTCTGGTACAGCGACTTCTCGCGGGGCTATCTGGGCCGTCTCGATCCCACAACCGGCAAGGTGACCGAATGGGCGTCTCCGAGCGGGCCGAAATCCGAGCCCTACGGCATCTCGGCGATCAACGACGTGATCTGGTACAGCGAGTCCGGGACGACCCCGAATACGGTCGTGCGCTTCGATCCCAAGACCGAGAAATTCCAGAGCTGGGCGATCCCGGGCGGCGGGAACATCGTGCGTAACACCTCCGTCACGCGGGACGGCAATTTCGTGCTGGCCAACAGCCTGGTCAATGCCGTGACCCTGGTCACGATCTCGAAATAAGGTGACGGGCCGCGACGAAGCGCGCGAGCGCCGTGCTCAGGGACCTGATCGCCAGTCCCAGCCGGCGGCCTCGAGCTCCAGTAAGGCGGCAAAGCGTCCTTCGCGCCTGGTGAGATCGCCGGGAGCGCCTTCCTCCACGATGTGGCCCTTGTCGAAGACGATCACCCGGTCGGCTTCGACGGCGGTCGAAAGCCGGTGCGCCACCGTCAGCACGGCGCATCCTGCCGGCAAGACAGACTCGCGCAGCGCCGCGCGAAACGCCGCGTCGCTCACACTGTCGATCGCCGCGGTCGCCTCGTCCAACAGGAGAACCGCTGGTCGATGCACCAGCGCCCGGGCTAACGCGAGCAGTTGCTGCTGCCCAGCGGATATCTGCGTTCCGCTGCCGCCGCTGCCGCCAACGAGCATGGTCTGATAGCCCTGCGGGAGCGTTCGAACAAACGCGTCGGCGCCGGCAATTCGGGCCGCCTCGAGCACGGCGTCCTCCGACACCGAGTCATCCCTGAGCGTGAGATTCTCGAAGACCGTCCCCGAGAACAACTGCACGACTTGCGGCACCACCCCCAGGATCCTTCTGCGTTCCGATTCCTTCAGCGACCGGGGGTCGCGACTTGCGACACGGACGGTGCCCGCCCACGGCGCGTAGAGGCCAGCGAGGAGATGGAGGGCGCTCGTTTTCCCGGCGCCGGTGCGTCCAACCAGCGCCACGTGTTCGCCGGCGTTGACCACGAGAGAGCTGCGGTGCAGGACCGGCTGCCCTTCCGCGTAGCCGAAGACGACGTCCTCGAGCTGAATCGGCGGCAGTCCGCCCCGGCGGTCCGTCGGCACCTCGGCCGCGGGTTCGGGCATCAGTGCCAACGTCGCGAAGATGCGTTCGGCGCCGGCCATGGCACCTTGGACCGTTTGCCATTCTTCGCCCAGAGCCGTGATCGGCTGGAAGAAGCGTTGCAGGAGAATCAGGAACGCGGCGAGCGTCCCCAGCGAGATATCGAACGCGTCGAATGCCTGTCGCGTCCCGGCCCAGAGCAGCGCGGCGACCGCCAACGCCGACAGGATCGCGGTCATCGGCGTGTACAGGGCCGAAAACCGCGTGGCGCGGTTCGATGCGGTCAGGACACTGGCGAGCACCCGACGGAACCCTCCGACGACCTCGCGTTCCCGACCGAATGCGCGAATGACCTCCGCGCCTCTCAGACTCTCCTGGAGACGAGCGGTGAGTGCTCCCACCGCGATCCGGGTGGCGCGCTCGGCTTGCCGGACGCGTACCTGCAAGTACCGGATGATGAGGACGAGCGGTGGGGCTACGAGACCAGCCACGAGGGTCAGGGGTGGGCTGAGAATGACCATCCCGATCGCGACGGTCACGAGCCGCACGAGGTTGGCCACCAGGACGGCTACACCCGACGAGAACACGGTGTCCAGCGTCTCGACGT
>Ga0209056_10001773_pt1 | contig 23613 bp, 21 predicted proteins | sample GraSoiAngelo_114_FD_185876 | JGI IMG/M metagenome (GOLD analysis project Ga0209056, IMG submission 185876) | Grasslands soil microbial communities from the Angelo Coastal Reserve, California, USA - 14_0903_13_40cm (SPAdes) (version 2) | ecosystem: Environmental > Terrestrial > Soil > Grasslands... | reverse complement strand
CTCTCGCGTGGTTTCAACTAAGCGCCGCTTACGCAGGCATTGTTTGGCTGCTGTTTATTTACGATATGCGGCTGATTCACGCGCGCATCGCCGAGTCACGCGACGATTCCGAACGCGCCCTTTACGCCCGCGCCAGGTCCGATCAGTTGCTCAATATTCGTCTGCTCGTTCCCCTGCTTCTTGTCCTCAATCTCGTCTCTACGCTCGCCATTTGGCGCTGGCCTGATTTGTTCGTCGCTCGTGCCGGTCACATTTGGTTGATTAGCGCTCAGCTCCTTTCCTTCATCGGCTATCTGTTTTATACCAGCCGTTACTTCACTGCGATTGCGCCGCTTGTCCCGCGGAGCTGGCAGACAAACTAGCAGGCGCGGATTTTCATGGCGCGATCCGGAGTTCCTCGCCGCGACTTGTGGTGGGTAATGATTTTTTGTTGTTTCGCCGCTGTACGTGTGCTGGTCTTTTCCGCGGCGTTTCCGTTTTTCAACAACGTAGATGAACGGCGCCATTTCGATCTGGTAATCAAGTACGCTTACGGCGATGTGCCGCGGAGCGCTGAACTGATCTCGCCGGCAACGCTCCCGTACCTCTCACGGTATGCTTCGCCGGAATTTCTTTCGGCGCCCGAACATTTTGAAGGCGGCTACTATGGACCAATGTGGAAGCATCGGGCCGAAGAAGTCGCGCCGACGATTGCCAGGATCGAAGAGATATGGAGTCGCACGCCCAATCAGGAATGCTCGCAACCACCGCTTTATTACGTCGCGGCGGCCGCCTGGTTTCACATCGGGCAATTGATCGGCGTCAAAGGTGGTTATGCGCTCTATTGGGTTCGCTTTCTTAACGTCGTTTTAGTGGTCACGCTGGTGTGGCTCGCGTACGTGACAGCGCGAATTATTTTTCTAGATCAAGTTGGGTTGCGACTCGGCATCCCCCTTCTGGTCGCGTCAATACCTCAAGACGCGTTTTACGGGATCGACAACGACGTCCTCTCGCCAATTTGCTTCGGGGTGACGTTCATCTGTCTGCTTGGCTGGGTCCGCGAGGACCAACGCAGTATCGTGCTTGGGGTTGCGACCGGTTTGTCGACTGCCGCTAGCTATCTCACAAAGCTCAGCAACTTACCTCTTATTCTTGTCGCCGTGGGTGTAATCGCATGGTCGTGCTTCGCACAAGCTCGATCCAAGACATTGCGCGCCGCGATACCTGCTCTCGGCGCACTCGTCGCTTGTGCTGCAATTCCAATCATAGCGTGGATGTCCTGGATGAAATCCCATTTCGGCGACTTCACCGGTGCCGCCTCAAAGGCGCAATTGCTCGGGTGGACAGCGAGACCATTCTCGGACTGGTGGTCGCATCCAATTTTTACTCTCTCTGGGATGTGGACGTTCCTTTCTGAATTAATTGCGAGCTTCTGGCGCGGCGAATTCATGTGGCACGCGCACACCATCGGCTCAAAGGGAATGGACTTCTTTTACGTCTTTTCCTCGCTTGGGCTGATTCTCATTACGATAGCTTCGGTTTTGCGAACACGAACCAACAATCTCACCGAAATGCAGCGCCGCGTGCTTTGGATCGCCGTTGCCTGTGTTATCGCTACAATCGTGTTTCTCGCTTTTCTTTCGCTTCAATTTGATTTCGGCCAGTGCATCAACCCCTCGCGGGAGCGGCCCTACTTTTTCCAAGGCCGCCTGCTCGGCGGTGCGATGATTCCATTTGCGATGCTTTATGTTTACGGCTTGCATCGCCTGCTGCGCGCAGTCCCTGCTCTTGAGCTCGCCGCCATTAGTGCAATCGCAACTACAATCACCATCTCTGAATTTCTGGCAAACCGCGTAGCCTTTGCCAGCGAATACAATTGCTTCCACATGTAAGCATCCGCCGCGCAAGATCACGGTCTTCAGCCATCGATCGGTTCGCCTTTGGAGTGAATAGCTATCGCTCGAGGTGAATCTTACTGTCGAGATAAAGCAGCACAAACGCGATGCCGAGCAACGGTTGGAGAATTTTTTGAAGAATACCCAGGACGAAACTGTAAATATCAAAGCCGTGAGCTTTCTGGGCTTCAGTCAGTTGTTGTAGGAGCGCCTGGGGATCCTGTGTGGTCGCCAATTGGTTAAAATAGTGCTGTAGGGTTGTCCACTGAGGACCGAGCGTGATTGCCAGCACAAATGCAAACCAAATCGAAGAGATAAAGACCGCTCGCCACATCGGACGTTGGAACCACGGAAGATCGCGGCTGCTGCGCGCCAGATTTCTACTTTCGCGCAACGAATCGATGAATCCGGCATTTTCGAGAACGACAAACTGCTGCCAAAACAGAACGTTCACGAAAAACCGGCCGAACATCCAAACCTGCAGAAAGAGCAAACCCAGCGCGAAAAGGATCAACAACAACGAAGACCCACCCGCAAGAGCGATGGCTGCTATTGCTAACCCAAATACGATCAGTAGAAAGAACACGCCGTAAACGAAAATGCACAGCGCAGCAACGCGCGGCCAAAATCTGACAGCTTCATTTAGCGCGGCGATTAAATCCGGCCGGCGTCCGCTAGCAATCTCAGCTGTGAGAATTTGGATGCCCGCGACGTACACTGGCCACATTGCCATCGAAAGGACGAACATCAAAAAGGCAAAGCTACCACCGGCGAGAACGCGCAAATCGCCATCCGAACCCTGCGCGGTTTGCATTAATACAGTCGTCAACTGACTGCATACAGACGGCAACAACACTACAAGCGTAAGCCCAAGAAATTGAAAAAATCCATTGCGGTAAATCTGGAATGTCTCAGCTAAAATCTGGCCAAAGCTGCGATATTGCGTTTGTAGCGGTGGCACTATCTGTGCCTCGGCACTCGCCACCGCGAGCGTCCCTACATCAAACAATCCCGGAATCGCTGATGCTGTGCTCCAAAGATCGTCACCCGTGGTTCGGGCTTCGTTTTCAGGAAGGAGCCGCCCCTCTTTTTTCCACTCATGCAATGTATCGATGTCTGCCGGGCCATACTCCTTTCCCTGCACCCGCACGATCCATTCTTCCGCCATCTCTTGATCATCCAGCATCATGCATCCAGAATCCAGCATCAGCCTTTCCCATGAAACTGTTGCTTATCGATGGTCATTACTACGTTTACCGTTCGTTTTTCGCCATCCCGAATCTCTCCAATTCCCGTGGCGAACCAACTAACGCGATTTTCGGCTTTACGAAAACGCTGCGGCTAATGCTGAAACATTTGCAACCTGAGTTTGGCGCAGTCGTATGGGACGAAGGCGTGCCGCAGAAGCGAGTGGAACTGCAACCCGCGTACAAGGAGACGCGCAAAGAGATGCCAAAGCCCATGATCCCGCAGCTCGAGTTCATCCAGAAACTCACTCCTTTGCTGGGTTTTCGAAGCATTTCCCTTCCCGATACCGAAGCCGATGACCTGATGGGCTGTTATGCCATCGCCGCATGTGAGCGGCCGGGAGTGGAAGTCGTGCTCGCAACCAACGACAAGGATCTTTATCAGCTGGTCGGGCCTTGTGTGAAAGTTTATACCACAGCAAAAGCGGATCTCGCGTCGCCCAAGGACCCATTCGCATTGCTAGGCGAAGATGAAGTCACCGCAAAATGGGGGGTTCCACCCAGGCTTATTGGCGATGTCCTGGCGCTGACAGGGGATTCGGTTGATAACATCCCCGGAATCGGCCTGGGTCGCAAAACTGCTGCCGCGTTGATTCGCGAATTCGGCGGATTGGAACCCTTGCTGGACAACGGTGGCAACGTGAAAAGCGCGCGAACTCGCGAGAAGCTGGCCAACGCTCGCGAGCAGGTTTTGCAAAACCGAAAAATGGTCGATCTCGATTGTGGTATCGAATTACCTGTGCCGATTGATCAGCTTCGAATCGAACCCGATTACCCTGCACTGATCGCGGCGTTGGAAAGTTGCGAGTTTAAGTCGCTGCTCCAAGAGGTGCGCGATGAAGCCAAGCGGGCTGGCACCCTCACTCAGGATCTACTTCTGCCGTAAACCTTTTCGGCGATGGTTCTGCGGGATTAACCTTCCAAAATTCCGAACGCGCTGGCTGGTGGGTAGCGAATGGCCTGATTATCAGGAGTTAACAACAGACACGAATTCTTCGTAAAAAATTCGAACGAACTCCGCGACCGGTTGTCAAAACTAACAGGTTAAGGCGATTCGGGTGGTAGCACGATTTCTTAGATTCGTTGTTTCTCCTTAGCGTGCGCTGCCCGAATCTTTTTTTGTACTTGGTTCGCGCCAGACACGACGTGACCGGTGCCTTCAATACAAGGGACCTGATAGACGCAATCGCACTTCGCGCGTATCATGCGCCATCTTACTGCGCCAGATGATGTCTGACCGTGACGATCCGATCGCCGCCGCCCTAAAAGAGGACATTGGCGACGGCGACGTGACGACTGATTTCTTCGTGCCAGAAACACTGCACGCAATCGGACGCGTCATTGCGCGTGAAAAAGCAGTTGTTGCCGGTACCGGAGCAGCTGCTGAAGTCTTTCGGCAGGTCGATCCTTCGAGTGATATCGAGGTTAGTTGCCGTGATGGCGATGACGTTGCGGCTGGCGATGTCATCATCGAAGTGCGCGGGCTAGCGCGCTCGATCTTAAAGGCGGAACGCGTCGCGCTGAATTTTTTGCAACGCCTTTGCGGCATCGCAACCCTCACGCGCGAATTCGTAAACGCTATCGGAAATGATTCGGCCAAGATTCTGGACACGCGCAAAACCACCCCTGGCCTACGCGCATTGGAAAAAGCTGCAGTAGTCGCAGGCGGTGGTGTCAATCATCGTTTTGGCTTGTACGACATGGTCCTCGTAAAAGACAATCATCTGGCCGCGCTCGATGGACTTTCCAGTGTTGCCGATCGAATTCATCGTCTCCGCCAGGAACGGCCGAATATGCGGATTGAAGTAGAGGCTGATGACCTCGAACAAGTCCGCACTTTTGTCGATGTAGACGGCATAGACGTTATTCTTCTCGACAACATGGCGCCTGCCCAAATCCGCGAAGCTGTGGCGCTGAGACGAAACAATATCAAGTTCGAAGCAAGCGGCGGCATGACATTGAAAAACGTGAAGCGCGTGGCGGCCACGGGAGTCGATTTCATATCGATTGGCGCGCTAACAAACGCCGCGCGCGCGATCGATATCGGACTGGAAATGACGCATGTTCCGGGCTGACATGTTGGATCGGCTGGTTGCCGATGAACTGCGCGGCCATTTCCACCGCCCTACGATCGGCAGACAGATCATTGTGCTCGAGCAAACCACCTCAACAAACGACGCGATCTTGCAGGTGATGACTGCAAATTCAGATGAAGGTTTGGTTTTATTTGCCGAATATCAAACTGCGGGGCGCGGTCAGCGTGGGAACCGGTGGGAATCAGCGCCGGGCAAAGGTCTTTGGTTTTCAATCCTTTTGCGGCCCAATATTCAGATTAAAGATTCCGGGCGGCTGACGATTTGGGCGATCGAAGCTGTTTCCGGCGTTATTCGAACAGAGTTTTCGCTCGAACCCGCGATCAAGTTGCCCAACGACATTCAGCTTTGCGAGCGCAAAGTCGCCGGCGCGCTGGTGGAGATGCGCGCTCGAGAGAAGGCCCCACACGTGGCGATTGTGGGAATCGGAATTAACGTGAATCAGTCGGTGGAAGATTTCCCACCAGAATTGCAAAACCGGGCAATCTCACTAGCAATAGCGCTGCATCGGCCAGTTGATCGAGGGCAGTTCGCGGTCGCAGTGCTGCGATATTTAGATCAGACATATCGCGAACGCTTCTTGGACGAGGCGCCGCGAAGTTAAGACTGCTGCGCCAGCCATTCGCGATAGAGGTGCGGCGAAATCTCCGACGGCTTTATTTCGCTGCGTCCGCCCCAGAAGACGTTTGTGTATGAGACCGGGATGCCACTCGATTGAAGATGCTGATCAATCGCCGCCTTATGTTTGAGGAGCAGTTGTTTATCAGTGCCGTGCGCAACAGCCATGACGTTGACGTCCTTGAATTCCGGTCCCGCGTCGCGCCAGTAGCAATGAGTTAAAATATGATGACGGCCGACCTCGCCGCCTGCTTCAATTTCACGCCCGGGCGCGACGGCCCAATGAAACAGCGCATTGAAGCGGGTGACACGCACACCGCCAGCCGATGGTTTGACGTGCTCGAGAAAAGTTGAGAAACGACCGACAATTTTTCGCGCGTTCAGTTCTTCGGCCACGCGACAGAATTCTTCGACTGACACGCCCGCTTCCTTCGCGCGCGCAACCCAAGGTGACGGCCTGATCTCTTCCGGAGCAAATTCGCGCTTGAGCGCGAGCAAGACATTCCACTCGTGTTCCCTAAGACTGACCATCTGGACTGGAATCATTCTTGCCGGCTGATCCGCCTTACTGCCAGGCTCAATTGTTTTGCGGCGAACGTGGCCCACTCCGAGAGTGAAAATTCCTTTCGCCGGCATCAGCCGAAACCGCTCGGCGCCGACTTTCCTTGTCAGCAATTCGCAATGCGCTTGTAATGAAAATCCCTGAGGAACTTTTACAGTCGTCCAAAGTTTGTAATCCGATCCGGCGCTGACAGTGTCAGTGGAGCGCAGCACCACGTGACCCGAAAACGGATCGCGCTGAAACATCCAATCGAAGGCCGCCTCGACCTTGTCCTCGGGAATTTTCCACGCGACAAGCGCGCCCTTGGCGAGATTCGTTGCAAGCAGAGTTTGCCGGACACGCCGGATCGTTCCCGCGCGCAACATCGCGGAAATCCGCGCTATGACTACATCGAGAGCTACACCTGAGCGGTTCGCAATTTCCTCGAATGGCTCGCGCACGAATCCTTCGATCTTGTCCTCGGAAATCGCGAGAATCTTCGCGTTGATCGGATCATTATGCTCGACAGGCAGCATGCCAATTAATCCGACGCGCGGGCGGATTTGTCCAACCGCTCGCGGCAGCGCGCCAACACGAATGAATCCTTCTTGTCAGGTCGCGCAGACAAACACCGCCGCAAAGTGACAGCCCGTGCCTGCGAGGACAAACAGATGCCAGACAAAATGTGCGTAGCGTCGACGTCTGTTCACGTAAAACAACACGCCCGTCGTGTAAGCGATTCCACCGGCAATAAGCCAGAGCACCACGGAAAGCGGAACCGCCAGTGCAAGCGGCCGGATAAAAATGAGCGCCAGCCAACCCATTCCAAGATAAAGGGTCATTGCAAGTTTGCGGTGGCGCACAGTGCCACGTGTCGCCTTGACCAATACGCCCAAAGCTGCCAACGCCCAGATAAGTCCCAGCATCGTCCAACCCCAAACGCCTCGAAGCGGACCAAGCGCAAACGGCGTGTATGTTCCCGCAATTAACAAAAAAATCGCGGAGTGATCCAAGACTTGGAGGATAGATTTTGCAGGCGTCTGTGGCCAGGCGTGATAGAGCATCGATCCTAGATACAGCACCAACATCGTCACGGTAAAAATGATTGTGCCTATAAGAAAAGAGATGCTGCCGTGGTGAAACGCTGCCAGCAGAAGAATCGGCGTGCCGATCATCGCACCGGCGAGTCCAATACCGTGACTGATACTATTCGCCAGTTCCTCTTCCCTTGATTGCGTCCACGTCGGCAAAGCCAGTGGATTTTCAACCACGTTCATCGCTCCGCATCATGCAACGCGTCCCAGACAGGTTTTGCAACAAAATTAGCGGCTCAGCGCGGCGCCTACGCTTGGGTTGCAATCCGCGCTGAAACAACCTTCCATCGACCTAGCGCATTCATGGTCACAAAAGACAAAGAGAAGTCATTGAAAGCTGTCTTCTTCGATGCAGTCGGAACACTCTTTAGATTAACAAATACCGTAGGCGATCATTACGCATATGTCGGCCGCGAACTCGGATTAGACCTCGATCCGCAGGCTCTGGAGGTCGCGTTTCACGAAGCCTGGAAACAGATGCCGCAGCGCGCCGCCACCGACGGGCCGCGTCAAAACGACGACAAAGGCTGGTGGCGTGAACTGGTCGATCTCGTCCTCGACCAGGTCGCGCCTTCATTGGGCGAATTCGATCGGGATAATTTTTTCGAAGTCGCCTATGAACATTTTGCCGAAGCAGGCGTTTGGGAACTTTACCCGGAAGTTACCGGCGTGTTGGAGAAATTACAGCCGCGGTTCCAACTCGCCGTGGTTTCAAACTTCGACGGACGCTTGCGCTTCATTCTCGAGCACCTCGGCATCTCGAAATATTTTGCGCACGTTTTCGTCTCCAGCGAGGTCGGGGCAGACAAACCCGACCCAGAAATTTATCGCCGCGCACTCAAGTTAATGAAGCTGCACCCGAACGAAGTTCTCCATGTCGGCGATGATCCAGAACGCGACTGGGAAGGGGCGACCGCCGCAGGTTTGTCGATCTTTCGATTGGATCGACCAAAGAATTCGTTGCGCGATTTGGTCACGTTTCTCAAATCCTGATCCTGTAGCCGCGCGGGGCTAGAGGGCAACAGATGTCTTCGCGCAGGCGGTGCGCCACTTTGGGTTTGCCAGGCTACAAGGAGGAAGAAATAATGTTTTCCGTATGCCGAGCAGCAACCATCTCGAACAGCTTGTAGCCGAATGGTACGAGTTCCAGGGCTATTTCGTTCGACGCAACGTGCAAGTTGGTCGAGGCCTGAGGGGTGGGCACGAGGGCGAGCTTGATGTCGTCGCCTTTCACCCGACCAAAAACCACCTTGTCCACATCGAAGCTTCTGGCGATGCCAATTTTGCTGCTCGCGAGGCGAAATTCAGGAAGAAATTCGAAGTAGGCCGCAAGCATATTCCGGATCTGTTCCGTGGCTTCAAACTTCCACAGAAGATCGATCAGATTGGCCTTTTCCTTGCCGGAAAGAACCGCGGCACGATCGGAGGGGGGCAGATGAAGCTGGTTTCCGAGCTTATTCGCGAGATACTGATCGAACTCAAACAAAACCACCCTCCCATGTCTTGCAAAGTAGTCCCCGAGGGCTTCCCATTGCTTCGCACGCTTCAGCTTGTTACAGAGTACAGCAATCGAATCGTTGACGTATTGAACGCGCAAGGCAAAGGCTCAGCCATGCGATCCAGCTAACCACTGACTGAGAGAAATCGCCAATGCCAGGTAGACTGCGAACCAGTTTTCGCTCGGGGAATCTTGCCGAGGATCTTGGACTGCTATTACTGAAGGGAATCGCGGCTGTCGCAGATGTGCCAAGAACCGAGGACGTTGGACTTGATGCCATCGCCACTCTTCTTCGTCGCGCCTCGGACGGAAACTGCTACGCCGAAGACGGGTTCGTTGTACAACTCAAGTCGTATTCAGAGACGTCTATTGAGTATCGCGATCATGAACTTTCATGGCTACTGGGTCAATCGCAGCCGATGTTTATTGGGCGAGTTTTATTGCCGGAGTCTCGTATTTCGCTTTACCCGACGTTGTTTGCGAATCAGGCGGCTCTGGCGCTAGACCCGAAGCAGATCACCATCGAGTTCGGCTACGGCAAATACTCACCGACTGACAACCTATATTCACGGACTGGAGCCGACAGCAATTCAGCTACTGTGTGGATTGGAGAGCCATTACTTGAATGGACACTCGATGACTTGTCAGACCCGACCTGGGTGTCATCCGCCTACGAGACAATGAAACGATTCTTGGCAATTGCACGTCGCGAGCATGACCTGCTGACTCTGGGCCAATGTTCACACGTTGTGTGGAAAAAAAATGACAAAGATTCAATCCAATCATCGTTCAAGATGATGAAAAGTAATCCCGACAACTTACAGAAATTAGCCCAGCAATGCCTTCCTGGAATCAATGCGCTGATGTTGCAGGCCATGGCGATTCCCGAAGAGCGTCGTAACTCGTTGATGATACCATTGGTTGCCCTTGTCGCAGCGCTGCGTGACCTCGGCGTTGACGTTCAAACGTCCGAGATTTTTCCACGCATGTTTGTCGCATTAAGAGATTCATCAGAACCAAAGCGACGAGATGAAAACGAGAAAACTAAATAACGGAGACAAGTAACGGGGGCGCCACATTTACACTTCGCCAGGCGATTAGGCTTCTTGCAGCGCGTTGATTCCACCAGCTACATCTAACCCGGTCGCTGGAGCCAACCGTTGGCCTTACTAATCGCGATTTCCAGTTCCAGAAACGCGGTGGGCTTTTCATCCGCTCGCACAACGAAACGTTTTCCGTCACCGCGATGTGCATCAGCAATCCGGATCGGGCCGCGTGGATTGCGAAGGTTGAGCGCTAGCGCAATTCTTACGGTGTCGGGCGAGGGCGGGGTGTCGGGCGAGGGCGGGGTGTCGGAATTACTCGCGGAAAGTCGAACATTGATCGTAGGTCCCCAATCGCGGGACTATTAGTCGGAAAGTACGGAGCGTTGGATGCGGAAACCGGATTCGGCAAATTGTCGCGGCTGCGTGATGACAGCGGCGGCAAGTTCCAATTCCACTCGATGAATTTGAGAATTGATGCGTGATCAGCATAGGTGTGATCGACGTACCCTCGCTGGACGAATGGTGAAACTGCGATTAACACCGTGCGCGGCCCATCGCCAAAGAAATCGATCGGCTGAATGTATCCCGAATCATATAGGCCGCCGGCTTCATCGAATGTGATCAGGATAGCCGTATCGCTCCACAACTGGCCGTTTGCCCTCACGGCGTTCACAATCTTGCGGACGAAGGCCTCGTGTAACGCAGGCGTCGAGGTGCCGGGGTGGCCATCGACTAACGAGTCTGGTTTAATGAATGAAATCGCCGGCAGCTGGTTAGTAGCAACGTCTGAATAGAAGTTCTCTAAATCGACTAGGTTTTGACGCAGAGAGGTTGTCATGATCGAGGTGGCATACTGGAAGCCATTACAAATCGAGCAGTAAAGCAAGTTCTCTGGCCGATTATGAGCCGCCACGTTGAAGCCGCCGCCATAGTACCTCCACGGAATGGCGTTAGCTGAAAGGGCATCGCCTATGGTCGGGATTGTCTGTGGTCCAATAGAATACGCAGGGCCAGCCGGGAATTCGTTAACGTCCTGGTTGCTGATGATTGTTCCCCTTGTGGTGTAATAGGGGTAATTGTTGTTCACCTGATACCAGTGGTTTGAGTCGCAATCCCCGTTATTGAACGGCGGGTACGGCAGCGCGTGCAGGTAACTCATGATGGGCTGGACACCTGGCTGGGTATCGTCGGAACAGTTCGTGAAACCCACACCTGCGTTTCCATCGATCATGTTGAAGCCGTCGTTATTGTAGAAATTGTTGGTGCCGGACCTCGGATTGGGATCTTCGATCAGATTTGCAGCCGGCATTGCTGCATTTCCGTTCGCGTCTGTGAAGAAATAGACATCGCCCGTGAACAGGAATTGCGCATTCGGGCCGGTACCGCCCATCACCGGCTGATGATAGTTGTCGCTTATCGCGTAGTTCTCTGCCAGATCCAGAAAATACGGAAAATCGCCCTGAGCCATATTGTAGTAGCCCATTGGCACCCCGCCCTGGAAGGTATCCTGCTCTGTCATGGGCGGATTGGTGGTCGCCCAGCCTACCGTAATCGCCACCCACACATAGAGGTCGCTTTTGCAGCCGCTGGGATTCTGCGGGTTGATGTACGCAATCGAACAATCGGACTGTTGCCACGTCTGGTAAAAACGGTGCACCGGATCGCCGGTGTTGCTCGTGTAGGTCGTGTTCGCGATTGTGTCGGCCAAACCCGGCGGAAACGGCGGTCCGCAATTGGTCAGTTTAGAAGCTCCTACGAGCGAGTAAGGCCCGTTAGGGAGGTCGGACGGATACCGGCAATCAGGCACGGGAGGTGGGTTGCTCATTCCCGGAGCGGGCGGTTGGCCTGTGCCACGGGCCGAGAGAAGCCCCTGCGATGTTGGATCAAGCCCAATGTCGGTGCAGAAAATCGAGGCGAGTCTGCACGGCCCGACTGGTAGCGCGGGGCTGATGGTGGTGTTTGGCTGCGGCAAAGTCGGGAAAGCAACTGTTTGCGTGGGGCTAATCTGATACGTGGTCGTATCCGTCGCTTGTTCCTGTGCCGCCAGAGCAGCGTTTGGTCCCGGGTCGCCATTGTTTAACACAATGCCTTGGGACAGGAGATTCCATATCAGTTGCGAACGCGATGGCACATAAGTGCCGAACACGTTATCGAAACTGCGATTTTCTCCTACTACAACAATGAGATGACGAATTGGCGAGCGCGGATCGCCAAGTGTTGGGAGAGAATCCCTGCGCTGCGCGCCAACGGAACGAGCTTTTCTGTCGAGATTGGCTGGTTTGGCTGCGAATATAGCCAGGCAGACTGCGATTAAGATGAGAGTAGATGCGATTGTGGTTCTCATAGGATTCGTGTTTGACCGACCGATAATGCCGATATCGCTTCAACTAGGCAATGCCGCTTTAGTTCTGCTGTGTAAATTTATCGGAGTCCCGTCTTTCGCCGGATCATCTACCATCCGGCAATCAAAAACGATTTATGTGCGGCGCTGCCAACGCGAGCGCGGCGGTTGCGGAAAGTGTCAATAAAAGGTCAATGGGTCGATCGCGCCCTGGCGTAGCGCCGGTTTTTGAGTCCCGCGCGTTTGCCAATTCCGCCACCTCGGCTTTTCAAAAGGTAACGGGACGATACGGCCTCCGCGTCAACGCCGGGCGCTTCAAAGCACTTCCAGCCGTTTCGGAACGGTCTGATTTCGATGACTGTCATGGACTGCGCTTTGCGTTTTCTGCCAACGACCGTATATGTTCACCTGATCGTGATGCAATCTGCAAACGGTCAGTCATCAAAGGGAGGTTGCCGCAAAGAGATGCCAAAGCGCCGTCACAACGCCGACCGCTGCTTGTTTCGCGTTCGAGAGCAAATTATAAACGGACTCGTCTGGAACAAGTCCATCAGCTCAATCGCGCGCGCTTCATGTAAGCCGCAACACTGTCGCCGCGATCCGGGACCGAGGAGGATGACCGTCTCATGGCCTCTAAATCCATTCGTGACCGACTCCTGACCGGCTCACGCATACCCTTGTCTAAAAGAGCAACCGCAATCTTCTTCTTTGCCGAGAACCTCCCCGCCACAGAAGTCGCCGAGATTGTGGGAATCTCCCTCGATTCAGCCCGTGGCATCCGTGACCGTGAACAGAATCTGATCATGGTACTCAAGAAAGCAATCGCAGACGAGTACTTCCGCCTTTGGGAACAGGACATCACTGCGTACTTCAACAGGGAAGCGGAAAAGGACTACAAACAATTTTGGCGGGAAATACGCAAGAAACAGAAGGATCTTGAGAAGTCTTTCAAACTGCCTCCCCCGCCAATTTCCCAAGCTCGCGCTTTCTAAAGTAGTTACCCGTTTCCTCCCTGTTAATGGATCAAAGTGGAGCACCCTACGCGTAAAGGCGGAGATTCCGAATTTGCCAGGTAAACAACAAGACCGGTTAACGGGGTGAAAGAAAATCCCCACAAAAGGGAGAAGGCGAGAATCCGTCGGGAAGTCACTTGACGAATAGTTGACGAATAGACTGCGTTTTCGTGCATGTTCGTTCGGGTCCTTGCGCGTTCAACAAATTACCATTTTTCATAGGTAAATTGCCATTTTAGAGGGACTGGGTCGGCCGGGACTCGAACCCGGAACCAACGCCTTAAAAGGGCGCTGCTCTACCGATTGAGCTACCGACCCGCAGCCGAGCTTCACTTTGTAATGCTTGCCAGATTTTTTCAATGTACAATGACACGCCGTCGGACATGATCTCTCATCAACACAAATGCATCTTTGTTGAGGTGCCAAAGACTGGCTCGACCAGCGTCAGGGCCATTCTTGGCAAGGCATGGAAACCGCACCTGAATCTGTGGCAGATCAAAAACCAGATGGAGATGTACTGGACGCATTATGGCGGAAGGAAAAACCGCATTCTGGCGGCTCTGTATTTGTTGCGTCCGGAAGAGCAGCGAAAAAAAATCGGGTGCAAGCAATTCGAGACCTACTTCAAATTCGGATTTGTGCGCAATCCCTGGGACCGCGTTGTCTCGCTGTATGAGCGCACGGAAGCGCTACAGCTCAGAAACGAGATGACCTTTGAACAATTTGTCGATTGGATCGAGTACAGCAGCGCAACCTGCGTTCACTCATCTCCACATCGCTACCAATTGGATTGGTTTGTCGATCCCAACGGAAATGTGCTGGCCGATTTCATCGGAAAATTCGAGCGGCTGGACGAAGACTGGGCGTTTGTGGCGCAAAAGCTTGGTTTAAGCCAAAAACTGCCGCATCGGAGAGCCAATCCCCGTGACCGCCATTACACTGAGTATTACAATTCACGGACGCACGACGTGATTGCCAACAAGTTCAAAGTGGATATCGAGCACTTCGGCTATGAGTTTTCCAAATAAAATAAAAGCGATCGTGCTTACGTGTGACCGCTATCGAGCGATCACCCGGCATCTAATTTTCCGATACGACCAGCTGTGGCCGGATCATCCGTTCGTTTTTCACATTCCTTACCAGGAGCTTGGCGGGACCGACACCCAGCGCGTTAAATACTTCCCCGCCCCCGCAGACATTAAGGGAACGGTGTTGCATTTGTTGGCAGACATCGATGACCAAGAGTGGATTTACTGGTGCGTGGACGACAAATACCCGATTGAACTTCCCACAGAGAAGATCGCCACTCTCATTTCTCACGCTATGCGTTCACCCCACGTGGATGGCTTCTTGTTCTGCAGATGCAGGGCAACTTTGAGCAGCCCTTGGTTCACTCTTCACCCTCACAAAAGTAAGAATCTATTTGGCGATATTTACCTGGAGCGAAAGACTTGGTCCCAAATATGGATTCATCAGATCTTGCGCGCCAAAGTGCTGCGACACCTCTTCACGCATTTGCCGGACCACATCCCCAGCGCGAAGGCGATGGATGACCTGAAAGACGAGGTGGCAAAGCTGCCCGAGCACCGGCTGTTTGTGACAGAGAAAAATTTCGCAGTCTTTGGAGAGAGCACCCGAAAGGGCGATATCACGCAAAACTGTTACGAAAGCATAATGGCCGCAGGAATTGAGTTGCCAGAATGGTTTCAACGTCCGAACGGCGAATACGTGACGCTTGGGAAACTGTAAGGCCTACCGCTGCTCAAACGTGTAACCGAAGCGCTCGATCTCCCAAGCGAACCGGGTCCGCACCAGGTCGCGAAGCTCATCATCGTAGTATTTCGAATAATGTTCGCGGATAGAGCGGTTGTATTGGGGTAATGTTACCGGCAAAATCCTGAGTGTCCCGCAGACGGCACGAAAATCATCGGCTAAATTCTCGAACCGCATGATGGAATCGACGTTCCCAAACGGATCCTCTTCGTCCTCATCCAGCCGGAGATAGTCTCCAACCGATACGGCTTCGGAAATTATCTTTCGGAATTTCTTCCGGTCCCAAGTCTCCGGACTTTGCGTAGGGGTAAAATAATACGAGACCATCCGATCCCACGGATTTCGCACACAGGTGAACTTATACAGATTTCGAAACTGCTTGCCGCCGAGGGCCTCGCGGTACTCACGGAGCGTAGAGTGTTTCTTGAGCTTGTAATTTGGATTGCGTAATCCGAAGCGCTCGATCCCGTCCTGCTCTTTGCGTAAAGCAACGAGCTGATCTTCCGAATAATCACGGAGCGCGCTCTGAATCGAGTTGCCTGCCGTTTTTGGTATGTGAACGAATAGAAAACGCTTTTGAAATGAGATCATTCGTGAGGATCTGAGTTTACGACGCGTTGTTTGGTCATGCGAGTGCTGGCGAGCATTTGCGGAGCGTGCGAGAGGTTCTTTCGGAGAAAATGATCCTTTCTCACAAATACAAATTCATCTTCATCAAGACGGCAAAGACCGCCGGCACCAGCATTGAGGTTTTCCTGTCGAAGCAGTGTGGCCCTCAGGACATCGTGACGCCGATTGCGCCGCTGATCGAAGGACATCAACCCCGCAATTACGAGGGATTCATTAACCCAATTCCCGAAATCGTAGAACGACCAGGCAAACTCTTCTCTGTGTTGCGACGCACGATCACAAGCCGCGATAAGTTTTATAATCACATGCCGGCACGCGAGGTCAGAAGCCGCGTTCCAGCCGACGTCTGGAACAGCTACTTTAAGTTTTGCGTGGAGCGAAATCCCTGGGACAAGGTTTTGTCGCATTACCACATGCATGCCGCCCGCGAAGGCGGTTCGCTTTCACTGGATGAGTATCTCGGTCGCGGCAGGTTCCCCATTAACTACTTTCGATACACGGATCGCTGGGGGCGAAAAATCATCGTCGACCGCGTTGTTCGCTACGAGAACCTGCTGGCCGAGCTCACCGAAATCTTCTCGCAACTACAAATTCCTTTTGACGGCACTCTTGGCGTCGCAGCGAAATCGGGATATCGGACGGATCGCAGACCGTACCAGGAGATTTTTAACGACGACCAACGGCGCATCGTTGAAAAAGCATTCGCCAGAGAAATCGAACTGCACGGCTACCGCTTTTGAGTAGTCGTAAGCCAGCTTCGTTCCTAGCTCCCGCGCATGTTGTAGCCGCCTCGCTCTGTCGAGGCGCTGATTCGTGCTGTGGGTGGCACGGCGACACAGCGCCGTGGCTACAATCTGAGCTTGTCGTTCGTAGACCGCTGCCAGTGATGGATGTCCTCGGCAAGACGGGAAATCACTGAGGCGTATTGCCGATCCGAATAAAGATTACACGTCTCCCATGGATCTTCCTTCAGGTTATACAGTTCATTTAAATCTTTATCGCGCAGACAAAGCTTCCAGCCGTCTGCAGTGACAATCGTCCGTGTGGATTCGTCGACGGCGCGTTTGATCGCCCGTCGCCGAGCGAGCCTGCTTCCCTTTTTCACTTTTGTGCGGTTTGGAGCCCACTCCAGAAATACGTTACCTGCCGCTGCATCTTCGTTGATTACCGGCAGCAAACTGTTGCCGGCACACTGTGGATGATTCGGCTGGCCGAGGAGATCGAGCAGTGTCGGTACGAAATCGATGTGACTGACTGGTTGCTGAATGGTTTTGCTCCGTGTTTGACCTGGCAGCCGGACCAAGAACGGGACGCGCGCGGCCTCTTCGAACATTGTTTCTTTGCCGAACAGATGATGCGCGCCAAGGCTATCGCCATGATCGCTCGTGTGAATGACAATCGTATCGCCAGCCAGGTTGCATCGTTCAAGGCAACCAAGAATTGTGCCGATGCTTTGGTCAACGAGCGTAACCAACCCGAGATAGCGCTGCTTGATGCTGCGGTATTCGTCTGGTGTGATTCCAAAGAATAACTGAAACGGCAAGCGCTCCCGATCCAGGATTGCTTCGGCTTGCTGCCATTCCCGCATTAGGCGGTAGCGCAGCGGAATATCTTCGCTCTCGGGAAGAGTCGCGGTCAGATCGAGATCCACTTGATCGAGCGGATGTTCGTTATTGAGCGGCCCATTGTAAGGCGAATGCGGTTCCACGAATGCAACTACCAGAATGAAAGGATCGCGCTGGTGTTTTTCGATAAAGTCGCAGGCGTGTTTCTCGAGAAATTTTGGGCGCGACAGCTCAAGCGGCAGATTGCTGATCGCCAACTCTGAGAATCGTCCGTTTGTTTTGTCCGGCGTAATGCCCCTCGACAGAAGAAAATTCGTGTAATCACCATGATCCTCAGTCGAAACCCATTGCTGAAATCCACGTTCAGCAGGTCCGTCCTCGCCCAAATGCCATTTGCCCATGTAGGCAGCGCGATAATCCTGGTTCTCCATCAGCTCAGGGAAGACGCGAAACCGGCGATCGAGCGGCACGCTGTTCCGTGTGCATCCGTTGATGTGCGGCCACGTGCCCGTCATCAACGATGAACGCGACGGTGTGCAAACCGGATGAGTGACGTAGGCACGCTGGAAAACGACGGATTCGGACGCAAGCTTGTTCAGGTTCGGCGCGTGAACCTTGACGCCTCCGTAGCAAGCGAGCGTGTCGGCTCGCTGCTGGTCTGGCAGAAAAAGGATCAAATTCGGCTTGCGTCTTGCGGCCATGCTTTTTTCTGGTCAGGCACTAAATCAGCGCTGATCAATATCTGCAATCGGCAGCTGTGTTCGCCTCTCCCTTCCCAAGGGGGTGGGTTAGGGTGAGGGTTGGCATCTGAACCAGCTGCAACTCGGATCCCCTCACCTCAATCCTCTCCCCTCTTTGAAGGGGGAGAGGCGGAATGATCTGCAGTTGCGTAAACGATCCTCAACAGAGGAAAATCTTTCGCGTCGCAAGACTTTTAGTTTCGGTGTTTCATCAGGCACATGAAACGGTTTTTGATCTCGCAGGTATTTGGCGCATTACTCATTGGGATGGCGCACGGCGCTACAAACTTCAACCTTGCGGCAAAAGCGACGAATGATCTTGCGGTCGATCTCCACCGTCAGCTCGCTACTGCGGATGAAAACCTGTGCATTTCACCCTATTCGATCGAAACCGCGCTGGCCATGACCTTTGCCGGCGCCGATGGTGACACGCGCACCGAGATGGCCCGAGTTCTGCATCTTGGAAGCGATCCCGGTGCGTTTGCCTCTTTCTCGGCGCTGCAGCATTCGCTCGAGGAAATGAGCGCAAAGACGGCCGAGCTCGTTAAACAATCCAAGAAATTCGGTGGCCCGACTGAACCGATCACATTGAACATTGCCAACAGGCTGTTTGCACAGAAGGGCTACGCGTTTCGCGAGGCTTTCCTATCGCTTGTTAAACAAAATTTCGGCGGCGCATTTGAGCCGATCGATTTCGTTGCCAATCCTGCCGCAGCGACACAGCACATCAACAAATGGGTCGCAGACCAAACACACGACCGAATTCGCGATCTCATTCCGGGAGGAGCGCTTGATAAAACAACTCGGCTTGTCCTGGCAAACGCGCTGTATTTGAAAGCGCCCTGGGCAGATCCGTTCCAAGAGAATGCAACTCACCCAGAGTCATTCTTAGTTCACGGCAGCGCGCCGACCGATGTTCCTATGATGCGAAAAAGGAACAAGCAATTCGGCTACGCGCACCGCGACGGGTATACTGCTGTGAGTCTCCCGTACGCTGGAGACGATCTGCAATTTCTGGTTTTGCTCCCCGACGACCCAAATGGTCTGCGCGCACTCGAATCAAAGCTGACGGGCGATAGGCTGGCCGGTTGTGCAAAGCTTGAAACACGCGACGTCGATCTTCATCTGCCAAAGTTCAAGCTTGAGCCGCCAACGATAGCTTTAGCCGAAAAGTTTGAAGCGCTCGGGATGAAAACCGCGTTTGATAAGCCGCAGGGCAGCGCGAATTTCGACGAAATCGCGCCACGGACGCCGCGTGATTACCTCTACATCTCTCAAATCTTTCACAAGACATTCATTGCGGTGGACGAGAAAGGAACGGAAGCAGCAGCGGCAACCGCCGTGGCGATGCTGGCAGGGAGCGCTTTAAGGTCGCTTCCCCCGCCGCCGATCGAAGTGAAAATCGATCGCCCATTCGTTTACGCGATTCAGCATGTGCCCAGCGGCATCTGCCTTTTTCTTGGGCGTGTAACCGATCCTCGTTGAAATGGATCTCTCGACGCTGGCAAATCTAATCAATGCATTTGCCGTGACGGCCGGCGTCATTTTCGCTGCGGCGCAAATCCGATATTACCGCAGACAACGTAAGCGCGATGCCATGCTCAATCTCGCCCGCTCTTTCCAGAGTCCGACGTTTGCCAGGGGGCTTCGAAGACTGGTCGAGTTACTGGATAGTGCAAGCGCGGAAAAAATTCGCGAGATTCTCGGACCGGAGGGCGAAGATCTGATTGTCCACGTGACCGTCACGTGGGAAACCATCGGCGTCCTACTTTTTCACGGTGAACTCACAATCGACATCGTCGATGATTTCTTCAGCGGACCGATCCTAATTTCCTGGCGGAAACTGCAGCCCTATACAACCGATCTGCGGCAACGTTATCGACGCGAGACGTGGTCGGAATGGTTTCAATGGCTGGCAGAACGCATGATGGAGCGCGAATCGAAGACTCCGGCAGTCCCGGCGTATATCGCGCACCGCGATTGGAAAAAACTGTAGCGGCGCTCTCCGAGCGCCGAAAACAAGGAGGGCGCTTTTCTCCAAGCACCCCTCACTCCGATTCAGGTTCGAGCTTCAGAGACCGCCGTTAAAGAAGTGAGTCGGATTCATAGCTCAATTTGCCATTCACGATTCGCGCTGCAGATGTGAATGGATGCGGTTCGATTTTCTTTGCATCGACAAATGTGCTTGCGGCGTCGAGCGCGGACTCCAGCTGTCGGGATGTTGAGGGTAAAGCGGACTGCAAGCTGGCGCTCCCGATGCTTCCTACAGCGCCTTCTCGAGCACAATCTCCGATCCCCGCTCATCGTCCGTGGAGAAATGCACGTGCGAGAACACCCGGCGCACGAGCGCCAGCCCGTGGCCGCCTTCCTCGCGGGAGCGAGCATCCGCCTGGGCGGCGGCCTGTTCCTGCGTGATGCCCGCGCCGTGATGCCGGATGATGAAGCGGATGAGGGAAGGCGAGACCTCAGCGCCGCACCAGAGCGGGCCAGGAGGTTTCTCTAGGCCGTATGCGTGCTTGATGACGTTCGTGAGGATCTCATCGCAACCGACCAGCAGCTTCAGCAGCGTGTCCTGCGGGATGCCCGCGAACCAGCCCCATTGCTCAAAGAAGGTGCGTGCCGCGCGGATGCTCTCTGCGGTGCAGAGAGCAGCGAACTCGCGCGGGGGTGGCGTTGTGCGGTCTTCCATAAGCAGGAGGGTGGCGTCATCGCGTGCGCCGCTGGCGAGATTCTTTCGCCAACTGTCCACGATCAGGTTGAGGGCGCCTGTGTTCGTCCAATCGTGGGATTCAAGGAGGCTGACCAGCCCGTCACGGGCAAGCTCGCCGCCCGTGATGGCGATGGCCTCCGTGATGCCATCGGAATGTATGAGCCAGTGCGAGCCGGCGGCCAGCGAGATGGTGATGGCGTTGCAAGCGGAGAGGCGGCGCTGCCCAAAAAAGCCCTGGCGCGGACAAGCCAGCTCCCGCCAAGTTCCCGTGGCACGGTCGCGGAAGAGTGGCGGGTGTTGCGCGAACGCCGCCGCATGAACCCGGCGACGCTCGGTGTCGAACAGCAGCGCCGTGAGCGCCACAGCGTTGTCATCCGCGTGCATGGCCTCGTAGAGCACGTTGTTCAATTCGACAAGCCATGCGGTGAATGATTCCGGCGTGCAGCGTGAGGCGGCCAGCTCGATCTGCGTGGTGAGCCTCGCCATGTCCAGCGCGGCGGAGGATCCCTTGCCCGTGACGTCGCCGACGCCGGTGAGGAGGAGGTGCGGTTGCGCCGCGTGGAAGAAGTAACAATCCCCGCCGATTGCCGTGGCCTGCTCGAGAAAGGCGCGGATGCGCAGGGGTCCGTGTTCTGCCTCCGTTTCCGGGAGGAAGGTGGCCTGCACCTGGCGCGCGAGCTCCAGCTCCGCGTGCCGCTCGGCTTCCTCCACGGCGCGCGTCCTGGCCTCGTCCTCCTCCTGGCGGCGGGCAAGTGTCACGGAGACCAGTGAGCCGAAGGCGATGAAGACTCGTATGTCGTCATCGCTGAACCCGGAGCGGTCCTCCGGGTTCATGGCCTGCATGACCCCGCGGCAGTTTTCGCCATCCAGCAGCGGGATAGTCAAAAGCGCGTGGGCCGGTAAGCCGGTGTCCTCGCCGGTGCGCCGGTAGTGCTCCGGGTGCTGCGAGGCGTCGGCGGTGTTTACCGGTTCGCGGGTGGCGAAGACCCGGCCGGCGATGCCCTGACCCTCCGGAAGCCGCCACGGTCCCTCCCGACGCCAGTCGCGCTGAGTACTGTGGATGAGGAGGTCGCTGGTTGCTTTATCCGGTAGTGAGATGGAACACGCCGCGCAACGCATGACGGCGCGCGCGCCGTGCAAGATGTTGGCCAGCAGCGTGTCGAAGTCCGAGGACGCGCTCAGCGAGGCGGCGACGCCGAGGAGCGTCTCGACCAGCAAGCCCTGGTTTTTCGCGCTGGAATCTGGCGGCGCGGTGGTCACTTTCTAACCGGCGTGGCGGATGGCCGCCGGGTTCCCGGAGCCTGATTCATCATGGTCCGCTGCTGGTCGCTCAAGCCCCACACGAGTGCGCTGGGTTTGACCTTCAGCACCTGAATGAAACCGTTCACATTGTCAGACGCACTGCCGAGTTTTTCCGAGGCGCTGCCGAGTTTCTTGATCTGGCTTTCGCTGCGGATGACCGCCTGGCCCGCCTGGTTGAGGGTCGCCGCCACTTTCTCAAGGTCTTGGCTCGCCTTGGTTAGAGCGGCGTTGCTCTGCTCAGCGAGTTCCTCCGTCCGGTGCATGGTCTTCCTAGCGACGTCGATCGCTTCGTCGCTTTTTGCGTCCAGGCCGGGCTTGATGGCATCCAGCCGGCTCAATTCGACTCCGTCGATGCGGTAAAGTCCATCTTTGTCGCCTGCCTGATGCCGGCGCACCACGTCGGCGAGCAGTTCCTTCGTGCCGGTCTGCTGCTCAGTCCGCAGGGCGATGTTCGACTGGCCCATGAGCGACTTCTCCACATACGGTTTGATGTTGGCGGGCACGTCCACCTGTTTGGTAATCTCAATGCGCACGAGGATTTTGTCCGTGGCTGCGTCATAACGCATCTTCCCGACCGCTCCCACCGGCATGCCCTTGAAGAGCACGCTGGAGCCTTCCTTGATCCCGCCCACCTCATTGAAGGCCGCATCGAAGCGAACCGCTCCCCGCGAGCCCACCTTCAAGGCGTAATACAGCGCGCCAATGAGCAGCGCGGCGGACGCGATAACGACCAGCACGAGCATCGCCTCGTAAAGGGCGCGGACTGATCTGACGAATTTCCGGTTCACGGTGGGCTGGGGTGCGGTGAGTTGATGAGTTGTGCCTGAATCCTGTTCATATTTCTAATACCGACTAAGATTAAGACTATGAAATAAGCTTACCTCAGTCACGTTCATACTCTTAACTCTCAACCCTCAACTCTCATCTCTCAATCTTGCACGGCGCCTTCTTCCTCCAAATGGAAGAAGCCCCGCACCAGCGGATGCTCGCTGGCAAAAAAATCCTCACGGCTCCCGGCGAGCAGCACCGTGCCGCGCAGCGCTCCGTCCCGCTCCGCGCCCAGCATGATGCCGCGGGTGGCGATACGCTGGAAGCTCAGCAGGTCGTGGGTGACCACCACCACCGTGGTGCCGCTCTTGCGGCTCAGCGTGATAGTTAGGTCGTCAATCTCCTTGGTGCTCACGGGATCGAGACCGGAGGTGGGCTCGTCGCTGATGAGCAGCCTTGGGTCCAGCGCGAGGGCACGGGCGAGGGCGGCGCGTTTCTTCATACCGCCGCTGAGCTCGCGCGGATACTTCTGCGCATGGGCGTCGAGCTTCACGGCACGCAGCTTCATGAGCACGGTGTCCTCGAGAAGATCGTGGTCGCGCGAGATCTTGGGATGATGCTGTTGGAAGGGCAGGGCCACGTTTTCCGCAACGGTGAGGCTCTGAAGCAAGGCGCCAGACTGGAAAAGCACCCCCACGTCGCGCATGAGCCCCTTGCGTTGGCGCCGGGGGAGGCTGTGGATGTTTTGGCCTAGGACATG
>Ga0209056_10001772_pt1 | contig 23615 bp, 18 predicted proteins | sample GraSoiAngelo_114_FD_185876 | JGI IMG/M metagenome (GOLD analysis project Ga0209056, IMG submission 185876) | Grasslands soil microbial communities from the Angelo Coastal Reserve, California, USA - 14_0903_13_40cm (SPAdes) (version 2) | ecosystem: Environmental > Terrestrial > Soil > Grasslands... | reverse complement strand
TGCACGAACATACGTGCTACATTGAAGCACATATTTTCATTAATGCAAGCCAAATCTTAACAAATCTTGACTTATTACTTGCTACATTTCTGACGGAAATCCTTGTCTCTCAGAGGTTTTCTCATTTTGAAAGGGAAGTCAGGCTAGGAGCAGGAACTGCCCAACACGATTTCCTTTGCGGCGTCTTCTATCGATGAGGCTGCGAAGCGTCTTGAAGATGCGAGGTATACGATGAATCTCATCTAAGATGAAAAGACTTTCCTCGTGTTGCCCGAGATAGAGTTCCGGATCGGACAGTTTCGCCCGGTCCGACGGCAGTTCCAAGTCAAGGTAGATGGAGCTGTCCTTCAGTTCGGAAGCTATTGAAAGGGCCAGAGTGGTTTTGCCTACTTGACGAGGCCCGAGAAGCCCAACCGCGGGAAATCGGGTCAAGAGGTTCTTAATAACGGGCTTGATCGCTCGCTCGATCCCTTCATGCAATTATGCCATGCAACGGCATGATTACAAGGTTCATTTTAGAAAGACTATGCAGGGAGTTTTAGTTCGACGATCGGCCAAGCGTTAAGATCGATAGAGCCTGTGTGCCCAGCCACCGATGAGAACCAGTTCCTCGAGCCAAGGTTCCAGCGCTTCGATGAGTCGTACAAACGGTTCTAGTTCCGCTTCCGCTTTCAACGTTTCTCCTTGGGCAGAAGAGCGGGGGCCAGAATCTTTTGCCAAATCACATCCCCTTGCTCCCTCCCTCGTGAGGGATGTTGCGCGACATCAAGCCACACCTGGAGTACGTCGCAAACAGGAACGCCGTCGTTCAGAACAACGGCGCGAAACACGGATTCGTCGTTCCGGGGAACACGGACATACACGTCCGGATCGACATCTACGGTGCTTGCCGAGAACCCGAGCTTCTCGAGAATCCTTGGATCCATGCGCTCTATATAAAGGTAGGGCTGTACCCCGTACACGAACCCGAGCTTGAGCGCTTCGGCGGCGGCAAACAACGCGAGACACGCCCGCGGCCGATGAACACGGGAGTCCTTGTCCCCTGCATGGCGGTGCTTCCTTTCTTCGGACCGGACATAAGAGCGGACCGCGTCCCGGAGCGCCTTTTCCCTTCCGCGAAGAACCCAGCGAACTCCCATTTCTGGCACGCTCCTCTGATTGGCCGCCAGCCAACGGTTCATCAGTTCTTCGATCCGCACGACGCGTAACCCTTCGTGCTCTTCCTCAAGAAATCCTGCTTTCGAAAACTGCTCGATGAAGCGGAATGCGCTCATTACGGAAACTGCGGACGCTTCCGCCAGTTGCGAAGCCCCGTGGTAGCGTCCACGCGGCGCAGAAAGATAAAGCTCCGGGATGTCTGGCGCCAGGAGAACCTTCAGCATCCACTGATTCAGGTCAGAAAAGAGCTGAGGAGAAGGCATGCGATTGGACGGCGATATGGCGCTTCTTGCTCTCGGCCTCTCGGAATTGAATTGCTCCAGTCCATGGCCATCGAATGACCTCATGCCCTCAAGGTCCATCACCCCGACGGCGATGTCCGGCGCATGCCGGCGTGCAAACTTCTTTACCTGCAGGGCAACGGACTCCGGAATGAGGTTGGCCACGACGATAGCCACGGCGACAGGGTGCCCCGGCAGGTGGCGCGCCCCTTCTTGCGCCTGGAGAATTGCCTGAGACACGAGCGGGATCAGGCGGTCTTTCCTTCCCTCGGACGAGCGTTTGATTTCTATGACGTATTTCTTGCCGCCGTGTTCAGCAATGAGATCTGGTTTTCCATCTCCGGCATCCGGTTCTTCCCGCACCTTCCACCCGCCGCGGCGAAACACCTCGGCCACCAGGCTCTCGACTTGAGCCTCTTTGTCGCGCGGGGAATTGGCAAAAAACCCTGGCATGGTCTTACCATGGCCATGGGATATATCATGGCCGTGTTAATTATCTTGGCCATGATAATAGGATCTGAGCCCCCTGTCAACCCAAATGGTTTTGTTAATTCGCCGTGAACCCATCAGCCAAGCGCTCTCTGGCACTCCGCGAGTTTGCTCTCGGAATTGAAGCTCTTGAGCGATTTGTCCGACAAGAACGTCTCCGCTGGGTACATGAATGCGTCTTCGGTGTGTTGGCCCTTGAAAGCGAACCAGTCGATCCTCGCCTCTAGCGGCGGGCGTTTACAAAGCTCCACAACACCGCCAAGAAGTTCCGCTCGATTGATGGCTGCATATATGGGCCAGGAATCGTCGTTGGCAGCTTGCACGTCCGCCCATTGTTCGTCGGTCAAGGAGTTACGCCAGCCGAGCTGCCTGGGCCTCTTGTTGTTCCCTCCCAAAAGCTCATTATTTGGTTCTTAAGGTTCTCAGTTCCTGGTTTTATAATCGGCAGTAAGTATGGCAATAGCAGCCGGAACGCGTTTCGGTGACTGCGAAGTTCTTGGTCCTCTCGGGGCTGGGGGCATGGGCGAGGTATATCGGGCTCGTGACCACAGCCTGGGTCGCGATGTAGCCGTCAAAGTGCTACCGGAAGAACTCGGCTCTGACCTAGAAAAACTGCACCGCTTCGAACAAGAGGCGAGAGCTGCCGCCGCGCTGAACCATCCCAATATTCTCATTGTTTACCGGTTCGGAACCACGGAGGCGGGAGCCCCATATCTTGTTACCGAACTCTTGCAGGGACAAACTTTGCGAGAGCGGCTGCTGCAAGGCGAAATTGCCGTGCGAAAAACTGTGGATTATAGCTCGCAAATAGCTCGGGGGTTGGCGGCGGCGCATGATCGCGGCGTCGTCCATCGCGATCTCAAGCCGGAAAACCTGTTTGTCACGCGCGACGGACTAGTGAAAATACTCGATTTCGGATTGGCCAAGCTGACCCGCCCCGATCCGGCGGGATGTGAAAGCACAGTCGCCGACTTGAATTCCACTCAGCCCGGCATGCTGCTCGGAACGCTAGGATACATGTCCCCGGAGCAGGTGCGCGGGCTCACTGCGGATGCTCGCTCCGACATTTTCTCCTTGGGCGCGACTTGCTACGAAATGATTTCGGGAAAGCGTGCCTTTCAGGGAGCAACGGCTGCCGACACAATGAGCGCGATCCTTAGGGAGGAACCCGAGCAGCTGTCTACCAGTGTTCGCACTCTTCCGCCGGCGTTGGGGCGCGTTGTCCACCGGTGCCTTGAAAAAGACCCTGGCGACAGATTTCAGTCGGCCCGCGACCTGGCATTCAGCCTGGAAATGCTTTCACGTGATGAAAGCGGTCCTGCCGTTCCTATATCGGTGGGCAGAGCTAGCCGAAGGTTGTCGTCGCTCATGGTCGCCGTTGCTGTTGTGCTGGCAGCAGCGGCAGGATTTGTCGCGTCTCGAATTATAGTGCCCACGGAGAATCGCCTGCCCGTTGGAGTGAGAAGACTGACCGACTTCGTGGGTATGGAGGAATTTCCAGCGCTTTCGCCGGACGGCAAATCGGTGGCGTTCACGGCCGACCTTGGCGGCCGGCGGCAAGTTTGGGTACGGCTGCTCTCCGCGGGAGCGCCGCTGCAAGTCACGCATGATGATGCCGACCATCAGTCGCCACGCTGGTCAGCCGATTCCAGTTTCCTGATTTATTTCTCGCCATCTCCGGAAGCCAATGGACAGGGTCAAGTCTGGGAGATTCCCGCGTTGGGCGGCACGGCGCGCCCGATTGTCAGCAGCCTGATTCCTGCTGATCTAAGCCATCACGATAAGCGGATCGCATACGTGCAAGAGAATCTAGGACAAATTGAGTTACTAGTCGCAGACGGGGATGGGTCGAATGCTCACCTGATCACCCGTCTTCCTGGAGATTACATTTATTCCAATTTGCGGTGGTCTCCTGACGACCGCATGCTGGGGTACCAGAGCGGCCGAACGTTTGACTATGACATCTTCTACGTGCCGATCAGCGGCGGTGAGCCGCATCGCATCACTCAGGACCGAAATCCGGAGGCAGGTTTTTCCTGGTTACCGGACAGCTCGGGCGTGATTTTCAGCTCTTCGCGCGGCGATACCGTCCTGTACATGCGAATCATGAACCTGTGGCTAGCTCGCCTAAGAAACAACACTCCGCAGCAGCTCACGTTTGGCGAAACATCCTACATATCGCCGGATGTGGACCGCGAGGGCAATGTGGTAGCCAGCCGCGATCGGGTGCAGTTCGACATCTGGAAGTATCCCGTGGACGGAACGCCGCAGGAAAATGTGCGGCGCGGTGTCCAGATCACGCATCAGACCGGAGCCGTACAAACACCTTCGGTTGCGCCGGATGATCGCGAGATTGTCTATCTCAGTGATAGTGGAGGCCACGGAAATCTCTGGATCTTGCAGCCAGAAACAGGAAAAACGCGGCAGCTCACGTTCGAGCAAGATCCGCGCATCGCTTTGGGAGTTCCTGTGTGGTCGCCAGACGGGCAGCACATTGCGTACGTCAATCGTGGCAGCTCGGCATGGAATGTAGACCAGTGGGTAGTCAACGGCGATGGCAGTAATGCCCATAAAGTCTCGGATGGCGGAGGATGGGCATGCTGGTCGCCCGACGGAAAGTGGCTTTACGTGTCACCCCCGACAGCGAAGGGTTTCCGCATCGATAAAGTTCGTCCGGATGGGACCGACCTCAAGCCAGTCCAACCGGATGGCCGCGGACCGGCCGCCGCGGCAGATGGAACGCTCTACTACGTCGTAACCCTGGCGGGTGTGAACGGTTTTTCGGATATGGAAATCCACGTGGCCAAGCCTGACAACGGTCCGAACAAAGTGTTGACCCGGCTCGCGGGCTCGCGACTGTCGTCGTCTCTGCTCATGCAACCCGTACTCTCTCCGGATGGAAGGTTCCTCGTCGTCCTGCTGATGGACGGACCGACCACGAACATGTGGACGGTGGCAACTGACAACGGCAGTCTGAGACCGGTGACCGATTTCGGTCACCAGGCCACGTTTATTGCGCGGCGAGTCTCATGGTCGTCGGACGGAAAATCTATCTACGCAGGAATGGGCAAGGGCGAAGCGGACATCGTGCTGCTGACCCATCTAAGGCAATGAACTGGTTCAAGTAGTGGCGACGGGTTAGCAGCTTAGACGACCAGCGATATGATCATTTGCCCCCCACGTACAGCGAATATTTCCGTCCGACTGAAAACTTGATGATAACGTCCTGCTCGGTGCCGTTGCATTCGTGCTTCTGATTGCCTGTGCCAACGTTGCAAATCTTCTGCTTGCGCGCGCTTCCGCACGCGAAAAGGAACTTGCCATTCGAGCGGCGTTGGGAGCGGGACCGTCGCGGCTTGTGAGGCAGGTGCTCACCGAAAGCCTGATTCTGGCGCTCGCGGGCGGCTTGCTTGGGCTTGTACTCGCCTACTGGTGCGTAGATGTGCTTCGCGTGCTTGTTCCTGCCAACACTCCGCGCATGGACGAAGTCCATCTTGACGGTCTGGTGCTTGCGTTTACATTCGGTGTTTCGCTGCTGACAGGCCTGTTCTTTGGCCTTGCCCCGGCCTGGCATATCGCGCGAACCGATTTGCGTGAAACCCTTAAGGAAGCTGGCCGCGGCACTTCGGCCGCGCGAGGAAGCCTGCACTTGCGCGGTTGGCTTGTAATTTCAGAGCTTGCACTGGCGGTGCTTCTGCTCGTCGGGGCGGGCCTGTTGATCCGCAGCTGCGATATCGCGAGCACCCACTGGATCAGCGAGGTCAAAGACCCCCGACATGCATGGAACCTCCACGCGCGAGAACCGGGAGGCCCTACCAGCGCCCGACACGAAGCTGTGAGCGGGTCGGTCGAGGTAGCTGGAGAAGAAAGCTTGTCTACTCTACCGGAACCGGCGAATGACGAGTTTGTGGCGATCGGAGCGATAGAAGCCCAAGACGTACATAATTGCTTTGCCTTTGGTTGAATAAATGACCTGGCGAATACGCAGTAGTGGTTCGCGGCGCGGAATGGCGAGGAGCTCTGCGATTCTGGGATCGGCGGTTGTGGCGTCAATCTCTTCGTCGGCGTAGCCGAGTTCGACCTTGTAATTGCGTTCGAGGAGCGCGAACAGACTCTCGCGGCCGACGGGAGCATCCAGGAGTCCGGGAAACTCAGCGGCGCTAAGATAGCAAGTCTCCAGGGCGAACGGCTCGCCGGCAGCGTGGCGCAAACGCTCGAGCTTAATCAGGTTGCTCGTTGGGCGGAGGGAGAGCCGCGCCGCCGCTTCGTGTTCGCTGTCGAGTATTCTTAAGAAGAGGACTTTGGAGCCGGCCCTCAGGCTGCGGCTGGCCATCTGTTCGGTGTAGCTCATCAACTTATTGAAGTGGATTTTCGGAGGGGCAACAAACGTTCCAATGCCGCGACGACGCTCAACGAACCCTTCCCGTTCGAGCGAAGCAAGCGCGTGGCGCGCGGTCATCAAGCTGACCTGGTGAATCTTCGCCAAGTTACGTTCCGAGTCGACGGCATCACCCGGTCGTAATTGGCCGGATTCGATGCGTAGGCGGATGCCGGTTTGGATTCTCTGGTACGCGGGCAAGCCATTGTTGTTCTTCCGTTGCATTCTCTCTCCCGGATTGGCCCGCATTTTCCTAAAGGGCACTTGGATGGAACCTGTAGTCATAACAACAACCATATTCTCAGGAACTTCTCCCCACTAAGTCCGGAAAACCCGCCGCGTTCGTGCCAGATTGCCATGGTGTTATAGAGCAGCAAAGATCGTCTGCTATAGGGCGCACCATCTAGAACTTGTATAAATCATAATTTTCCGCTTGACAACCAAAAAAGAGTGCTATATAGCTACTGTCCATTCGGCCATATAGCTTACCAGTGGTGGTTGCCAGATCCATTTAAGAGGAGAGGTTGTTGGATGGCCGACGGCCTCGAATCGGAGGAATTAACATGAAAAGGATACAGTCCTTGGGGTTGGGGCTTGTGTTTTTGACGCTGCTCGCGTTGCTCTGCACCGCGAATCCAGCTGGGGGTCAGGATGTTACTGCAGCAATCACCGGAACAGTCATGGATCCGAGTGGGGCGGCACTTGCGGGAGCGACCGTAACTGCCAAAGAAACCGATCGCGGGACAATTTGGACTGCGCAAACCAATGAGGCCGGCATTTACAGCCTCCTGCGCATTCCCATCGGAACCTATGAACTCAAGGCGGAGGTGAAGGGATTCAAGACCGCGGTTTATCCCTCCTTCACTCTCGACCTTAACCAGACGGCTCGCGTCGACTTCAAAATGGCCATGGGCCAGGTATCAGAAACGATCGAAGTCTCTTCTGAAGCTCCGCTCCTTCAAGCGGACAGTGCGGCAGTGAGCACCATCATTGACGCCGCGACCAATGAGGCGCTGCCGCTGGCCACGCGCAACTACGTGCAGTTGACGCTGCTCTCGCCCGGCGCGGTCACGCCCAATCCGTCCAGCTTCAACACTGGCGACAACGTTGGCAGCGGCGGCAGGCCCTTCATCAACGGAAACCGCGAACAGTCCAATAACTTTCTACTCGACGGACTGGACAATAACCAAGTTTCGGACAACCTCTTGGGATACACGCCCGCGCCCGATGCTATTCAGGAATTCAACCTCATCACGCAGAATGCGTCCGCTGAATTCGGCAATTTCCAGGGAGGAATCGTTAGCACTACCCTCAAGTCCGGAACCAACCAGTTCCACGGCGATGTCTGGGAGTTCTTCCGCAACGACATTCTGAATGCCAATAGTTGGCAAAACAATCTCACTGGTTTGCCAAAAAACAAGCTCCGTTGGAATATGTTTGGAGGCACAGTCGGTGGCCCCATCAAGAAGAATAAGTTGTTCTTCTTTTTTGATTATCAAGCGCAGCGCTTTGACCATCCGGCCAGTTCCAGTTTTTTTAACGTTTTTACAGCTAAGGAACGCACCGGCGATTTTTCGGAACTCTTGCTGCAACGAGGCGTTCAGCTTTACAACCCGTGTGCTGCCGGGACGGGAATCAATGGCACCCCCTGCAGCGCGGCAGCGACGCGCGCGCTATTCGCAAACAATCAGATTCCCATTAGCATGATTGACCCAGTGGCGCAGGCGTTATTTAAGTCCTCCCTTTATCCGGCGCCGATAAACGGGAACCTCATCAACAACGCTGTGAACACCAGATCGAACAATTTCAATTCTAACCAGTACGACGTCAAGGTTGATTACAACATCTCTGAAAAAGATCGTTTGTACGGGCGTTATTCGCATGCTTTCCAGAAAAACCCGACGCTGAACACCTTTAAACTCTTTGGCACGGGCTTCTCAGAAGCTCCCATTTACAGTGGTTTGATCAACTGGACCCACACTATCAGTCATAACCTGCTGAACGACGCCAGAATGGGAGTCAATTACGTTAAATTACATAACGGCACAACGTTTGAAAGCTCCGTCGGCAACCTTGGTGAGACTCTCGGCATTGCCAACAGCAACCCCGCCGGAATCCCGGGGCTTCTCGGCCTGGGATTCACTGGTGGCCTTGTCAGCGGCCTCGGCAGCAGCGAAGTCACGCAAAGATTCCCTAGCACGGTGATCCAAGTCTCGGATGGCCTCATTATCACGCGCGGCCGGCACGCGTTGCACACCGGCTTTGAGTTATGGCGAGACCGCATCAACATCTTCTATTCCGGCAACAGCGGAAGCCTGGGAGACGTGAACTTCCTCAATGCTTTCACTTCGTCGGCCGGCACCAGTGGTACGGGCGGAGCTCCAGAGGCGGACTTCTTCCTCGGATTGCCTCAAACCGTCGACCGTGGCATCGCCGGCGGTGGGTGGGGACAGCGTTCAACCATCTTTGCCGGTTATGTCCAGGACGACTGGCGTGTTAGCAACAACTTGACTTTAAATCTGGGTCTGCGTTACGAAGCCCATACTCCGTGGGTGGAACAGAATAACAAGCAGACGAATTATGGACTCTTCAGCGGTGCGATAGAGCTTGCTGGCCAGAATGGCAACAGCAGGGCGCTTTATAATGGCCAGTATGGAATCGTGGATTTCCAGCCGCGCCTAGGCTTCGCCTGGACGCCCGCGAAGTTGGGCAGGAAGACTGTTGTCCGCGGTGCCTTCACCATCTCATCCTATCTTGAGGGCACCGGTACAAACCTGCGATTGACATTGAATCCGCCCTGGACTCCTGCCGAAATCATAACGCATTACAACAATGTGGCCCTGCCTGGTTCAACGACCGATCAGGGTATCGTGGGGGCGGTGGCGGGCGATCCGTACGCGGGTGCCAATCTTCGCGTGTGGGCTCCCGACTTCCAACCTTCCATTGCCAAGCAGTGGAACTTCTCAGTCCAGCATCAGTTGGCCAACAGCACGACCCTTCAAGTTGGCTACGTAGGACAGTACGCAGATCACTTGGCCCAACCGATGTGGTTGAAACAGAACATTCTTAACCCGAACGGTACCGCGTCACCGGGTCCATACCTAGCCGGTAATCCCGCGCTGAAGAACGACATCGGCGCAATCAGCGGGACGTTCGCCAACGCTTGGATGGACTACAACGCGCTGCAGGCCGTCCTGCAAAAGCGCATGAGCAGCGGTTTGCAGAGTCAAGTCGCATACACCTATTCCAAGTGCATGACCAACTCAGGGGGGTACTACGGCACGTGGGGTAGTACTCAGGCTTCTCCCGGCATGCCTTATTGGCAGAACGTCTATGACGGGAAGTCGGAGAAGGGCCCGTGCTTCTACGATGAAACGCACAACCTAACCAGCTACGTTCTATACCAACTTCCCTTTGGACGGGGAAAGAAGTTTGGCAGCAATATGAATAAGGCAGCGAATGGTGTTGTCGGTGGCTGGCAGGTGAGCGGGATTCTCACTATGCACACAGGATTTGCCATGACCGTCAACAATTGGGGAGACCCCTCGAACACAGGTGGTTGGGTTTCCAGAACCAATTGTAATTCGGCGATTAGCTATCCCAAAACCATCGTTCCTGCCTCGCAAGGAGGCGGCATCCAGTGGTTTGATCCCAGTGCCTTCACACCAGTAGCGGCCGGTCACTTCGGTAACTGCAGCAACGGCAAGGTGCGCGGCCCTGGCCTCAAAAACTTCGATATGGGCCTCCAGAAGGACTTCTCCTTCGGAGAAACCCGAAAGCTTGAGTTCCGATCGGAATTTCTAAACCTGACGAACACAAAGATTCTAAGCGCCCCAAGCTACTTCGCAGACTTCTCTTCTGCGACGAGTCTTGGCCGGATTACCGGATCACAGGGCGAACGCAACATTCAGTTCGCACTGAAGTTCTACTACTAACCCCAACGCGAGTGTACAATTCGAAGGCAGGCACGAGCAGGGCCTGCCTTCTTTTTGTTTTATGAGCGATCTCTTAGGAACTATTCTCGCGGGTTTTCTTCTTGCATTGATTGCCACAGCGACACAGGCGCAGGTCGCTAGGAAGGCCACGACGACACCTGACTCGTCCGCGGTGGCCGACCACGGCGCGAAGCTTGCCGAAACGGGGCACTGCGCCGACGCCATGCCGTTGCTGAAAAAATCCTTCCCGCAAACTTCGAATAAGGACCTCAAGCTCAAAATAGGTTTCGACGCCGTGCGCTGCGCCATGACTCTGAATCAACCCGACCTGGCAGTCGACTTTCTGCGCTTGCTGAGCCGTGAATTTCCGCACGCTCCTGAGGTCCTCTATTTAACCGTCCACATATACTCGGATCTTTCCCTCCGCGCCTCTCAGGAACTGGCGGAGGTGGCCCCCTCTTCCAACGAAGCCCATCAGCTCAACGCCGAGTCGCTCGAAGTTCAAGGAAAGTGGGAGGAAGCTGCGGCGGAGTACCACCAGATATTGAAGCACAACCCCCACCTCGCCGGCATCCACTTTCGGCTGGGACGCCTTTTGCTCTCTAAGCCCGATCCTGAGAATTCACTGGCGGACCAGGCCAAGCAGGAGTTCCAGCAGGAGCTGGAGATCGACCCCACCAACGCCGGAGCGGAATATGTGCTTGGAGAACTTGCACGCCAGGCGCAACAGGTGCCGGAGGCCATCGAGCATTTTACGCGGGCCACGAAGCTGGATGCGGGTTTCGGTGATGCGTTTTTAGGGTTGGGTATGTCTTTGGTATCTGCGCAGCGGTATTCCGACGCCATCCCACCGCTGGAGACTGCTGTGAAACTCCAGCCTGCGAACCCGGCAGCCCATTATCAGTTGGCGGTTGCGTACAGCCGCGTGGGGCGGAAAGAAGACGCCAAGCGAGAAGCGGCTTTGCAGCGGGAAACTGCGGAGAAGATGGATCAGGAAAAAAAGAAAGCAACAGACGCGGTTCAGGGACAGTCTCCTAGCCCCGCAGGGCAAAAGCCCGAGCCTCCCAGATGATGGCTCGACACACTCCGGCTTTCACAGAGAAATGCATCGACCAAGATGCATAGGATGGGAGTGTGTGATTGGAGCAAAGACGAGTAACAGAGAAGGATCAACTGCTTTCGTTCACAAGTGCCCGCCTGACTGCCCCCTGGTATTGCGCGGTATCCCCATCAACCGTGAACTGCTCAGCCCGGCCGTCTACGTTGGATTATTCTTTGAAATTGAAAGAAGCTTAGTCTGGCTTGGGTTCCTTCGAGGGAAGGGATTGCAAAGCTTTGCGCGCATCTCTATCGTTCGGCTTAATCCTTAGTACCGTTTCGAGCTCTCGTTTCCCCTCTTCAAGGTCGCCTTTGAGGATATAGATCAACCCTAGATTGCGGTGCAGATCCACACTCGAAGCGCACTGTCCACACATCTCGATCGCCTCCTGGAAGTTTCGGACGGCTTGAGGCCAATCCTTGGCATTCGCCAGTTCCAGACCGTAACTGCCCAGATTTTGGATTCGGTCATTGATCTCACGCTGCTGCTTAAGGCTCCGGAATCGTTCCAAGAACACCTTTGCTTCAGGCTGTCCCGCGCTTCTGAGCGCCTGCGCGAGGCTGTAGAGAGCAGCTTCGTCATTAGGATCAGCTCCAACTGCAATTTGCAAGTGATGTATCGCTTCAGCGGTCTTACCGAGTAGGAGCAAGTTCTGGCCAAACAGGTGTTGTGCTTGCGAGTTGCCGGGTTCCAGTGTCACGAGATGATCAAGGACTTCGGCAGAGCGTTGAATGTTGCCGAGTTGTCTTTCCGCCAGGGCCAGCAAATACAGAACGTCAGGGTAGTCCGGCTGCAGCCCGCGGGCGGCCTCAAGATCTGTTCGAGCTTCGTCGCGACGGCTCAGGTCGAACAATACTCGCCCTTTGTTGTAATGTGCCGCGGCGGACGCCGGGTCCAGGCGGATCGCTTCGGAAAATTGTTCCAGAGCCCCGGGCAAATCAAATCCGTCGCCTGCGAGGGCTATGCCTAGATTCAAATGTGCGGGAGCCGAATTGGGTTGGAGTCGTGTCACCTTCTGCAGGATCCCAACGGCCTCCTCCCCCCGGCCCAGCTTTGCCGTGACCATCCCAAGGGCGCTGTAGGCCGCGAGAGAGTTCGGGGAAGAACGGAGGGCGTTCCGGAATTCTTTTTCGGCTTCGGCGAGCTTTCGTTCTCCGGCAAGTACAAGACCCAAGTTCACATGGGCCTGCGCATATTGCGGACGCTCCTCAAGCGCCTTGCGAAGCAATTCAACCGCCTCGGAGCCTCTTCCTTCACGGCCGCATAAGACTCCCAGGTTATTTTTGGCCTCGACGAAGTGTGGGTCGGCCAAGATCGCAGCTTTGAATTCGTTCTCTGCCTTTGATGTTTCACCTTTCACCATGCACCAAATTCCCAGATGATTGCGCGCCTTTGCCAAGTTGGGGTCCAGCCGGACTGCACTCTCCAATTCCTCCTGTGCCACCGGTGCTTCACCAAGTTTCTCGAGAGCGAGAGATAGGTCGAAATGCAGTTCAGCGTTAGTGGGGTCAGTCTTCAACGCTTCTCGATATATTGCAGCCGCAGCCCGGACACGGCTCTGCTCCGCCAGCCCACTCGCCTGGCTGCCGACTTCTCCCGTTGTGATGCTGAATTCCTTGAGATTCCCACCCAGTGTGGCTTGTAGCTCCGCGGTCGCCGCTTCCTGCTGCATCTTCTTCGCCAATTCCAGGGCGGAAGCGGCATCTAGCCCGGTGACGCTCCCCTGGGCAAGACATGAGGCACCGGAAAACATCATCAGGAGCGCCAGCCGGCTACCGAAGGACCGCGCGCTGAGAGAACTTGAGTTCATATTCTTGCTGTTGACCAGATTCCGCCTCCGGCAGAGGCCGCCGTGACGAAAACCTGTGTGGAAGCAGAATCACATTATCAAAATTTGCTATCGATTATGCAACCTTGATGCGGATCTGTGCGGGCTAGCGGAATTTCAAGTATCCTCGGGAAGCACCGCCATGAGAAAAGAAACGACGCATTTTTCGATTGCCGCGTTCACGTTGGGGTGCTTGCTGTTGGGCTGCTTGACTTTTGCCCAACAGCCCGGCGAGAGTGCCGCTTCCCAGAGTTCCCTCCCCGCGCCTCCTAAAATCAATTTCGTCGACATTGCCGCGCGTGCCGGACTGGTTGCTAAGACCGTTGCTGGCAACGAGAAGATCAAAAAGTACATCATTGAGACCACCGGTAGCGGTGCCGCCTTCTTCGATTACGACAACGACGGATGGCCGGACATCTTCTTAGTAAACGGGAGCACCCTGGCAGGTTTTCCGAAGGGGCAGGAATCTACCAGTCACCTTTATCACAACAACGGGGATGGCACGTTCACTGACGTAACCAAAAAGGCTGGAGTCGCGCTGACAGGCTGGGGTCAGGGGGTCTGTGCGGGCGACTACGACAACGATGGTCGGGTAGATCTATTCGTTACTTTCTGGGGCCACAGCGTCCTGTTGCACAACAACGGGGATGGCACGTTCACTGATGTCACAAAAGAAGTTGGATTGTGGCACGACAAAGCGCGCTGGGGAACCGGATGCGCGTTCCTCGACTACGACCGCGATGGCCACCTAGACCTGTTTGTCTCGGAGTACGTGGATTTTGACCCCAGCCATACGCCGGAACCTGGGAGCAGCACGCTGTGTCAGTGGAAAGGTATCCCCGTGATGTGCGGCCCGCGGGGCCTGAAAGGCACGCGGAACGAGCTATATCACAACAACGGAAACGGCACATTCAGCGACGTCAGTGATAAATCAGGAGTGTCCAAGACAGACCCTTACTACTGCTTTACGGCACTCACAGGGGATTTCGACAACGATGGCTGGCCAGACATCTTCGTGGCCTGCGATTCAACACCCAGCCTCCTATTTCACAACAACCACGACGGGACGTTCGCGGAAATTGGTGTGAGCGCTGGAGTGGCGTATAACGAGGACGGCCATGAACGAGCCGGTATGGGCGCCCATGCTGCGGACTATGACGGCGACGGCTGGCTCGACATCGTCAGGACGAACTTTTCTGACGAGACATCCACGCTATATCACAACAATCGAGACGGTACCTTTACCGACGTTACGTACCTCGCGGGGCTCGGTGTCAATACGCAATTCCTAGGATGGGGGACACTCTTTGTCGACGTTGACAACGACGGCTGGCCGGACTTGTTTATGGCCAACGGTCATGTCTATCCCGAGATAGACAACAAGGGCTTGAGCAGTACATTCCGGGAGCGCAAACTGCTTTACTGGAACCAGCACAACGGGAAATTCACGGACATCTCGGTCAGTGCAGGGCCGGGCATTACGAAGCCTTTCAACAGCCATGGCGTGGCCGCCGCCGATTTCGATAACGACGGTGACGTGGAGATTCTCGTGAACAACAGCCATGACCCGCCCAGCCTGCTGAAGAACTACGGAGAGCACGGAAACTGGGTCATGCTGAAACTGGTAGGGACGAAGTCCAATCGCGATGGGATTGGCGCGCGGGTCACCGTACATGTCGATGGTCAGCAGCAGCTGCAGGAGGTGCGCAGCGGCGGAGGTTACATTTCGCAGTGCGATTTCCGATTGCATTTTGGTTTGGGCAAAGCCACGCGGGCGGAAACCATTGAGGTCCAGTGGCCCAGCGGACAGCGGCAAGTCTTCCATGATGTGAGTGCCGGTAAGTTCTATCTGATCGAGGAAGGCCGGGACCAGTTGGATCTGCAGCGCATCGTTCGACATTCGTCCCCCGCACATACCGAAAAACGCTCGGGTTCTAAAGCTTCCAAGAAAGAGTCGTAACTTTAAGACTCATCAATCTCTCCGGATGCTGCAAATGTGAAAGGAATCTTCAGCAGAGCTAATCGGTGAGGTTCTTCCCCAGTGCTGAAGAGCCCGCATCTTTCCGTCTTGATCGAATGCTACAGTATGATGTTTCGTGCTCTGTGAAAAACTCTGCTCCGGGAGACCCGCAAGCTGCCGGATCTACATCGCAGCGGGAAAATTGCTGATGAACGGATGGACGCGACGACAGTTTGTCAGGGGACTAAGTTTGGCCTGCAGCGCTGGTATGGCCAAACTTCGCACCATGAATTCATGGCCGGGCTTTATCTCCATCTCTCCCGTCAGTCCAGCGCGAACACTTCTGAAGCCGCTCTTTGAAGAAATCCCTCCGGCCGCCAGCGGCATCACATGGCGGCACGAAAATGGCCGTTCCCCGGACTACTACCTGCCCGAAACTACTGGCGCCGGCTGCGCGTTTCTTGACTACGACAACGACGGGTGGATGGACATTTATCTGGTGAACAGTGGCAAATGCGATTTCCTCAAACCAAATCCTCCTTTGCGTAACGCGCTTTACCGTAACAATCGAGATGGAACTTTCACTGATGTGACGGAAACCGCTGGCGTTTCCGGCGGCGGCTACGGCATGGGTGTCGCCGTGGGAGACTACGATGCTGATGGCTGGCCCGATCTCTACGTCACCCAATACGGCCGGAGCCTCCTCTATCACAACAATGGGAATGGAACGTTTACAGACGTAACCGAAAAGGCCGGTTTGGGTGCCCCGGGCTGGGCCTCTAGCGCCGTGTGGTTCGACTATGATAATGACGGACGCCTAGATCTGTTCGTGTGCCGCTTCGTCGACTACGATAAATCCAAGAACAAATTCTGCGGCAACGAGAAAACCGGGGAACGCTTCTACTGCATTCCGCGTATCTACTCTCCGGCCGCGAGCTGGCTTTTCCACAACGACGGAGACGGCACCTTCACCGATGTCAGCAGGGAATCCGGCATCGCAAAAGTACTCGGAAAGGCCTGGGGCGTTGTTGCGACCGACATCAACAATGACGGTTGGATGGATCTCTTCGTGGCCAACGACACGGTGGCCAATTTTCTATTCCTAAACAAGGGCAATGCAAAATTCGAGGACATTGGGCTCGAAGCCGGCGTGGCCTACAGCCAGGAGGGCCGCGAACGATCCGGCATGGGGGTCGATTCGGCGGATTTCGATCAGGATGGCTGGCAAGATCTTTTCGTAACCAATGTGGATCAGGAAATGTATTCGATCTATCGCAACACTCACGACTTCAGCTTCGAGGACATGGCCGGAGCCATGGGCCTTGGGCGCTTGACGCGACTGATGAGCGGCTGGGGCGTGAAATTCTTCGACTACGACAACGACGGCAACACTGACCTGTTCATTGCCAATGGACACCCGGACGACAAAATCGAAGTACATTCGAGCCATGTCACATACAGGGAACCTCTGCTGCTCTTTCATAACAACGGGCGCACGCTCGAAAACGTGAGTGGTATAGCCGGTCCCGCGTTTGCGAAGAGCTTTGCAGCGCGCGGCATGGCCATCGGGGATTTCTACAATGACGGTGCGCTTGGTGTGCTGGTCGCCGTTAACGGTGGACCGCCAGTGCTTCTCAAAAATGTTTCAGCACCTGAAAACCACTGGCTCGGTGTGCGCCTCATCGGCAAAAAATCAAACCCGGATGCCATCGGAGCAAGCATCACCTGGCAGGCGGGCGATCTGAAACGCAGCAAGTTAAAGGTGGGCGGCGGCAGCTATCTTTCCTCACATGATCCCCGCGAGGTGCTGGGCATCGGCAAGCGCACGAAGATCGACAAACTGGAGGTTCGCTGGCCTCAACCCAGCGGACGCACCGAAACTTTCACCGATCTTCCGATCGACCGTTACATCACTATCGTCGAGGGATCATCAGGGAGTGGTTCCCGGCGGCGGCCTTAGTAAGAATAGGGTTCTCGTTGCCGCGCGATTCGAATGCGGTGGTCGGTAAACTGAAAGGGTGCGCCCGATAACTCTTGCGGGACAATTAAAAATTGTCCGGGGGGCTCAAGCCGGTCGGCGCGGACGTCTCCTTGAATTTTCCGCCGCCCTCGTTGTGGAACAGTGTGTTGTTTGTAGTGCGTTTCCGGAGAGACCTGCTCGATTTCGGGATAGACATGACCGTTGGCGATAAACAGATCGAGCCAGCCATCGTTGTCATAGTCGAAAAATCCGCCGCCGAAGCTCAGGACGTCGCGTGTTGGGACCGTAATTCCCGCTTCGTCGGTTATTTCGTCGAAGTAGCCCTTTCCGGGACACGGTAACATCCACGAACTGACTGGGTGATGAGGTCTGACGTTGCGCGCTGGCCGTTCTTCGACTACGATAATGACGGCGACCTTGACCTATTCCTTGCGAATGGTAATCCGGATGACCTTAACCGGTCGCTCCACGGTGAAGTAGCGTACGACGAGCCACTCTTGCTCTTTCACAAAGAGGGGAAATCGTTCGAAGACGTCAGCGCAAAGAGCGGGCCGGTTTTTGCGGCGAATGTGTCGTACCGCGGATTGGCGCTCGGCGACTTCAATAACCATGGCGCCGTGGACGTTCTGATCTCCGCGAACAACGGTGCGCCGGTCCTGCTTCGAAATAATACCGCTCGAAAGAACCACTGGCTGGGAATTCGATTGATCGGAAAGAAGGCGAATTCGGATGCCATCGGCGATGTCGTTACGTACAAGGCCGGTGATCTGGTTCGCCAGCGTCTAAAGGTCGGCGGAGGCAGCTATCTCTCGGCTCATGATCCGCGTATGGTTCTGGGATTGGGAAACGAACGCTAATCGATTCCCTCGAGGTGAAGTGGCCGCAGCCTGGGTGCGGAATCAGCGCTTCAGCGATCTTCCCATCGACCGGTACATCACAACTGGGAGGGTGAACAGAAATGGGAATAGTTGGACGCTCGATCGCACGTTTCGCCATTCTCTCAGCGGCGATATTCTGTCTTGCTGTGCAATCGCGTTCGCAGGAACCGACTAGTGCGCCCCCGACATTTACCAAGGACGTCGCGCCGATTCTGCAAAAGCATTGCCAGACCTGCCATCGGCCGGGCGAAGCAGCTCCCTTCTCGATGCTCACCTACGAAGATACGCTGCCTTGGGCCGCCGCGATGAGGATGGTGGTGACAAGAAAGATCATGCCGCCCTGGTTTGCCGATCCGCGTTACGGACATTTCGCGAACGAACGATCGTTGTCTGCGGATGAAATTCGAACTCTGGTGGCGTGGGTCAATGGAGGAGCGCGAAAAGGCGCCCCAGAGGACATGCCGCCTCCCGCGAAGAATTTTGTGCAGGGTTGGGGCATCCCCGCGCCAGATGTTGTATTTCAACTTCCCAAGCCTTTCTCGGTCCCCGCCGCTGGAGTCCTTGACTATCAGTATGTGATCGTTCCAACTGGTTTTACGGAAGACAAATGGGTGCAGGCACTCGAGGTACGGCCAACCGATCGCGCGGTAGTGCACCACATCATCGCGTATCTTCGCGAGCCCAGCTCCGATTATTTCAAGGACCAGAAGCCCGGCGTATTCTTCATCGCGCCTCCGAAAGCCGATGGTAAGACGGATACCAGCGCGTTGCCGAGCGATTTCCTCGTCGGATACGCACCGGGACAGCCCGCCGAAATTCTGCGCAGCGGTGAAGGCAAGCTCATCAAGGCGGGTTCTGACATCGTCTTTGAAGTTCACTACACGCCAAACGGAAAGCCGACGACGGACCAGACCAAGCTGGGGTTCGTTTTTTCGAAATCTGTGCCCAAAGAGCGCATCTTGACACTCTCCGCCTCAAACGGAACATTCAAGATTCCTCCGGGTGACCCGGACTACGAGGTGGATGCGTCGTTTGAGGTACAGAAGTCCGTAAAGCTGGTCGGACTGCACCCGCACATGCACTCACGCGGCAAGTCGTTCGAATATCGGCTGACATTTCCGGATGGTAAAACGGAAACCATTCTTAGCGTTCCGGTCTATAACTGGCATTGGCAGCTTTGGTACAACCTTGCCGATCCGATTGATCTGCCACAGGGCACAAAAATTGAGTGCACCGCCCATTTCGACAATTCGCCGAACAATCCGGAAAACCCGGATCCGACCAAGCCGGTCATTTGGGGACAGCAAAGCTGGGATGAAATGATGGTCGGCTTCTTCAATTTGAAATTTGACGCGGCGATGCCTGCGAACGAAATCTCTTCACCAGGAGCCGTGCACGTTCACTGATATGTTCCGACTCGGCGGAAACTCGCATGCCAGGGCGCTTCGGCAATTGCTCGCGCTCGCTCTTGCGTCCTGGTTCGCCGTGCACCTCACGGCCGCGCAGGATAAGACCGTTCGATTCCATGTGGTCGCACTTGCCGAACACGGCGGCATCCACAAACCGTTCGTGGATGCGGCAAAGGCTTGGCTTGACAAGCTGTCGAGCGAAAACAATTTCACCGTGGACTACATCGAAGATACCCAACAAATCGACGACGCTTTCCTCGCACAATACAACCTGTTCATCCAGTTGAATTATCCTCCGTACAATTGGACCGATAAGGCGCAGACCGCGTTCATCAAGTACATCGAGCAAGGCAGAGGCGGTTGGATCGGATTTCATCACGCCACTCTGCTGGGAGAGTTTGACGGTTTCCAGATGTGGCCCTGGTTTCACCAGTTCATGGGAGGCATCCGCTTCAAGAATTACATCGCAAGCTTCGTCACGGGTGCGGTCGCTGTCGAGGACAGCAATCATCCCGTGATGAAAGGTGTTGCATCGCCCTTCGTGATCGAAAACGAAGAGTGGTACACCTACGACACCACGCCGCGGCCGAATGTTCACGTGCTCGCCAGCGTTGATGAAAAGACTTATACGCCGGCCAGCGATAAGAAGATGGGCGATCACCCGGTGATGTGGACAAACGAACACATGAAAGCAAGGAACGTTTACATTTTCATGGGTCATCGTCCTGAACACTTCAACAATCCATCGTTCACGCAGATTTTCACCAATGCCATTTTTTGGGCGGCCGGCCAGCAAGAGAGTTGCGAGAAATGAACCAGGTTCGTGTTCGAATGAAAGTTCGTCGTAGAAGACTTCTATCTGCCCTAATTCAAACGATGATGGCGGCCTGTCTTGCCCTGATTTTCTCGAGCAGGTTCGCCCGTGCGGAGGAGCTGACCTTCAAAGTCTTGGCGTTTTATTCAACCGGCGTCGAGCCGGATCACGTCAAGACCGCCAAAGATGCCCTCGCTTTCTACAACGATCTGGCGGCTAAACATAACTTTATATTGGATACCACCATCGACTGGAACAAGCTCAACGAAAGCGATTTGAAACCGTATCGTCTGATCCTGTGGCTCAACAACCTTTCCCAGACTCCCGAGCAGCGAGCGGCATTCGAAAAGTACATGGAACACGGCGGCGGATGGATTGGCTTCCATGTCGCTGCATACAATGACAAAGATACGCATTGGCCGTGGTTCGTCCAGTTTCTCGGCGGCGCCGTGTTTTACACGAACAATTGGCCCGTCCTGCCGGCGAAACTGACCATCGATGATCGAATGCATCCTGTGACCAAGGGATTGCCTGCAACTTACGAGGCCCCGGCAAATGAGTGGTATCTCTGGAAGCCCAGTCCTCGGCTCAATAAGGATGTCCACGTTCTCCTGACGCTCGATCCTTCCAACTATCCGATCGGAAAAAAGGACATCATCGCCGAAGGCGATCTTCCCGTTGTGTGGACGAATACAAAATACAGGATGCTTTACATCAACATGGGCCACGGACTCATGGTTTATGGCGACCCAACGCAAAACACACTTTTCGAAAATGCGATTCTCTGGCTCGGGACTGACAAGTAGCTGGCGTCGGTGGCCGGCATCGTGGAGGCTTCGAGTGACGGGTATTCGGATGGTTGCGATCGTTCTTTGCTTGGCGTTATGCGGCCGATGCCAGGCTCAAGCACGGGCCGTCGCTCAACCGATGAAGCATCTCCTTGTGCTTGGCGAAGAAAAAGGCTACCGGCATGAGTCGGTGTCGCACGCCATGGCTACGATTGAACGCCTGGGCCGTGAGTCCGGCCTGTGGACGACGACGATTCGAACGGACACCGAAGTACTCACAAAGAAAAAACTCGAATACAACGCCAGAAATCTGAATGATTTTGATGCGGTACTCTTCTACACGGGCGGCGAGCTCGAGATGAATCCAGAACAGAAGGTGGCGTTGCTCTCATTTGTGCACGACGACGGAAAGGGCTTTATCGGGGTGCACAGCGCGACCATCACATTCACCTCCTGGCCCGAATATGGAGAAATGATCGGCGGATATTTCGACGAGCATCCTTGGGTCACGTTTGATGCACCCATTATCGTCGAGGATCCAGACTTCCCTGGCATGCAGCCGTGGCCGAAGTCCTTCATTTTGAAGGACGAGATTTATCAGATGAAAGACTTCTCGCGAGACAAGGTTCGCGTCCTGATGCGGCTCGACACGAGCAAACTCGATCTGAATAATCCACGCGTTCACCGGAAAGACCGCGATTTCGCCGTTACCTGGGCTAGGATGTATGGAAAAGGGCGCGTCTACTACTCCACACTTGGCCACGTCGAGCAAAATTGGGACGATCCTCGGCTTCAGAGAATGTACGTGGAAGCCATCAAGTGGGCGATGGGTCTTGTGAATGCCGATGTAACGCCAAGAGCGCTCGCGACTCAATTAGGAAGGGCCGGGAATGAGCGGCCCGATATTCATTCGAGCACAGGGGGCCCGCATCTGAATCGCGGGAGTAAATGACGGGATCGACGAAAGATTTCGGTCAGGATTGTTGAAACGGAGGTTGAAGGGTTATGTGGCAACTGCTCTTCGCGTTATTGTTGGCGCTCCCAAAGGCACAAGCCGCTGGCGACGTCTCGACGGCGGCCTCACCGACTCCGATCGGTCATCGCATTCTGGCAATGGGCTCCTCCGCTCCTGACTTTTCCCTGCCTGGGTAGATGGAAGGAATCACACGCTTGCGGACTACGCGGCCGCTCCGATTTTGGTCATCGTCTTCACCTGCAATCACTGCCCGATAGCTCAAATGTATGAGCAGCGGATTCAGCAGCTAGAGACCGGAACAGTTCTCGCCGATCCTTCCCCAAAACTACAAGGAGAGCAGCTATCCGGTTGCGGTTTACCGATGGCACTCAGAAAACCCGACAAGCAAACTCGCCACCGTTTCGATTATGTTGTCATGGACGAATATGGGGGGATGGTTCCGAACGTACACGCACGATTTTGAGGCTGTGTTGAATCAGGGCAATCAAAATCATTTTCGTATGGAGACTGTGCAGCAAGCGCAGCCGTGAAAGGTGTTGTGTTTGGCGGGAGTCGCGCGGACAACGTCGTAAACGAATGGGATGGCGAATTTACGATCGCTGCTCTCGAGTCGCCAGGCGTCGAGGTTTTCCACCATACAGAATTTCTCGCCGACGGTGACGGCAAGGCAGTGTGGGCTCCTTTCTCCAAACATGGAACACTTGCGAACAGCGATACCTCCTGGGCTAGTGCCAGCGAAAAGGTCGGTGGGGCAATTGCCATCAAATTCACATTGCAACCCGGCGAAGAGAAAATGATTCCCATGGTGATCGCGTGGGATTTTCCTGTTGTGGAATTCGGGCAAGGTCGCAAGTGGAACCGCCGGTACACGGATTTTTATGGTACCAGCGGCCGTAGCTCATGGGCGATTGCTAGCGACGGCTTGCTTCACTCCTCGGAGTGGAGCAATTCCAGGCAAAAGCCTTACATACAGGATGAAAGCAACCCGCATGGTATCGCGGCATGCTATTCAACGAGCTTATATACGCTTAAAGATGGCGGAACGTTTTGGGGGCGTCAGCTGAATTCTGACCGCAATGCTCCCGCCACGCTTGCTCTGCTTGAGTGCTTTGGGTACAAGCTTCGCGCTAGCAGCTCTTCTCCTTAGCGAAGGACTAAAAGACGAGGCCTACCACACAGCGTGGGGCATTCATCATGTAATTTACGAGACCAAAGGCTACTGGTTTCGCACGCCGGAAGCCTGGAACGACTCAGGAAATCCCGTGCCTCCATGTATATGCGTCCTGCCGCGGTATGGGCAATGGAGATGACCAGTCCGCCTTCTCACTAGGCCACGGCGGTTTAGAGGTTAGAAGCTTGAATCAGAGTAAACATAGGAAAAGTAGTAGCAAGGCGCAAATAGCCGCATGTTTACTGATGATTTTGGCTATGGCGGAGAGGGGGGGATTCGAACCCCCGTTGGAGGTTTTAGCCCCCAAAACGGTTTAGCAAACGGGTGATTGCGCTCTGGCTCGCTGGTAAGTTGCTGAAAACTAAAGACGCCGTTCGGCTGACCGTGGACGGTTTGGGCACGGTTGACAGGTTATTGGGATAAATTGGGATAAAGGCTATTGCACCGCACGCTGATCCAAAACTGCGAAC
>Ga0209056_10001770_pt1 | contig 23635 bp, 14 predicted proteins | sample GraSoiAngelo_114_FD_185876 | JGI IMG/M metagenome (GOLD analysis project Ga0209056, IMG submission 185876) | Grasslands soil microbial communities from the Angelo Coastal Reserve, California, USA - 14_0903_13_40cm (SPAdes) (version 2) | ecosystem: Environmental > Terrestrial > Soil > Grasslands... | reverse complement strand
AAAGACACGGCCCAGTCCTTTCGAACGGCGAAGAGTTGGATGGCGATAGCTGACAGAATCCCTATCGGATGCGAGGTGAATTTCCCCGAGACCCCCATTCGATACGTCGACAGTCTGCCGCTAATGTCATCCCGTGAGCATGAGTTGGTGCTTCCGCCTCGACGCTCCGGGCCTGCGTGAGGTGATGAGGACTGCGGCCCACGCGCATCGATCAGATAGTCCTTCGTGTCGGAGGTCGAGCCACACAACGTGCCACAAACGTGGGCGTGCGCCGGGCTCGGATGCCAGCAGACCGTCCCATAGAGGGTAGTTGGAGCACGAGCCGGACTTCGGTTGGTAGGTTCTGCCGTCGAGGCTGAGCGGCGACGGGGACCCGCCGTCTCGGTTCTCGATCGTGATCAGGGTCTCGTCCGCGTTCCAGGGTTGGTGCTCGGGCCCTCCCGAGCTGCTCGACCAGTCTCCCGCCGGGAGCGGGACGGTGACGCCTCGAGAGAGCCCGATGATCCGGAGGGTCGCACCACCGACCGCGGGTCGGCCGCAGGCGGGATCACCGCGGGCGCCTTGGAGACCCACCTCGCTCTACCCTTTCCGGACGTCACGCCCTGCTTGAGGGTCGTTCAGTGGAGCGCAGGTATGTATGTCGTTGCACAGTTGCACGGCGTGATGACGCGGAGGTGGACGAGCGGCGCCGGCATGCGGCCCCTCTACTCCTGAAGTTGGAGGAATTCATCGCAGCTGCAACAGCAGACCCCAAAGCCTCGAAAACCCAACCATCTCCCGGTGATCGGGACGAAAAAATGTCTTTACACTTTGATGTAACGTGCGTAGAGCTACACCTTCCGAAGGTCGAAACTTTCGGAACGTATGCCGGCTGAAAACAGAGAACCTCTCAATGTCGAAGTGGACGACGGTCGGACGCTGATCGGTCGCAGCTCCCAGCTGCGCCGGATCTGGGACGTCATCCAGCGCGTGGCGCCGACCGACGTCTCGGTACTGGTCACGGGCGAGACGGGCACCGGGAAGGAGGTCATCGGGCGGCTGATCCACAAGCTGAGTATCCGGGCCGCGAAGGAGTTCGTCGCCGTCGACTGCAACGCGGTGGCACCGTCGCTGCTCGAGAGCGAGCTGTTCGGCCACGAGCGCGGCGCCTTCACCGGTGCCGATCTCCGGCGCGCCGGGATGTTCGAGGTGGCAGACGGCACCACGCTGTTCCTCGACGAGGTGGCGAACCTGCCCCTGGAGGCGCAGGCGAAGCTGTTGCGGGTCCTGCAGGAGCGGGAGTTCCGGCGGATCGGGGGCCGGCACCTGATCCGGAGCGATTTCCGGCTGGTCACGGCGACGAATGCGAACCTCACTTCCGCCGTCCGCGCCGGCTCGTTCCGCGACGACCTCTTCCACCGCCTGAACGTCGTGCACATCCACCTGTCCCCGCTCCGCGAGCGGCGCCAGGACATTCCGCTGCTCATGAGCTACTTCATCGATCGGCAGCGGCTGCGCCTGAAGCGGCCGGGGCCGTACCGGGTGAGTCACCAGGCGGTCGATCTCCTCATGTCGTACGACTGGCCCGGCAACGTGCGCGAGCTCGAGAACGTGATCCAGTCGGCCATCCTCGCGTGCACCGGAGACACGATCGAGACCTCGCACATCGTCTTCGGGAGCGGTTCGCCCGCCCAGCTGGCGTCCGCGGAGGAATTCGACCTCCCGTTCCGGCTCGCCCGCCAGCGCTCCCTGGCGAGCTTCGAGCGGCTCTATCTCCTCTCCCAGCTCCGCCGCTACGATGGCCGAATCATCCTGGTCGCGCAGCACGCCGGGGTCACGGCGAAGCACGTGCGCGAGATGATGAAGCGCCACGGCATCAGCCGTCGGGACTTCCGGCCGCCGCTCCGCTTCCGCAACCTCGCGATAGCGAAGCCGCGGGTGTCACCCCCCGACGCGCCACCGCCCCCGCACCCGACCGAGGTGCCGCCGGCCCAGCCCGCCGCGTCGCTATGACCTGGCATCGCAGCACGCTCCTCCGCCTGCTCCAGCTCGCGGACCTGGCCATCGTCGCGGCCGCCTTGCTCTCCGCCGCCGCCCTCGCCGCGCCGGACGGCGACGACTGGTTCACGATCCTCGCGATGCGGGTCGAGGTGCGCAACCTGCTCATCGTGGCGGGCTACCTCGCCTACTGCCACGTCGTCTTCCACGGCTTCGGGCTCTACCGCTCCTACCGCCTCTCGCCGAGCTCGCGCGAGTGGCACGACCTCGCCTGGGCGGTGCTGATCGCCACCCTCCCCCTGTGGGCGGTCGCCGACCCCTTCCGCTTGCAGTTCGCCGCTCGCATCTTTCTCCCCGTCTTCGCCGGGCTCGCCTTCTGCGGGCTCGGCGCCGAGCGCCGGCTGCTGCGCGTCGTCGCGCGCGGCATGCGCCGCCACGGGCACGATCGCCGCCGCGTGATCGTGGTCGGCGACGGCGAGCAGGCCTTCGACATGGTCGCGCGCCTCGCCCGCCGCGCCGACCTCGGCTACCACGTGGTCGAGATGATCCCGCTCGACCCGCGCGGCAACGGGAACGGCACGGGCAGCGCCGCCGTGCTCGGGCGCATCGAGACCCTCGCCGCCAGCCAGGCGATCGACGAGGTGTTCGTCGCGCTGCCGCTCGACAGCGCGCAGCCGCTCATCCGCGCGCTCGTCTCCCTCTGCGAGGAGCAGGGCATCACCGTGCGGCTCGCGTCGAGCGTCGCCGAGCTGATCTTCGCCCGCGCGCAGCTCGACGAGGTCGACGGCCGCCCGGTGATCACCCTCTTCAGCGGCCCGCCCGACTCGCACGCCCTCCTCGGCAAGCGGCTCCTCGATCTCGGCCTGTCGCTGGTCGCCTGCCTTCTCCTCCTCCCGCTCTTCGTCACGCTGGCGATCGCCATCAAGCTCGACTCGCCGGGCCCGATCCTCTTCGCGCAGGAGCGGGTCGGCCTCCGCCGCCGGCGCTTCCGCCTCTACAAGTTCCGCACCATGATCGAGGGAGCCGGCCGGCTCCCGGCCGGGCTCGAGCCGCTCAACGGGGCGCAGGGACCCGTCGTACAGATCCGGAACGACCCGCGCGTGACGCGCGTGGGGCGCTGGCTGCGCCACGTGAGTCTCGATGAGCTGCCGCAGCTCGTGAACGTCATCAAGGGCGACATGAGTCTGGTCGGCCCGCGTCCCCTGCCGTCGCGCGACGTGCCTCGCATCGACCAGCGCGTCCGCGAGCGGCGCTTCAGCGTGCGGCCCGGCATGACCTGCCTCTGGCAGGTGAACGGGCACGCGCCGGAGTTCGAGGACTGGGTCAAGACCGACATGGAGTACATCGACAACTGGTCCCTCGGACTCGATCTGAAGATCCTCCTGCAGACGCTCCCCGCGGTGCTGAGCGGCCGCGACGGGGACTAGTGTACCGTCCGCGAAGGGCGTCAGATCAAAGCCTGCTCAGCTTCCCGCTCCCGGTCATCGAAAAAAAGAGGGTAACAATGGCTGTGAAACATTTGGCGTCGGCTCTATCCACGGCTGGCTTGGCTGTGATTGCCACCCTAGGAGTTCTCCTCCCACGCACGGCGGTCGCTAGCCCGACTTTCGTCCAGGGAGCGGCAGCCTCGACCGGGTCTCGGGTCCCATCGTTCACCGTCACACTCACCCACCCGGTTGCCCAGGGGGATCTGCTCGTCGGGTGGTTTGCCCAGTACAACGCCCCCGGGCATGTGCAGGTATCGGACAACGTGAACGGCACCTGGACGCGGGCGGTGGCCTCGGTGACCTTCGATGACGATACGGGTGACATCGCCCTCTACTACTGCGAGAACAGCCAGGCGGCGCCGAGTGGCGTGACCATCACCATATCCGCCTCCGCGACCGCCTACCTGCAGGGAACCGTCGCCGACTACTCGGGCGTCGCCCTCGCGGGCTCGCTCGACCAGATCGCCGCTGCGCACGGTAATGAGGGAAAGGTCGTCGACAGCGGTGCAACCCCCGCGGTGGGTGCGGGCGAGCTCGTGTTCGCGGCCTTGATAACCGACGCCCTTCCCGGCTCGGTCACGCCCGGAAGCAGCCAGGGCATACCGTATACGCGTCGCGCACAGACATCGAGCGGGTCCGTCTTTGGAGAGGACATCACATGGAGCGCCGCGGGCCCTCAGCACGGGACGGCCACCCTCACGAACGCCGTCGAATGGTACGCGGTGTGCGCCGTCTTCCATCAACTTCCCACCACCCCACCCGTACCACCCTCCACCCCCATCGGCCTCGAGGCCACCAGCGTGGCCTCCACACGGGTCGCCCTCTCGTGGTCGCCGTCCAGCGGCAGCGTCGCCGGCTACACCGTGTACCGAGACGGTTTCGCCATCGGGATGACCGGGCCCGACACCACGATCTTCCTGGATCCGGATGTGACGCCATCGACCGCCTACACGTATTCGGTCGACGCCTTCGACCTCCTGAACGATCATTCCGTGTCGTCGGAACCCCTCACGGTCACCACGCCCGACGTGTCACCCGAATTCGTCCAGGGAGTGGGCGCCTCGCCCGGCACCCGCCTCACGTCGTTGAAGCTCACGCTGAGTGAACCGGTTCTGGCCGGCGACCTTCTGGTGGGGTGGTTCGGCCAGTACAACGCGTCGGGCCAGGTACGCGTCTCGGACAACGTCAATGGCTCCTGGACGCGCTCGGTCTCGACGACGTGGGGCGGGACGGGCGACATCGCCCTCTACTACCGGGAAAATTCCGCCCCCGCGCCCTCGGGCCTCGTGATCACGGTGTCAGCGTCCGCTTCCGCCTATCTGCAGGAGGCGATCGCGCACTTCAGAAACGTCGCCACGGTGGGAGCGCTCGACCAAGCCGTGGTATCGCACGGCACCGGAAACTACGCCAGCGCGGGTCCCACCGCCTCGGTCCCCGCGGGCGAGTTGGTGGTGGCGGCCGTCCTCACCGGCGGCCAGCCGAGGTGGCTGATTCCCGGAAGCAGCCAGAGGGTGCCCTACCTCGTCGACGCGCACAACGGAAGCGACGCCTCCGACCTCGAGGACATCCTGTCCAGCGCCGCCGGCCCGCAGGAGGCGGGCCTGACCCTGGGCACGGGCAGCAACTGGAACATGGTGCTTGCGACCTTCAGGCCGGCCGGGGCCTCGACGACGACAACCAGCCCCGGCTCCACGACGACGACGCTCCCGACGACCACCACCACGACCACGTCCACGTCGACCACCACCACGGCCACGATCCCCGGCACCACCACGGGCGTCACCTCCTCGGCCAACCCCTCGGTGTCCGGGCAGCCGGTGACTTTCACCGCGACGGTGAAGGCGAGGACCGCCGGCGCAGGCACCCCGACCGGCACGGTGACCTTCAACGACGGCGCGAGCGCGCTCGGCACCGGCACCCTGGACGGCGCGGGCCAGGCGACGTTCGTGACCAGCACGCTCGCGGTCGGCGCGCACCCGATCACCGCGTCTTACGGTGGCGACGCGACCTTCAGCGGCAGCACTTCGAGCACGCTCACCCAGACGGTGAAGAAGGCCAGCACCGCCACGGTGGTCAGCTCCTCGGCCAACCCGTCGCTGTCCGGGCAGGCGGTGACGTTCACCGCGACGGTGACGGCGAAGAGCCCCGGCGCGGGCACCCCGACCGGCACGGTGACCTTCAAGGACGGCTCGACCATCCTCGGCACCGGCACCCTGGACGGCTCGGGCCAGGGGACGTTCGTGACCAGCACGCTCGCGGTCGGCTCCCACTCGATCACCGCGTCATACGGCGGCGACGCGAACTTCAACGGAAGCACGTCGCCCAGGCTCACGCAGACGGTGAAGTACGGCACGACCACATCGGTCAGCTCCTCGTTGAATCCGTCGGTGTTCGGGCAGTCGGTGAAATTCACCGCCACGGTGACGGCGAACAGCCCGGGCACCGGCACGCCGTCGGGGAAGGTGACCTTCAAGGACGGCGAAACCGCCATCACCAACTGCAGCAATCTCAGCCTCAACAAAGGCCAGGCGAGCTGCACCACGTCATCGCTCAGCGTGGGGTCGCACTCCATCACGGCCACCTACGGCGGCAGCAGCACCTTCCTCCCGAGCACATCGCCCGCGCTCACCCAGACGGTGAACTAGCTAGTTTCGCGGGGAACGGCCGCCCCGGGAACGGGTCGCCCGGCGCGGCACGGCGCAAGCGGCGTGGGTCGCCTGAGATCGCCGGTGACCCCCCGAGCCGCAACGGAATTCTCCCCGCTCAGGGCGCGGCGGCCGCCGCGCTCGTGGTGCGCCGATTCGTCACGTCCGCCACGGGCGCCCCCGCGGCCGCGAGCCGCGCGGCGACCTCCTCCGGCGTGAGCCCGCTCTCGGCGAGCCCGCTCAGGTAGGGCAGCACCGGCCGCTCGAAGGTCTGCATGCGCGCGAGCTTGCGCCAGAAGACGGCGAGCCCGACGTCGTGGCGCGCGCCCGGCTCCATCAGATCGACGAGCCAGCCGCCGCTGGACGCGTTGGCGAAGCCGAAGAACGAGTCGAGCGAGCGCGGGACCGTGAAGTCGAGGCGGGTCGAGTCGTCGCTCGCGACCGGGCCGGCGCCCGCGAAGGCCGCGACCTCGCCGCCGGCGAGGACGAAGTGCGCGAGGAAGGCGAACGGGTCGGGCACGCCGATCTCGGCGAGGTCGCCCCGTACGCGGGGCTCGGCGAAGCGCCGGGCGAGCAGCGCCAGGTCCGGCCCGTGCGGGCCGACACTCCCGTTGATGACCCACGAGTAGCGCAGCGGCCCGCGCCACACGCTCACCTGCGGGAAGACCGACGCCACCGTGCGCACCAGGAGGCGGAGGTCGGCCTCCGGCGTCATCACCACGTTCACCCAGATGCTGAACAGGCCCCCGGGCGCCAGGCGGTCGCGCGCGAGCGCGTAGAACTCGCGCGTGTAGAGGTTCACCACGCCGGCCGTGTGCAGCTCGGGCGGGTCGAGGCGGATCACGTCCCAGCGCTCGTGGCTCGCGAGCAGGAAGTTCCGGCCGTCGGCGATGGTGAGCCGCACGCGCGGGTCGGCCAGCACGTCGTGGTTGGTGTCGCGGAAGAAGCCGGCCGCGTCCACCACGCCGGGGGAGAGCTCGACCGCGTCCACTCGCTCGATCGGGTGCGCCGCCACCGCGGCCAGGCTGTTACCCACCCCGAAGCAGATGTTGAGGACGCGCCGGGCCGCGGGGTGGAGGAGGAGCGGGATGTGCGCGTACATGCGGTCGTCGCGCACCGTCATGGTGCCCGCCGTGCCCCGCCCGTCGCCGAAGCGGAGCATGCGCTCGCCGCGCGCGTCCCGGGTGACCATCACCGTGTCGGTCGCCTCCTCGCGGTAGAAGAGGAGCGGGCCGAAGCGGCGCGCGAAGCCGTCCGCGAAGAGGCTCGGCGGCACGAGGGCGAGCGCGGCCGCGCCCGCCGCCGCCGCAAGCGCCGCGGTCACCGCGCCCGCGCGACGCCCCTCGGCGACGGCGAGGAAGGCGCCCACCGCCAGGTTCATCAGGACCAGGGTGAGAAACGCGTCGCGCATGCCGAGCAGAGGCAGGAGCCCGAATCCCGCCACGACGGCGCCCAGGATCGAGCCCACGGTGTTCCACACGTAGGCCGCGCCGAGCCGCCTGCCGAGCCCATCGAGCCCGTCCACCACCAGGCGCGCCACGAGGGGAAAGGTGGCGCCCAGGAGGAGCGTGGTCGGGAGGAGCGCGGCCCCGGCCTCGCCGAAGACGAGTGCGACGACACGGGGCCAGGAACCGAGTCCGCCCATCGCCGCCGCGGCCGCCGGCACCAGGCGATCGTAGCGCGCGTAGAGGGCGAGCCCGCCGACGACGCTCGCACCGGTCAGGATCTCCACCGCGCCGAGGGCGAGGAGCGGGCGGCGGAGCCGATCGGTCACGGCGCCGAGCGCCGCGCTCCCGAGCGCGAGCCCGAGGAGGAAGACGGCCAGCATGGCGCTGTAGGCGTAGGTCGAGTTGTGCGTGTAGTGGACGAGGGCGCGCGTCCACAGGACCTCGTAGCCGAGCGCCGTGAAGCCCGAGAGCCCGAAGGCAAGCATCACGAGCCGCGCGGGCGCGGGCGCCGCCACCGCGCGCGCCGCTGTCCGCGCCGCCGTCGTGCGCCGGCCGAGCCCGAACGCGACGACACCGACCGCCACGTTCACCGCCGCCGCCGCGACGCTCGTCGCCGCGAGCCCGAGGCGCGGCACGAGCACGAAGCCCGCCGCGACGCAGCCGAGGACCGCACCCAGGGTGTTGGCCGCGTAGAGCGCGCCTGCCCCCCGGCCGACGCCGTCGGCGCGCGCGATCGCGGCCCGGGCGATGAGCGGCAGCGTCGCCCCCATGAGCGTGCACGGCACCAGCAGGACCCCGGCCGCGAGGCCGAAGCGCGCCGCCCCGAAGGCGAGCGCACTCCCGCCGAGGCGGTCGTGCAGCCAGACGTACACGGGGGGCAGGCGGAAGAGGACGGCCGGCGTGGCGGCGCCGGTCGCGGCGAGGCCGAGCTCGACCAGCGCGTAGGCGGCGAGGGGGCGGCCCACGCGATCGGCGACGCGCCCGCCCCACGCCGCGCCGAGCGCGAGCCCGGCCATGAACGCGGCCAGCACGGTGGTGACCGCGTGCACCGTGACCGAGAGGGTGAGCGTGAGGAGCCGCATCCACACCACCTCGTAGACGAGCCCGCAGGCGCCCGAGGCGAAGAAGAGCAGGAGGAGCGGCGGCACGCGCCGTGGCTAGCACACGCCCCCCGCGCGCGCACGTTTCGTTGCGACCCCGGGGGCGCGCTGTTAGGAGGCGGTGCGATGCGGGACGGCCGCGAAGCGCTCTCGACCCTCGGTGTCGCCCTCGCGGCCGTCGCCATCCAGCTCCCGATCTACGACCGCCACCTCGCCCTCCTCGACGAGGGCTACCTGCTGGCCCTCGCCGAGGAGATCGCGCGCGGGAAGCTCCTCTACCGCGACGTGTACGTCGACAATCCGTTCCCGGGCGCCTTCTACCTGGTCAGCGCGTGGTTACGCGTGGCGGGGACGTCGATCTGGGCCTCGCGTCTCCTCGCGGTGGGCGCGTTCGCCGTGTTCACGACCCTCCTCTTCCGCGCCGCGCGCGCCGTCATGCCGCGCGCCTGGGCGCTCGGCTTCGCAGGGCTCCTCCTCTGCTACCGCATCTGGGCCTTCCCGCACTGGCAGATCGTGAGCTACTCCTCGCTCTCGGCGACGTTCCTCGCAGGGGCGGTCGTGCTCGTGCTCGGCGCCCACGCCCTCGGCGCGGGCGCGTGCGTCGGCGCGGCCGTCCTCTGCAAGCAGGACTACGGCCTCGGCGTGGGCGCGGCGCTCGGCCTGGCCATCCTGCTCGCGCCCGAGCGCACGGGCAAGGTCCGCCGCGCGCTCGCGTTCGCGGGGAGCGCCGCGCTCGTGGTGGCGCCGGCGCTCCTCTCCTTCGCGGCCCACGGCGCGCTCCGCCCCTTCTTCGACCAGACGATCGTCCGCCCCCTCCGCGCCGCGGCGACGTCCCGCTACCTCGGCCTGCCGCCGCTCCTGCCCCTCCTCCACCAGGACGCCGCGCTCCGCGCCGGGATCGGGAGCTACTTCCCGGCCGTCCTGCTCACGCTCGCCGAGCGCTGGAGCGCGATCCACTCGGGCTGGCTCTACCGCGAGACGGCGGTGTGGGACGTCGTGCTGAAGCTCCTCTTCTACGCTCCCTTCCTCGTGTGGGCCGCAGCGGCGCTCCGCTGGGCGCGCGGCGGGCTCCGCAATCGCCACCTCGTCCTCCTCGCCTACGCGGGCGGCTTCCTCCTCGCGTTCAACCGGCCGCGTGACTGGGTCCACCTGATGATGGTCTACCCGCCCGTGCTGCTCGTCGGCACGACGCTGCTCGCCGCGGCGCCGGGGCGCGCGGCGCGTGTGCTGCCGAGCGCCGCGCTCGGCCTGCTCGCGCTCCTATCGGCGGAGCTCGGCCGCGAGCTTCGCCACGCGTTCGACTGGCCGCTCGCGAGCCCGCGCGCGGGCGTGCTCGCCGACGCGCACAACGGTCCCCTCCTCGACGAGCTTCTCGCCTACATCGACGCGCACGCCCCGCCCGGCGCCCCCGTGCCCGTCTACCCGCTCCAGCCCATGCTCGAGTTCCTCGCCGGGCGCGAGGGCGCGGGCGGCGTTCACGTGATCTGGCCCGGGCAGGACCCCGCGCGCCACGAGCGCATCATCGCCGACCTGGAGGCGCGCGACGTCCGGCTCGTGATCTACAGCTTCTCGCACTACGCCAGCCTCGGGAGCTTCCGCGAGAACGCGCCCCGGCTGTTCGAGTATCTCGCGCGCCACTACGCGATCGAGCGCGTGTTTGCGCACGAGCCGTTCGGGCCGCTCTGGTGCGCGCTCGGCCGCCGGCCGCAGGGGCCGCCGCCAGGCACGGCGCTTCCCGGGAGCGACGGGCTGGTGCCGGCGCTCTGGTCGTTCACGCCCGTGCTGGCCGAGCGCGTCGGCACGCCGGACGCGCCGGTGGTGGCGCGCCTTCCCCTCGACGTGCCGCCGGAGCAGCCGCGGCTCGACTTCGCCTACGGCATCGATCCCGAGCGCTGGCTCGAGGCGCCGAGCGGACCGTTCACGTTCACCGTGACGGTGGACGGCGCGCTCGTCTTCCGCGCCAGCGTGGACCCGCAGCGCCGGCTCGAGGACCGCGCCTGGAGGCCCGCGTCGATCGACCTCGCCGCGCACGCCGGGCAGCGGGTCACGCTCGCCTTCGCGATCGCGGCCGCGAGCGCGCCGCCGCGCCCCGACGACCTCGCCGGCTGGGCCGAGCCGCGCCTCAGCGCTTCGGCGGGTACACCTCCTCCCACGGCCGCGCCCGCACCGTCGCCGTGACGAGACCCGTGCCGCCCGGCTGCTCCGCGAACCAGCCCACACCGTCCTGGAGGAGCCCGATCTCGAGCGTGTAGCTTCCCGGCCGCGGCGTCATCGAGCCGACCCGGGCCTCGACCGACTCGCCCGGGGCGAGATCGCGCGCGAGGAGCCCCGGCTCGCCCGCGAGGGCGACCGCGCCGGCCGCGTCGCGCCAGCGCGCCTGCAGGACGACGCGCCCGCGCGCGCGCGCCGTGAGGCCGGGCCAGGGCGCGGAGCCCGTGTTGCTCACCGTCACCGCGAACCACCCGTGCAGGCCGGAGACCACGGCGTCGGGGAGGCGGGCGCGGAGCTCGCCGCGGAAGTCGGCGAGCGGCGCACGCGACACGCCGCGGAGCGTGGGGCCATCGGGGCCCGGGTCGGGCTCCACGAGCTCGCGTCGCAGCGCGGGCTCGAGCCCGCCGCAGCGGCGGTCGACCCGGTAGATGACGTCGTCGCCGAAGGTCGCGGCCCGCGCGAGGCCGGCGCCGCCGCCCTCCCACGCCGCGCGCTCGGCCGGCAGAAGGCCCGCCTGGTGGACCACCAGCCAGCGCAGCGCGACCAGCGCGCAGAGGTCGGCGAGGGCCGTCGGGTCGGGGAGCCGCTGCGCGAGCGTCGCGAGGAGCGGGTAGCTCGGCGGCGTGTAGCCCGTGTAGCCGTTCAGCAGCGGGTTCCAGTGGAGCGTCGAGGCCACCATGTAGCGGCCAGTCGCGAGCAGCTGCTCGCCGTCCATCGCCGAGAGGAAGACCGGGAGCTCGAGCGTCGGGCCGTGTTCGCCGTGCTCCGCGAGCCAGCGATACGCGGCGACGTCGCTGCCTTCGAGCAGCACGGGCGCGAGCGGCACCGGGCGCGCGTCGGCATGGATCACAAGGGCCGCCGCGGCCAGGGGGAGGACGCGTGCCCAGCGACGCCCTCCGGTGATTGCCGCAGCGCCCATGCCCGCGAGCACCGCGAGCGAGAGGAGCGGCAGCACGAGGAAACGGATCGGGGCGCGCATGCCAGCGAAGCCGGGGACGACGCGCGCCGCGAGCGCGTAGAGCCCGGGGAGGTCCGTGCCGGGCACGAGCGGCGCCGCCGGCCCGAGCGCCAGCGCGAAGCCGACGACGGCGACCAGGCAGAGACCCGCGCGCAGGTGCCACGGCACGCGCCGCGCGCCGAGCGCACCGAGAAGCCCGAGCGCGACGACCGGCCAGGTGAGCGCGTCGCCGAGGCGGGCGAGCGTCGGCGCGAGGCCCTCGGCGAGCACGGCGCCGTACTCCGGCAGGATGCCCGCCGAGCGCGCCCGCAGGTACGGGATGCCGACCGGCACCAGGACCAGCGCGCCCGCCGCGAGCGCCGCCGCCACGGCGAGACCGCTCCGCCGGTGGCGGAGCGCCTCCCACCACAACGCCGGCGCCATCGCCGCGACGAGCGCGAGCAGCTCGTAGCTCACGTACATGCCCGCCAGGCACTGGAGCGCCACGGCCAGCGCGAGCAGCGCGAGCGTCCGCGGCCGCGGCGCGCCCGCCGCGCGCCAGGCGAGCAGCAGCACGAGCGGGAAGAGGTGCACCGCGGTCGCGTGCAGGCGAGCCCAGCCGTGGATGTTCATGGGCGAGAAGGTGAACGCCGCCGCGGCGAGGAACGCGGCCGGCCCGTCCCCCGTCCAGTGCCGGACGAGCGCGAAGGTGACGACTGCCGTGACGAGCACCGTGATCAGGACCGTCACGTTGTAGGTGAGGACGGCGTTCCCGCTCGCGAGGAAGACGGGCGCCGCCACGGGCGCGAGGCCGAGCAGGTGCTCCGAGGAGGCGAGCGCGTCGGGCGCGGGGTAGAGGATGTTCCCCTGGAAGAGCGCCGCCGGCGCGGTGGCGAGCGCGTGCGCGTCCCAGGCCAGGATCCAGAGGAGCAGGTCGAGGTCGACCCGCCCCCAGAGACCGGCCGGGGACAGCCGCACGGGATCGACGACGTGCGTCGCGAGCGCGCGCGGCAGCGGCCAGGCGCTCCACCCGACCGCCGCCGCGAGGGCGAGCGCAGCCCATGCGCGCCCGCGCATCACCGGAGCGCGTAGATGCGCACCCGCGGCCCCGGCCGCTCGACCGCGCCGAAGCCGTGGAACGGGATGTAGTAGGCATCCGCCGGCTCGAAGACGGCGCCCGCGCCGTCGCCGACGAAGGGGTTGAAGTCTTTGAGGAGGCGGACGTGGTCCGCGAGCCCCTCCATCACCTCCGGGTCGACGTGCGAGAAGGGCAGCGGATGATCGTGGGTCAGCACGTAGCCGATGCCCGCGGCCGCGAGCGCGCCGGGCTCGGGCACGGCGTGGCGCGCCTCGATGCCGGGCGGCATCTGCGGCACGCCGTACACCCAGAGGCGCGTGCCGACGATCTCGACCTGCGCGCCGCGCGGCAGGTGCTCGCCCATCCAGCGCGTGGCGAGCACGCGCGTGTCGGTGCGCGACGCGATCCGGTCGTGCGCCACGGCGCTCGCCAGCGGCTCGGCCACGAGGACGAGCGCCGCGGCGAGGAGCACCAGCGGCCGGCGCGCGAGCACCCTGCCCAGGAGCCCGCCCTCGAGGAGCGCCAGCACGGGCAGGAGCGGCGTCATGTAGCGCGCCTGGTTGACGGGCGAGATGCCCACCACGGCGTAGTAGGCGACGGCGAAGACGGCGGCCAGGACGAGCAGCCGGCGCCGGCTCGCGGCGCCCCACACGACCGCGACCGGCGCGAGCAGCGTCGGCACGAGCCCCGCCCCGTAGCGCAGCGAGAAGCAGGCGTGGTACGCGAACCCGCCCCACCAGGGGTGATCGGGCGGCGAGATGGCGCCCGGCACGCCGTGCGGCACGAGCGTCGAGAGCAGCAGCGCGAGGCCCTCCCGGTTGCGCGGGTTCAGGAGGAGGGACGGCGAGCTCGCGAGGAAGACCGCCGCGGCGACCGCCCCGACCACGGCCGCCGGCGCGGGCACGAGCCGCCGCCAGCCGCGCGCCGGGCTCCCCAGCGCCGCGGCGACGTACCCCGGGACGAGGAGGATCACGGCCGGGTACTTGACCGCCAGCGTGAGCCCGACGGCGAGGCCGGCGACGGCCGCGCGCCGGAGGGTCGTGCCACGCGCGAGCGGCACCATCGCCCAGAGCGAGACGAGCGCGCCGAGCGCGAAGAGCACGTCGGGCTTGGCGGCGTGGCTGTCGCGCGCGTGGAGGAAGCTCGACGCGAGGAGCACACCCGCGGCCAGCGCGGCGCCCGGGCCGAGCGCGGCGCGCGCGCCGGCGACGAGCAACGCCACGGTCGCCGTCCCCGCCGCCGCGGAGAGCACGCGGTCGACGAGGATCAAGCGCTCCGGGTGCTCGCGCAGGACGGAGAGATAGCCGCCCGGGGGGAAGCAGCCGAGCAGCCTGCCGGCGCGCAGCCCCGCCGCGCCCCACGCCCAGGTGAGGTCGACGTACGCGCCCGGGTAGATCGACCAGTCGAGCAGGACCTCGCCGCGCGCCGGCGCTTCGGTCTGCGCGAGCACGACCTCCTCGTCGGGGCGCGCGAGCGGATGCGGCAGCCCCAGGTCGAGCGCCCAGAAGCGGAGCGCGCCGGCGAGCGCGACGACGGCCAGCGCCGCGGCGCGGAACGCCCGCTCACCCGGCGGCACGCGTTTGCCCGCGGCGGGCGCGTCGGCTACGCGTCGCCCGATGGCGCGCCCGCCGCTGCCCGCCCGGCCGCTCCCGCCGCGGCGCGCGGCGCTGCTCACGGTCGATGTCGAGGACTGGTTCGACGTGAACTACCGGAGCTGGGTCCCGCCGCCGGCCTGGGATCCACCTCGCCGCGTCGCCGAGGCGACCCGCCGCGTCCTCGACCTGCTCGCCGCGCGCGGGCGGCGCGGCACCTTCTTCGTGCTGGCGAGCGCGGCGCGGAGCGCGCCCGGCCTGGTCGGCGCGATCGCCGCCGCCGGCCACGAGGTCGCCTGCCACGGGCTCGAGCACACGCTCCTCTACGCGGCGGACCCCGCCCGCGTCGAGCGCCAGCTCGGCGACGCGCGGCGGCTCCTCGAGGACGAGCTCGGCGCCCCGGTGCTCGGCTTCCGCGCGCCCTCGTGGTCGGTCAAGCGCGAGGCGCTCTGGGCGCTCGATGCGATCGCCGCCGCCGGCTTCCGCTACGACGCGAGCCTCTTTCCGGTGCGCACCTACCTCTACGGGCTGCGCGAGGCGCCGCTCCGGCCGTCCTGGATCGCGACGCCCTCGGGCGCCGTGTTGCTCGAGATTCCCGCGCCGGCCGTCGCGCTCGGGCCGCTGCGCGTGCCGCACGGGGGCGGCTTCTACCTCCGCGTGCTCCCGCTGTGGGCCGAGCGCCTGGCGCAGCGCGCGCGTCTCCGCCGCGGCTGCCCGGCACTCGTCTACCTCCATCCGCGCGAGCTCGACCCGGTGCGCCATGCCCTCCCGCTCGGCCCGCGCGAGCGCTTCATCCAGGAGGTCGGTCTCGCGGGGATGCCGCGCAAGCTCGACCGTCTCCTCGCCCTCCTCCCCTGGGTGCCGATCCGGGACGCGTACGCGACCGAGCTCGCCGCCGCGCCGCCCGCGGCCCTCTGACCCCGGAGTCACCGCGCGCCGTCGGCGCGGGCGAGCCGGTCGAGGCGCCAGCCGAGCTCGGCCACCTCCTGCGCCAGGCGCTGGTTCTGCCGCATGAGGCCCGAGACCACCGTGGTCATGTAGAGGAGGAGCAAGAGCGCGAAGAAGAGACCCGCCATCATGAGGAGCGCCGGCTCGTAGTGGATGCCGAGCCAGCGCGCCGCGGCTGCCCACGGCGCGAGCCAGAGGCTGCACGCGAGCGGCCCGAGGCTCGCCACCAGCCACGCGAACCAGAGCTCCTCCTTGATCCGCTGGCGGCGGATCAGGTCGAGGACGAGGACGACGAGGGCGAGCGAGGCGACGATCGCCACCAGCTGGATCGGCTGAGACATCGGAGTCCTCCCACCGCGGTGAGCACCAGGCCGGCGAGCGAGAGCGCGACGGCGGGCGCAAGGCCGCGCGGACGGTACCACAGCTCGACCTCGTGCGCACCGGGCGCGACGGGCACGGCCATGAAAGCGTAGTCGGCGCGCAGCACGGGCGCGCGCCGGCCGTCGACGTGCGCCCGCCAGCCGGGAGAGTGGTCGGCGGACACCACGAGGTGGCTCGCCGCCTCGGCGACGACCCGGAAGCGGATGCGCCCCGGCTCGGCAGCGACGGGCTCGACCTCGCCCGGCGTGCAGCGGCCCTCGCCGCACGCCGCCGGCGCGACGGACGCGTCCGCTCGTTCGAGGACGACCGTCTGCCTGGGGGCAAACCCCGGATCGAGGACGGCAGCGAGCGCGGCGTCCTCGCTCTCGGCCCGGCGCGTCTCCCGCGCGAGAAAGGCCATCCCTTGCGGCGGACGGACGTACGCCCTGCGGCCGTCGGCGAACCCGCCGCCGGGTGCGAAGCCCAGCGCGGCGAGGGCCTGCTCGTGCCCCGGTTCGACCACGACGCACGACAGGTCGAGCAGGTCGAGCAGACCGCGCGCCTTCACCAGCCGCTCCCAGTCGAGCGCGAGGAGCGTGGCCGGCGCGAGGCCGGCCCCCTCGAGGAGACGGCTCATGCGCGCCGGGGCGAGCGGTTCGGGGTACCCCTGCACGGCGCGCAGCCGGCCCGCGACCGGGAGGCCGGCCAGCGTCTCGGGCGGGGCGAGGACGCGCCCGTCGCTCTCCGCGCCGCACGCGGCGCGCAGCTCGTCGGCGCGCCGAAGCTCCGCGTCCAGCGATGGATACGGCACCTGCCCCGCGGCGTAGCGATGCCGGAGCGTGGCGGGGAGCGGCGCGGGGACGAAGGTCCAGACGTCGGCGAGCGTCAGCAGGAGCAGGAGCGCGATCGCCGGCCGCGGCGCGATGCGGCTCACGAGGAGGACGGCGAGCGCGACGGCGAGCCAGGCGAGCGAGCGCGCGGGAAGGAGCGGCAGCAGGGCGGCGAGGGCGACCGTCCCGGCGACGGCCTCGCGCGCGCCGAGCCGCCCGCCGAGCACGCGGTCGAAGCCCGCCCCCGCGAGCGCGGCCAGGGGGAGGACGACGATCGAGCCCCAGCAGAGGAAGGAGCGGAAGAGGTTGAAGGGCGGCAGCGCGCGCAGCGCGGGCGCGAACACGATGCTCGCGAGGACCCAGACCGCCGCCAGCGCCCCGCGGTAGGGCCGCTCCGGCGCGGCCAGCCCGACGAACACGAGCGCCCACGCGAGCGCCGGCAGGTACGCGAAGACGCCGACGGCCGCCGCCCAGCCCCGAAGCCCGCTCCCGAAGGTCGCGAGCTCGAAGCGCTGGCCCGCGAGGAACGGGAGCTCGCCGCCGCCGCGCGTGCTCGTCCGGAAGGTCTCCACGAGCGAGACGAGCTGGACGGCGGAGAGCATGGCGGCGAGCGCCGCCGCAGCGACGACGAGCGCGCTGCCGCCGAGCGCCGCCCGGGCGCCGCGGACCCGGCGCGCCGCCGCCGGCCAGAAGAGCGCCAGCACGAGCGCCGTGTCGAGCGAGTACTCGGGATAGCCCGCGGTCGCCTGGAGCGCCGCCGCGACGGCCAGGCCGAGCGTCGCGCCGAGCCCGCGCCCCTCCACCGTGCGCACGAACGCGGCCACCATCCACGGCACCCACGCGAAGCAGGCGATGCGCGGCGGATGGTAGTGCCCGGCCATCATGAACGGCTCGAAGGCGAGCAGCAGCGTGCCGAAGCACGCGCCCGGCACCTCGAGCGCGAGCCCGCGCAGCATGACGTACGCGCCGGCGCCGAGGAGCACGTAGTGCACCACCATGAAGACGTGCAGCGCGGCCGTCGGCGGGAGGAGCGCGAAGAGGAGCACGCGCGGCGGATAGAGCACCGCCGGCTGCGCCGCGCCGAGGAACGGCACGCCGGCATACTCATACGGGTTCCAGAGCGGCAGCGCGCCGCGCTCGAGCTCCGCCGAGCCGTAGACGAACTTCGGGAAGAAGTAGCCGTAGAGGTCGACCGCCTCGGGCCGGAAGATCCCGGGGCGCATCGCGGGCACGAAGAGCCCGAGCCAGAAGAGCAGGACCACCGCCACCCAGGCGCCGGCGAGCACGAGCGCGTTGCGGCGCGGATGGCGCGCTGGTATCGTCACGGGCCGTTGCATTTTACTGTCCGGCCCGCGCGCGCACCAAGCGCCCTCTTCCCGCTCGCGCTGCTCGGCCTCCTCGCCGGCGCCTGCCGCCGCGAGAGCGCAACCCGTCTCGTGCGCTTCATCGCCGCGCCCGGATCGGGCTCCACCGCGGCGCTCGCGCGGGCCGAGATCGCAGGCGAGAGCCGCTACGTGCTCGCCGCCCACCCGCCCATCGTGCTGCGCGCGCGGGAGGAGGTCACGCTGCCGCACGCGGACGAGCTGCGCGTGCCCGCCGAGCTGCCGCCGGCGCTCGCCGGCCGCGACGTGCGGATCGACGCCTCCGTCCTGGTGCGCGAGCTGCCGGTCGCGGCGCCCGCACCGACCTTCGGCCAGCTCGACGCCGCGCGCATGGTGACCGCGAGCGCGCCGCCGCTCGTGGTGCGCGGCCACGACGGCGCGCGGCCCGAGGCCGTGATCCCGCTCCCCGAGGCGCTGCGCGGGCAGCGTGGCCTCCTGACCGTCAGCGCGCGTCCCCTCCCCGCCTCGCCCCGAGAGCAGAGCAAGACGGCCGAGGTCGACGTCCCGCCCGGCGCGCGCCTGGTCTTCGGCTACGGGGTCGAGGAGGCGGGGTGGGCCGCGGGCTTCCCGCCGGTGCGCTTCGCGCTCGCCGCCGGCGACGCGACGCTCTTCGAGCGGCGCCTCGACCCGGCCGCCGACGCGCGCGACCGGCGCTGGTTCGACGCCTCGCTCGACCTCTCGCCGCTCGCCGGGCGCCGCGTCCGCCTCGTCTTCACGACCGAGGCGCTCGCCGGCGTCCCCGGCGTCACCCTCGACAAGAGCTTCGCGGTGGTGAGCAGCCCCGCGCTCGTGCCGCCCGCCGCGCCCGCGCGGCCGGGCATCGTCCTCGTCTCGCTCGACACGCTCCGCGCGCGCAGCGTGAGCGCGTACGGCTGCCGCCGGCCGACGACCCCGGCGCTCGACCGCACGGCCGCCCAGGGCGCGCTGGTGCGCACCGCGGTGGCGCCCGTGCCCTTCACCCCGCCCTCGCACATGTCGATGCTGACCGGCCTCGAGCCGTGCGCCCACGGCGTCAAGGGAGTGCACGAGGCGCTCGCGCCCGACCGGCTGACGCTGGCCGAGGCCCTCCGCGCCGCGGGCTACGAGACCGCGGCCTTCACCGAGGACGCCTACCTGATCGCGCCGAACGGCTTCGACCGCGGCTTCGACACCTACCTCGAGAACCGGAGCGAGGAGTCCGCCTCGCCCGGCTTCGCCGCCGAGACCTTCGCCCAGGCGCGCGCCTGGCTCGCGGCGCACGCCGCGCGCCCCTTCTTCCTTTTCGTCCACACCTACCAGGTGCACGAGCCCTACACCCCGCCGCGCGCCTACGCGGCGCTCTTCACCGACGGCGACCGGGGCGACGAGAACCAGCGGGCGCTCGCCGCCTACGAGCGCGAGGTCCGCTACACGGACGACCTGCTGGCCGACTTCCTGGGCGCGCTCGACCCGCGCACCATCGTGGTCGTCACCTCGGACCACGGCGAGGGGTTCGGCGAGCACTTCTGGACCACCCACGGCTTCGATCTCCACGACGAGGCGCTCCTCGTGCCGCTCGTGGTGCGGGCGGCGGGCCTCGTGCCGGCGGGGCGCGTGATCGAGGAGCAGGTGCGGCTCGTCGATCTCGCGCCGACGCTGCTCGAGCTCGCCGGCGTGCCGCGCCCGTCCGACATCCAGGGGCAGAGCTTCGCCGGGCTCCTCCGGGGGCGCCGCGGCAGCTACGTCGAGCAGCCGATCGTGAGCGCCGACCTGATCGGCGGCGAGTCGGTGCGCACGCGGCAGCAGAAGTTCATCTCGACGGCGAAGGGCCCGCTGCTCTACGACCTCGTCGCCGACCCGGGCGAGACCGCCAACCGCGCCGCCGCCGACGCCGCCGGCGTGGCCGCCGCGCGCGCCGTGCTCGAGCAGGCGCACGAGGCCTGCGCGCGCTGGCGCCGCGCACACCCGTCCGCCGAGCCGGCCGCCCGCCCGCTGCCGAGCGCCGAGCCCGCCTGGCTCCTCAACCGCGACGACATCCAGCGCAAGCTCCGGTCGCTGGGCTACACGCAATAGATGGGACTCCTACCGCCGGTAGAGCCCCAGGCGTAGCTTCCACACGTTCACGAGCGAGAGGAAGATCTCCCTCCGCGTCATCTTCGTGCGCCCGTGGCGGCGCTGCGTGAACACGATCGGCACCTCGACCATCGAGCCGCCGCTCCGGAAGATGCGGTACTTGAGCTCGACCAGGAAGGAGTAGCCGTTGGTGCGGATGTGGCCCACTCCGATGCGCTCGAGCGCCGCGCGCCGGATGACCTGGAAGCCGCTGGTGCAGTCGCGGAGGGGGAGCCCGGTGATGGTGCGCACGTAGAGGTTGCCGCCCTGGCTCAGCATGAGGCGCGTGAGCGTCCAGTTGACGACGCTGATGCCGTGCAGGTAGCGCGAGCCGACGACCAGCTCGTGGTCCGCGGCGGCCGCCACCAGCCCGGGCAGGTACGCGGGATCGTGCGACCAGTCCGCGTCCATGGTGACCACGGCCTCGTAGCCATCGGCGAGCGCGCGCTGGAAGCCCTCCACGTACGCGCTCCCGATGCCGAGCCGGCGCCCCCGGTGACGCACGCGCACGCGCGGATCGCCGTGCGCGAGCTCGTCCGCGACCGCGCCCGTGCCGTCGGGCGAGGCGTCGTCCACGACCAGCAGGTCCGCACCCACCGGCGCGGCGAAGATGGCGGCCGCCAGCGAGGGCAGGTTCTCGCGCTCGTTCAGGGTGGGGACGATGACGAGCAGGCGCCCGGGCACGGCTACTTGCCCGGCGGGAGGGCGGGCGTGTCGAACCAGCCGAGCAGGATGGCGACCGTCACCTTCACCATGTAGGCGACCGCGCCGAGGGCGCCGATCGAGGACACGCCGCCGCCGCGCTCGCGCATCGCGACCGGCACCTCGAGCAGCCGCAAGCCCCGCCGCGCGAGGCGCACGACGGCGTCGACCTCGGGGTAGTCGGAGGCGTAGTGCTCGGCCAGGAAGCGCGCGGCGCGGGCGTTGGCGGCGAAGAAGCCCGAGGTCGGGTCGGTCACGCCGCGCGCGCCGGCCAGGCGGAGCGCCGCCGCGAACCAGCGGATGCCGAGGCGGCGGAAGAGCGACGGCCGCCAGCTCGACGCGGCGCGGTCGCAGAAGCGCGAGCCGATCGCGTAGTCGGCGCCGCCCGCGACCGCGGCCAGGAGGCGGGCGGCGTCCGCCGGGTCGTGCTGGCCGTCGCCGTCGAGCCGCACGACCCGGTCCGCTCCTCGTGCCACGGCGAAGCGGAGACCCGCCTGCACCGCCGTGCCGATGCCGCAGGTGAAGGGCAGGCGCAGCACCTCGGCCCCTGCCGCGGCGGCCAGCTCGGCGGTGCGATCGGTCGAGCCGTCGTCGACGACCACGACCATCGCCCCCGGCGCCGCGGCGCGCGCGCCGGACACGACCGCGGAGATGGTGGCGGCCTCGTTCAGGGCCGGGATGACGACGACCGTGGGGGCGGCGGGCACGGCGAGGCGATGCTAGAGGGTGCCGCGCGCGGAGGTCAAACTCCGCCGCCGCTCACGAATCCAGCCGCGGCGAGCAGGTGCTCGGCCAGCGCCCGCGCGATCAGCCGGTGCCCGGCCGCGTTCGGGTGCATGATGTCGAAGAAGAGCTCGCCGTCCTGCGCGGCGGCGGCGAACACCGGGTGGAGGTCGAGGCAGTCGAGGGCGGCGTCGGCGCAGATCCCCAGCACCTTCCGCTGCGGGAGGAGGTCCGGGTCGGCCACCCCGATCTGATCGCCATCGGGCAGGATGGCGATGACCAGGCGGAGGCGATGCGCGCGCGCCGTCTCCCCGAGGCCACGGAGCGCATCGACCATCACCTGCCAGCGCCCGTCGGCCGGGTGCGCGTAGTAGTTCTTGCGGAGCGCGGAGACGTAGCGGTCGAGGTCGCTGAAGCGCTGGCCGGGGCGCGCCGTGAAGGCGGCCGCCGGCGCGGAGTCGCCCCACGGCCGCCCGCGCGTCGCGACGAGCCAGCGTACCAGGAAGTAGAATTCCGAAACGTCGGCGAGCGAGCTCGAGACGCGCGCGGCGCGATCGCGCGTCAGGATGCCGAGCGGGCCGAGCACCGGCGCGTAGTCGTAGTCGTTCAGGTTGAAGGCGACCACCGCCGTCTCGGGCCCGAGGGCGAGGCCGCGCTCCTCGAGGAAGGCGAGCTCGGTCTCGGCGTTGTAGCCCTCGACGCCCGCGTTCAGCACCTCGTAGCGCGCCCCGGTGCGCGCCGCGAGCTCGCGCGCGAGGAGCGCCGGGAACGCCTCCTCCGCCTCCAGCCCCTCGCCGAAGGTCACCGAGTCGCCGAGCGCGAGCACGCGGTGCACGCCGGGCGGGGGCCGGGTGGCGACCCCGGACCCGCGGAGCCCGTGCTCGTTCACCTGCACGTGCATGCCTCGCATCCACAGGTCGATGCCGGGGGTCAGGACGTAGGGCAGGTGCGGGCGCTCGGTCGGCGTGAAGAGGCGGCGCGGGAAACCGTTCAGGCGGTCGACGACGTGGAAGGCGCGGCTCACGACCTCGCCGGCCGTGAAGGCGATGCTCCCCCCGACCACCAGGAAGAGAGCCGCGGTGCGAAGCCGGCGCGCGATGGACACGGCGCGCGAGGCTCATACTGGGGCGCCGGCGCGGGGTCAATCGGGCCCTCGCCACGCCCGGCGCCACGCCGTTGCGGCCGCCGACGCCCGCCGGCTATGAGGGCGCGCCCATGCCCGCCGCCCCCGCCGTGCTCCTGACCGACGCGCGCTGGCGGAAGGCGATCTCGGCCGTACGCGCGCTCGGGCGGCGCGGCGTACGGGTCCTCACCTGCGACGCGACGAGGCTCGTGGCCGCGGCCGTGTCGCGCTACGTCGAGCGTCACCTCGTGCTCCCCGCGCCGGCGCGCGACCCGGAGGGCTTCGTCGCCGCCGTCGCCCGCCTGGCCGAGGGCGAGCGCGGCCTCGTCTGCTTCCCGCTCGAGGACCCGACGCTCGCGGCGCTCTCGGCGGCGCGCGACCGGCTGCCGGGGGTGGTCCTGCCGATCGCTCCTCACGAGGCGATCACGGTCGCGCTCGACAAGCACGCGACCGCCGAGCGGGCGGCGGCGCTCGGCCTCGCGGTGCCGCGGAGCGCGTTGCCCGCCGGGCCCGAGGACCTGGGCGGCGCGCTCGCGCTCGACTTCCCGGTGGTCGTGAAGCCCCGCCGCGGGTGGGGCGCCCAGGGCGTGACCGTCGTGGAGCGGCCGCAGGCGCTCGCGTCCGCGTACCGCCGCGTCGCCGCCGTCTTCCCGCGCCCGCTCGTGCAGGAGCGCGTGCCACCCGGCGGGGAGGCGCACGGCGTCTCCTGCCTCTTCAACGCGCGCGGCGCGCTGCGCGCCGCCTTCGTCCACCGCCGCCTGCGCGAGTATCCCCTCGGCGGCGGCCCGAGCACGCTGCGCGTGAGCGTCGAGCGGCCGGACCTGGTGGAGCGGTCCGCGCGCCTGCTCTCGGCGCTCGGATGGATCGGCTTCGCGATGGTCGAGTGGAAGACGGACCCGCGCGACGGCGGGGCGCGCCTCCTCGAGGTGAACCCGCGCTTCGTGGGCTCGCTCGAGCTGGCGGTGCGGAGCGGCGTCGACTTCCCGTCGCTCCTCTACCAGGTGGCGGTGGCCGGCGACTGC